>Ga0080006_1124101_pt1 | contig 303560 bp, 303 predicted proteins | sample RS3BMetagenome_FD_69209 | JGI IMG/M metagenome (GOLD analysis project Ga0080006, IMG submission 69209) | Ferric oxide microbial mat and aquatic microbial communities from Rainbow Spring, Yellowstone National Park, USA - RS3B (SPADES... ...
GAGAAGAGAGAGAGGTGCGGGTGTCGGCGAGAGAGGAGGAGGGTGCGCCGCCCCCCTTTGGATGAGTATGTGTGGGTAGGGAGCACCCAAAGACGCGGGGGGGGGGGGGGGGGGGGGGAGACGATGGTTCAGTACCAGATTACATTGGACAGCGAGATCGTGCAGGGGATTTTTCAGCGAGACGGCGGGCTTTCGAAGCTGGTGGAGCAGGTGCTGAACCAGATCCTCGATGCGCAGGGGGAGAGCAGATTCTTGGCCTGCGGCTGGTAGACAGCTAGTCCCGGGACAGCTGGCGCAAGTTCTTCACGTGGCTCAAGGGCCGCGGCCTGCACGGCGTGCACCTGGTGACCTCCGATGACCACGCCCGGCCTCGTCCAGGCGATCGGTCAGCACTTCCTGAACGCCACGTGGTAGCGCTGCCGGACCCATTATGCCGATGTCCACATAGAGTGCAGCTCCGCCGCAACATCCTCGATGCCTGCCCCAAGGCCCTGCAGGACAGTCTGCACAACCAGCTGCGTGCCCTGTTTGCTGCACCGGACCCCGAGATTGCACGCCAGCTCCTCCGAAGCATCCTCGCGGCCTACGGCGTGAAAGCATCACAGGCGATGCAGCGCCTGGAGACAGGCTTCGACGACGCGAGCGCCGTCCTCAGCTACCCAGAGCCCTATCGCAATCGCCTGGGCACCACGAACATCGTAGAGCGCCTCAACGAGGAGATACGCCGACGCGAGCGCGTTATCCGCATCTTCCCGAACGCCGTCCACCGGCTCCTCAGCGCCCTGCTCTCGGAGATCGACGAGCCCTGGTCCACCGGACGCAAGTACTTCGACATGGCGGCCTACTGGGACTGGCGCAGGCCTCGGGCCACGGCCACCGACTGAATTGTATGGGTGGCATACCCCGTGCCGGACCGCCTTGTGGTTACATGTGGATAGTGGAGTCGCTACACGTAAGGGGTGTGACTTGAAAGACCTCAACTTGCGTCAGGTCACACAAGACAATTGGCAGGAGGCACTGAGCCTGACCGTGCATCCTGACCAGCAACGGTTCGTCGCCGAGTACGAACCTGTAGTCGCCATTGCCCTTTCTAAGGCCTACATTCATCTAGGAGGTGCGACGTGGATCCCGTTCGCTGTGTATAAAGGTACCAACATGGTGGGGTTTGTCGAACTCGCCCACTGGACCGATGCGCCAGAGCAGTGCTGGATCTTCCATTTCTTTATCGACCAGCGTTACCAAGGTCGCGGTTACGGCAAAGCAGCATTGGAGCGTCTTATCGATCTGGTCAAGCGAGAGCACGTGGCCTGTGAGGCTCTACTACTGGTGGTCCACCCGGAAAACCAACGGGCTCAACAACTTTACTCGGGGGCGGGCTTCCGCTTAACCGGTGCAGTGCGTTGGGGCGAGCCAGTGTACCAACTGCCACTACGCGGCGGCCCGTGATGGCCGCGGACGTGTGTACCGCTCAGAACTCAGCCACATAGCGCTAACACACCCAACGACCAACTGGGTTTTACATCACAATCCGGACTTGACCGACGCACGCTTCTCTCGCCGCGCCGCTTATCAAGAGCACCGCCCCTGTGCATCGAGGGAGCTGTGATTCAGTCTCTTCGGCGACGCGGGCGACCGGCATAGGAAGGTACCAGCGTCGCTCGCGCATTGGCGGTGTTGCGTTACGTATCGTAGATGATCCGTGTTCCGGGAAGCACGCGCACTTATCATCAAGCAGGCTGACGCGTGGGAAAGCGATGAGGTGATCGTCAACCTGATCGACACCACGACCATATCCGCTGGCCTGAAGGTTCAGCGCCAGCGCCAATACGAACTTCTGCCTGACCGGCGGCTCCGCCACCGAACTGGATCAGGTTCAACTCGGATGTGCAGCGTTCCGCGGTGAATGGAGCCATCCGCCCCTGCAATCTCTGAGAAGCTGTTCCGCCACGGCTCCTTGGAGCCGTCATGCGGCGGTAGTGCCGTCTCGTCTGGTTGCGGCCTGCCAAGGAGTCACCGCTGCCCCGCGCGTCCGAACAGGACCGCCCCGTGCAGGCTGGAGAGTTGCGTGAACGCGGCGCTCAGGCCGACCTGATCTGCACTCCGGGCGAGATCCGGGAATACAGGGTAGTTCTCCTCTTCCCAGCGCTCCGCGAGGTGCCGCCGTGCGGCGTCCTTGCCCGCCGTGTCGGCAAACAGGATATCCACAAGGAGGAATGTGTCCCCTCTCAGCACCCGGAAGACCTCCCGCAACGCCGGCGACCACTCTGCGGTCTCGAGATGGTGGAAGGCGAACGCGGAGACGGCTGCGTCCATTGACGCGTCTTCCAGGGGGAGAGCCAGGAAGTGGCCTTGCAGCAGACGCCACTGAGGGTGCCTGCTGCCCGCGAGTTCCAGCATGCGTGGGGAGATGTCCGCACCGGTCACGGACGCCCCTCGCTGCGCGAAGAGGTCGCCGAAAGCGCCCGTGCCCACGCCAACGTCAAGAATCTTCTGCCCTGGCTCGACAGGCAGCAATTTGGCCGCCCTCGCAAGCGACTGGGCATGGCCTTCGAGGACGCCGCAGCCCTGGCGTACGCTCTCGTCATAGTTCTGGGCCCACTCGTCGAACGCGCGGCTCAGGTCCGACAAACGATCAGGCATGTTCAAATCCTCCCCAGAGCCTTCTCGGTAACCGAAAGACCAGTCGGGGCGCGGGTTGACGGGCAAGATCGAATTGGGCATTGAAGTGTACACCACGTCGCCCTCTTGGAGCCTACCCGCAGGCATTCCGCTTGCCAGGATCGCCACATCAAACAACCCGCACCCGAAGCACCCAGAGGGCACCCTCATCCAGCAGCATCTCGCCAAGGCAGGACCGTTACTGTGCGCGATCGCGACGATCAGAATCGCCGCCTCTGCACCAGTAGCGCAGGCAGTCCAGCAACGCGAAGACCTCACACAATCTAGCCGGTCCCATGAGGCTTGATCCAAAGGGTCAGAGTGCGGCGAAAGCCGGTTCGAGCGCGGAAGCTGGTGCGCGGTTCGGCCCGCACCTCCGCCCCGCCAAGGGCGGCATAGGGCAGGCGGAAGGTCGCTACTCCTGAAGGTAGAGGACGAGCATCTCGCGCCGAAACAGGAGGACGCCGACCCCACCCAGGACAATCGCGACCGCCCCGAACCCCTCGGTCGCATGGGCGAACCATGCCGTCGTGAGCACGATTTGCAGCCAGCCGAGCAGGAAGGGAACAAGCAGGATGCCGATGCTGAGGATCGTCACCAGGTAGGCGCTCCGCTGATCGCCGACGCGCAGCGCCACGAACGTGCCGATGACCGCCACATACAGGGAGAGCGCCGCCGGCATCCCGAACGCCAGGATGCGGCCAGCCGGGCTCACGAGGTAGAGCCAGCTCCAGCCATGGCCGGATAGCACCGCGGCGACTACGAGTTGCAGGACGGTCGCCACGAGCGCGGCGATATAGCCGACGGCGGCCGAGATGAGCACCTTGCCGCCGAAGATCGCGCTATCGGGTAGTCGGGTGGCGAGCAGGTAATCGAGTGTACGCCCGACGCGCTCGTGCAGCACGAGATCCGGTGCGGTGTTGGCGACCACGATGGCCGTGGCAAACAAAACGTAGATCACGCGGAGGAGAAGTGCCAGCACAGAGCTGAGGACCGCATGGCGGGCCGTGATCGACGGCAGGATGCCCATGAGGAGCACGGCGATGCCGAACACGCGGAGGGAGCGCTGGTTGCCGACGATCTCGGCGATCTCCTTCCACATCACGCTGCCAAGATCACTCAATGGTGTTGCCCCCGATCACCTGAAGGTAAGCCTCTTCCAGGGAGAGAGTGTCCGGCGCCACCTGACGCACGCCGACGCCGGCTCCGACAAGGGCGGCGACGACCGCCTCCACGTCGTCCTCCTGGGCAAGCGTGCAGCGCCATTCGTCGCCGTCGAGCGGCTCCATGTGCGCGCCGGCGGGCAGGGCGACTGCGGTGGCTGGCGTCATGCGGGCAAGCCGCAGGCGGACGCCCGGCCCCTTGCGACCCGCGATCTCGCCCGGTTCGCCGACCGCCAGGAGATGCCCGCGCTGCAGGATGGCGACCCGGTCGCAGATGCGCTGGGCCTCCGCCAGGAGGTGCGTGCACAGGAAGATCGTGCGGCCGCCCTCCTGGGCGAGGGACAGCAGCAGCTCGCGCAGCATGACGATGTTCTCGGGGTCGAGTCCTGCGGTGGGCTCGTCCAGGACCAGCAGGCGCGGCTCGGGCAGAAGAGCGCGCGCCACGCCGAGCTTCTGGCGCATGCCCTTGCTGAAGCCTGACACCCGGTCGTCGCGCCGGTCAAAGAGGTCGACGCGGCGCAGCGCGGCGTCAATGCGGCCGGACCGCTCGGACGCCGGCATGTGGGCCACCCGCGCTGCGAACTCGAGGTTCTGGCGCGCCGTCAGACGCTCGTAGAGGCCGACCTGGTCGAGCACGACGCCACACTGCCCGCGCACGTGCTCGCCGTCAGCGATCGGATCGAGACCGAGCACCTGCACCTCGCCGCGGGTGGGCCGCAAGATGCCGAGGAGCAGCCGCACCGTTGTCGTCTTGCCCGCGCCGTTCGGGCCCAGAAAGCCGAACACGCTTCCCGCCGGCACCGCGAACGTGAGGTCGGTCACCGCCACCCGACTGCCGAAGCTTCGCGACAAGCCGCGACACTCGATCGCGCTTGATTCCACGCCACGCACCTCCAAAACGCCCTCCGACACCGAGCAGTCGCACCCTTCCCGCATTTTGGCCAGCGCTAGGCCGGGGGCGCTGCCAGGATCACCCCAGAGCCCTGCGCACCGGCGGGATCAGGCGTATGGTGCCTGCGGCGGCATAGATCACGACGATGGACAGGGAGCCGACGACGGCGAACTTGCCCTGGAATACGACGGCAGCCGACCAGTGGCTGAATGATGTAGGCCACGTAGGATGCGCCGGCCCAACCCTGCCAGAGGCGCGACGGCCGGTTGAGCCTACGCTGTCCCCAGGAAAGCAGCACGATCGACATCCCGACCAGCATCGCCTGCTCTCAAAGGGCCAAGGCCAACGGGACGCGCATCGCCTACCGGCTGCGGCTGCGCTGGCGGACCGGATCGACGCCCTTCGGCAGCCTTCCCGCCTGGGCGAGGGCGTGGCGCAACAGAAACTCGATTTGCGCGTTCGTGCTCCGGAGCTCGTCGGCCGCCCAGTGCGCGAGGGCGTCGTGCACGGCAGGGTCGAGCCGGAGCAGGAGGTTTTTGCGTTCAGCCATGGGCCGTCAGCTGGGGCCTCACTGGTAGAGGGACCCTGTGTTGACTACCGGCTCGGTGGCGCGCTCGGAGCACAGGACCACGAGCAGGTTGGACACCATTGCCGCCTTGCGCTCCTCGTCCAGCTCCACGACGTGGCGCTCGGCAAGGCGCTCGAGGGCCATCTCCACCATGCCGACGGCTCCGTCGACGATGATCTGGCGCGCCGCCACCACGGCATCGGCCTGCTGGCGCTGCAGCATCGCGCGCGCGACCTCGGGTGCGTAGGACAGGCGACTCAAGCGGGACTCGATGATGCGCACCCCGGACGGCGCTACGCGGGCCGCGATCTCGGTGGACAGCTCCCCTGTGATCTTCGCCACGTTGTCCCGAAGCGAAAGCTGTCCCTGGCGCCTGGCGTCGTACGGGTATTGGGTGGCGATGTGCCGCACCGCCGTCTCGGCCTGGACGCCGACGAAGTTCGCGAAGTCGTCCACGTCGTACACTGCCCTGGCGGTGTCTTCCACCTGCCACACGACTACCGCGGCGATCTCGATCGGGTTGCCGTCGGCGTCGTTCACCTTTTCGACCGAGGTTTCGTGGTTGCGCAGTCGCGTCGAGATCGGACGTCGCCGCGCGAACGGGTTCACCCACCGGAGGCCCGGGGTTCGCGTCGTGCCCGCATACCGGCCGAACAACTGCACGACGCGAGCCTCGCCGGGCGCGACCGGGGTGAGGCCGGCCAGGCACAGGCCGGCAAAGACGAGCAGCAACACCCCCACAGGCTCCGAGGCGGTGAGGCCCGCACCGGCCACGAGGCCCTTGTGGGCCATCGTCTCGATCGCGAACGCTAGAGCGAGCAGACCGATCACCAGCATCGGCAGGCCAGGCCAGTCCTGTGCCGGGCGTTCCGTTACGGCTGCGGGCCGTCGCCGGCCTTGCGGTTCCTCTGTCAGGGACGCACTCATGAGAGCCCTTCCTTCCAGTGTCGATGCGACTGGTGCCATCCGCAGCCCAGTGTATCATAGTGATATCACATGTGGAACCCGGGTGGCCACTGGGTCCATCAAGGTGTCGCCACGGCAGCGGCACGCACCCGGCCCAGAACGTCCCGGGCCTCATAGCCTCGGCAACGGACGCGCAGACCCCCCAGCGCCTATCGCTCCGGGGCGTTCAGGGGCGCAGCGCCTTTGGCGGCTCTGCGCCCCTAACCGATGCGCAAGGCTTTGCGCCACATCCCGATATCCAAGATATGGCGCAAGAGGACCAAGCCAAAGCCGAACGGCCCGATGTCGTTGCGGTCCAGGAGATCGTCGCCGACCTTCATGCTTGCGAGGAAGCTCGGCTCCCAATGTCTTCGTTCTGGATCGCTCACATAGGCAAGCATGTCGAAGGGCAGCAGCGACCGGCCCATGATGCCATTGGCCTGCGACTGCTTAGGCACGGTCTGTCCATGGCCAGCGCAGCATGCGCCGCGCCGAACTTGATCCCGTTCCGGCGGGCTACATGCAGGGATTCCCAATAGCGCGGGTTGATCTCGAACACGTGGAACTACCCCGTCTCACCGTCGACCTGTCCGTCGATCTGGGCTGGTCCGGACCAGCGCATGGCGGTGAACATCGGGAGCACGGCTTTCACGAGGTCATCCCGCCATACGCCTTCCGCCGCCAGCTCGCCACAGACAGAAGGGGTGCTGGATCCCGCGGAGGCAATCGGCGCGCGTGCGAGCCGACGTGCCGCTGGGAAGGATGGTGCGGCGACCCGTGTGCCGAGTAGGCGCATATCTCGGCGATCCTTCGGTCGTGCGCTACGCCGCGGTCGGGAGCGTTGGCTGGGAGCGCAGGCGCAGGAGCGGCAGCGAGCCGAGCAGGATCAGGCAGCCGAGCAGGAGGTAGATGAGGCCTACGTGCCACGCTGCTGCCAGGGCTCCGGCGACGGCGGCGCCCAAGGGAGTGGAGATCGTGAAGAGTGCGCCCACCGTGCCAAAGACCCTTCCCATTTTCTCCTGCGGCGCGCGCGCCGCCGCCATCGTGCCGGGGCGCAGGAGATGCGCGACAGCTGCGCCATAAGCCCTTGGTGCACCGCGTGCTACACTTGACGCGACGTCAACTGGTCAGCGGCGTTCTGACCATCCTGATCGCCGCGTTCGTGGCCTGCCTGAGCCTCCAGCGCAACGACATCCAGAGCGAACTGCTGCAGACTAGCAGTTCTGCGCCGCGGCGAAAGGCAGGCTCCGCGCATGAACTGCCGCATTGGAATGCCATCGGCGTGAGGCCGGCCGCGCGTCTGCCGTACGCGGCGGGCAACCCCCGCTCCCATGACCGCATTCCCGCCAAGGATGTGACACCATGCCCTGCCACATCACCCTCGCCACGTCGGGCGCCATCATTCTCAGCGACGTCAGCCAGCTGCCCCGCATGATGTGGCCCGGCGTCGACGCCATCGAGATCGGCAGCCTGGCTTCCGAGGCAGACCTCCAGACGGTGCTCGATGCCGTTCAGGCAAAACGCATCGCCTGGGGACTGCACGCGCCGCTCTGGCGGGCTGGGCCAAACCGCGTGCCGATGGCCGCAGCGGGACTGTCGGCCGACGAGAAGCACCATCTGCGTCGGGACATCGCGCTTGCGGCAAGTCACGGGGCGGCTTACGCGCTCGTACATGCGCCGTGGTTCGCCGATCACAGCCTCGCCATCGGCGATGCGAGGGCGCTCTCGCGCCACACCGTACGGTTTCTTGCGGACCTTGGGGCCGAGTTTCGGACACCTGTCGCCCTGGAGCTCAAGCTTGGCCGCAATCGAGACCCTGGCATACTGGCCTACCTCGTGCCAGAACCGCGGGACTTCCTCAACCTTGACGGCGTCACGTTCTGCCTCGACACCGGAGACTGGCTCCTCGCCTGCGAGGAGCTCGGCATCGACCCCGTCCGCTCGTTCGAGCCATTCGCCCCGTGGACTTCGGTGATCCACGTCCACGCCGTCGAGCGCGGCGTGCAGCCCTACCTTTGGAAGCCGATCCATCCGTCGGACCCGGACGCCGCGGCCGTGCGGCGTCTCTGCCTCTGCGCGAAGGCTGCGCGCAGCGACCTGACCGTGGTCTTCGAGCACACACCGCACCTTGACCCGGGCCTGTCCTTCGACCTTGAGGGCTATCACTGGCTCCTGTCGACCTTGCTCTGACGCGTCCCTGGCAGCATCAGGGTGGCGCCGCATGCGAGACGGGACGACGCAAGAAGGAATTCGCTGCTCATGTCGATAAGTTCGACCATCGAACCTTTGCAGGGAGGCCCTCACCTTGCGTCAGAGCAGCTCCTTCTCAGAGGTCCCGGCGCAGGCACGCCACCAGAAGACGGTGCTCATCAACACGACGATCGGCTCCCTCATGGCGTCCCTTGACGGCTCGATCCTCACCGTCAGCCTGCCGACGATCGCGCGGGAACTGCACACCGGTGTCGGCCTGATGCTCTGGATCATGATGGGCTACACAGTCGTCATCACAGCACTGCTGTTGCCGTTTGGCCGGCTGGCAGACACCCACGGCAGGGTGCGGATGTACGGCCTCGGTTTCATCGTCTTCGCCGCTGCGTCGGCGCTCTGCGGCTTCGCGGAGAGCGGGGTGTTCCTGCTCGTCAGCCGCTTGATCCAAGGTGTCGGGGCAGCGCTCCTGTGGTCCAATTCGCAGGCGATCCTGACGGACGCCTTCCCCCATCAGGGGCGCGGCTTCGCGCTCGGCATCAACCAGGTGGCGGGCCTCACCGGCAGCGTCGGCGGTCTGCTGCTGGGTGGGCTCATCACCGCCACGCTCGGCTGGCGCTGGATCTTCTTCGTCAACCTGCCGATCGGGGCGTTCGGTGCGATCTGGACCTTCACGTCCCTGCACGAGATCGCCTCGATCGATCGGGGAGAGCCCTTCGACACGTACGGCATGGTGCTCTTCGTCGGGGGCATCCTGCTGGCGCTCCTCGGCCTCACTATCGTGATCGAGGGCGGCGGACCCGCCGTGCCGTGGTTGCTCGCGTCAGGCTTCCTTGCCCTCGTCGTCTTCGCGCTCTATGAGCGTCGCAGCAGGAGCCCCCTCATCGATCTGCGCCTGTTTTCGATCCGCATCTTCACCTTCGGCAATGCGTCCCTGTTCCTGAACGCCCTTGCCCGCGGCGCCCTCATGTTCCTGATGACGTTCTCCTTCCAGGGCCTGCGCGGGGCGTCGCCGCTGACGGCCGGCCTGATGATGCTTCCCCTCACGGTCGCCATCATGGTCGTCGGCCCGATCTCCGGGCGGCTCTCGGACCGCCTGGGCTCGCGCGAGCTGTCGTCCGGCGGTCTGCTGGTCACCGCCATCTCGCTCGCAATCCTGGCGCGCGCGCAACTGACGGGATCCTACCTGCCGATCGCGTTCGCCCTTCTCCTCGCGGGGATCGGCAACGGTCTGTTCAACTCGCCGAACACGAGCGCCGTCATGGGCGCCGTCCCGCCCGACCGGCGCGGCGTCGCGGCGAGCACCCGAACCCTTTTGTTCAACGCGGGGCAGCTATTCTCGCTCGCCCTCTCCTTCACGATCCTCTCGACCACGATGGGCGACGGCAAGCTCTCCGGCTTCCTCGCCGGCATGTCGACGCAAGCCGCATCGATCGGCCACGCGGCCTTCGCACATGGCCTGGGCGAGGCGTTCACCCTCTCGGCCATCCTGTCCCTGATCGCAGCCGTGCTCTCGTCCCTGCGCGGCAAGACGACGCCTGCCGCGTCGACGTGACCCGCAGGCCTCAAGCGGCACTCGTAGACTCGGTACAAAGGTGGCGTACGTCATGGCACGCGTCCTCGTGATCGGCGGCTCGCGCTTCGTGGGTCTGAGGCTGGTGTGGACCCTGCTCGCGCAGGGCCACGAGGTGACCACCCTGAACCGAGGCAGCCACCAGGACCCCTTCGGGTCGCGCATCGGCAGGCTGCACGCCGACCGCTCCTCCCCGGACTTCCTCAAGGTCCTCGCCACGGCGAGCTTCGACGCGGCCGTAGACTTCCAGGCCTACAGCGGCAACCATGCGCGAGGGGTCCTAGCTGCGCTGCGGGACCGTGTCGGGCATTACGTGCTCGTCAGTTCGGGGCAGGTGTATCTCGTCCGCGAGGGCGCCGCAAGACCGCCCGCCGCGCCGCTCCGGGAGGACGACTACCCAGGAGGGCTGATGGTTGCCCCCACAGACCTTCGTGATCACGCAGAGTGGGCATACGGCGTCGGCAAGCGCGACGCGGAAGACGCGCTTTGGCAGGCATTCCAGGAGCACCGCTTCCCGTACACGGCGCTGCGCCTGCCGATGGTGGATGGCGAACACGACCCCTCGGGACGCCTTGAAGGCTATCTCTGGCGGATTCTCGACGGCCGGCCGGTGCTGCTCCCGGATGGCGGCAGCGCCTCCGTCCGGCACGTCTACAGCGGCGACGTGGCCCGTGCCGTCGCAAGCCTCGTAGGAAATCCCCAGGCGTTCGGCCAAGCGTACAATCTGTGCCAGGATGAGATGCCGACGCTGAGGCAGCTCGTGGATCTGCTCGCGGACCTCATGGGGGCCCCGAGGCGGTCGAGGGCGATCGACGGCGACACGCTGCTCGCCGCCGGCATCCGCCCTGAGCAGATCTCCCCGTTCAGCACGCCCTGGATGTCCCTGCTCGATCCGGGCAAGGCGCAGCGGGACCTCGGCTTCCACCATCAGCCGCTCGAGGCCTACCTCGGCCACATCGTCGCCTCGTTCTGCAGCCGGCCCTTCGCCCTGCCGCCTGAGAGCTACACCCTGCGGACGAGGGAGCTCGAGCTTCTCGACGCCTGAGTCGAGGCGACAGGGATCGGGTGACGAAGGCTGTACAATGGCAGTGGCATCCGCGGCTCCAGGAGGCACCGACCCGCTGCTCGGCCGACCACTTCCTTGGGGTGTGACGTCATGCTCGCTCGCTGGGCCCAGGCCTGTGCCCGCCGGCGCTGGCTGGTACTCATGCTCTGGCTTTTCGTGCTCGCCGCAAGTCTGCCGCTCGCCGCGCATGTCACCCACAACCTGTCGTCGAGCGGCTTCGAAGATCCGAGGAGCAGGGCCGTCTGGGCGGACAAGCAGCTCAACTACGTCCACACCTCGGGCCAGGGGACATGGCTCGTCTCCGGCCCCTCCCAGGCGCGCGTGGCAAACCTCGCCAGGGATCAGGGCATCCCGGCGCAGGACATCCGGCAGGTTTCTTCGCATGAGACGCTCGTAGTGCCGGCGCAGCCCATCGCGCCGGCCGCTCTTGCGGGCCTGCGCGCAGCCCTGCGCCCGTCCAAGGCGCAGGTGCGGTCGGTCGACCAGGTGGCCGTCGGAGAACAGGTGCTGGCGGACGCGAAGGAGACCCTCAGCCACAGCCTGCCCTTCGCCCTGCCGCTCGTCCTCCTTCTGCTGCTGCTCGTGTTCGGATCGGTCGCCTCGGCCGCCCTGCCCCTCGCCGTCGCAGGCGTGGGCTCGAGCATCGCCCTGGCGCTCATCGACCTGATCGAGGACAGGATCACGCTCTCCGCCTACCTCACCGACATCGTCAGCTTCCTGGCGCTCGGCGTCGGGGTCGACTACGCCCTCTTCATCAGCGTCCGCTTCCGTGAGGAGCTGCAGGCAGGTCGCAGCGTGCCCGAGGCGATCGGTGAAGCGATGCGCCACGCCGGCCGTTCCGTGCTCTACTCCGGAGTCGCGGTGAGCCTCGCCGTCGCAACGCTGCTGATGGGCGGCAACGCCTACTGGCAGGGCATCGCGCTCGGCGGAGCCGTGGCCGTCTTCTCGGTGCTGCTCGCGACCCACACGCTCCTGCCCGCCCTGCTGGCCCTCATCGGGCGCCGCATCGACTGGGGACACCTGAGAGGCCTGCAGCGCAACGGCGGCATCTGGCCGTCGATCGCCGCCTTCATCGGCAGGGCGCCTGGCATCGCCGTCCTGCTCGGGCTTCTGCTGCTCGCCGTGCCGGCGTGGTTCGGGCTCAGCCTGCAGATCCGCACGCCGGCCAACCTCGCGGTGCTCCTGCCGCCGCACGATCCCCTGCGCAAGGCGGTGGCGCTGCAGACCAAGGTGCTGGGCGGCGGCGTGGAGTCCCCCATCGTCCTCGCCGTGAAGCTGCCGGCCACGGTCCGCGACCTCACGTTCTGGGAGACCGTGCAAGGCATCACCGCAAACGCCCAGCGGCTCCAAGGCGTCGCGCAGGTCGCGTCGCCCACGGCCCTTGGCGTGCCGCTCGCCCTCCTGCCTTCGGCCGCGGAGGATCCCGCCGTGGCGTCGCCGGCGCTCGCGACGGCCTTAGGAAGCTTTGTCGACCCCTCCGCGCATCCGCACCTCGTACTGCTCTACGTGACGCCGCGCACCGGGCCGGACGCGAAGGCGACGCTCTCGCTCGTGCACCGGCTCGAGGCCGATCTGCCGCTCTGGCTGCCGAAGGGCAGCCAGAGCGGCGTCGGAGGCGTCACGGCTCTTCTGGACGGTTTCAACCGCCTCACGTCGCAGCGCCTGCCGTACATCATCGCCGGCGTCGCCCTGATCGCCTTCCTGGTGCTGTTCGGAGCGACAGGCGCCCTCTGGCAGGCACTGCTCGGGGTGGTCTTCGACGCCATCGTGGCCCTTGCGACCGCCGGGATCCTCGTCCTGACCGTCCAGCGCGGCGGCCTCGGCTTCGCGGCGCTCGCCCCGGACAGCAGCATCACGCCGCTCGTCTTCGTCCTGCTCTTCGGACTCTCCATGGACTACGAGGTCATCCTGCTGCACAGGGTGCAGGAGGCCGCCCGGAGCATGGGCGCGGCGGCGGCGGCGCGGGACGGCCTCGCCGCCACCGGCGGCATGATCACGGGCGCCGGCATGACCCTCTGCGTCGTGTTCGTCGCACTCATCCTGAGCCCGCTCGAAATCATGCAGATGCTGGCGGTCGGCATGACCACCGCGATCCTGCTGGACACCTGGATCGTCCGCAGCCTGCTCGTCCCCGGCAGCATCGCGCTGCTCGGCCGCCACGCCTTCTGGCCCTGCGGCCACCGCCGCGGCAAGGCCGTTTGAGACTGCCTGCAGGAATCGCGCCCGACGACCCGTAGGTTAGGAAGCGTATCCTCAGGTTGCAGCGAGGGGACGGGCGGGCATGACCGTCGCGCTGATCCTGGCCTTCAATCTGCTCGCAGGGTTCAACGACGGCGGCAACCTTCTGGCGACGCTGCTGCCGAGCCGCGTCCGCCCGATCGTCCTCTGGCTCTGGCTGGCGGTCGTCGTCAGCATGGGCCCGGTCGTCCTGGGAACGCATGTCGCCGACACGATCGTGCGCCGCATCGTCACGCCAAAGAGCCTTGCGCCGATCCTCGCGCCCGCCACCGCGAGCGCCCTGCTGGTGGTGCTCTTCAGCTGGTGGCGGCGCGTCCCGACGTCGATGTCGCTTGCGCTCGTCGGGGCGATGGTCGGGGCCGGCACGGCGGCAGGCAGCCAGGTGCTGTGGGGCGGTGCCCTGCGCGCACTCGTCGGCTTCGTCCTCACCGTCCTGCTCGGCGGGTTTCTCGGGCTGCTCAGCGCGCGCTACGGACGCCAGCTGCTGAGACGCTTTCGGCGCGGCGCCCTTCTCAGCGTGCTCCTCCTGCTGACGGCCGTGCTCGAGGGGCTGGCCTACGGCGGCAATGACCTCGAGAAGGCGATCGGCCTCCTGCAGTTTTCGGGCTTTGCGCTGCAGCGGGCCGTCTTCCTCTCCGCTCTGTCGTTCGCTCTTGGCAGCGCCATAGGTTCCTGGCGCATCGCACGCACGGTATCCAGCCAGATTCTGCGCCTGCGCCCGCCGGAGGCGCTCTACGCCCAGGCCGCGACGGGGCTCGCGGTGCTGGCCGCGGCCGCCGCCGGCATCCCCGTCTCGACGAGCCAGACGGTGGATGCGAGCCTGCTCGGCGTCGGTTCCGCCGAGAACCCGCGCCATGTCGGCTGGCGCGTCGTCCGCCGCATGATCTTCGCCTGGGTGTTCACGCCAGTGGCCTCATTCCTGATGGGAGGTGCCTCGCTTTGGATCGCCGTCCGGCTTCTTCGCGTCTGAGTCGCGCACTCTCGAGCCTGCGCGAGATCCTCGGACCGCGCGACCAGGTGTTCCAGGATCTCCTGCTGGAGCAGGCGCATCTGGCCCGCCAGGCCATGGACCTCCTCTACCGCTACCTCCTGCAGCCGTCCCAGGATCTCGCGCAAGGCGTCGCGGAGCTTGAGGAGCGCGGCGACAGCATCCTCTCGGACATCCAGCGGGCCTTGCGCGAGGCACTCGTCACGCCGCTCGGCGGCGGCGACATCAACTACCTCGGCAACGCCCTGGACGACCTCCTCGACCAGTTCGAGGACATGGTCACCGAAGACCTGGCGCTCGAGGCGGCAGGCGTCGGCGAGAGCAGCTACAGCGAGGCGCACTTCGGGGAGGTCGTGGACGCCCTGCATGAGGCCTGCGCCCTGGTGCCGGAGGCCATAGAGGCCCTGCTGCGCCGCCCGGCAGCGGCAGAGGCGAAGATCGCGCAGCTGCGGGGGCGCTACCAGGACGGCAAGCGCGCATACTCCCTGGCCTATGCGGCGATCATGGCGGGGCGGGACGACGAGGGCAGCGCCAGGACGAAGAACCGTCTGCGCTGGCTGCGCCAGCACCTGAGACGCATCGAGAAGCTCGCCAACGCGATGGCAGGCATCCTCGCGAACAGCTGAAAGGTGCCCTGTCCAACGCGACGAATCCCTTGCGAGTCCCGCGGCACCCTGTCCGGTGGCGGATGCAAGTTTGGACCTCATGGGAGAGAAGCCAGTCATGTCCCAGAGCGACAAGATCGTGCTCTCGTGGAGCGGCGGCAAGGACAGCGCCATGGCCCTTGCGACCCTGCAGCAATACGACGCACCCGTCCACGCGCTCCTGACGACCGTGACCGACCCCCAGCGGCGCATCAGCATGCATGGCGTGCGCGAAGAGCTCCTGCGCCAGCAGGCCGACGCCGCCGGCCTGCCGCTGCGCGTCGTGCGGATCCCCGAAGCCTGCAGCGACGCGATCTACGAGAACCTGTTCGCGCGCGAGACCGATGCGCTCAAGGAGGAAGGCGTCGACCGCTATGCCTTTGGCGACCTCTTCCTCCAGGACGTGCGCGACTATCGCGAGCGTCAGCTCGGCCGGTCCGATCTGAAGGCAGTCTTCCCGCTCTGGGGTCTTGACACGAAGCAGCTTGCGGAGAACTTCGTGCGCCAGGGCTTTCAGGCGATCGTGGTGACGGTCGACCCGAAGCAGCTGGACCCCTCGTTCATCGGCCGCGACTACGACCTCCAGTTCCTGGCCGATCTGCCGCAAGGCGTCGACCCCTGCGGCGAGAGGGGCGAGTTCCACACCTTCGTGCACGCAGGGCCGATCTTCCGCAAGTCGATCGCCGTCCAGCGGGGCGAGTCGTCGGAGCGCGGCGGCTTCTACTTCCAGGACCTCCTGCCGCTCGCCTGACCGTCATGGGCAGCCCACGCGATGACCCAGCAGGCGCGACCGGCCCAACGCGTGGCCCGGTCGCGCCCGCATCGTCAAAGGAAAGGGCCGGATCCGCCGGGCCGTGCTCGCCGCTTCAATCGCCGTCTTCCAGGAGTTCTTCCCGCACCTGCCCCGCTTCGATCCAGAACGCCCGCAGATGGCGGTCGGGCGGTGCGCCGAGGATCAGGTGCAGGACGCCCGGATACATCGCCTCGCGGATGTCCGTGGCGGACGGGCGCGCCTCACCTCCAGGATGCGAGTGGAAGATGGCCCGCAGCCCTAGTCCCTGCCGCTCGAACGCCCTTAGGGCCCCGAGCACGTCCTCCGGGCTGATGGTGTACCGATAGGGACTCCCGGCCGCGTTGCGGCAGGCGATGAAGCGCACGAGATCGTCCCCCGTGCCGCCGACGAGCCCGCAAGCCTCCCACGGCAGTGCCATGGACGCCGCCCGCAGGAGCTCCTCGCGCAAGCCCGTCCTTAGAAGCATCAGGAGGTGAGGTCCAGGCCCGCCGCAGTCCAGGCGACGATGCCGCCCTCCAGGCTGCGGGCAGCGATGCCGTTTCGGCTGAGCCGCTCCGCGGCCAGCTGCGAGCGCCGGCCGATCTCGCAGAAGACGACGACGGGCCGCGAGGCATCGAGCGCCTCGCCGCCGCCGATATCCTCGAGCGGCAGGCGCAGGGCACCGGGTATCGTCGGCCGGTCTAGGGCCCCGGCAGGTCGGACGTCAAGCCACTGCACATCGGGGTCCGCCCTGAGGGCGAGGGCCTCGGGCACCGAGATGCCGATCCCGTCACGGGTCTCCTGCGGCGCTCCTACGCCGCAGAACGCCTCGTAGTCGATCAAAGCCGTCTGGCTCGGATGATCGCCGCAGACGGCGCAATGGGGGTCGCGCGCCAAGGCGAAACGGCGCTGCTCCCCCGTCAGAGCGTCAGAGACCAGCATGCGGCCGCCCAGACCCTCGCCCGCGCCAGTGATCAGCTTGATGGCCTCCAAGGCCTGCATCGAACCCATCTGGCCACCCAGGGCGCCGATCACCCCTGCCTCGGCGCAGCCCGGCACGCTGCCCGGCGGCGGCGGCTCGGGAAACAGGCACCGGTAGCAGCCCTGGCGCGGCAGGTACACGGCGAGGCGGCCCTCGAAGCGCAGGATCGAGGCGTCGACAAGTGGCCGCCCGAGCAGGACGGCTGCGTCGCTGACGAGGTAGCGCGTGGGAAAGTTGTCGGATCCGTTGACGATCACGTCGCAGCCCCCGAGCAGCTCGAGGGCGTTTCCGGCGTCGAGGAAGCGGGTCACGGCCGTGACCTCGATGTCGGGATTCAGCGCCTTCAGGGTGCGGGCGGCGCTTTCCGCCTTCGGACAACCCACGTCCTCGTCCCGGTGCACAGGCTGGCGCTGCAGGTTCGAGCGCTCCACGCGGTCGCCGTCGATGATCACGAGATGACCGACGCCCGCCGCGGCTAGGTAGATTGCGGCAGGTGCCCCGAGGCCACCGGCGCCGATCACGGCGACCCGCGCCGCGGCGAGCCTCGCCTGCCCTGCCGCGCCGATCTCGCCGAGGATCATCTGGCGCGCGTAGCGCTCGGCCTGACGCGGCGTCAACGGCCCTAGGGAGTATGGCCCCAGGACGACCCGGTCGTCCTGGCGCAGTACGGCTTTGAGTCCGCCGAGCAGCCGGGCGTCGACCTCGTTCACCCGGACCTCGATCTCCGGTGCGAGGGCGCCGAACACCGTGAAGATGCGGCGGCCGAGCCTCGGCGCCGCTTGCGCGGCCGCGGCCAGGAGTTCCCCGAGGGTGCCGCCCTCGACCGCAAGGCGCCGCCGTTCGTCCGCCAGGGCGACGTACCCGTCCTCGAGCTCTATGTCCATGCAGAGCGCCCCCCATGTCGCGACGCAGCCCCCGCACCTGGTGCGGGGGCTGCCTTCGCTTCCTCAGGCCATCTTGCCGTCCGCGGCCAATGCGGCGTCGTTGATGATCTCGTAGAGCGTCGGGTGCGCGTGGACGATCTCCTGCAGGTCGAAGAGCGAACCGTCGAAGGCAAGCGCCAGAGTGCCCTCCGCCACGAGGTCCGTGGCATGCGGGCCGATCAGGTGGAGGCCGAGCAGGTCTCCCGTCGCCGCGTCCGCGACGACCTTGCAGATCCCCTGGTCCTCACCGTAGATGAGCGCCTTGCCGTTCGCCTTGAAGAAGTACTTGCCCACCTTGACCTCGTGCCCCTGGTCGCGGGCGGCCTGCTCGTCGAGCCCGACCGATGCCACCTCAGGCCTGGTGTAGGTGCAGCGCGGCACCTTGACGTAGTCGATCGTCTCGGGCTGCTTGCCCAGGATGGCGTCGACCGCGATCAGCCCTTCGTGCACCGCGACGTGCGCCAGCTGCAGCCTGCCGATGACGTCGCCGATCGCGAAGATGCGCGGATCGCCGGTGCGCATCTCCGCATCCACCTGTATGTAGCCGCGGTCCAGCTTGACCTTGTCGAAGTTCTCGAGGCCAAGGCCGTCGCTGTTCGGCTTGCGGCCGATGGCGACCAGGATCTTCTGCGCAAAGAGCGTCTTCTTGCCCGAAGGGCCTTCGATCGTGACCTCCACGCCGTCCTCCGTCGCGCGGTAGCTCTGCACGTCGACGCCGTGTCCGGGGTAGCAGCCGACGCCGCGGCGCGTGAAGATGCGCTGCAGCTGGTCGGACATCTCCTTGTCCTCGAGCGGCAGCAGGCGCGGCAAGGCCTCCACGAGCTGCACCTCGCCGCCAAGGTCCGAAAAGAGCGAAGCCCATTCGCAGCCGATGGCACCGGCTCCGACAATGATGACCGACTTCGGCACCTCTTGCAGTTCGAGGGCGTGGTCGCTCGAGATCACGCGTTCGCCGTCGAACGGCAGGCCGGGCAGTTCCCGCGCGGAGGATCCGGTGGCGATCACGATGTGGTCCGGGGTCAGGAGCTCACGCTCGCCGTTCGGCTTTTCGACCGAGACGGATCCCGCCGGTGCGAAGATCGACGGCGGCATCAACGTGCCGACGCCCTCGTAGATGGTGACGTTGGCGCGCTTCAGAAGGCCCTGGACACCCTTGTAGAGCTGGTCGACGATCTTCTGCTTGCGGCTCTGCGCCTGCCGGAAGTCGAGGCGCGGCTCCTCTACCTGAAGGCCGAAATCCGAGGCCTCGCGCATGGTCGCCATGAGCTCCGCCGTACGCAGCAGCGCCTTGGACGGGATGCAGCCCTTGTGCAGGCACACTCCGCCCACCTTGTCCTTCTCGACCACGACAGCCTTCAGCCCCGACTGCGCGGCCCGAATCGCCGCTTCGTAGCCGCCGGTACCGCCGCCGAGGAAAAGTACGTCGATCTTTTCGTCCGCCAAGCTCCGTCCCTCCTGGGTCGCCACCGGCGACCCGCGTACTCCGCCCTGGGTCGCCTCCGGCGACCCGGCTTCACGCAGCAGGCCGACCGGCCCGCACACTTGCCCGCTAGGAGAGTAGCACGACGTCGTCCGCGAAGGAAGGCCGCGCTAGGTCCCGGTCCTACTCCCCCGCCGACGCCAGTAGATCCAGGCGACAGCGGCGATCACGATGCCGACGATGAGCGCGAGCCAGAGGCGCCCGAGCCAGGTCAGCAGCAGGTGCCAATGCGGCCCGACAAGGAATCCCGCACCGGCAGCGATTAGGGGCCACAGCAGGGCGCCGAGGACGGTGAATGCAAGAAAGCGGGGGTACGGCATCTCGAAGAGGCCCGCCGGGTAGGAGATCAGCGCGCGGACACCCGAGATCAGGCGGCCGATCAGCAGCGCGATGTCGCCGCGGCTGGCGAAGAAGGTCTCTGCCTGGGTCAGGCGCGCGTCGGTCAGGCCGATGCGGGCGCCGTAGCGCACGATCAGCTTGCGCCCTCCCCTGCGGGCGATCCAGTAGGCGATGTTCGCGCCGCTGACCGAGCCGAATGCGCCGACGATGATCACAAGCGGCAGCGACAGCTTGCCCTGGGCAGCCAGGACGCCCGCGTAGACGAGCGAGAACTCGCTCGGCGATGGGATGCCGAGGGACTCGATCAAGAGCACGAAATAGAGGAGGGGGTAGCCGAGGCTGCCGTAGATGTGTATGACGTGACCCACCCGTCCGGACTGAGCCGGCGCCCCCGGGCAAGCGCCCGACCTCCCCTTCGCGCATCCGCAGGCGGAAGCGACGCCCACGGCTGCGATAATGTGTGCCCGCCCGGATCTATCATCGTGGACCGACGGTGCACGCGTAAAGGGTGCGTCGCCTCACAAGAGGATGCTATGATGGAGGGCATCGCCTGCGAGGCCCTGCCCGCTGATTACATGAGGAGGTGCCGCCGTGCGGGATTCCCTCGCGCGTGCCACTGCGGAAGCCGGCAAGATCCGGGCGATCGCGGTCGTCGGGACGGCACTCGTCGAATCTGCCCGGCGGCGTCACGGCACCTACCCCGTGGTCACCGCCGCGCTCGGCCGGGCCATGATGGGGGCCGTTCTGCTGGCCGCGTCCATGCTCAAGCCGCCCGATCGCCTCACACTGCGCCTGCTCGGCGACGGCCCGGTGGGCGCCGTGGTTGCTGACGCCGACGCCGAAGGCGGCGTGCGCGGCTACGTGCAAAACCCGCAAGTCGCCCTCCCGATCAAGGACAACGGCAAGCTCGACGTGGGGCGAGCCGTGGGCCGGGGCAACCTGGTCGTCAGCCGCAGCATGGGCGACGCCCAGCCCTACACGTCGACGTCGCCCCTCGTCAGCGGTGAAGTCGGGGAAGACATCGCCAGCTATCTCCTCGCCTCCGAGCAGATTCCGTCCGCCGTCGCGCTGGGCGTGCTGCTGCGCGGCAGTGGCACGGTCAAGGCCGCGGGCGGCCTACTCCTGCAGGTGCTGCCGGGCGGCGAGGAGTTCTCCCAGGAGCTCGAGACCCGCATCGCGCGGCTGGGACCGATCTCCTCCCGCGCCGAGCGGGCGAGCTCGGCGGACGACCTGCTGCGCGATCTGCTGGAGGGCTTTTCGGATGTGCGGATCGCAGATCCGGAGCCCCTCCGCATGCGCTGCACCTGCAGCCGTCAGAGGGCCAGCCGCTCGCTGCTGCTGCTCGGAGCAGCGGCGCTCGGCGATCTCGTCGCCGACGGCGAAGCGGAACTGCGCTGCCACTTCTGCAGCCGGACCTACCGCTACGACCGCACACAGCTCGAGCGCCTCAAGGCGGAGGCTGCGACCGTCACCGGCAGGCAGGCCTAGAAGTCCAGGGCGAAGCCCTTCAGTGGCCTGCCCGTCTCGAGATCGAGCAGCGTCCAGTCCGGTATGGCGATCGCCGCCCACTCGTCCGCCCCCAGCCTCCGTCCGAGAATATCGCCCAAGAGCAGCGTCATGATCCTGCCATGCGACACCAGGGCGAGGTCGCCCTCCCCGGTCTGGCAGAGCTCGGCAAGGCAGGCGACGATGCGCCGTCCTGCGTCGTCATAGGGCTCGAAAGCGGGGTCCTGTGCACCACCGAGATAGGCCCTGACGCGCCGGATGAACTCCTCCTGGGCAAGGAATCCCGCCCGAAACGCCAGCTCGCGGAGCCCCGGGTGCACCGCGAGCCGGGCTCCAGAGGCCCCCGCGATGATCGCACCCGTCTCCCTGGCCTTGGGTTCCGGGCTGCACCAGACGGTCGCCGCGGTGAGCCTGATCCTGCCGCCCAGGGCCGTGGCTTCGCGGCGCCCCTGGTCCGAGAGGCGCCAAAGCTCAGGGGGCGTGGCCGCATCGATCTCAGGCCTTGCGTGCCGGATCAGGTGAAGCCGGCGCCCACGCAGGCGCTCCGGCCCCGCGAGTTCCCTCAGCATGGTGGTCGGCGCCTCCCCGACAGCCGCAACGGCTTGACACCTCCCGGGGCAGTTGGCAGTCTGGGTAAAAGACCTCTGGGCGCGTCTGCGCCTCACGGCAAGGAGCTTGGCATGCGCGGTCATCTCTTCCTGCTCATCGGACCGAGCGGCAGCGGCAAGACGACCCTGATCCAGGAAGTGCGCAAGGTGCTGCCGGCCGTGCGCTTCATCCCCACCACCACGACGCGGCGGCCGCGTCCCGGCGAGCAGCACGGGCGCGAGTACTTCTTCGCGAGCGACGAGGAGTTCGACGCCCTCATCGCGTGCCAGGACCTGCTCGAGTGGCAGTGGGTGCACGGCAACCGCTACGGCACGTCGCGCCAGCGCTTCGAAGAGGCGATCGCGGGAGGCGTGCTCGGCATCACGTCCATCGACGTCCTGGGCGGCATCTCCGTCAAGTCGGCGTTTCCCGACGACAGCACATCCATCTTCGTCCGGCCGTCGTCGCCCGACGAGCTGCGACGCAGGCTGGTCGCGCGCGGCGACACGCCAGGCGAGGACCTCGAGCGCCGCATGGAGCGCGTCGAGATGGAGTTCGCCCAGCAGAGTCGCTGCGACGCCGTCGTCACCAATGACGACGGCCAGTTGCAGGCGGCGCTCCGACAGCTCATCGCCATCATGCGGCCCTACCTGCCGGAACCGCTCTAGGGCACCAGGAGGCCGACGGCCCGCTTGACGGAGTCGAGCATGGGCTTGGCCTCCTGGTGCGCGTAGTCACGCCCGCGCGCCAGGGCATCGTCGATGTCCGACGGGCTCGCAAGCAGTTCGAGCACGCGCTCGCGTAGCGGCCTGAGGGCATCGATCACGATGTCCGCCACCGCTCCCTTGAATGTGCCGTAGCCCCGCTCGCGGTAGCGGGACGCGAGATCCTCGACACCCTCTCCCGACAGCGTGGAGGCGATCTCGAGGAGATTCGAGATGCCCGGCTTCTCGCCAGGGTCGTAGTACACTTCGCGGCCGGAGTCGGTCACGGCCGTCATGATCTTCTTGCGCATGACGTCGTCCGGGTCCGTGAGAAGGATCTTTCCGTTCGGATCCGGATCGGACTTCGACATCTTCTCCTGGGGGTTGCGCAGCGACAGGACGCGTGCCCCAACCTCGGAGATGCGCGGCTCGGGCACGGTGAACACGGGACCGTAGCGGCTGTTGAAGCGCAGTGCGAGATCGCGCGTCAGCTCGATGTGCTGCTTCTGGTCCTCGCCCACCGGGACCTCCTGCACCCCGTAGAGCAGGATGTCGGCCGCCATGAGCAGCGGGTAGGCGAAGAGGCCCACGGAGACGTCATGCCTGCCGCGCCCCTTGGCCTTGTACTGCGTCATGCGGCTGAGCTCGCCCATGCGGCCGAGGCAGGTGAGGATCCAGGTCAGTTCGGCATGCTCCGGCACCTGACTCTGCACGAACACATGCGACGACTCGCCCAGGCCCAGCGCCAGCAGGTGTGCCGCCGTGGCGCGGATGTTCCGGCGCATCTCCTCGGGAGCCCAAGGCATCGTCATGCTGTGCAGGTCCACAACGCAGTAAAAGGCGCCGATCTCAGGCTTCCAGTTGCGCAGGGCGCCTATGTAGTTGCCGAGATGGATCTCGCCTGTCGGCTGGATGCCGGAAAACACCTTCGCCAACGGTGGGCCTCCTAACGTAGCGACACTCAGACTTCATGATAGAGTTGCCTCGCGGAGGTGTAAACTTGTGAGCGCCGTCTTCTTCTGGTACCCGGGCTGAACGTCCTGCCGCAAGGCGAGGGCGGAGCTCTCGCAAAAGGGATTTCCGGTCTTGGAGCGGCGCCTGCCCAAGGAGGCGCCGGATCGCCTGGAGCTCATGCAGATGGGCAGGCTGCTGCCCCTTGGCGTGCGCGATCTCGTGGCTCTGCGCGGCCAGCACTGGCGGGCCCAGGGTGTGGACCTCGGGGCGTTGACGGACGACGAGGTCCTCGATCGCCTGGAGGAGGATCCGCTCTCACTGCGCCGTCCCCTCCTGTGGCTCGAAGACCGCGTGCTGCTCGGCTACAGCGCGGACATCTATCGCGTGCTCTCGGCGCGTCCATCCTGACGGGGCGCAGGTTCAGCCCTCCCGTTCCGCCAGGACAGGTGATGCCATCCTCCTGGGCGAAGCACTCGGGGACATGCTACGACACTTTCCCCCTGCGCCGTGTGGGCAGCCGTACACAACTGCGTCGCATCCGCCCCGCGGAGGTGTTCCCTGAACCGGCGGTGGATGCCGCGCGGACCGGTCCTCTTCCTCGCCGTGGCACGCTTCTTCGGCGCTGTGGCGAGCTACATGGTGCTGCCGTTCATCGCCGTGCGCCTGACCCAGGCAGGGGCAGGGCTTGTCGCGGCCGGCGTCGTCACCGGCGTCGGTCCGCTCGTCCGCATGCTGGCGGGGACGCTCGGCGGCGTGGCCGCCGACCATCTGGGCCGCCGCAGGACGATGCTGCTCGGCAACGCCATCTCCGCCGTCGCGATGGCGGGGTTCGCCTTCTCGCACGGCGCGCTCGCATACGCCCTGCTGAACGGCGTGAACGGCCTTGGCCGCGCCGTCGCCGGACCCGCGCAGAACGCCGCGATCGCGGACGTCACGGAGCCCGCCGAGCGCCCCCAGGCCTACGCCTACGGGCGGGTCGCCATGAATGTCGGAGCGGCGCTCGGGCCGTTCATCGGAGCGTTCTTCGTGCTCGGACACCCCACGCTGGTCTTCCTCGGCGCAGCGCTCGGGAACGCCCTCGTCGTCGTGCTGCTCTTTGCGACAGTGCCGGAGACCGGGCGGCGCCTGCGCGAGGTCACGAACCGCGACGCGATGCGGCGGATCGGTCGCGATCCCGCGCTCTGGCTGTACGTGGTCGGGGGCTCGATGCAGCTTGGCGTCTACATGGTGATCGAGACCATCTTCCCGGCTTTCCTCCGCGGCGCAGTGGCCGGGGGACTCGAGCTCTACGCCGTCATGACGCTGGTCAACACGGCCATGGTCGCTCTGCTCCAGATCCCCCTGAACCGCTGGCTCGGGAATATCCGGCCCGGCACGGGATTCGCCGCCGGCCTTGCCCTCTTCGCCGCCGCCTACCTCGGCATCGCCTACCTGCGCAGCCCTCTCGCGCTGGTCGTGACGATGGTGGTGTTCACGGCGGGCGAGATGATGGTCTTCGTGGTCATGCCGGCCTACGAGGCGGCGATGGGCGATGAAGCCGTGCGCGGCCGCACGTTCGGGGCGCTCAACCTGAAGAACGCAGGTGCCGCCGTCGGCCCGCTGGTGGTCGGCGGGCTGCTCCAGCTGGGCGGCGCGCACCTGGCCTTCCCCGCGGTAGCGGCGACTGCCATGCTGTCAGGCATCCTCCTCGCATGGTCGGTGCGGATGCGCGACAGGCCTGCCGCCACGCGCCCCGCGCAGGAGCCGTCGGCTGGGTGAAGCCCTTTCTCACGCGCCGGCGGAGTCCGGGAACCGGCCGCGGGGACGCGCGAGGCGTCAGGCCATGCGCCTGATCGCCTCGCTGCCCTGCATGCCCACCTCGACGCCCAGTGCCTCCGCCGCCGGCGTCAGGGACTCCACAGGCGCCCTAAGGAGCTCGTCGATGCTGCGCACGCCCACGGCCCTGGCCGCGACGATCTCCCGCGCGCGCAGCTTGGTGGAGAGAAGTCCGACATCCAGTGCGCCGCACATCAGGTAGCCCTTGTCCGTCGTGATGACCACGAGGCGTGTGCGCGGCAGGTCCACCTCGATTCCGACGGCAGTCCCACCCGCGATCGCCACAGGCCGCATCTGCACCAAGCCCGCCACCTCCCGCCATGGCATATGCGGCGGGATGGCGGCGGGCCAGTCGATGCTTGACGATGCTCAGCCGAGCGTCGCGTGCGCGATCTGGTCGAGGCGCTCGAGGTACAGCTCCTGGAGCCGCATGGTGACGGGGCCGGGCTCGCCGTCGCCCACCTGCCTGCCGTCGATCTCGACGATCGGCATGACGAACGACGTGGTGCTCGTCATGAACACCTCGTCCATCTGCATGAGTTCCTCGGCCGACGCGAAGCGCTCCGCCACAGGCAGCTTCTCTGCCTTGGCCAGCTCGAGCACGACGCTGCGGACGATGCCGGAGAGGATCCAGTTGCTCGCCGGCGCGGTGACGATGCTGCCCTGGTGCACCATCCAGATGTTCGTCGCCGAACCTTCGGTCACACCGATGCCCGAGCGCACCTGGATCGCCTCGCGCACGCCCCGGTTGGCCGCGTGCTGGCGGGCCAGGACGTTCGGCAGCAGGGAGACGGACTTGATGTCGCACCTGAGCCAGCGGAGGTCCGGCTCGGTGATCGCCTTGACGCCGTGCTGCAGGGCCTCGCGGTCGACCGGCGCATCCTTCAGGTAGGCGATGACGGTCGGCTGCGCGGCAGCCGGGAAGCGGTGATCACGCGGCGCGACCCCGCGCGTGACCTGCAGGTACAGCGCGGCCTGCTTCACGGACTCGCGGCGGAGGAGCTCCTCGGCGATGCCGCGAATCTCGGACGTCGACAGCGGCATATCGAGCTCGATGCCCTGCGCCGAACGCTCGAGGCGCTCCAGGTGCCGGTCGAGATCGACGAACTGCCCGCCCCAGACGAGCGCCACTTCGTAGATGCCGTCGGCGAACTGGAGTCCGCGTTCGTCCACTGGCAGAAGCGCCTGCGAGTAGTCGAGATACTTGCCGTTCAGGTAAATCAGCATCTGGCGTATCCTTCCTTCCTGATCTCGCCGGCCGGAGGTGCCCACCCGAAATGTCCACCAGCCTCGTCACCGGAGCCAGCGGAGCCATCGGCGCGGCGATCGCACGCCGCCTGGCGCTGCCCGGCAGCAAGATCGTCTTGCACTATCACATGCATCGAGAGCCAATCGATGCACTCGTCGCGCAAATGGCCGCGCTCGGTGCACAGGCGATTCCTTTGCAGGCCGACCTCACCGACCTCGCAGCCGCAGACGTCTTCGCGCAGCAGGTACTGGCCTTGGTCGGCACCCCGCACCAGGTCGTGCATGCGGCAGGTACCAGTCAGTTCGCCCTCCTGCAGGAGCTTCCCTTGTCCACATGGAGGAACTTGCAGGACATCCATCTCGGCGCCGCCTACTGCCTGCTGAGGACATTTCTCCCCGGCATGGTCCAGCGCCGGTTCGGCCGGGTCGTGCTGGTCGGCTCCATCTATGGGCAGCGTGGCGGCGCGATGGAGGCAGGCTACGCCGCTGCCAAGGCCGGGTACGGCGCTCTGGCGCGCGCCACCCTCAACGAGGTCGGGCGCAGCGGCGTCACGGTGAACGTGGTGGCCCCAGGGGCGATCGCGACGCCGATGCTGTCGCGGCTCAGCGACCCGGAGAAGCGAGACCTGCGCGATGCGATCCCTGCCGGCCGGCTGGGCAGTCCCGAGGACGTGGCGGCAGCCGTCGCGTTCCTGCTCTCGGACGGGGCGGCCTATATCAGCGGCTGCACCTTGCCGGTCGACGGCGGCTACTCGATATAGTGTGTGATCTCTCCGAGCGGCCGGTGGGACCAGTTCGGCGGCACCTCGGCCGGGTAGCCGAGCAGGAGGCAGCAGACGATCTCCTCGCCCTCGTCGGCGCCCAGGAACTCCCGCACGGCCTTTCCTCGGGTCAGCTGTCCCGTGTTCCAGCGCGCGCCCACCCCCTGCTCCCATGCGACCAGTTGCAGGGCGTAGGCCACGATGATGCACGACGCGTAATCCTCCTGCCGGCGCTTGTCGTCGTCTGCGACCGACTGCAGGACATAGACGACCGCCGCTGCCTCCTCCACCTCCGCCCTGAGCGCGGCGAGGTCGCCGACCGGCTTTCCGTCCTTGGCTGAGCGCTGGCGCTGCATCTCCACTCTGAGATCCCCGAGGCGCGCCAAGGCGGGCCCGCGGACCACGGCGAACCGCCAGGGCTGGGTGTGCTTGTGGTTCGGGACATGGCAGGCGGTCTCGAGGAGCTCCTCCAGCAGACCTTCAGGCAGGGTCCGGGCTTGGAAACGGTAGACCGTGCGGCGATGCCGCACGGTCTCGGATACAGGGTAAGATGCCATTATTCCAGCATGCCTCCCGCGACCCAAGTGCGCCTGCGGTAGCGGCCGGCCTCTCCCCGGCCGACGCGCAGCAAGGCCTTCTCGAGGGTGCCTTCACCCCGCTCGATGCTGCGCCTGACGCGGCTGATGGTGGCCGTCGACGCGCCTGTGATCTGGGCGATCATCTCGTAGGTGCTGCCTTCCAGCAGTTGCGCCGCCACTTCCACGCGCTGCGCGGCATCGCGGAGCTCACCCGGCGTCCAAACCTCCCGCACCAGGTTCTCCAGTTCCCGCGGGTCCCGGCACGACGTCAGGACCCGGGTCAACAGGGCCAGGTCGTAAGCGCGAAATTCTCCGTCCGCCATCTGATCCACCCCTCTCCGTCAGTTCGCTGCGAGTGTGTAGACAGTGCTGCGGTTGCGCCCGGCGCCCTTGCTGACATAGAGCGCCTGGTCGGCCGCACGGAGCAGCTGGTCGAGGTCATCGGCATGGTCAGGAAAGGTGGAGATACCGATGCTGACCGCCAACGGGATGTCGATGCCGATCTGCATCGCCTGCACGGCGAGACGGATGCGTTCCGCCACCTGCCTGGCGGCCTCGCTCGACGCCTCCACCAGCAGCGCTATGAACTCGTCTCCCGCATAGCGTACCACGACGTCGCCGCTGCGCACCTCCCGGCGGATGACGGCCGCGAGCTCACGCAGGAACTCGTCGCCCAGGGCGTGCCCGAACTGGTCGTTCACCGACTTGAGACAGTCCGTATCGATCATCAGCACCGACAGCGGCTGACCCGACGCCCGCGCCTCCTCCAGAAGCCGCGGCGCCTCCTCGCTGAGGTAGCGCTGGTTGTGCAGGCCCGTGAGACCGTCCGTGATGCTGAGAAGGCGCATCTTGCGGTAGAGGTGCCTCGTCTCGGCATACAGCCGGGCGTTCTGGATGGCGAAGGCGGCGTGGCGCCCGAACACCTCGGCCATGCTGAGGTCGGGATCGGTGAAGAAGTTCGTGCCGCGATGGGTGACGCGCAGGACGCCGACCACCTGTTCCTCCAGTCTGAGGGGGATGAAGATGGCCGACGTGGACACGTCGGGCGTCCCTGGGATGATCACCGAACGCGGATCGTGCTCGAGGTCGTCAGTCATCACCTGTTCGCCCGAACGCGCGACGTAGCCCGTGACCCCTTGACCGATGGGCACCGGCCAGGACCGTAGCACCATCGCCTCGTCGTCCGGTACGCCGGGCGAGATGTCGGATGCCTCGGGAATCAACTGCTGGCCATCCTCCGAAAGGAGGTAGCAGATGACGTAGTCGGCGCGGGTCAGGCGCCGCAGCACGGCGACCACGCCGCCGAGCATGGAGCCGAGTTCGTCGCCCTGCTCGAAGCTGCTGGCCCGGAAGATCTCCTCGAGGAGTTCACGCACCTTGCGCTGGCCGCGCGCCTCCTGCGAGAGGAACGCGGACAGGTACCCGATCACCCCGACGAGGACGATCAGCACGACGTCCTGCGCGATGAAGCGGCTGGAGAGCGGCCCGAAGAGGGCCGGCGTAAGGCTGAGGACAGCCGCGGCCAGCCCGACCATCATGACCCGCCGGAAGGGCGAGAACATGGCGGCCCCGGCCACGACCAGGAAGTAGAGGGGCCAGAGCGGCGAGACCTGGCCGCCTGTAGCCAGAACGGCGACGGTCGCCAGGACAACCGCCAGGTACGAGGGGTCGGTCCTCTTCGTCAGCTTGGGCCGAACGTAGGCAAAGACCGCCACGGCCACGCCGACGGCACACGCGGCAATCAGCCATGCCCAATCGGGATGGGGTACGGCACCCGGCCAGAGGACGGCGACGGCCGTCACGAGGATGCTGACGACGAACAGGCCGGAAACGGCCTTGCCGTACTGCGCGTCCGCCGCTCGCCTGTTCACGCACGTCCCCTCCAGGCGGGCCATTCGACGCGCGCGCGGTGCTCTCCTTTGTCCGCATTGCTACGATGTCATGTCACCGCGGGCGGGGCCTGCGGCCACGGCAGGCGACATCCTGCACGCAGGCGGGCCCCTGTGCCCGAGCGCCTAGGCTGTCCCGCCGCTACCGCTGCCGCTGCCGCCGCCGCCGCCGGAGCTTGAACCGCCAGAGCTTGCGCCGCCGGACGAGGACGAGCCGCCGCCCGATGACGACGAAGCTCCCCCCGACGACGAGGATCCGCTGGAAAGAAGCTGCATCAGCGCCTGCCGCACCGCGGCCGAGATGGTCTGGGACATCCGCGGCGATTGCACGATCTTTTCCATCGAAGCCTCGAGCGCCTGCTGGCCGGTCGGCGTCGACAGGGCCGACTGCAGGGCCGAAGTCGCGCCGCCCGCCGAGGACGAGCCGCCTCCAGACGAGGACGAACCGCCGCCGGTGGAGCTCGATCCACCGCCGGAGCTTCCGCCGCTGCTCATGCCCCCTCCGCCAGACGACGATCCACCGCCCCCGGATCCGCTGGCGGACATGCCGGAACCGCTGCCCGACGAGGACGACCCGCCGCTCTGCGTCCCCTGACTCGAGCCTGCTCCGGTCGTGCTCTTCTCACCCGAAACGATGCCGGTCGCGGACCCGCCCATCGGCGACGGCTCGCTGCTGCCGACGTGCAGCGTGCAGCCGCCGAGCAGCACGGCAAAGGCCACGAGAGGAATCAGCCTGCGCACGATGCCACCACCTGCCCTGCTAGCGTTCAGGGCTAGAGTGCCCACTGGAGCGTGCCGGCATCGGCTCCGGCGCACCGAAGCCTGTCGCATGCGCCGGCGCTTCGCAGCGGGCACTGCGCTCGCGACGCGAACCGGCATGGCCAGGATGACGCGGCGGAGTCGACCTGGCCCACGCTTGCGGGCCACGCTCGAACGCTTGTCAGGACGGCCCTGGGCCGCGGCCTGCGGCGGATCGGACGCCACCGGCGGTTCAGCCGATGTCGTCGCGCCACTGTGCACCGGCGAAGCTGATCTTCCGGACCGCGTCATATGCCGCAGAACGCGCCTGCTGGGGCGTCTCGCCCTGTCCGACGACACAGAGCACGCGGCCGCCCGCGACCTGCCAGTCGCCCGCCTGCCTGCGCGTGCCGGCGTGAAAGACGAGCGCACCCGCTGCCTTCGCGTCCTCGATGCCGCGGATGACCGCTCCCGCCTCCGGCTCGTCCGGATAGCCTGCCGCCGCGAGCACGACCCCGAGCGCATGGCGCGCCAGCTGCGGCGATTCGGCCGGCAGCCGCCCGTTCGCGGCGCCCATCAGCCACGGCAGGATCGATCCGGAGAGCGCCGGCAGCAGGGCCTGCGTCTCAGGGTCGCCGAAGCGCACGTTGTACTCGAGCGCCATCGGTCCGCGCTCGGTGAGGATGAGCCCCGCGTAGAGCGCACCGGTGTACGGCGTGCCCCGCTCGGCGAGCAGCCGCAGAAGCGGCGCGATCGTCCGCTCGGCACACTCCTCGGCCTTCACGGGCGTGTCGAGGACCGGAGCGAAGGCGCCCATGCCGCCGGTGTTCGGACCGAGGTCCCCCGCGAGGAGCCGCTTGTGATCCCGGGCAAAGGGCAGGAGGCGGTAGTCGCGGCCATGGCAGAGCGCGATCAGCGAAACCTCCGGACCGCGCAGCCGCTCCTCCAGGAGCACGCTCGGATACTGGCCGAGAAGCCGCCTGGCGGCACGGCGCGCACCCGCGGCGTCCTCCGCGACGATCACGCCCTTGCCTGCGGCCAGGCCGTCGGCCTTGACGACGGTCCGTTCAGGGTGCACGGCGAGCGTCTGCTCGACCGCGCCGAAGTCCTGGCAGAGCGACGCCGCGGCTGTCGGGATGCCGGCGGCGCGCATCAGCGTCTTGGCGTAGGCCTTGCTCGCCTCGATCTGCGCCCCCTGGCGGTCCGGGCCGAAGACTGGCACTCCCTGCGCCCTGAGATCTTCCGCGATGCCGCGCACCAAGGGCTCCTCGGGACCCGGTACGACGAGATCGATCTTGAGGCGCCGCACTTGGTCGAGGACCTGCAGGGCATCCGCAGCGTCTCCCGCGATCGGCCGCGCGACGGTGGCGATGCCGTCGCTGCCCGGCATGGCGAAGACGTCCGCGCCTGCGGCGGCAAGAGACCAGCTGAGCGCGTGTTCCCGGCCTCCCTTGCCGAGCACCAGAGCTCGCATCAGTGGCGGAAGTGGCGCTCGCCAGCGAAGTAGAGGGCAATGCCGCTACCCTGCGCCACGTCCTTGGACTCCTCGTCCCGCACGGAGCCACCTGGCTCGACGACCGCGACGACGCCGTGCTCTGCCGCGAGCTGCAGCACGTCGCCGAACGGGAAGAAGCCGTCCGACGCGAGCACAGCACCCGCCGCGGCGTCCCCGGCCTGGGCGAAGGCGGCCTGGGCGGCGCGCACGCGGCTGACCTGGCCGGCCCCGATGCCGAGCGTCACGCCGTGCTTGGCCAGAACGATCGCGTTCGAGCGCGCATGCTTCGCCACCGCAAACGCGAACTCGAGGTCCGCGGTCTCCCGGGCGGCCGGCCCTGCGACATGCTGCCAGCGCTCCGGGCGCGCGACGGTGTCATCCTGCGACTGCAGGACGAGGCCGCCCCCGATCGCCCGCACCTCGAAGCCGCGCCTTCCCGCCGCCGCCAGCTCCAGGACCCTGAGGTTCGGCTTCTGGCGCAGGATCTCCCTGGCCTCCGACGTCACGGCCTCCGCCACCACCACTTCGAAGAAGCGTGAGACGACGAACTGCGCAACCTCCGCGTCGATCGTGCCGCGCAGCGCGATGACGCCGCCGAAGGCCGCCTCGTCGTCCGCGGCGACCGCCGCCTTGAGCGAGTCCAGCAGGTGCGGCAGGCAGGCGGCACCGGACGGTGTCTGGTGTTTGATCACGCACGCCGCTTCGGGTTGCAGGTCGAGGGCGAGCCGCCAGGCTGCGTCGGCGTCAAGGAGGTTGTTGTAGGAAAGCTGCTTGCCCTGGAGGGGATCCGCCGACGCGATGCCGCGGCTCCCGTCGCGGTAGACGGCCGCCACCTGGTGCGGATTCTCGCCGTAGCGGAGGGCGTGCGAGAAGGAGGCCGCCGCCAGCGGAAAGCCGGGCCAGTCCTCGCCGGCAAGGTATTCGGCGATCGCCATGTCGTAGCGCGCCGTCTCCCGGAAGGCCAGCGCGGCGAGGCGGCGGCGCAGATCGGGATCGGCGGCGTCGAGACCGTTGAGGACGTCCTGGTAGTAGGCGGGACCCGGCACGACCCAGACGCGGTCGTGGTTCTTCGCGGCTGCGCGCAGCAGAGCGACGCCGCCGATGTCGATCTCCTCGATCACGGTGGGGCGGTCGGCACCCGACGCCACCGTCTCGACGAAGGGATAGAGCGAGACGGCGACGAGATCGATGCGACGGGCGCCGATGGCCAGGAGATCCTTGGCGTCCTGCGCCGTCTGGCGGCTCAGGATGCCGCCATGGACGGCTGGGTGCAGCGTCTTGACGCGCCCGCCGAGGACCTCCGGCGATCCGGTGTACTCGGCGACCTCCTGGGCGGGCAGGTCAGCGCCGCGCAGCGCTGCCGCGGTGCCGCCGCTCGCCAGGAGATCGAACCCGCGCGCGACGAGGGCCTGCGCGAACTCGATTAGCCCTGTCTTGTCCCGAACGCTCAACAGTGCAGTCGGCATCCTCATCCCTCCAAGATGTGCACGATGCGACCCCGGACCTCGAGTCTGCCCAGGCTGAGGAGGCGAACCGCCTGGGGCAGCAGGCGATGCTCGACGGCGTGCACCCGCGCCTCGAGCTCCGCGCGCGGCTCCCCCTGGCGCACCGCGAGCGCCTCCTGCAGGATGATCGGCCCCGCGTCGAGACCTCGGTCCACGAAATGGACGGTGACCCCCGTGACCCTCACGCCATGGCTGAGTGCCTGGCCGATGGCGTCGAGCCCCGGGAAGGCGGGCAGGAGCGATGGGTGGACATTGACGATGCGCTGCTGAAAGCGTTCCACGAAGTCTGGCGAGAGGACCCGCATGAAGCCCGCCAGCACGATGAGATCCGCCTGCGACGCGTCGAGGGCCTCGAGCAGGCGCCGCTCCCACTCCGCCATGCCGATCTGGCGCGCGTCCGCAAAGAAGGTTGCGAGACCCTGCTCCCCGGCCCAGCGCAGTGCCGGTGCCTCGCGGTCCGCCGCGACGAGCGCGAGGGTTCCCGGTACCTCGCCGGCTGCCATGGCGCGCTCTAGCGCCATGAGGTTCGTGCCGCGACCGGATGCGAGCACCGCGATGGCCGTCAAAGCGTGACGCCCTCCCCCACCGCCACCTCTCCGACCACCCGCGGACGGCCGCCATGGGCGGTGATCTCCTCAAGGATGCGCGGTGCCTCGCCGGGCTCGACAGCCAGGACGAGCCCGAGGCCCATGTTGAACACCTCATACGCCTCCTCTTGCGCGACGCCGCCGGCCGCGAGCAGCAGGTTGAACTCCGCCGGCACCTGCCAGCTCTTGCGGTCCAGGCGGGCCATGAGGCCCGGTCCGAGCATCCGCGGCACGTTGCCTGGGATGCCGCCGCCCGTGATGTGGCTGATGCCGTGGATGCCGCCCTGCCGCAAGCTCCCGAGCACCTCCGGCCCGTAGAGGCGGGTGGGCCGAAGCAGCACCTCGCCGAGAGGCCTGCCGAGGTCGTAGCTCTGCGCGAGGTCGAGATGCGCCTCGCGCAGGATCCGGCGCACGAGGCTGAAGCCGTTGCTGTGCACCCCGTCCGACGGCAGGCCGATCAAGAGGTCTCCGGCCCTGGCCGCGGCATCGCTCAGGGCAGCCTTGCGCTCGACGGCTCCGACGCCGAAGCCGACGAGGTCAAGGCCGCCCTGCGGGAAGAGATCGGGAAGTTCGGCCGTCTCCCCGCCCAGCAGGGCGCAGCCGATGCGGCTGCACGCCCTGCCCACGCCCGCCACCACCCCGGCCACCTCTTCGGGGACGAGGCGCCCGACGCCGATGTAGTCGAGGAAGAAGAGCATCTCCGCCCCCTGGCAGAGCACGTCGTTGGCGACCATGGCCAGGACGTCCTGCCCGACTCCCGTGAGGTCTCCGAGCTCCTGCGCGAGCATCAGCTTGGTGCCGACGCCGTCGGCGCCCGCAACCAGCACCGGGTCCTCGTAGCCCTGCAGGCGGAACAGGCCGCCGAAGCCGCCGATCCCCGCCATCACCTCGGGCCGCGACGCCTGCTTGCCGATCGCCTTGAGATGCCCGAGCAGCGCCTCCTTGGCGCGGAGATCGACACCCGAGCGCCGATACGCCTCACTCATGCCGCAGCTCTCCCTCCCGCGCGCCTTCGGCCGGCTCGCCCACCGGCACCGGGTATTCGCCGGTGAAGCAGGCGAGACAGTGATCGGGGCGTCCTGTCCCGCGCAGAACCCCCTGCGCCGACAGGAACTTCAGGCTGTCCGCCCCGATCAGGGCCCTGAGTTCATCTTCCTGCGCCGCGACGGCGATCAGCTCTTCGCGGTTCGACGTGTCGATGCCGTAGTGGCAGGGATGGAGGTAGCGGGGCGACGCGATGCGCACGTGCACCTCCGTCGCCCCGGCCTCGCGCAGGAGGCGCGTCAGATGGCGCATCGTCGTGCCACGTACGAGCGAGTCGTCGATGAGGGCGACGCGGCGCCCGCGGACGACCTCGGCCACCACCGTCAGCTTGCGCTGCACACCGCTCTCGCGGCTGTGCTGCGCGGGATGGATGAAGGTGCGACCGACATACCGGTTCTTGACGAGGCCAAGCTCCTGCGGCAGCCCGAGTTCCGTCGCGTAGCCCTCAGCCGCCGGCAGGCTGGAGTCCGGCACGCCGAGCACGACGTCCGCAGGGGCCGGCGCTTCGCGTGCCAGCTGCTGGCCCAGCCGCCGCCTCGCCTGATAGATGGACTCCCCGCCGCAGCGGGAATCGGGGCGGGCGAAATAGATCAGCTCGAAGGCGCAGAGCTTCTCGCGCGCGGGATTGCCGGGCGTGAGCACCGTGACGCCGGCATGCGCATCCAGCCGCACCACCTCGCCCGGCTCCACCTCCCGCAGGAAGTCTGCGCCGATCGCCGTCAGGGCACAGGTCTCCGACGCGATGCAGGGCATGCCGTTCAGTTCCCCGAGCACGAGCGGCCGGATGCCATGGGGATCGCGCGCGCCGAGCACCCCTGCGGGCGTCAGGACGGCGAAGGCGTAGCCGCCGCTGAGGCGGCCGAGCGCGTCCTGGAAGGCCTCCTCCAGGCTCTTCGCCTGCGAGCGGGCCATCAGGTGCGCCACCACCTCGGTGTCGGTCGTGGTCTGGAAGATCGCCCCCTGCCGCTCGAGCCGGTCACGGGCTTCGAGTGCGTCGACAAGGTTGCCGTTGTGCGCGAGCGCGAACGCCCCGAGGTGCGCGCGCACGTAGAGCGGCTGCGCGTTTTCCGGACGGGACGCCCCTGTCGTCGAGTAACGGACGTGGCCGATGGCCGATCGGCCGCGCAGCCGCGCGATGTCGTCCGCCTGGAACACCTCGTGCACGAGACCCATGCCCTTGTGCAGCTGGATGCCGCCTTCGTCGAGCACGGCGATGCCTGCGCTCTCCTGGCCGCGGTGCTGCAGCGCGAAGAGCGCCTCGGCGGTGAGCGCCGCCGCGTCGGGCCGGCCGACGATGCCGAAGACGCCGCAGGCCTCTCTGAGTTCTCCTGTCATTCGCCTTGCCTCCAGGCGGCCCGCAGTTCGGCGCCGCCGTAGGCGAGCCTGCCCTCCGGCGTGCGTAGCCTGAGGTCGCCGTCCGGCGTCGTCCGGCCGAGCGCGCGGCAGCTGATGCCAAGGCGCGCGGCGCGTGCCGCGAGCGCCTGCGGGTTCGGGGAGATGGCGACGAACTGGGCGCTCGGCTCGCCGTAGAGGCTGAGGGCGTCGCCGCGCTCGACGTCGACGTCGAGTCCGAGACCCGTCGCGAGGACGATCTCCGCCATCGCGACCAGGAGTCCGCCATCCGCCACGTCATGCAGGAGCGCGACGTCCTCGCGCGCTCCGGCCTCGGCGATCATGGCCTGCATGCGCCGCAGGCCCTCGTAGTCGGGTGGCGCCGGTTCGGCCTCGCCGAGCCTCTTCAGGTCCGCATAGACGCTGCCCGAGAGGTCCCGGGCGTCGTCGCCGAGCAGCAGCACCCCCGTCCCCGGGAGCGGCGGCTGCACGCCGATCGCCAGCTCCGGTTCCGCGATCAGGCCGATCATGCCGATCACCGGCGTCGGCACGATCGCGACGCCCCCGGCCTCGTTGTAGAGACTGACGTTGCCGCCGGTGACCGGCAGGCCCAGTTCCAGCGCGGCGCGCCGGATGCCGGCCACCACCGCCCGCAAGGCGGCCGCACCCTGAGGCTGCTCAGGACTTTGCAGGTTGAGACAGTTGGTCAGCCCGATCGGCAGCGCGCCGCGCGCCATCACGTTGCGCGCCGCTTCGGCCACCGCGTGCTCTGCGCCGATCTGCGGCGACAGGGCGCACAGGCGCGGGTTCTGATCGGTCGTCACCGCCACCCCCGGCGCGCCCGGGGCGGCGCGCAGCACGGCGGCGTCAAGGCCTGGTCGCGCGACGGTGCGCAGGCCGACGTCCTGGTCGTAGGTGGAGTAGATCGGCGAGCGGTCGCAGAGGTCCGGCAGCCCCAGGAGCTGCAGGAGATCCTGCCGCGCGGCGGGCGGGGCCTCCTCCAGCCGACCGCCGGGTCTGGGCGGCATCCCTTCGGGGAGGCGGCGCAGCGGCGCCTCGGCATAGATCGCGGTCTCAAGCTCCGAGAGGCACTCCCCCTGGTAGAGAAAGCGCATGGTGGCCTTCGCCGTGATGCGCCCGACGGCGGCTGCCTCGATGCCGTAGCGTCTCGCCACCGCCTGCGCGGCGGCCACATGCTCGGGCCGCAGGCAGAGGAGCATGCGCTCCTGGCTCTCGGACAGCAGGATCTCCTGCGGCAGGAGGTCCGGCGCCCGCAGCACGACCTTGCCGAGCTCGATCTCGGCCCCGACGCCCCCCTGGGCGCACATCTCGATCGCGGCGCCCGCGAGGCCGCCTGCGCCGAGGTCCTGGATCGCCACCACGGGCACGTCCCGCAGGATCTCCAGGGTGGCCTCGATCAGGAGCTTGCCGAAGAAGGGGTCGCCGACCTGCACGCGCGGGCGGTCCTGCGCGGCATCCGCCTGCAGCTCCACCGACGCGAAGGCCGCGCCGCCGATGCCGTCGCGGCCGGTCGACGCGCCAAGCAGCAGGAAGGCGTTGCCCTCGCCCGCGGCGGCGGCGCTTCGCATCTCCTCGTGGCGCAGGAATCCGACGCACATCGCGTTCACGAGCGGGTTGCGCTGGTAGCTCGGGTGGTAGTAGACGTCGCCGCCAACGGTCGGCACGCCGACGCAGTTGCCGTAGTGCCCGACGCCGGCGACGACACCGCGCGCCAGAAACGCGCTGCGCGGGTCGTCCGGCGGGCCGAAGCGCAGGGAGTCGAGGAAGGCGGCGGGACGCGCGCCCATGGCGAGCACGTCGCGCATGATGCCGCCAAGTCCCGTGGCGGCGCCCTGCAGCGGCTCGACGGCGGACGGGTGGTTGTGCGACTCGATCTTGGCGGCACACGCCCAGCCGCCGCCGATGTCCAGGACACCGGCGCTCGCGCCCGGACCCGCGAGCACGTGGGTCCCGTCCTTGGGCAGCGTGCGCAGGAGTTCCTTGGAGTGCTTGTAGGCGCAGTGCTCCGACCACTGTACGCCGAGAATCGCCCACTCGAGCGCGCTGAGATCACGGCCTGCCCTGCTGCGGGCCAGCGATGCCTCCTCTTGCGTGAGTCCCGCCACCTGCGCTTCTTGAGGCATCAGAGCTTCCCTCCCTGCACCAAGGGACCTAGTGCCGCCGCAAGGATGCGCAGGCCGTCCGTCCGCCCGATCGCCGGCCAGGCGGCCCGCTCGGGGTGCGGCATCATGCCGAGCACGCGCCCTTCCTCGGCCAGGACGCCGGCGACGCCCGCGTACGATCCGTTCGGGTTGTGCCTGTCGCCGCTCTCGCCGCCCGGGCCGCAGTAGGTGAAGGCGATGCGGCCCTCGTCCTTGAGCCGCAGGTAATCGTCGGCACTCAGGCGGTAGTTGCCCTCCTGGTGCGCGATCGGGAGGCGCAGCACCTCTCCGGCGGCAAAGCCCTGCAGGAAGGGCGAGCGTCCGTGCTCGACGCGCAGGTGGACGTCGCGGCACACGAAGTGCTGTACGGTGTTCGCCTGGAAGGCGCCGGGCAGGATGCCTGCCTCGACAAGCACCTGGAAGCCGTTGCAGATGCCGAGCACGAGTCCCTGGCGGGCGATGAGGCGCCTGAGTTCCCCGATGGCCGGCGAGCGCGCGGCCAGTGCCCCGGCTCTGAGGTAGTCGCCATGGGCAAAGCCCCCTGGCAGGACGCAGAAGTCGCTGTCGGAGAGATCCGCGCCGTCGTGCCACTGCCGCCGCACCTGCCAGCCGGGCAGGGCCTCCCTGAGCGCTATCTCGGTATCGACGTCACAGTTCGAGCCGGGAAAGACCAGGATGTCTGCATTCATCGCGGCGAGATCTCCAGCGCGAAGTCTTCCAGCACCGGGTTGACGAGGAGCTCTGCGGCCATCCGCCGCACCGCCTCCTCGGCGGCGTCGCGCGAGGAAGCCTCCAGCGTGAGTTCGAGGAGCTTGCCGACCGCCACGTCGCGAGCCGAAAACCCGAGATCCCGGAGCGCGTGGCCGACCGCCTGGCCGGCAGGGTCCAGCACGCCCGGCCTCAGGCGAACCTGCAGCTGTGCGCGAAATTCAGGCATGCGCGGCCACCAGGCGGCGCAGGACTTCCTGGTAGGCCTCCTCGACACCGCCGAGGTCCTGGCGGAAGCGGTCCTTGTCGAGCTTTTGGCGCGTCTCGCGGTCCCAGAGACGGCAGGTGTCAGGGGTCACCTCGTCTCCCAGCACGATCTGCCCGCCGCGGCGGCCGAACTCGAGCTTGAAGTCCACCAGGATCAGATCGCCGGCCGCGAAGTAGCTCTGCAGGAGCTCATTGACACGCCTGCCGAGGGACTTCACCTGCGCGATCTCCTCCGGTGTGGCCAGGCCCAGCGCCAAGGCGTGGTCGTCGTTGATCAGCGGGTCGCCGAGTTCGTCGTCCTTGAGGTAGATCTCCACGATGGCCTGAGGGAAGGTGCGTCCTTCTTCGATGCCCAGCCGCTTCACGAGCGACCCGGCAGCCACGTTGCGCATGACGACCTCGAGCTTCAGCATCTCGAGCCCGTCGACCAGCAGCACGCGCTCGCCCACCTGCCCGCGCAGGTGCGTCGGGACGCCCTGGCTCTCGAGGTGCTGGAACACCCGCCGCGTCACTTCCGCGTTGACGACGCCCTTGTCGCCGATGGTGCCGCGCTTGAGCCCGTTCTGCGCCGTCGCGTCATCCTTGAACTCCATCCAGAAGACGCCGGCCTCGTCGGTGCGGTAGATGCGCTTGGCCTTGCCCTCGTACACGAACTCGCCCTTCATCATGACAACGCCTCCCCTTGGATGCCTGCGCGCTTCAGGATCTCGTCCACATGCCCCAGGTAGCCGCGCACGTCGAAGAGGGACCTCAGCTCCTCCGCGGGAATGCGTTCCGTCACCCGCGGGTCGGAGAGGAGCGCCCCCTGGAAGTCCCCGCCTGCCGCGAGAGCAGCCATCGCGTGGCTCTGCACGATGGCGTAGGCATCCTCGCGGCTCAGGCCCGTCTCCACGAGCCGCAGCAGGACGCGCTGCGAGAACACGAGGCCGCCGCTGCGCCAGATGTTGCGCTCCATGTTCTGGCGGTCGATCTTCATGCCGCCGACGAGCCATGTCATGTCGCGCAGCAGGAAGTCGGCGAGCAGCGCGGCGTCCGGAAGCGCCACGCGCTCGACCGACGAGTGCGAGATGTCCCGCTCGTGCCAGAGGGCGACATCCTCGAGCCCCGCGACGAGGTAGCCGCGCAGGAGGCGGGCAAGGCCGCAGATGCGCTCCGCCACCACAGGGTTGCGCTTGTGCGGCATGGCGGAACTGCCCTTCTGGCCTGCGGCGAAGGGCTCCTCGAGCTCACGGACCTCGCTGCGCTGCAGCGACCGCACCTCCGTGGCGATCTTCTCGAGGGTCGCGCCGAGCACCGCGAGGCTAAAGAGCCACTCCGCGTGCCGGTCGCGCTGCACGATCTGCGTCGGCACCGTCTCCGGGGCGAGGCCGAGCCTTGCGAGAGCGCGCTCCTCGATCTCTGGAGGGAGCTCGGCGTAGGTGCCCACCGCGCCGGCGATCTTGCCGACGGCCACGGCGCCGCGCGCCCGCACGAGACGCTCGCGGTCGCGGCCGAGCTCCGCGTGCCAGAGCGCCAGCTTGAGGCCGAAACTCGTCGGCTCGGCGTGGATGCCGTGGGTGCGCCCGATCACAGGGGTCCGGCGCTCTTCCCATGCGCGACGCGCCAGCACCGCCTGCAGCGCGTCGATGTCCGCGAGCAAGACATCGCTCGCGTCGCGCAGCGCGATGCCCCAGGCGGTATCGACGACGTCCGAGGAGGTGAGCCCGTAGTGCAGGTAGCGCGCCGCCGGACCGACGCTCTCCGCCACCGCCTGGGTGAAGGCCACCACGTCGTGCCGCACCGTCGCCTCGATGGCGAGGATGCGGTCCACGTCGATGACGGAGCGGCGCCGGATCTCCTCCACCGCCTCTTGCGGCACCGTGCCTGCCTCGGCGAGCGCGTCGAGGACGGCGATCTCCACCTCGAGCCAGCGCCGGTACTGGGCTTCGAGGCTGAACGCGTCGGCGAACTCCTTGCGCGCGTAGCGCTCGATCATCGCGTCGCCTCCAGGTAGCCCTGCGGCCCCAGCTCCTGCAAGCGGCGGTCGCGCGCCTGCAGCTGCAGCCGCTGGGCCTCGCGCACCCTCGCCAGCCGTTGGCCGAGTTCTTGGTCCTGCAGGGCCAGGATCTGTGCCGCCAGATAGGCGGCATTGTCGGCCCGGTCGATGCCGACCGTGGCGACGGGCATGCCCTTCGGCATCTGGACGGTACTGTAGAGCGCGTCGACGCCCGACAGAGCGGAACCGGCGAGCGGCACGCCGATCACCGGCAGCCCGGTACGCGCAGCGACCGCACCGGCCAGGTGCGCCGCCATCCCAGCGGCGGCGACGATGACCTGGATGCCGCGGCCCGGCGCCTGTGCCGCAAGTCCTGCTACGCGCTCCGGATCGCGGTGCGCCGACGCAAACGCCATCTCGAAGGGGACTTCAAGCTCTTCGAACACCGACACGAGACCTTGCATGCGCGGCAGATCCGAATCGCTGCCGAGCAGGACCAGCACCAACGGCTGCATCGAAATCCCTCCAGGTCCAGACTACCGCGGGGCGACGGCATGGTCAACGAAAACCGAACATTCTTAATCCTATCCCCTTTTTTGTTCGGATTATGTTGGCAGATGCGCTCTAGGTCCACTTGCACCTCGGCCTGGCCCGACGGAAGGAGTACTCTTGCTCTCAGTGTCTCGACTCGGGGAGGAGAGCAGCGTGGCGCAGCAGGACACCATCCAGGACATCGCTTCTCTGACGAGAGAGCAGTTGCAGGAGCTCCTGTCCGACATGGCCAAGCGCTGGCTGGCGCACGACGGTTTGTGGTTCCAGGCGGTGGAGCGCGGGCACGGCATGGAGGAGGCGATCCGCCTCGATGCGGAGGCCTGGCACGGCATGACGCGCAACGAGGCGCAGCGCATCCTGCGCTTCCTCGGCGCCGACAGCGGCGGCGGCCTCGATCTCCTGGAGCGCGCCCTCCGCTTCCGTCTCTATGCTCTCCTGAACGAGCAGGAAGCGGAGCGCGAGAGCGACGAGAGCCTCGTGTTCCGCATGCGCACCTGCCGCGTGCAGGAGGCCCGCAGGCGCAAGGGCCTGCCGGACTTCCCCTGCAAGCCGGTCGGCATCGTCGAGTACAGCGGTTTCGCGGAGACCATCGACCCCCGCATCAAGACAGAGGTCATCGCCTGCCCTCCCGATGCCCAGGAGAGGGACTACGCCTGCGCCTGGCGCTTCACGCTGGCCAAAGAGTCCTGAAAGGCTGAATGCCGGCTGCAAGCTGCGTTCCCGCCACGCTGCCCTGCTTCTCAGGCGAGCGGCGGCGTATCCAGCAGCAGCTGCAGCGTGGGCGCGACGCCCGCAAGGCGCGCGTCCACGGCGTTGAGATCCCTTGCCAGCGCGTCGGGACGGTGCAGGGCCATGTAGGCCTCGCGGCAGCCGATCAAGGCTGCCGCGGCCTGTTCGATCTCGCCGCTCAGGGCAAGGGCGAGTGCCTGGCGCGACTGCAGTGCGGCGAACCGGTGCCAGTCGCCGGCGCTGTGCGCGTGCGCGATGCAGCGCGCGGCGACGCGAGCGGCCTCCTCTCCCGCACCCCGCGCCAGGCGCGCCTCCAGCAGCGCGTGGCAGAGTGTGACGCAGGTCTCGTGGTCGCGCGCGGCTTCCGCCGCCTGCAGGCAGTCCTCGACCCCCTGCTCCCACTGGCCCTGCTCGACGTCTTGCGCCAGGGCTGCGAGCGCCCGCAGACGCAGCGCGAGCCCCGTGTCGTCGAGTCCCTCGATGAGGGCTGCCGCCGCCTCGAGCTCGGATCGGGCCTGTTGCGCCTTTCCCTCGAGGCGCATGCTCTCGGCCAGGAGCAGCCTTGCGTCGGCCTCCTCGCAGCCGTCGCCATGTTGACGCCCAAGAGCGATCGCCTGGCGCAGGCGCTGCGCCGCTTCCTGCGTCAGGCCGCCATGCAGCAGCATGCGGCTCAATCCGATCAAGGCCTGCGTGTGGCCGACATCCCCGCGCGGGGTACGCTTGAGAACCTGCTCGAAGCAGCTGCGGGCGCGCTCGAGGTCGCCGCGGTCGCGGTGGGCCAGGGCCGCCGCGAGGTAGCACTGCCCGAAGAGGCGCGAGGGCCCGGCGCTGCCGAGGGCCTCGAACGCCCCTGCCACCGCCTCCAGTGCCGCGCCGGCCTGTCCGGCACGGCGCAGCGCGTCGGCGTACCGCAGCATCGACTGGCCCCGCAGGGCAGGGTCGTCGACCACGGCGGCGAGCCGCGTCGCCTGTTCGAGCATCCCGATCTCGCTCTCGTTCTCGCCGTGACGGCCAAGACGCTCGGCGGCGTCCCACAGGCGCGCCACGTCCTCCGACCGGTTGCCCGTCTCGATTTCGGGTGCCAGCCGCTCGACCGACGTGCCGAGGCGCGTGGCGATGACCGAGAGCAGAGCGAGCGACGGGGCGAGGCGACCGCTCTCGATCTGACTGATGTAGCCCTTGGAGAACGGCTTGCCCAGCTCCGCCTGGGTCCAGCCGGCTTCCAGCCGCAGAGCGCGCACGCGTGCGCCGATCGAGGCGAACGCCTGGGGCGGGAGCACACCCGCCCCAGGCGTGCTCCCCGCTTCACCGCCTGCATCCGCGGTCGGCACCCGGATCCGGTGCAAGTCCAGTGTCGGGAACCCCATGCACTGCGCCCGCCTTCCTAGCAGCGATATATCTAAGTTGGGAGTATTTTCTTCCAAAGCCATGATACGCGCCCTCTGCCCGTAAGCCTTCGGTCGGATGGCCGTTCCTCCTTGTCCCCCATTGGCCGGGGTGTCCGGTCCGTGTGTCCCGACGGTCGGCGCCGCCTGCGCGTTTGGGGATGTGCGTCGGCTGGCCCCGAGAGAGTCCCCGGCCGTGACGCCGCGGGCTCTCTCGGGGCCGGATGGCAGGACGGCCCGCGAACGTGGCCGGAATGCGGTTCCCCATCTCTTTGCACCAGACCTATAGACATGGTCCCGCGCAGCGGCCGGTGCTATGATGTTCGCCGGACTGAAGCACTTATCTGTGTGCCTGACAGAAAGGGCGACGTGGGTTGGACAGCACGCAATTCTTGCGTCAATTGATTCTGAACCTCGCAGGGTCTGCGTCCGTTTCCCGCTTCGTACACAAGCATGACAAGGCGCTCGGGGCGCGCCGGTTCTTTGCCGGCATCACCCTGCAGGACGCCATTGCCGCCATCCGCCAGCTCAACAAGCAGGGCATCCTCGCCACGCTCGACCACCTGGGCGAGAGCGTGACGAACGCGGCGGAGGCGAAGGTGCAGGCGGACGCCTACGTCGACGTGCTCCGGGCCATCGCGGACGCCAAGGTGGATGCCAACGTCTCGATCAAGCTGACGCAGATGGGACTCGACGTCGGCCGCGAGGAGTGCCTCGGCAACATGCGCCGCATCGTGGCCGCGGCGCAGGAGAGCCAGAACTTCATGCGCATCGACATGGAAGACTCCCAGCACGTGGACGCGACTCTGGACGTGCTCTTCGCCCTGCGGCGCGACTACGACAAGATCGGCACCGTGCTGCAGTCCTACCTCTACCGCACCAAGAACGACCTCGAGCGACTGATCGCCGAAGGCGTCACGGTCCGCATCGTCAAGGGCGCCTACCTCGAGCCGGAGAGCGTCGCGTTCCCGCAGAAGGCCGACGTCGACCGCAGCTACCTCGAGCTCGTGGACACCTGTCTGAAGCGCGGACACTACGTGGCCATCGCCACCCACGACGAGGCGATCATCCAGCAGGTCGAGGCCTGGGTCAAGGAGCGCAACATCCCTCGCGAGCGCTTCGAGTTCCAGATGCTCTACGGCATCCGCTCCGCCCGCCAGCGGGAGCTCGCGGCGGCAGGCTACAGGGTGCGCTGCTACGTGCCGTACGGCACCGACTGGTACGCCTACTTCATGCGCCGCCTGGCCGAACGCCCTGCCAACCTCGGCTTCATCCTGCGCAGCCTCTGGCGCAAGTGACCCGGTGCGGACCAGGGGCGGCACGCTCCGGTCTCGTTCAGCAGGAGAATGCGAGCGGTCAGGCAGAACATTCTGCCTGACCGCTTCCTCATCTTTCTGGCAGCAGTGCGGGATCCTCCCCATGTGCGAAGAGGACGTGATGTCTCATGGCGACCAGCAACGTGGAACATTACCTGGAGGCGATCTACGTCCTCTCCGTCGAGACGCAGAACGCCTTCAGCGCCCGCATCGCGGAGTACCTGGGCGTCTCGCCGCCGAGCGTGACGCAGGCCATGCGCCGCCTGAGGCGCGACGGGCTCGTCGAGGACGACGGCGCCAAGGCCATCCGTCTGACGGCCAAGGGGCTCGTCGAGGCGGAGCAGGTCGTCAGGCGCCACCGCCTGGCGGAGCGCTGGGCGCATGACGTGCTTGGCCTCGACTGGGCCGAGTGCCACAGGGAGGCACATCACCTCGAGCACGCCCTGACACCGCTGATCGAGGAGCGTCTCTGGCAGAGCCTCGGACGTCCCACGACATGCCCGCACGGCAACCCGATCCCAGGTCTGTCGGACTCCGACGCGGCTGCGTTGCGTACCTTGGCAGAGACGCCCGCGGGCCTGGCGGTCGTGGTCGATCGGGTGTTCGAGCAGGTGGAGGGGCTCGGTGAATTCCTCCACGCCCTGGAGCAGCAGGGCCTCGTGCCCGGGACCGAGGTGCACGTGCTCGGTACCGCTGCTTTGGGCCTCACCTGCAAGATCGGGGAACATAGGATCGAAGTCCCTCTTGAAACAGCGAGGCGTCTCCTCGTGCGCCCCCTTCCGGCGGAGACCGATCGCATGCCGTAGGTGCGTCGGTGAAAGGAGGAAGAACGGCGATGCGGCTCTGGCGCTGGCTCGTCCTCATCCTCGGCATCTGGCAGCTCTCGTCGACCTACGCGCTCGGCATCCGTGATCCGTTCGCCGTCGAGGCCTCGGTGCTGCTCGGCTTCCTCGTCGTCCTCGCGGGCATCGTCGCCAATCTCGTTCCCGCCCGCTGGCCGTTCGTCGCCTCAGGGGTGCTCGGCCTGGCGCTCGTCACCGTGCCATTCATCCACCCGTCCGCCGCCTCGACCGAATTCCTGATCGTCGGCGCCCTGACATGCACCGCGAGCCTCGTCGAGTACTTCGACCGCCTTCACGTCTGACGTCTAGCGGCTGCGCCTGAACACGCGATACGTCTCCTCCGTGCGGAAGCCCGCGCTGCGGTAGAGCCCCAGCGCGGGCTCGTTCGGCTGGCAGACCGCGAGATGCAGCTTGCGGGCACCCGCCCGGGTCGCCTGTGCCGCCGCGCGCAGCAGGAGTTCGCGCCCGTAGCCCTGTCCGCGCACCTCCGGCGCCGTGCCGAGAAAGCTCACCACCCAGTCGCTCGGGGCCGGGCCGTAGCGGTCGAAGAGGGCCATGCCGGCAGGCCTTCCGTCCGGCAGCAGCCCAAGATACCAGCGCCGGCCGTCGGGGCCGTGGTCCTGGGCGATCTGGAAAGCGAGCGCCGCCGCGGGATCGGCGGTGTCCTCGAGCGACATGGGCGACTGGCAGTCGACAAGGCAGCGGGCGTAGGTCTCCGCGAAGAGCTCTTCCTTCGCCCGGTCCAAGGGCAGGAGCGTAAGGCGCTCCTGCGGTGCCACGGGAGCCGGCAGGCGCCGCTGCATGCTGTAGCGGTGGACGAAGTCCACGAAACCCTGCGCGAGATAGGCGCGTGCCACGGGACCCAGCCAGCTCGCGTCGTAATGGTAGATGCGGCGTATGTGCAGGGGCAGCTCCGGCAGCAGCGTTTCCAGCAGCACCGGCAGATCGTCGACGCCGAGCGCTCCGGATGCGCTGCCGATGAAGAACTGGTCCGGACCGAAGGGCAGGCCCGCCAGCCAGCTGGGACTGGGCATGCCCGGCCTGCCGACGACGATGGCCCCGGGGCCGAGGCTCCGGCCGATGGCCTCTCGCACCGCATCCGCCCGCCAGATCTCGATGGGACCCCTCCCCTGGTGCATGACGCGCCTGAGGTCAGCCATGGCGCCTCACGCGACAGGGAACGCGTTATGGTCGCGCTCCCAGGCGACGGTGGTGACAGGGCCATGCCCGCAGAAGAGGCGCGTGCCTTCGGGCAGTGCGAGGATGCGCCTCGCAGTCTCCAGCAGGACGGGATAGCTCGCGACGGCGTCCGCGCGCCCGAGCGACCCGGCGAAGATCGTATCCCCGACGAAGGCCAGCCCATCGCCTGTGAAGGCCAGCATGTCCGGGCTGTGGCCAGGCGCGTAGCTGGCCTTGAGGCCGAAGAGCGTCTCGCCGTCTTGCAGCGCGCGGGCCCCCGGGATGCGCCCACTGAGAGAGGGATGCGCGTAGACGGGCACGCCGTGCGGCAGGGCCGTCAAACCCGCCACGTGGTCGCGGTGGCCATGGGTCAGCAGCACCGCATCCGGCGGGGTGCCCAGCGCGTCGAGGAGCTCTGGAACCCCGCCGCCGCAGTCGACGAGGAGGGCCCCCAGGGGGCCCCTGACGGCATACGCGAACGCCCCCACATCCGCGGCGAACACCGCGGTGACCGAAAACCCCGGGACCTTCGACGCCACCCATGGCGCGGCGCTGCCGGTGGCGATCGCCCGCAGCTGCGCAGAGCGCAGGGAGAGAACCTCGGCGATCCGGTCGACCTCGCCCGCCGACGGCATCTGGCCCGCCTCGAGCGCCTCGAGGCGCAGGGGGGCGATGCCGGCGGACGACGCAACATCGGTGATGCCAAGTCCCTGGCCCCAGCGCGCCTTGCGGATGATGTCGCAGAAGTCGTCCTCGAGCGGCATCAGGCCGGCGTCTCCTGGAGGAGCTCGATCTCGTAGCCGTCGGGATCGTCGATGAACGCCAGCGCCGAGCCCCGCTCGCTGAAGTGCGGCCCGTCGGTGAACGGGATGCCGCGCCTTTGGAGCTCCTCCCCGACCTGGCGCAGGTCCGGGACGGCGAGGGCGATGTGGAAGATGTCCTCGGGGAAGGTGAAGTCCCCGGCGCCGGGCTGGAAGCAGAGCTCGATCTCGTGACCCGACGCGGGATCACGCACGAAGGCCAGCTGGTTGCCGCGCGGCGACGTCTGCCGGCCCGCCTCCTCGAGGCCGAGCACGTCGCGGTAGAAGGCGATGGACCGCTCGAGGTCCCGCACGCGGATGCGGGTGTGCAGGATGCGCAAAGGTGATCCCCTCCAAGGGCACAGCTCCTTAGGCTCATTCTTCCCATCCGTCCCGGCTCCTGCCTTCCGCCCGCCGCCTACCCCACGCGATAGCTGAGCCGCTCCACGGCGAGGAACAGCGCAAGCGAGAACAGGAGCAGCATGAGGCCGTCCAGGAGCCAGACCGCGGCGCTCGCCGTGCCGGTAAGCAGGTGGAGGAGGAGTCGCACGCCGTAGGTGGAGGGCAGGACGTCCGACAGCGCGACCAGCGGCCACGGCAGCCGGCCTGGCGGAATGATGCCGAGGAAGAGGACGGCCATCATGACGAGATTGCCCGTGAGCCCTGCGAACTCCCCGTCTCGCGACGCGATGCCGAGCAGGGCTCCGATGCCGGAAAGGGCGACGCCCGTGCCGAGGATGGCCGGAACCAGGCCCCAGGAGATCTGGAGGTGCACGCCGTAGAAGAGCGCCCCGACCGTCAGCACCACCGCGATGCCCGGCATGGCGAACAGCAGGTAGGCGACGAGGATGGCGAGGATGACGGAGGCATTCGGCACGGGCAAGGTGTGGTAGTAGTCGAAGGTGCGGTTCTGGCGCATCCAGGCCACCTGCTGCGCGAGCATGGCGATCGCCGTGATGGCCACCGACAGGACGACGTTGCCGCTGATGATCTGCAGCGCGAGTGCCGCGCCCGGGTGGCTGGTCATGGCCCGGAGCAGGATGGCGATGCCGCTCGGCATGGCCGACGAGACGATGATGTACTGCCGCCAGCTTCGGCGGGCGCGCGCCAGTTGCATGCCGAGCAGCACGGAGAAGGCCGATGCGGCGCCGGGGCCCCTCAGGGACTCGTCCACAGGCATATCACCGCGCCTCCCCTTCGTGGTAGGAAAGATAGACGTCCTCGAGCGACGGACTTGTGATGCGCAGATCGTCGATCACCGCGCTGGTCGCAGGATCGGCCAGGCGCGCGAATGCCTCGTCGAGGCGACCGCGCTCGAGCCTAAGGCTGAAGCGCCGCTCGCCGATCTGCGTGCCTTGCCTCAGCCACTCCGGGACGGGCGGCGCCTCTTCGCGCAGCGCGACCTCGAGGCGCACGCTGGCATGGAGCCGTTCCTTGAGCTCGCCGGGCGTGCCGAGAGCTACGATGCGTCCTTGGGCCATGATCGCCACACGCCCGACGACGCGCTCCGCCTCGAGCACATTGTGGGTCACGAGGACGATGGTGGTCCCCTGTTCCCGGCGGCGCATCAGCATGTCCCAGACCCGGCGCCTGGCTACGGGGTCCAGCTCGTTCGTCGGCTCGTCGAGGATCAGCACGGGAGGGCTGCCGATCAGGGCCGTCGCGAGGCCGACAAGACGGTGCTCCCCCCCGGACAGCTTGCCGACGAGACGGTCCTGCCGGTCCTTGAGGCCGATCTCGGCCAGAAGCTCCCCGGCCTCGCGCTCCGCCTCCCGGCGGCGCAGGCCCCGCAGGCGGCCCGTGTCGACCACGGCCTCTGCGACCTGCAGGTCGTAGAGGGCGAGCGGACGCTGCGCAAGATAGCCGACTTGGCTGCGCACGTGTCGGTCGTGCGGACGGATGGCGTGCCCGTAGAGCCTGATCTCGCCCCGCGTGGGGGCACTCAGCCCCACCATCTGCTGCACGAGGGTCGACTTGCCCGCGCCGTTCGGCCCGAGGATGCCGAACACCTCGCCCGCCTCGATCGCAAAGTCGAGGCCGTCATTCGCCCGCACCGTCTGGCCATACGTCTTGTGAAGGTCGCGGATCTCGAACGCAAGCATCCCAGGACCTCCAATCTCCATCCCCATTGTGGGCAAAGGCGGCGCACCGGGGTGCCCGGCGGCGCACACCGCGGTTGTGCCTTGCGTCACATCCGCGAAGGTTCACGGCTGCGTGCGTGGAACTCTCTATCCGTCGCGTCTCGCGGAGGAGGGCGGACTTGATCGCACGCGACTTTCCTGAGGGTTTCCTGTTCGGCGCCGCGACCTCCGCACATCAGGTGGAAGGGCGCAACGACGGCTGCGACTGGGTTGCATGGGAGGCCAAGGGTGGCGCGAAGGATCGCTCGGGCGACGCCTGCGACCACTACCGCCTCTACCCTGACGACATCGCACTGCTGCGCGACCTCGGCCTTCAGAGCTACCGCTTTTCGGTCGAGTGGGCGCGCATCGAGCCCGAAGAGGGCCGCTTCGACGCCGCCGAGCTCCGGCATTACCGCGACATGGTCGACCTGTGTCGCAAGGTCGGTGTCGAGCCGATCGTCACCCTGCACCACTTCACCTTGCCGACTTGGCTCAGCGCCTCAGGCGGCGTGCTCGCCCCCCGCAGCGCCGAGCTTTTCGCGCGCTACTGCCGCCAAGTGGCCGAAGCCCTGCAGGGTAGGGTGCGTTGGGTCGTTACGATCAACGAGCCGATGATCCTCGTGCTCATGGGCTACCTGCAAGGCGTCTGGCCGCCAGGCCAGAAGTCCCCGGGCGACGCCGTCCGGGCCGCCAGGCGGCTCGTCTCCTGGCACAAGCTGGCCCACGCCGCGATCCGCGGTGTGGACCAAGACATGCTGCTCGGCGTCGCGAAGCACTGGATCGACTTCCGGCCCCTCGACGCCGCAAAGCCCGTGCACCGGCTCGGCAGCCGACTGCAGCACCACCTGTTCAACCGCTGGTACCTCGAGCAGGTGAAGAGCGTCAGCGACTTCATCGGCATCAACTATTACGCGCGCCAGTACGCGACCTCCCTGCTGCGGCAGGTGCCGCTGGCGACGCCTGAGGATCCACGCACCGAGATGGGCTGGTCCATCGCGCCGGACGGGCTCCGCGCGGCCCTCGCAGGCGCGGCGGCCTACGGTCTGCCGCTGATCGTGACGGAGAACGGCATCGCCTGCCAACAGGACGAGGAGCGCATCCGCTACATCGATTCCCACCTCGCCGCCGTGCGGCAAGCCATGGCGGGGGGCGCCGACGTCCGGGGCTATCAGTACTGGTCGCTGCTCGACAACTTCGAGTGGGCGGAGGGCTACCGGCCCCAGTTCGGCCTCGTCGCCGTCGACCGCTCCAGCCAGCGCCGCACCGTCCGCGAGAGCGCCAGGCACTACGGCGAAATCGCGCGAAGCGGCCGCCTGCCGGGCGCCAACGACTGAACGCTCATCCTTTCCCTGAGGAGGTCCCGCACCCCGTGCCTCCACGTCATTTCTCCTGGGATCCCAGCGGCGGCGCGAGCTTTGCCGGGGCCCCTGTAGCAGGGCTCGCCTCCGCCTTCGGTACGCCGCTCTACGTCTACGACGAGGCGGACCTCAGCCAGCGCATCGACACCTACAGCCAGGCGTTCGGCGCAGAGAACGTGGCGGTCGCCGCCAAGGCCTTCCTCACCGGCCGCATGCTGCAGATGGCGCAGAGCGCAGGACTGGGGCTCGACGTCGTCAGCGAGGGCGAGCTGGAATTCGCCTTGCGCCTCGGCTTCCCGCCCGAACGGATTATCATGCACGGTCTATACAAGCCGGTGTCCGCCCTGCGCACGGCGGCCAGGCAAGGCGTCGGCCTCGTGGTCGTGGAGTCGCCGGGCGAAGTGGCGGAGCTCGTGCGGATCGCGCGAGAGGAACGGTGCAGGGTCGGCGTGCTGCTACGGTTGGCGCCGGCCGTGCAGGTGCACACCCACCCCTCGCTCGCCACAGGGGCGCCCGCAAGCCAGTTCGGCGTGCCGATCGCAGACGGGCAGGCGCTCGAGACCGTGCGCGAGCTGCTCGCGGCCGAGGACGCGATCGCCTTCCGGGGCTACCACATGCACGTCGGCTCGCAGATCACCATGCTGGACCCCTTCGTCTCCGGTGCGCAGGCCGTCGCCGAGTTCCTGCGGACGGTCTCGGCCGAGACCGGGTTCTGGCCCGAGATCCTGGACCTCGGCGGCGGCCTGGGCATCAGCGGGTCATCCCCTTCCCCGGCCGTCCTGGGCAGCGCCTACAAGGTCGCCATCGCGCAGGTGCTGCGCGACGGCCCCCTGCCGCGCCTCATGACCGAACCCGGGCGCTACATCGTCGCCCCGCCCGGAGCGACCATCTACCGCATCGTCCAGCGCAAGACCGCCGCCGACGGGCGAACCTACCTCATCGTCGACGGCGGCATGTCGGACGGTCCGCGCCCGGCGCTCTACGGCGCAGAGCCCGACGTGGCGGTGTCCCCCCGCCGCGACGGCGAGGAGCGGGTGGACATCGCTGGCATGCACTGCGAAAGCGGCGACATCCTGCGTCGCGACGTGACCATCTCCCGCGCGGAGGTGGGAGATCTCCTGGTCGTGTTCGACACCGGCGCCTACAACCACTCGATGGCATCCCACTACAACCGCGTGCCGGTGCCGCCGGTAGTCTTCGTGAAGGACGGGGTCGCCCGCCCTGCGACGAGACGCGACAACCTGAGCGACTGGCTGCGCCTGGAGGTCCGGTAGCGGTGGACAGTCCCCGCGTGCTGGTCGTCGGCCCCGCCTACCTCGACGTCATCGCGGCCCCGCTGCCGCGCTGGCCCGCGCTCGGCGAGGAGGTGTTCACGGAGCGCGTCGAGCTTTGCGCGGGCGGGTTCGCCATTTCCGCCGTGGCCTTGCGGCGCCTCGGCATCCCCGTCGGGCTGGGGACCGCCATCGGGGAGGACGGGCCGGGCCTCTTCCTCACATCGCTGCTGACGGCCGAGGGGGTCGAACGAGTCGGGCCTGCGCTCAGGCGGACGCCGGTGACGGTCGCGCTCAATCGCGACGGCGACCGCGCCTTCGTGACCGCCGGCCCGCCTGACGGCCAGACGCTGTCGCAGGCCGGCATGGCCGCCCTGGCCACCTGGCCCGAGGCATGCTGGCTCCACCTCTCTGGCCGGGGTCCATGGGCGGCGGAGGTGGCACGGCAGGCCCACCGGCAGGGTCTCTTCGTATCGCTCGACTGCGGCACCGATCCCGCCTGGCTCGCCAGCGCCGAGTTTCGGGAGGTGCTGCGGGAGTCCGACATCTACTTGCCAAATGCGCGCGAGGCCGCCTGCGTCACCGGAGCCGGTGAGCCCAGGGAAGCGGCTGCGGCGCTCGGCCTGCTGGTGGCGCAGGCGATCGTCAAGCTCGGTGGGGATGGCGTCTTGCGCGTCCGCGGCGGCGAGGTGCGCCACCAGCCGACGCGGCGCCGCGACGTCACCGACGCGACTGGTGCCGGGGACGTCTTCGACGCAGGCTACATCGCGGGGCGGCTGCTCGGCTTCAAGGAGGACGCCGCGACCGCCCTCGGCCAGTTCGCCGCGGGCGAAGCCCTCTCAGACCTCGGCGGCGCGACCGCCGCTCCGTCGCGGGCGGTCTGCGAGGCCGCGCTGCGCGACTTGCCATGGCCCCGCGTGTAAGGCGTGTAAGGAGGGTTCAGGACGTGCGTTCGGTGGAGAAGGTCTCGGTGATCGGCGGGGGTGGTGTCCGTGTGCCGCTGCTCCTGCACGGGCTCCTTCGCCGCAGCGTCGAGCTGTCGCTCGAGGAGATCGTGCTCACGGACAAGGTGGTGGAGCGCGCCCGCCTCATGGCGGCACTGGGCGAAGCGATGCGGCAGAAGCTCGGCGCCCGCACGAGAATCCGCGTCAGCGAGGATCTCGACGACGTATTCGAGGGGATCAGCTTCGCCTTCTCCGCCGTCCGCACCGGCGGCGCCGAGGCCAGGAACCGCGACGAGCGCATCGCGCTGCGCCATGGCCTGATCGGCCAGGAGACGACTGGCATCGGCGGCATGTCGATGGCGCTGCGCACGATTCCCGTCGTGGTGTCGCTGATCGAGCGCATGGAGCGTCGGGCACCGAACGCTTGGTTCCTCAACTTCACAAACCCGTCGGGCCTCATCGTGGAGGCCCTGCACGAGGAAGGCCACGAGCACGTCGTGGGGCTGTGCGACGCCCCCTCGGGCCTCAAAGGTGACCTCTGCCGGTACCTCGGCGTGGACGAGGATGATGTCTCGATCGCCTACCAGGGGCTCAACCACCTCGGCTGGGTCCAGTCCCTGCGCATCGAGGGCGTCGAAGCGTTGCCCGGCCTCCTGGAGGGGGCCGAGGAGCTTTGCGAGGGCGTGCGCACGCTCGGCTTCTTCGGACCCGACCTGATCCGCGGGTTGGGCCTCCTGCCGAACGAGTACCTCTACTACTTCTACCGGCGCCAGGCAGCCTTCGCGCGCGAGGTCGGGCTCGATCGCACGCGGGGCGAGATGGTCCTCGCGTGGAACGCGCGGCTGTATGCCGAGCTGGCCGAAGCGCTCGGCCGCGGCGACGCCCAGGACGCGCTCGAGCGCTATCGTGCCATCCTCGCGGCCAGACGCAACTCCTACATGTCCGAAGTGACGGCGACAGAGCATGACCGCGGCATCACGGCCCAGACCATCTTCACCGAGGAGGGCTACGAGGGACTCGCGCTGCGCGTGATGACCGCCCTCTCGGGCCGGGGCGACCAGGAGCTGCATCTCAACGTGCCCAGCCGCGGCACCTCGGACGTCCTGCTGCCCGACGAGGTCGGGGAGCTGACCTGCGACGTGGATGAGCACGGAGCGCATCCCAGGGTGTCCCTGCCCCTGCCCTTCGGTCCGCGCGGCCTCGTGCGGCAGGTCAAGGACTACGAGCGGCTGACGGTGCGCGCCGCGCTGCACGGGGACCGCGAAGCCGCACTGCAGGCCGCGATGGCGCATCCGCTGATCGGTGACCGCGCGGTGGCCGCCGCCTGCCTCGACGAACTGTTCTCGGCCCATCGCGACGACCTGCCGCAGTTCTCCTAGACCCTGGCGGGTCCTGTTCGAACATCGACGCGGGAGTGGATGGAGAAGTGCTCGACGTCGGTAGAGAGGTGGCTGCGGCTCTGCGCGCGGGAGGCGCGGTCGTGGCGCTGGAGACGGCGGTCTTGACGCACGGGCTGCCCGCTCCTGAGGGCATCGAGACGATGACGCGCATGGTGGAGGCCGTCCGCAGGCGCGGGGCGGTGCCGGCGGTCATCGGCGTGCTGGGCGGGCAGCCGACCGTCGGCCTGGCTGAGGAAGATTGGCCGTCGCTGCTCGAGGATCCCTGGAAGTGCTCCGTGCGCGACCTCGGCATCGCGATGGCGATGCGTAGGAACGGCGGTGCGACGGTGGCCGCAACCGCCTTCCTGGCCGCGCGCGCCGGACTCAAGGTGTTCGCCACGGGCGGCATCGGCGGCGTGCATCGCGGCTTCTCCCAACACCTCGACATCTCTGCCGATCTCCACGCGCTGGCGGCGGCGCCGCTTGTCGTGGTGAGCGCCGGCGCGAAGTCGGTGCTCGACCTCTCCGCGACGCTCGAAGTCCTCGAGACGCTCTCGGTGCCGGTGGTTGGGTTTCGCACCGGGTCCTTCCCGGGATTCTACGTGGCGGACTCGGGCCACACGCTCGATCGGGTGGCCCGGAGCGTGCAGGATGTGGCCGCCATCCGCCGGGCCATGGACGCCCTGGACCTGCGTCAGGCGCTCCTCTGCGTGCAGCCGGGCCCTGTGCCGCTCGACCAGGCGACGGTAGAGCGGCTGGTGGCCGAAGCGTCCCTGGAGCTCGAGCGCCAGGGGATTGAGGGGAAGGCGGTCACGCCGTTCCTCCTCGACTACCTCAACCGCCAGGGCGGTCAGGAGCTCATGCAGGCCAACATCGAACTGCTGGTGCACAACGCCGGACTCGCCGCCGAGATCGCGATCGAACTCTCCCGCTGAGCGCCGGAGGTATCGCCCTCTGGCGTGTGCGTCAGGGCTTGCGCCGGCCAGGAGCGCCGTGGGAACGCACCGGTCGCGTAGGTGATGTGCCACTGCAGGGGCCCGCGGACGCGAGCGTGACGACCGTACCTGCGGATCTCGCGCGGAACCGGGGTGGTCTCGACGCAAAGGACGTGCAAGCCTGCGCGTCCTCTGATTCCTCGTCCACCGGGGCTGCGACGCCCTACGCGCGTTCGTGCTCGAATCCTCGCGCCCGCTACCAGCACCCATAAATCGGAGCTGCGGTCCGAATACCTGGATGTAAGGCACTAGGGGGAGTACGCCTTGCCGGGTCGGCTCGGCTTCGCATCCGCCACGACTGCGCTCGTGGCGCTACTTGCCGTCCTGCTCGCGCTCACGGTGCGCGCAGTGCCGCACACGGCCTTCTACGACCGCAACCTGCCCTGGATCGTCGCCCGCGGCACCGCCTTGGTCGCGCTGATCCTGCTGGCAGTGCTGGTGGCGGCCGGCATCTTGATCAGTCACCCGCTCAACCGCACGATCTGGCGCAAGGCGAAGCAGCTGCTTGTCTGGCACCGCTACCTGGCCGCGTTCGTCGTCGCGCTCGTGGCCGTCCACGTGGTCGCCATCGTCCTGGACCAATACGCCCATGTAAGCCTGTTCGGAGCGCTCATGCCTGGCGATGCCGGGTACCGGGCGCTTCCCGTCGCGCTCGGGACGCTCTCCTTGTACGCCATGCTGCTGACCGCCCTCACCGCCGGCTATGCCCAGAAGCTGCCGCCGAAGGTGTGGCTCTACGTGCACCGCTGTGCCTTTCTCGTCTTCGTCCTCGCCTGGACCCACGGCCTGCTCGCCGGCAGCGACAGCGCGACGCTCCGTCCCTTGTACGTGGGGCTTGCAGCGCTCCTTTTGGCGGCGGCGGCGACGCGCTACTGGCTGGAGATTCCGCGGACGCGCAGAGTGGCGCCGGATGGAGGCAAGGGGACATGAAGCTCATGGTGCGCCGCACGCTCACGGCGGTCGGCACGGGGGCCGCGATCTTCGGTGCGGTGCATGCCGTGATCGGGGTCACGCCGGTGCCACAGGCGACGCAGATCCCTGCGCTCAAGGCAGCACTGCAGGCTCAGCAGCAGGCCAGGGACAAGCTCCGGACCGCCGTGCGGGACGTGCATGCGCAGGATCGGCAGGCCAGGACGCAAATCGGCGCGCTCCAGGCATCGATCCAGGTGACGCGCCTGGCCCTTGCGGCAGGCACCGCCGCGCCGCGTGTCGCGGCACCCGTCATTCACACGACGACTGGCGCGTCGGGTGGCGACGACGGAGGAGGCGGCGATGACTAGAAAACCCGCGCGTCATGCCGCAGCCAGGAAGCGGGCCAAGGGCGGGGTGTACCCCGCCCGGCTGATCGCCGTGCTCGGAGCGGCCGCGGTGGTGTACGCCTGGGCGTTGACACCTGTCCTGGCGTCCTTGCGAGGCAGGCAGCCCGTGACGCCCAGCAGGCGAGACTTGTCCAGCGTGTGGCGCAGGCGGCCTCCCGGAACAAGGTGCTCGCCAGAGACCTCCAGAGCGCCGAACGGGTCCTGCAGAGCGACGCCGCCAGGGAGGCGTCCCTGCGCTCGACGCTCGCGGCGCTCAAGAAGCAGAAGCCGCCGCCGGCGCCGCGCCAACAGAGTTACGGCAGCGTTGCCTTGCCCACCGTGCAGACGACCACAGGGGCGTCGGGCATGCCCTGACGCCCCTTCGCATCCTGCCGCTCGCCGTGGCCTGAGGCCGCACCATGCCCAGTGGCGGCCAGCGAGACGCACTTGCGTGCGGTCGACCAGATCTCGTGCTGCTCCATGCGCAGGGCGCCGCGAAGCCTTTGGACGGAGTCAACGTTCGGGAAGATGCGGATGACCAGCTCGCGCCGGCGGAACTCCTCGCGGAGTCGTGCCACGCCTGCCCCCTGCGCGCACGGTTGACTTCGAGCGAACTCTAGCAGGTACACTGCAGGCACGAAGCTGCGCTGCCGGAGGGAATGACCATATTGAACATGCGGGTGGTCGTGACAAGGTACGGGGGACCGGACGTACTCCGCGTGGTTCACGAGCCCCTGCGCCCGCCCGAAGCGGACGAAGTCCGCATTCGTGTGCAATGCGCGGGAGTAGCCCTTGCGGATGTGATGAGAAGAGAAGGGGTGTATCCCTCCTCGCCAACCCCTCCGTTCACCCCGGGGTACGACGTGGTGGGAACCGTGGACGAGGTCGGTGCGGGTGTGCTCCAGTTCTCCCGCGGCGACCGGGTGGCCGCGTTCTTCCACGGCGTAGGCGGCTATGCATCCCACGTGTTCGCAAACGCCCATGAGCTCGTCGCCGTCCCTTTGCAGCTCGACGCTGCGGAGGCGGTGGCAACCGTGCTGAACTACGTCACCGCCTACCAGATGCTTCATCGCGTCGCGCGCGTCCGCTCGGGCCAGTCCGTCCTCATCCATGGTGCCAGCGGCGGCGTCGGCACGGCGCTTCTGGACCTCGGACGCCTCTTGCACCTCAGGATGTTCGGCACGGCATCTTCCGTGAAGCATCCGACCGTTGCCCGGTTCGGCGCCCTCCCCATCGACTACAGGAGCGAGGATTTCGTGGACGTGCTGCACCGTGAGGCCCCCGACGGCATCGACGCAGTGTTCGATCCGATCGGGGGTCCGAACTGGCGGCGCTCACTCCAGACCCTGGGCCGGGATGGACAGTTCGTCGGCTACGGCTACACATCGGTGCTCGAAGGACAGGATCCCGGCGACTGGGCAACCGACTGGGGGGCGTTCGGATCCATGGGTGCCACCGAGCGCGGCAATCCAGTCCACATGTACAGCATCACAGCCTTGAAGAAGGACCGTCCCGATTGGTTCCAGGAAGACCTCCGCCTGCTGTTCTCGCTGCTGGAGCAGGAAAGGATCCAGCCTATCGTCTCCCAGCGCATCCCGCTCAGGGACGCTGCCCGTGCCCATGCATCGCTCGAGCGGTCATTGTCCGTCGGCAAGATTGTGCTCACTGCCTGATCGAGGAGAGGTGATCGCCGATGTACTCCATAGGCCGGGCATCCCGCGACGGCAAGCCCTTTGGACCGCGGCTCTACCGCGACCAGGACATTCAGTTCATCGAGTTCATTCACGGCCTGAAGGAGGCCGGCATGAAGCTTGGAGACATCGTCGCATTCGTAGAGGGCGGATGCATATCCACCCAGCAGGGTGCGGAGCTCGCACACACGCTGGAGCGGCGCATCAGCATCCTCGAACAACACGCGGGGCGTCTGGAGGACCAGATCGCACGGCTCGAAGCCTTGAAGCAGCTGGCCCGTGAAAAGACCGTCTTTTACGCGGCCCTGCTGGCAGAACACAGGTCGCTCGCCGCAGCCCCCGACCGCTGATCCGCGCGGCCGTCCTGCGGTAGGCCTCGGCGATCCCTTGCGTGTCCTGGCCACGACGGGCCGTCGAGCACAGCATCCAGGCGCTACAGGTTTGCGCCTCGCGAGGTGCTCGTGCAGGCGCCGCGTGGGCGGCCGGCGTGGCACGTTCCGTCCGTGGCGACATCAGAACACGATGAGCAGGCGCCCCCGCACGCCGCCGGCCGCCAGCTTGCGGTGGGCCTCGCCGGCCTGCTCGGGCGGGAATGTGGCCGCGACGCGCAAGGTGAGTCCGCCAAAGCCGGCCATGCGGGCCAGTTCCTGCAGGGCGGCGCCGTTGTGCGCGTACTCCGTGACCATCACCTGATGGATGCGGATGCCCCGCTCGGGCTCTCCATGGAAGGCGCGCACCGCAGCGACCTGGCCGCCGTCGCGGATGGCGGGCAGCACCAAGGCGCCTTGCACGGCGGCGTCGATCACGGCGTCCACGCCCTCCGGCGCGACCCGGCGGATGGCGTCGCCCACCCCGTCGCCGCGGGGAACGACAAGATCTGCGCCGAGTTGACGCACGAGGGCCTCGTCGGCAGGCGCGGCGTCCGCCAGGACCCTGAGGCCGAGCTTCTTGCCGAGCTGGATGGCGTAGCCGCCGACCGCGCCTGCGGCGCCCGTGACGGCCAGCGTGGCGCCAGCGGGCAGCGCCAGGAGGTCGAAGGCACGACGGACGGTGAGCCCGTTCATCGGCAGCGTCGCAGCTTCCTCGAGCGTCATGCTCTCCGGGACACGCGCGAGCGCGTCTTTGGGAGTCACGACGAATTCCGCCTGGGCGCCGCCCTCCCTTCGCGTCGGCACCACGATGGCCATGACCCGGTCGCCAGGGCGCACGCCCGTGACCTCCGGACCAAGAGCGTCCACCACACCCGCAAGCTCCATGCCCGGGATGTACGGTGGCGGCAGGTCAGGACGGCGCACGCCGGACCGAAGGGAGAGGTCCGTCGGATTGACCGTCGCCGCCGCCACACGGACCAGGACCTGCCCCGATCCGGGCTGGGGCTTCGGCAGCTCTGCGACCTCAAGCACCTCGGGACCGCCGAAGCGGGGAATGATAACCGCCTTCATGCGATCGCCCCCTCGTGTCTCTCGTGCAACACCATTCGGCAGCCAGGGCCCTAATGCATGCGGTAGCCCGCAAAGGACCGCCGGATGCGTGCCGCCTCCTCCTGCCCGAGGGTCATGGGCGCCATGCCGCGCGTCAGCAGGTAGTGCTGAGCGGCCTCGTCCACGGCGATCGCACAGCTGTACGCCTCCATGAGGTTGCGGCCCACGGCGCACAGGCCGTGGTTGCGCAGCAGGCAGGCGCTCGCGCCCGACGTGAGCAGGAGATTCGCCGCTTCGCTGGCGAGCACGGTCGTGCCGGCGGGTCTGTAGGGCGCCACCGGCAGCTCGAGGCCGATGAGGCCGTGCCCCTCGCCCGTGAAGATCGGCACCCGGTCCGTCACGAGCCCTGCCGCGACGGCGAACGGCGCGTGATCGTGCCAGACGGCCAAGGCTCCAGGCACGCTGCGGTAGATGGCGAGGTGCAGTTCGAGCTCGCTGGACGGCCTGCCGTCCTCGACGCGGCCGTCGAGGTCCACGCGCGCAAGGTCTCCCGCGCGCAGCCGCAGATAGTCGCTGGCCGTCGGCGTGATCAGCAGGCGGTCGCCGATCCGCACCGAGACGTTCCCGAACGTCCCCCGCAGGACGCCCTCGCGCGCGCCGCGCCGGACGAAGCGCAGAAGCTCGCGGCGCGCCGCTTCCTCTTCAGGCGGCAAAGCGATCCCTCCATGTCCGAGGCAGGAGTCTTGCGCGGGCTGCGGAAACCTGACGCGAGGTGGTCCAAGTGGGCTACGCGACGCTCGATCCACAGGCCCTGCGGTGGCAGCTTGATCCCGACAGCCTGGGCTTCGCGACGACCGAGGAAGTGCTCGTCGAAGAGCGCCTCGTCGGCCAGCCCCGTGCCGAGGAGGCTATGTCGTTCGCCATCACCCTGCGGCGCCACGGCTATCACATCTATCTTTCCGGCCCCACGGGAACAGGGCGCACGACCTACGCGCGCCGCCGCCTGCGCGATGCGGCCGCGGATCTGCCGCCGGCGCGCGACTGGCTCTACCTGCCAAACTTCCAGAACCCGTCGGCACCGCGCGCGGTCGCCGTCTCACCCGGCAGCGGGCCGCGATTCGCCCAGGCCCTGCGCCAACTTCGCCGCGACCTTTCCGAGCGCCTGCCGCAGGCGTTCGGTTCGGACGAGTACCGCTCAGCCCGCGACGACGTGCTGCAGCGGGCGTCTGCGGCGACCGAAAGGGAATTCGAGGCGTTCCAGCGCCAGGCGCTGACCCTGGGCTTCTCCGTGAAACCCGGGCCGACCGGTTTGCAGAGCATGCCTCTCAAGGACGGCCGGCCGCTCGACCAGGAGGGCATGGCGAATCTCACGGAGAGCGAGCGCGCAGCGCTCGGCGAGGCGTCGCAGCAGGTGGCGAAGCTTGGCGAGACCTTCGTGCGCCGGGCGCACGAGTTGCAGATCGAGGCGCAGCGGGCTCTCGGCGACCTTGCGATCCAGAGGGCCAGCTATACGTCTGCGCCGCTCTTCGCTGCGATCGGCGGGGACTTCCCGGATCCCGCCCTCAGCCGCCATCTCTCGCTGCTGCAGGAACGGATCGGCGACTGGCTCGCGCTGTTTGTCCCGCCGGACGGCCAGGAACCGCCGCCCGATCCGGGCTGGTTCGAGGTGAACGCACTCGTCGTGCGCGACGGAAGCGAGGCGCCGGTCGTCTACGAACCGAACCCCTCGTACTACAACCTGATGGGTCGCCTGGAGTACGAAGGAGGTCCCGAGGGGTCGCTGCGCACGGGCTTCCACCTCATCCGCGCGGGTGCCATCCACCACGCGAACGGCGGCTTCCTCGTCGTTCCGGCGCGCGAGCTCGTGCTGAACCCGCTCGCCTATGAAGGGCTCAAGCGCGCCTTGCAGCACCACATCGCGCGCATCGAGAACGTCGGCCAGCAGGAGCGGCCGATGCCCACGTCGGGCCTGACGCCAGAACCGATCCCCTTGGACGTGCAGGTGGTGCTTGTCGGCCCCGAAAGTGCCTACCTCCAGCTGCGCGAGCTCGACGAGCAGTTCCGCAAGCTGTTCAAGATGCGGGTCGACTTCAGCGCGGACATGGAGAACACGGAGGCGAACCGCCACGCGATGGTGGGCTTCCTCGCCGGCCTGGGCCGCACGCACGGCATCCGACCGTTCTCGGCCGACGGCGCCGCCCGCATGCTCGAGGAGGCGGCGCGTACCGCCGGAGGCCGGCGGCGCCTCTCGACGCGCATGTCCGAGATCATCGAGCTGGCCGTGGAGTCCGACGCGTTCGCGGGGCAGCGCAGCCTGCACGTGATCGACGGCGCCGCGGTCCGCTCGGCTCTGGCTGCCCGCAGGCAGCGCTCAGGTCTCCTCGAGGAGCGCATGCTCGAGATGATCGAGCTCGGGACGATCCGCATCGAGACCAAGGGACGTCGCGTCGGACAGGTGAACGGCCTCACGGTGCTGACGGCCGGGGAGCACTCGTTCGGTCTGCCGGCCCGCATCACCGCGCGGACCTACGCAGGCTCCGCCGGCGTCGTCGACATCGAGCGCGAGATCAAGCTCTCGGGCCCGATCCACTCCAAGGGCGTGCTCACGCTCTCCGGCTACCTCGGCTGGCGCTTCGGCCAGCAGCGGCCGCTCGCCCTCTCCGCCAGCCTCACCATCGAACAGAACTACGGCGGCATCGAAGGCGACTCCGCGTCGTCCACCGAGCTCTACGCCATCCTTTCCGACCTCAGCGGCCTCGGCATCCGCCAGGATATCGCGGTGACGGGGTCGGTGGACCAGGCCGGACGCATTCAGCCGATCGGCGGCGTCAACGAGAAGATCGAGGGCTTCTTCGCCATCTGCCGGGCGCAGGGCCTTACCGGCAGCCAGGGATGCATGATCCCGCGACAGAACGTCGACGATCTGATGCTCTCGGACGACGTGCTCCAGGCGGTGCAGGCGGGAGAATTCCACGTCTACGCGATCGAGACGATCGAGCAGGGCATCGAGATCCTGACGGGGACTCCGGCGGGCGACAACGGCGACGCACTGGCCGATGGCAGCGTCTTCGCGCGCGCGTCCGCGCGCCTCGCGAGCTACGCCGACGCGATCCAGGGCCTGTCGGCGGGATCGAAGTCGTCCTGACGGCGACCCTGTCCGCGTGCACTTGCCCCTGGCCGCCGCAAGGTGGTAGGATGGCGTAGCCAATTACATAGCGCTTTGATCCTCCTTCAGGGTCCGGTGTAATTCCGAACCGGCGGTGATGGCCAAAGGCCGAGCCCGCGAACCCCAGGAAACTGGGGCCGACCCGGTGAGATTCCGGGGCCGACCGTTAGAGTCGGGATGGGAGAAGGGGCTTCACATGGCTTGCCTATGGCCCAAGGAAGGAGTGCCTTCCTTGGGCGTTTTCTCGTCAAATCAGGAGTGATCGCGTGCCGCTGCGGGAAGATGGTTGGTACCTTGCCAGAGCCTTTGAACTGGCCGACGCGGCCATAGGCCGCGTATCCCCGAACCCGAGGGTCGGTGCCGTCCTCGTCAAGGACGGGGCCGTCGTGGGTGAAGGCGTACATCTCGGTCCTGGTACGGCGCACGCCGAGGCGGCCGCGATCGCGGCCGCAGGCGAGGCTGCGCGCGGCGCCACCCTCTACGTGACGCTCGAGCCATGCTGCCACTACGGCCACACCCCGCCCTGCACGAAGTCCATCATTGCCGCCGGCGTGCGCAGAGTTGTCGCGCCGATCCAGGACCCGAACCCCAAGGTGTCGGGCGATGGCTTCCAGGAGCTGCTAAAGGCCGGCATCGACGTGGAGGTTGGCCTCGGAGCCGCCCAGGCGGCGGCCCAGAACGCTCCCTACCTGCACTGGCGCCGCACCGGCCGTCCGTATGTCACCGCGAAGTGGGCACTCTCCCTCGGCGGGCAGTCGGCCGCCCGCACGGGACAGAGCCTCTACATGACCGGAGCGCAGGCCCGTGCCGAGGCGCATCGCCTGCGCGCGACGCAGGACGCCGTGCTGGTCGGTATCGGTACGGTGCTTGCGGACGACCCGCAGCTCACCGTCCGCGACGCTCCCGGGACGTCTCCGCTCAGGGTCGTGCTGGACAGCGGGGGCCGCCTGCCCCCCACTGCGCGCCTGCTCGCGAGCGAGGGGCGGACCATCGTCTACGTCGGGGCGGACGTCGCCGCAGATCGCCTCAACGCCCTGTCGGATCGGGCCGAAGTCGTGCCGATCGGGCAAGGCCCCATGCTGCCGCTCGCGGCCGTGCTGGAGGATCTCGGCCGGCGCGAGGTCACGTCGCTTCTCGTCGAAGGCGGCGCGACCGTTCACGGAGCGTTGTTCGACCAGGATCTCGTCGACCGCGTCGCGGTGTTCGTCGCACCCCTCGTGCTCGGCGGCGAGGCGGCGCCGCCCGGCGTCGCGGGCATGGGAGCCGAGAGCCCTACAGCAGGGCTTCGCCTTGAGGGCGGGTCATGGCACATTCTGGGTGAAGACGCCTACTTCACCGCGACGGTAGAGAGAAGGTCAAGGTAATGTACACAGGCATCATCGGCGATGTCGGCCGCGTCGCATCGTTCTCGCGCCAGGCGGGCGGAGCGCGCATCGCGATCGAGACCGGACTCGGACCCGAGCTTGCCGTGGGCGAGTCGATCGCCGTCAGCGGCTGCTGCCTCACCGTCACGTCCTGTGACGGGCAGGGCTTCACCGCGGACCTCAGCCTGGAGACGCTCGCGCGCACGGCGTTCGAGCGGCGCGGCGCGGGACAGACGGTCAACCTCGAGCGACCGCTTCGCCTCGCGGATCGCCTGGGAGGACATCTCGTGCAGGGACACGTGGACGGGCTCTGCACGCTCCGGAACCTGACGGCCGAAGGGGACGGCCACCGGCTCGTCGTCGAGATCCCTGGGCCGCTGCGCCGCTACATCGTCGTCAAGGGATCCTTCGCGCTGGACGGGATCAGCCTGACCGTGGCGGACTACCATGACGGGCTGGCGGAGGTCGCGGTGATCCCGCACACGTTCCAGCACACTACCTTGCAGCAGAGACTGCCGGGCGATGCCCTCCACCTCGAAGTGGACGTCATCGCGCGCTACGTGGAAGCCCTGACCCGCACCGAGGAGGCTTGAACCATGTTCTCGAGTGTAGAGGAAGCTGTCGAGGAGATCCGCCAAGGCCGCATGGTCATCGTGATCGACGACCAGGATCGCGAGAACGAGGGCGACCTCGTCGCCGCCGCCGAGCTCGTCACGCCTGAGACCATCACCTTCATGGCCACGCAGGGCAGGGGTCTCATCTGCCTGCCCTTGGCTTCCGAGCGCGTACACGACCTCAAACTGCCACCGATGGTCTCCGAGAACACGGAGCACTGGGAGACCGCATTCACGGTCTCGATGGACGCCAAAGGCGTTTCCACCGGTATCTCGGCCGCGGACCGGGCACTCACGGCGCGCCTCGCCGCCGACCCCAAGGTGGGCCCGGACGGCTTCCTGCGGCCTGGCCACATCTTCCCGCTGGAAGCGCAGGATGGCGGCGTGCTCAAGCGGGCCGGCCACACGGAGGCGGCCGTCGACCTGGCGCACATGGCGGGCCTCTACCCCGCCGCCGTCATCTGCGAAGTGATGAAGGACGACGGCAGCATGGCCCGCACGCCCGATCTTCTCGCATTCGCCGAGCTCCACGGCCTCAAGGTGGTCACGATCGCCGACATCATTCTCCACCGCCGGCAGCGGGAGCGTCTCGTGGTGCGCGTCGGCGAGGCGGAGCTGCCGACGCGCTATGGCCACTTCCGCGCGATCGCCTTTGAGGACATGCTCAGCCAGCGCCAGCACCTCGCCCTCGTCAAGGGCGACATCGGCGACGGCCAGCCGGTGCTTTGCCGTATGCACTCCGAGTGCCTCACGGGAGACGTCCTCGGCTCTCTGCGCTGTGACTGCGGCGACCAGCTGGCGGCCGCCCTGCGCCGCATCGAGGCGGAGGGGCGCGGACTCCTGATCTACCTGCGCGGCCACGAGGGACGCGGCATCGGACTCGGGCCCAAGATCCAGGCCTACGCGCTGCAGGATCGCGGTCTCGACACGGTCGAGGCGAATCTCAGCCTCGGCTACCCGCCGGACCTGCGCGACTACGGCATTGGCGCCCAGATTCTGGTCGACCTCGGCGTGCGCTCGCTGCGCCTCCTCACCAACAATCCGCGCAAGGTCGCCGGTCTCGAAGGCTATGGCATCTCGATCGTCGAACGGGTTCCGATCGAGGTGGAGCAGAGGCCCGAAATGGCCCGATACCTTGAGACCAAGCGGACGAAGCTCGGCCATCTGCTGACAAAGTGACAACGCTGGGGGCGGGAGTGGTGCGGGAGTTGCGCGAAAGGCCACAGGGCACCGGACTGCGCGTCGGGATCGTCGCGGCGCGCTACAACGCCATGCTTGTGCAGCACATGATCGACGGCGCCCACGAGGCCCTGCTCGATGCCGGCGTCAAGGACGAGGACATCGTTCTTGTGCGGGTCCCGGGAGCCTTCGAGTTGCCCGCCGCCGTTCGCCGTCTGGCCGACACGGGGCAGCTCCACGCCGTGGTGGCACTCGGCGTCGTGCTGCGCGGCGAGACCTACCATTTCGAGGTGGTGGCGGACGCTTGCGCCCAGGGGCTGCAGCAGGTGGCCCTGCAGGGCAAGGTGGGCATCGGCTTCGGCGTGCTCACGGTGGACACCATCGAGCAGGGCCTGGCGCGTGCCGGCCTCAAACAGAACAAGGGACAGGAGGCCGCACTGACGGCCCTCGAGATGGCCCGCCTCCTCACGACCATCTAGAGTGCCGGTGCGATGACGAAGCGGCGGGAGCGCGGCATGTCCGCGATCCCGCCGTTCGTCTTGTCCTGGCTAGCTTGCGCGTGAGGCCGCGGAATTAAGTTCTGCCGCACAGCTGCGGCAGACATTCTTGCCGTGGAAGTGGACCATGTCGGCCGCGTTTCCGCAGAAGATGCACGCTGGCTCGTACTTCTTGAGGATGACCTGCTCGCCATCGACATAGATCTCCAGGGAGTCCTTCTCGGCGATGCTCAGCGTTCGCCTGAGCTCGATAGGCAGAACGACGCGGCCGAGGTCATCGACCTTGCGCACGATGCCTGTGGACTTCATCACGGCTCGGCTCACCTCACTCCTCGCTTGACTTGACTTCACTCTATCACAGTCACCCAGCGCATGTCTCTAATAGAAAACTTAGATAGAACCATTTCATGTGTCAAAGTGCCATCTTGTGCGTCAGCAGATACCCCGTGACGACCGCCGCCGCCAGGGCCACGGCGAGACCGGCCGCCAGACCCAGCGTCGGGCGAGGGATTCCATGGCTGGCGCCAAGAGCTTCCCGCCAGTAGCGCACCGCCGCCAGGATCGCGAAGAGGCCGCCCAGACCTGTGAGCATGGCTCCCAGGAGGCTGCCGGCGGTCGAGGGCCGACGGTGCAGGAAGAGATCGAAGCGTGCGACGACGAAGCCGAAGGCAAGCAGCGAGATCGCCGTACGCAGCCAAGAGAGGAGCGTGCGCTCGGCGGCCCACATCGTCCGGGCGCTCGGTCGGCGGGAAGGGGGCATGGTCGCTCGCCTGCGCTTTCTCCATGCGCCTTCGCGGCGCAGCCTGACACCGTGTCGGCCAGCGAATGGGAGCCGGTGTGCTGGCCACCCGGCGGTCGGCCGCATCCATCAGCATGTCCCCGCAGGCATCTTTTACGTGATGCTGTCGTGCGCGGATCTGCGCGAGCCGACAGCCGCCGGCCCCTCACCGAGCCGCGCCCGCAGAAGTTGCCAATCGCAGTTCAAGTCAAGCAGGAACTGGTGGTGTGGCCCGCTAATATGCCACATTACGCCTAAGTCCATGGACTGGGCCAGTCTCGCACGCGAGGGGGAGAGATGTCCTGTGCAGGGAGTGCCAAGGTCAGAACGCCGCAGCGGTCGCCGTTGGTGGTACCTCATCTTGATCATCCCGTTTGTCGCCACATTGTTTCCCCAGTTGTACAGCTCGGCTACGCCGACGCTGTGGGGATTGCCGTACTTCTACTGGTACCAGCTCCTGTGGGTGGTCATCACGGGCGTCCTCACGATCGTGATCCACTACCTGACGGCGTGAGCCCGGAAAACTGCCGAGAGGAGGTCATGGCACGGTGAACGCGACTGCAATCTCCATCTTCCTGATCCTGTTCGTCTTCGTGACGGTCCTGGGCTTCTATGCCTCACGCTGGCACAAAGCGGACCTCTCTCAACTGAGCGAGTGGGGCCTCGCCGGGCGGCGCCTCGGTGCCCTGCTGTCCTGGTTTCTGATCGGCGGCGACCTCTATACCGCGTACACGTTCATCGCGGTGCCGGCCCTCGCCTACGGCTCCGGCGCGCTGGGCTTCTTTGCGGTGCCGTATACCATCGTGATCTATCCCTTCATCTTCATGGTCTTCCCGCGCTTCTGGTCTGTCGCCAAGTCCAAGGGCTACATCACCGCGTCCGACTACGTGAAGGGGCGGTTCGATTCGCGCGGCATGGCCTTGGCCGTCGCGGTGACCGGCATCATCGCCACGATGCCGTACATCGCCCTGCAGCTCGTCGGCATGCAGGCGGTACTGCAGACGATCGGCTTCGGCGGCTCGGGCGGCGCCGCGGACATCGCGCTGGTCGTCGCCTTCCTCGTGGTCGCCATGTACACGTGGACCGCAGGGCTGCGTGCGCCGACGATGGTGGCCATCGTCAAGGACACCCTGATCTACATCACGGTCATCGTGGCAGTGATCGCCATCCCGACGGCGCTGGGCGGCTTCGGCCATATCTTCCAGGTGGCCAGCCTCAAGCTCGCGGCCGCGACTCCGCCCCACTCGGTCATCCTCTCGCCAAAGCTGTATGCCGCGTACGGCACCCTCGCGCTCGGCTCGGCGCTGGCGCTCTTCTTCTACCCCCACGCCATCACGGCCATGTTCGCGACGAAGTCGCGGCAGGTCATCAGACGCAACGCCGCGTTCCTGCCGCTCTACTCCCTGATGCTGGGCGGCATCGCGCTCCTGGGCATCATGGCCCTCGCCGCGGGCGTCAACGTGCACGGGGACAGCAACCTCGCCGTGCCGCTCCTGTTCGAGCAGCAGTTCCCGCAGTGGTTCGTCGGCTTCTCGTTCGCGGCCATCTTCATCGGCGCCCTGGTGCCGGCGGCCATCATGTCGATCGCAGCCGGCAGCCTGTTCTCGCGCAACATCTACAAGGAATACTTCGCCAAGGGCGAGTCGCCGAAGGCCGAAGCGACCGTGGCGAAGATCGTCTCCGTCTGCGTCACCGTCCTCGGACTCGTGTTCGTCCTGGTGATCCCCGTGCAGTACTCCCTCTACCTGCAGACGCTGGGCGGGATCATGATCCTGCAGACGATCGTCATGATCGTGGGCGGACTCTATACCCGCTGGTTCCACCGCAGCGCACTGCTCCTCGGCTGGGCCGTAGGAGAGATCGTGGGCATTGCGATGGTGGCGGCGATCGGCTTCAAGTCCTCGATCGTACCGCTGTTCGGCGTTCCCGGCTATGCGGGCATCTGGGCTCTGATCGCCAACCTCGTCGTGGTGGTCGTGCTGACGCTCGTCCTGAACGCCGCCAAGGTCCCGAACGGACGCGACGCCACCACAGCGACCGACTACGCCTTCGAAGAAGGACCCACAGAGGTCACCGTAGGCTGATCGGCCATGGCTGGGATTCCGGGAGGCGTCGCCAGGTCGGCGACGCCTCCCGGCGCGCTTCTGGGCAGGGACCTGCGCCTTCGGCAAGGCGAGCGGCAGTCGCACGCGTTGCAGGCAGGATGGTGCACCCCCACTGGCCAATTCCTTGTCGAGGTGCACGCCGTTTGTCGGCCCTGAGTCGCGATCGCTACCTGCCCTGGGCCCTGCTCGGCGGGCTTGGCTGGTTCTTCGTCTACGCAGACCGTGCCGTCTTGAGCCCGCTCCTGCACGCCTTCGGACTGCAGTTCCACGTGGGTCCGGACCAGCTTGGCCTGATCTCCTCGGCCTTTTTCCTGACGTACACCGCTGTGCAGATCCCCGCCGGCCACCTGGCGGACCGCCTTTCGCCGCGCACCCTCCTCGGTGCGGGCTACGTCGGCTTCGGCATCTTCATCGCAGGCACGGGCGCGGCCTGGAGCTACGGCGCTCTCCTCGGGCTGTCGGCGCTGGCCGGGGCGTTCCAGGGCGTCTACTACCCGACCCAGTTCGCCATCACAGCTCGCCGCATTCCCGAGAAGGCGCTGCCGGTCGCCAACGCGGTGATCACCGCCGGCATGGGTGCAGGCATCGCGGGGGGATATCTCGTCGCCGCCCTCCTGGCCCCTGGCGACTGGCGCATCCCTGTCCGGATCCTCGGGCTGCTGACGGTAGCCGTAGGCATCTGGCTGTATCTCGCGACGCCGTCCCGTGTGGAGCGCCCCGGCCGCGCGGAGTCGTCGGGCGTCCAGCGCCTTGCGACGCGTCGCTTCGCCGCGCTGCTGGCGATCAACTTCTGCTCGCTCTATCCGTTCTTCTTCCTGCTCGCCTGGCTGCCCTACGATCTCGGGCAGACCCACGCGCTGCACGGGTTGTGGCTCGGACTCGCCGCCTCCCTGCCGACCGTCGTCGCCATCCCCGCGACCATTCTCTGGAGCCGGCGCGCATCGGCGGGCCGGCTGCGTCGCATCCGCCTCCTCCTGGCCGCCGCCCTGCTCGCCCTGCTCGCGATGGGTCTCCTCAGTGGCATTTGGCCGCTCATGCTCGGTCTCGTCCTCTACGGCCTCAGCGGCAAGCTCGTGCTGGACCCGATGGTTCTCAGCGAGGTCGCCCAGAGCCTCGAGGGGGCACAATACGGCAGGGCCTACGGCACGCTCAACTTCGTGGGCATGCTGGCGTCCGTGGTTGCACCTGCGTTGAGCGGTGTCCTGGTGCAGCATTTCGGCAGCTTCTCGCCCGCGTTCGTCGTCGCGGCCTTCATGCTGCTCGTGGCCCTCGTCCTGAGCCTGGCCCTGTCTCCCCCGGCGCAGGTGGGACCGGCCCCTGGGACGAAACGTCCCCCCGTCGCAGCGGAAGGGGGTGGCTCAACGTGAGAAGGGGCCTCTTCGCCGTCCTGGCGGGCACTCTGCTTCTCTCCGCCTGCGGCGGGGCGCAGCGTTCCCACGCGGTGACACATCCGCAGCGCCGACAGCAGGTGCAGCGGTCGCAGGCAGTGCAGCCTGCCTCTGCGGCATCTCTGCCCCCGTACAGCGCCATCCTCTTCCGCTCCACGTTCCCCCAGCGCCCGGCCTTGCTGTCGGTACGCATGAATTCCCAAAGCGCAGGCTGGGCCATCCTCCAGCTGCTGCACGGAACGGCGGTCGCGCACACGACCGACGGAGGCGCCACGTGGACCACACTGCTGGTCACGGCCAGCAGCGCCGTGCAGGTCGACTCCCCCGCACCCGCCACGGTGTTCGTGCTGGAGAACAGCTGCAGCCAGGGCGACTGTAAGGCGACGACGGTGCAGGCCACGTTCGACGCCGGACGCACCTGGCAGACCATCTTTCAGAGCAGCCGCTTCGCGGGGACGTCGATCAGCTTCCCGTCAGAGACCGTCGGCTTCATCGCGGGCAGCCTCGCAGGGACGGCCGCCTCGACCGGCGCCCTCTATGCGACCACGACGTCCGGCCTATCCTGGACCTTGCGGTCGACACCGTGTGCGTTCCAGGGTCCGAACGCCCAGGCGATCTCCTTCCTGGGCGCGGGCCAGGGCTTCCTCATGTGCGGCGGCAACCCTGGCGCCGGCGAGCAGCCGAAGGCCTTCTACCAGACCCAGGACGGCGGCCACAGCTGGTCGATGATCTCGGCGGCGGAGGGCACGGTCGCCTCGGCGAACGGCCTGCCTCTTTCCGGCTACATCCACAGCATGTTCTTCCTCAGCACCGAGACGGGCTTCATCGGCCTGGACCGGGGCGGCATCTACATGACGCGCGACGGCGGCATCGACTGGCAGGCGGTCTTCGGATCGCCGCTGCCCACCGCCAGCGGCCAGGCCTTCTCCGTGGGCTTCAGCGACCCCGAGCACGGCTGGCTCCTCGCGGGCGACGGTCCGCCCCTCTACACGACCGCCGACGGCGGCCTGACCTGGCAGCTCGTCTATCCGCCCCTGAGCCCGAGCACGGCGATCTCCTTCCTCTCGCCGCAGCTGGGCTACGCAGCCGGCTGGACGTACGACGGCGCGACGGTGCTGCGCACGACGGACGGCGGCGCCTCCTGGACCGCCGTGGGCGAGGCGCCCGTCTCGCTTTCCGCGCTCGAGGTGCTCGGCCCGAGCGAGCTCATCGCGCTCGGCCAGGCGGACCTCTACGTATCGCTGGACGGCGGCCGGACGTGGCAGGTCCAGCCGTTCGCGCATGGCTGGTATCCCGCGGCGCTAGGCATGGAGAACACCCAGCGCGGCTGGGTGATCGGATACAGCCTTGCGGCGGGCAGGCAGCTCTTCTACACGGGCGACGCAGGCCTGGCGTGGCAGGCCCTGCCGACCCCGTTCGCCCCGAGCGCCGTCGTGCCGCTCGGCGGTCAGGACGTCCTCGCCACAGGGACACCGACGGTGGCCAAGATATACCTGAACCCGGACAGGCAGGGCCGCACGGCGACCAGCCTCAAGTCCCAGACGCCCTACCTCTGGCGCAGCACGGACAGAGGGCTGCACTGGACCCCGATCTCCTTGCCGCACTGGCGACCCCAGCAAGGGGCGCCCGTCGGCATGCGCGTAGGCACGGGAGGCCTCGTCTGGCTCTGGTCGGGAAGCACCATCTGGCTGAGCCGCGACGGCGGCACGACGTTCAGGCGCATCGGTTTCCGCCAGCTCGGCGGACTCGGCGACGTCAGCTTCACCGACGCACAGGACGGCTGGCTCCTGACGACGGCGGGAGCCCTGTATGCCACCGGCGACGGCGGACTGACCTGGCAGGAGATCGCAAGCAGCGTCAGCTTCTAGCGCCGGCCCCCAGGATGTAGCGCTCTGTCCAGGCCTGGGCGTCAGGCATGCCGCAGCGTACCACGCGCCGTGCCGCCTGCTTGCCGTCGTATTCGGTGCGCTGCATCTCCACATGCTCGCCGAGCAGGGCCCAGCAAGCGCCAGGGGCATCGCCTTCGGGCATGCCGACGCTGCCGGGATGCACGAAGAGGCGTCCGTCCCTGTGTTCCTGCGCCTGACGATGGCCGCTCCCCGCAACGATGACCTGCCCGCCGGCCGGGAGCCGGCCAGGTTCCCGGCCGTCACCGGGCACGGCATGGTAGAAGTACACCTCGCCGAGATCCTGCATGAGGAAGCGAAGGTCGGATGGGAGCGCCTGGAGGTAGTCGCGCTGGTGCCCGGTGATGCGGCCGGCCGCCCAGCGGGCGAGCGGGTCGCATGCGGCGAGTTCGCCGTGGTGTTTCGCCATGAGGAGGTCGTAGCACGTGACGACCGCCCGGTCCGCTGCTCCCTGGATCGCGACTGCCCAATCACCGAGCGCCATCAGAATCTCGAGCGTCTCCGCCGGGAGAGGGCCCGCGGCGATGTCGCCGCCAAGGACGACCTTGTCGACATCGGCTCTGCGCGCGGCGCGCAAAGCCGCCTCGAGCGCGGGCAGGTTTCCGTGGATGTCATAGAGCGCGGCGATCCTCATCCGCAGGCCCTCCTCTATCCAGCCGGCATCGGGTGCCCACGCCGGAGCGGTTCGCCCGGCAGGCGGCAATCCCTGCTCGGCGTTGACTGCGCCGTGGCGTTGCGGCTAGGCTTGTGCTGAGCACGTGACAGGAGGCGATAGGTTGACCTTGATTCGCCTCGTACCGAAGGGTGCTGGCGCCACGACGTCCGACCACGAGTGCGGATGCCACGATCACCACGGCGAGGTCGGCCAGTGCGGCTGCGGCGGCCACGGCCACGAGCACGGCGGACGCTGCGCCTGCGGCGGGCACCACGACCACGAGCAGGAGTAGGGCTTCTGGCGGGCACCCACACGGGTGCCCGCTTTGCGCCTTGCCATGCGCGGCCCTCCCCCTGTCGTCGCTACGCGATGTCTCCAGCCAGACCGCGCAGCATGCCGTCGAGGACGAGGCGCGCGTCACCCTCAGGATCGGTCATGGCCGCCTGCAGGGCCCCACACCAGGCCGCCAGGAGTACCGGCGCGACGGCGCTCGGGGCCCAGGGCCACAGCCCTCGCAGGAAGTCCACGGTCGCAGTGTCCCCGGCTTGCGCCGGCTGCACCAGAAACAGTCTCGCGCTGCGGTCCGCCTGGACCAGGTCCCACGCGGCGAGCAGTGCTGCGCGTACCGCCCTGGCGCCAGGCGTCGCCCGATCGGCCGCCTCCGCCATGACCGCACGCAGACGGCTCCCGCTCACGGCCAGCACTTCGTGGTAGAGTGCAGGCTTGCCGCCGAAGTGGTGGTATAGCGCCCCTGTCGTGACCTGGGCGCGGGCGCAGATCTCCTTGACGCCGGCCTTCGCGTAGCCTTGCTCCGCAAAGACTGCGGCCGCCGCGGCAAGGATCCGCGCGCGCGCCGGTGCCTCGCTGTCACTCATAGCGTGAGCGTAACACATTTACGTACGTGCGTAATCCGATTACGGCCTGCACATGTGCACGGTTCGAGGTCGCAGAGTTGCCGCGGACTGGAGCGGCGCGCTAGTCCCGGCCGTCCGCATCCCCGCGGGAGTGTTCCCGCAGGGCGGCGACGAGGCGGTCCATCTCTTCCCGGGCCGCCCGCCGCTCGCTCGGTCCAAGGGAGCCGACGCGTGCGCTGAGCTCCGCCAGCCGCATCTGCATGAGGTCCCGCTCGATCGGCGATGCGCGTCGGGCAAGCCTTTCAAGGGCCTGCATGTGCAGGCTGCGCGTGGCGACGCGATCGCGGAACTGCCGGTCGTGGGAGACGAACACGACCGTCCCGGGGTAGATGAGGAGCGCGGATTCGAGTGCCTGCCGGCCGGAAAGGTCGAGGTGGTTCGTCGGTTCATCCAGGAGGAGGATGTCGGCGCCGCGCACGAGCGAGCTGCAGAACTGGAGCCGTACGCGCTCGCCGGGGCTCAGCCTGGAGACGTCCTGCAGGGCGGCGTCGCCGCGCAGATGGAAGTGGCCGAGCAGGGTGCGTGCCATCGCAGCGTCAGGAGCTCCCGCGGAGAGCATCGCGCCGAGCGCCGTTCCCGCCATAGGCAGGGGATCCTCCTGCTGCTGGAGATAGAGCCGCGCCGAGGGGTTCAGCGTGAGCCTGCCCAGCATGCGGCCGGCAGGCCGGTCCGCCGCCCGGCCAGAGGACGCGAGCAGCATAAGGAGGGTCGTCTTGCCGCTGCCGTTCGCGCCTACCAGCGCCAATCGCTCACCGCGCCTGAGATCGAAGCTCACGGGGCCGAGCGCCGGCTGATGCCCGCCCTCATAGGTGAACGCGACATCCTGCGCCCGCATGAGGAGGGATGGCAGGTTCCGCGGTGCAAGAAAGGAGAAGGAGAAAGGTTCCTCCTCCCACGGTTTCTCGACGCGTCCCTGCTCGAGCCGCGCGACTCGCCGCTCGGTCGCGATCGCCTTGTGCATGAGTTTCGCGGCTCTGCGCTTGGCGGACGGGTTGCGCTCGCCGGCATCGCGGTGGGCCTTCTCCGCCCAGTTGCGCTGGCGGAGGGCAGACTCCCGCACCCGCTCGCGCTCCCTGCGCCAGGAGTCGTGTTGGTGGCGCTGGGCGGCAGCCTCTGCGGCGATCTGCTGCGCGAACTGCACCCATCCGCCCGCAAAGCTCCGCAGCCGGCCTTGCGTGACAAAGAGCACCCTCCCCGCAACGGCCTCGACGAAGGCGCGGTCGTGGCACGCGAAGAGCACAGCGCCGGTAAACGCCCTGAGTGCCGCCTCCAGCCAGGCCAGCCCCTCCGCGTCGAGGTGGTTGGTCGGCTCGTCGAGCAGAAGCAGATCGGGATGTCGACCGAGCGCGTCCTGGATGCGCAGGCGCATGCGCTGACCGGAGCTCAGGGCATCTGCCGTGCGCATCGGCGCCTGCGCGACATAGGCGACGCGCCGAAACTCCTCGTAGCGCAGCACTGCGTTGCGGCTAGGCTCGAGCTCCCCGGCGAGGATGCGCAGAAGCGTCGACTTCCCGCAGCCGTTGTCCCCAAGGAGCGCGACGCGCTCCCCTCTCGCGATCTCGAACGATACATCGGACAAAAGGTCTCTGTCCCCGAAGGACACGCAGAGACCGCGCACGACCAGCATGGCGGCAAACCTCCCGGGAACGCGGGGTGTGCCCCGCATGGTGCATCCCGGGCGCGACTGCGCCGGAATGCCTAGATGCGTGCAGCGGTCTTGATCATGTCAACCTCCGGAGAAGCGGATGGGCGCAGTATACCATACTGACGGCGCAGGAGAGCTGCAGATCCCCCGCGAACGCCCTGGCGGGCCGGATCGCTCGACACCGCTCGCCACGAAGGGGGGAGTCTCGGCTTGGCACAGGTAAAGCTGCGCCCGACGGGCGAGGACGAGTACAGATCGTGGTACGAGGAAGCGGTCGCAGAGTATGCGCAGGACCACGCCGCCACCGGCTACCTGACGCCGGACGAGGCGCGCGAGATGGCGGCCAAGGAGTTCCAGGGGCTCCTGCCGGAGGGCCTGAACTCCAAGGGACAGCACCTCCATACGATCGCGGACGCCGAAACCGGCGCGTGCGTCGGCATGATCTGGTTCGCCGAACGCGGGGCGCCGCAGGTGCCGCATGCGTTCATCTACGATGTGGTCGTCTGGGAGCGCCACCGCGGCAAGGGCTACGGCAAGGCCGCCATGCTCGCGGTCGAGCAGGAGGTGCAGGCGCTAGGCCTGCGCCGCATCGCGCTGCACGTGTTCGGCGAGAACCCGTCGGCGATCGGTCTCTACGAGCGCACTGGCTACAGGACGACGAACCGGCTCATGGCTTGGGACGAGATGCCGCGGGAGGGCTGGGCATGACGCAAGCCTTCGCGCATGGATTCCTGCTCGCGTTCGCGCTGATCCTGCCGCTCGGCCCGCAGAACACGTTCATCCTGACGCAGGGCGCGACGCAGCCCAAATGGCGCTCTTCGCTGCCAGTGGTGATCACGGCCGCTCTCTCCGACACCGTCTTGATCGCGCTCGCGATCGGCGGCGTCTCGCTCGTCCTGCTGGCCATCCCTGCGCTGCGCACCGCACTCAGCATCGCGGGCGTCCTGTTCCTCGCGTACATGGGCTACAAGACGTGGACGGCGCACGCAGGCCCTGGCGGCGAGGTGCCGTCCGGGGAGTGGACGCTCGGCCGCAAGGTGCGGCATAGCCTGTCCGTCTCGCTTCTGAACCCGCACGCCATCATGGACACCGTGGTCGTGATCGGCGGCGGAGCAGCGATCTACACCACGATGGCCGACCGCTGGTCCTACGCAATCGGCGTGACCTTCGTCTCCTGGATCTGGTTCCTCGGTCTCTCCGTCGCGGGGCGAGCCCTCCATCGGGCCGCCGGGAGCAGCGCGGCGCAGCGGATGCTCGACCGCTTCTCCGGCGCGCTGATGTGGCTGGTCGCGGTCCGCTACGCCTGGCAGCTCGCCTGGTCCGCACGCTCGTGAAGCGAGGATCGCGCCGGCAGTTGCAAGCTCTCCGAGCCCCGTGCTCCGCGGCATGGCGTTGTCCGAAAACCGCCAGCAGATCGGCGGCAGATGCGGCAGAATGGGGCCATGATAGAACCTGAACTCTGCTACCGCGTGATCGAGAGCCGTGATGCCAGGTTCGACGGCGTCTTCTTCGTCGCCGTCACCAGCACAGGCATCTACTGCCGGCCGAGCTGTCCTGCCAGGACGCCCAGGCGCGAACACGTGCGTTTCTACGCGACGGCGGGCGCGGCCCAGCAGGCAGGATTCCGCGCGTGCAAGCGCTGCCGTCCTGATGCGAGCCCTGGATCGCCGGAGTGGAATCAGCGCGCGGACACCGCGGGAAGGGCCATGCGGCTGATCCTGGACGGCGTCGCGGACCGCGAGGGCGTGCAGGGGCTCGCCAGACGTCTCGGTTACAGCGCGCGCCAGCTGCATCGCGTGCTTGTCGCGGAACTGGGGGCGGGGCCGCTGGCGCTGGCACGCGCGCAGCGGGCGCACACGGCACGCGTCCTGCTGCAGACGACGAGCCTGCCGGCGGGGCAGATCGCGTTTGCCGCGGGCTTTGCGAGCATCCGCCAGTTCAACGCGACGATCGCCGAAGTGTTCGCCCAGACGCCATCGCAGCTGCGCCGGCGTGCCGACCGCTGGCTGAGGGGACCTTCGGACGCCGGCGCGATCCGGCTGCGTCTGCCCTACCGGCCTCCGTTCGACTTCCCGGCCCTGCTGCGCTTTCTCGGCGAGCGGGCGGTACCCGGTGTGGAGGCGGTGCAGGCCGGAACGTACATGCGGGTCCTCTCGCTGCCGCGCGGACTTGGCATCGCCAGGGTGCGCCAACCGGAGGACGGGCAGAGCCTGTACCTCGGGTGCGAACTCGAACTGTCCGACGTCCGCGACCTGCCGGCTGCGACCGAGCGGGTGCGGCGTCTCCTCGACCTCGATGCGGACCCCGTGTGGATCGGGGAAGACCTCGGCCGGGACAGCGTGCTCGGGTCTATGTGGACGTCCAGACCGGGCCTCAGGGTGCCCGGTACGGTCGCGGGCGAGGAGATCGCGATGCGGGCGGTGCTTGGTCAGCAGGTGTCGGTGGCTGGTGCAAGGACCTTGGCCGCCAGGCTCGCAGAGGCCTACGGCGAGCCGCTCGCGGCACCGCGCGGCCCTTTGGCCCGCGCCTTCCCGACCGCTGCCCGCATCGCATCTCTCGACCCGGCGGAGCTTGCGATGCCGCGCGCCAGGGGGCGTGCCCTGGTAGGACTCGCGCAGGCGCTCGCGCAGGAAAACCTGCAGCTGGATCCGGCGGCGGACCGCGAGGACGTGGCGCGGCGCCTCATCACGATGCAGGGCATCGGTCCCTGGACCGTGGCCTACATCCGCATGCGCGCCCTTGGCGATCCGGACGCCTTCCTGCCTTCGGACCTCGGCGTGCGCAAGGCTCTTCTATCCCTCGGCTATGCGGGCGATCCGCGGTCGGCCGAGGCTCTATCGGCCAGGTGGCGGCCGTGGCGGTCCTACGCCGTACAGTATCTCTGGACGAGCCTCGACGCCGTGACGGCCACCACAGGGGGAGGGTGTCGAGATGATGGGAGATGATCGCATGGCAGAGAGGTATGCCTTCCTCGAGCCGGAGGCGGACAGGTATTTCAGCATCGTCCCAAGCCCTGTCGGCGACCTGCTTCTGGTCGGCGACGGCCGGGCGGTGACGGGGCTCTACATCGGCACGGAGGACCGGCCACTGTCGGTCGACCACTCCCTGCGCCAGGCGGAGGAGCAGTTTCGCCAGACCCGCGAAGAGCTCCTCGCCTACTTCGGCGGAGACCTCGAGGAGTTCCGCGTGCCGCTGGCGCCACGCGGCACACTGTTTCAACGTGAGGTCTGGCAGGCGCTTCTGCGCATCCCGTTCGGCGAGACGAGGAGCTACGCAGAGGTCGCTGCGTCCATCGGGCGGCCGGGATCAGCGCGGGCCGTCGGGATGGCCAACGGACGCAACCCGATCTCCCTGATCATCCCATGCCATCGCGTCATCGGTCAGGACGGGAGCCTCACGGGCTACGGCTGGGGGCTGCCGCGCAAAGGCTGGCTGCTGGCGCACGAGGCTGCATGGAAGGCGGGTGGTCCCGGACCGCAGCCGAATTGGCCGATGGAGCGCAGCCAAGGGGCATAGGGGCCCGCGGACAGGGAGGTCCAGGACCGGACGCACGCAGGTGGCAGGGTGGAGCTTGATGCTCGCCCTGCCACCTGCTGGGATGACATGACCTTTGCGGTCGGCGCCCCGGCAACCGGGGTCGTCGCTAGGACCCGGCCTGGTCGCAGTAGGCGTGCACAGCCTTCTGGTAGAAGGCGGCCAGCCCCGGTTGCAGCTTCTCGTAGGTTTCGGTGAAGCGCCCGTCATCCACCGCAAGGTCGCCGAGGCCGCGGAACATCTCGACAGGGCACAGGTAGAAGCGGTCGTTGATGAAGGTGTGCATCCTCCGGATCGCGGCGACCACCTCCGGGTCGTCAGGGCGCCTGTCGGCGAGTGCGGCGATGCCCCTGAGGATCCCGGTCTGCTCCTTGAGGATCACGTCCCAGTCGGCCTGCGTGTACCCCTGCGTCCGCTCCCGGGATTCCTTGTGGGCGGCCGTGTACCCCCACCGGCGACGGACCTCCTCCTCGTACTGGCCCGCGTCGAATCCGTCGAACATCACCTTTTCGTCCAAGGCGTTCCCCTCCTCCATGCTTGTGATCGTCCGGTCCACAGCCCGGATCAGACGCTCGATCCTGTCCTTGCGACTGCACAGCAGCTCGCGGTGGTCCAGGAGGGCCTGCCTGCGGTCGAAGCCAGGCCTCGCCAGGATCTCCCTGATCTCGTCGAGGCCAAGGCCCAGCTCCTTGAAGAACAGCACCTGCTGGAGCCGCTCGAGATCGCTGCGGCTGTAGATCCGGTAGCCGGCTTCCGTCCGCGCGTCCGGGTGCACGAGACCGATCGCGTCGTAGTGATGCAGGGTCCGCACGCTCACGCCCGCCAGTGCCGCGACCGCCTTCACCGTGTAGCCCATGCCCGTGCCCCCCCGAAGCTCATGCAGGTTGTCGACAGGCATCACCTCGAGCAGGACGCTACACCCTGACGTTGCGTGAGGGTCAAGCGCAGAACTTCACGTGATCCGGCGCGCCCGCCCGCGTTGGGAGCCGCGCGGGGCTACCTCATGTCGTGGTCGGACGTCCGGGTCTGGTCCGGGGCCCGCCACCCGTGGACTGAGCGTCGCCGGCTCCGCCATCCGACAGCTCTCCGGCGGGCCCGATGCGCATCAGGTCCGGCAACGCGGCGATGATCATCACCTGCTGGCTGTCCTCGTCGCCTTCACTCGGCTGGTTGACAAGGTCGCGCAGCGTGGCAAGGTCCGCTTCATAGGACCTTGCGGACAGAAGGCGCAGCGAAATCATGCCACTCTTGCGCGCGAGCACCGTTCGGTTCCAGTCCTCCGGCGACATCGCCGCATAGCGCTCCGCCGCGCGCAGGAAGAGTTGACCGACCGTCGCGCAAAAGGCGGCCCAGCGCGCCTGCCGCTCAGCCGTCGAGAGACCGCTGCTCGCCGTATCGTACCAGCCCGCGTCCGTGGCGTCCGAGATGGCCGGGAGCACATGGTAGTACTTCTCGACGTACGTGGGCCCGGGGACGACGCGCGGTGCCGCGAGGACACCGAGCCGGTTGAGCACGCGGATGTGGTGATAGACATTGTTCACGCTCAGGCCCAGGCGCCGGGCAAGCTGCGTCGCGGTAAGCTCGCCTGCCGCCTGCAGCTCCAGCAGCAGGTTCGCCCGCGTAGGTTCCGAGAGCGCCTCGAGGTAGTTGCGCAGCATGCTCTGCAGATCGTCCATGATTGTACTCTAGCACAGGTTGCTACCATCTTCGCGCACCCATACCATAGTATTGCTATGGTATGGGAGTGATGTCATGGGACGCGACCTGATGATCCGCGGGCACATGCTTCACGTCGAGGAGTTCGGCGCAGAGGTGCATCCGAGTGTCTTGTTCCTGCATGGCGGTCCCGGTATGGGGGCGTACCACTTCGAGACGTGCCAGGCGGAACGGCTGCAGGAGCGGCTTCGCGTGATCACGCTCGACCAGAGGGGGGTCCTGCGGTCGGCACCGCTTGAGGATGGCGAGCCTCTCGGGGTCATGGACCTGGTCGCCGATTGCGAGGAGCTCCGCCAAAGGTTCGGGATCGAACACTGGTCGGTCATCGGGCACTCGTTCGGCGGCTACCTGGCCGTGCTGTACGCCTTGACCTGCCCGGCGTCGGTGGACCGTCTCGTGCTTGATGGCGCATCTCTTGATCTCGGTTCGTCTGCGCGCTCCCTCCTTGCCGCGGCGGCCATGGAGTTCGCTCTGCACGGGGATCAGGAGAGTGTCCGCACGTGCCTTGCGCTGGCCCATGCCCCCAAGGACGCGTCCGTGCCCCACCTTTGGCAACAGCTGACGGTCTGGCTCGGTCGGCTGGGAGCGTGGCGGGACAATCTCTACATCCACGGCGACGACAAGCGACTGGTGGATGACGTGATGGACGCGGCGCCGTTCCCCGCCGAATGGTGGCAGCGCGGCAGTACGCATCAGGTGCGGCTGGTCGCGGAAGGTGCCATCTTCATGCCGCTCCTCGACCGCCTGGCGGGCGTACGCCAGAAGACGCTGATGATCAGGGGCCTCTACGACCCGGTCCTGGCGAGCGACCAGATGGCTGCCTACCTGGCGGCCAAGCCCGAGACGGAGCTCCGCATCTTCCCAAACAGCGCCCACTTTGCGCACTTGGAAGAACCCGACCGGTTTGCGCGGGAAGTGCTCGCGTTTCTAGGCGACGTTTCCTAGCCTCAGGCCCGCTGCGCTCGGCTCATCCGCACCGGGAAAGGGAGGCGGACGGATGCCTCGCCGCGCCAGGCTGCCCGTGCCCGTCTTGGCGGTGGTGGCGGCCAGCACGATGGACTCCCTCGGCGCATCGGTCGTCAGCTTGGCGGTGATCTGGCTGCTCACCGGCCTCACGCATTCCGCCGGTGCCATCGGCCTGTTCTTCATGATCGTCGAACTGCCTTACCTGCTCCTCCTGGTTCCCGCAGGCATCTGGGCCGACAGGACGAATCGCAGACGGCTCGCGCAGCTGGTGCTGGCGCTGCGCATCCTCGCGACCCTCGCGATCGCCTGGCTCGCGCATCTGGACCAGGTGGCCTGGTACGCGATCACGCTGGCCGTCGTGGCCCAGGAGTCCATGAGCGCAGTCCTGCAACCGGCCTTCGGTGCCTGGCTCTTCGGCATGACGTCCCCCGAGGACTTCGCCGTTCTCAGCGGCTGGCAGCAGGCGGGCAGCCACCTGGCCAGCCTGCTCGGCCCGACCTTCGGCGGCATCCTGGTGGCCGTCGCAGGGATTCCCGGCACGATCGCCGCCGGCGCAGTGGCCGGCGTGGCGAAGTGGCTCGGCATCGCCATGAACCGCCGGCCTGAGCGGCCGCGCACGAATGTCCCGGACAGCTCGGACAGCGGCTTCCTGGCCGGCTGGCGATTCTTGCGGCAGAATCCCGGCATGCTGGGAATGGTCCTGTTCTTCTCGGCGACGAACGGCCTCAACGACGTGGAGGCGGTCCTGGTGCCGCTGCTCGCGCGACTCGTGCTGCACCTCGCCGCCTGGCAGTTCGGCCTCCTTGCCACCGCCTTCGGCGCCGGCGGAATGGCAGGTTCCTGGTACGGCGTGCGGCTGGACGCGAGAGGTGCGCGGCACCTTCGACGCGCCTTCGCCGCGATGGTGGTGTTCGGTCTCGCCATCATCGCCATGGGCTTCGCGTTGACCGCATGGTGGCTCGGCCTCTCCTACTTCGTGCTCGGACTCTCGTTCGCTGTGGCGGAGGTGGTGACGAACGCCCTCTGGCAGCGCGCGGTTCCGGACGAGGTGCGCGGGCGGGTGATGAGCACGATGAGCACGCTGGCCCGCACCGCGAACCCGATCGGGTACGTGCTGGCCGGATGGCTGGGAGCCGTCGTCGGCATCCGGGCGGGGCTCTGGCTCGGCGGCGGCGCCATCGTCCTGCTGACCGTGATCATGATGCTGTCACGACGGGTGCGTGTCTTTGAGTTGAGCCTCGCGCCGGCGGCGCTGGCGGGTGCGGGTTCCCCGCAGGATCTCAGCGCCCTGCCGCCACCGCCACGATGATGGCTGCGGCGATGAGGGCCGCACCAGCCACCGTCTCGCCGTACCGCCCCGCCCACCGGCGCAGGCCCTGTCCAGCGTGCAATCCCAGATACGTGAACAGCGCGGCCTGCACGGCGAGTGCCGGCGCGAGCACCCCTAGCGGCAGCCGTGCCGCCCCGGCAGCCAGGCCGGCCGCCAACTCGTCCATGCTGACGCTCAGCCCCGCGACGATCAGGCCGGCGCCCATCAGCCTGCGCTCGAATTCCTCTGCCTCGCCATCCTCCTCATCCCCGTCACCGCGCAGCTCCCTGAGTCCCTCCACGATCTCGTACACGCCTAGCAGCGCGAGCAGGGCGGCGGCGACCCAAACCGCATAGCTCGACACGAGGTGGCCGAGCCAGCTGCCGATCAACGCGCCGACAAGCGGCATGCCACCTTCGAACACGGCGACGATCAGGGCAAGGCGCCGACGGTCCACCACACCTGCCGCGCCGAGCCCCGCAGCTACTGCGAACGTGTCCACGCCGAACGCGGGAATGATCGCGAGCACGGTCCATCCGCTCAACACTGGTCTCCCTCGCGCCAAGGCGCCCTCAGAATGGCCATCCCGCTCGCATCTATCGTCGCAGATGCGCTCGCGCTCGGCCAGGGGCCCTGATCCTCCCGCTCCCGGTACAGCCTACGTCCAAGGAAGAGGATGCCGGGACGCCTCGCTGATGGCGGTCATCCCCGCGGCCACTCTCGATGTGACGTCCAATGCGTCGCGCCCCGAAGACGCCAAGAGACCCTCGCAAACGGGCCGTCGACGAGCAGGTTTCTGCTCCCCGAGGCGGGAACGCGCTCACCATATGGAACGGCGCTCAAGTTCGTCAGGCAGGTTGCTTTCCACGCAACATGGTCCTTGGTAGCCCTTAGGCATGGGCCTACGCTAGCGAGCGAGAGGCCTATCGTCCGTCCTCCCACGTCCGCTTGATCCGCCACGGTACGTGGCCTTGGGCGCCGCAGCGAGAGGCAGAGCGCTCACCGCCTCCCCTGCCTCTCACAGGTAGTCAGGAAGGATGCGGTGTTGTGGCGAGGGTCGTCATAGGCATTGGCAATGGCGCAACAGAGCAACTGCTCATGTCCTCCGCGGTCGTCGCGAAGGCGGTGGCCCTTGGCATGGACGTCGACATCTACCTCTTCCAGGGCGGGATGAGGGCGTTTCGCAGAGGCGCCGGCATCCACCGCAGCGTAGGCGACGTGCGCGAAACGCCGCTGCAGAGCCCGGTGCCCGACCCTTTCGCGCCGCTGCAGGAACTCCGGGCGACAGGTCGGGTGCACATCCACGCCTGCCCGGCCGAGGACAAATCGGCCTCACCGACCCGGCTGCGCGATTTCTCGCCCCTCGTCGACGACATCGTGGGACTGGGCAGCTACGTGTCCAACTCGGAGGGAAAGGACGTGCTGCACATCTACTTCGGCCCATGTGCCGAGGAGCACGACATGGAGACGCGAGTCGAGGGGCCGCGGAAGCCGGCACTAAAGGTCCTCTAGCACCGCCCGCGCGCGGGCATGCGCCAGTCCTTCCTCGCGGCCCACGCTGCACTGCGGGATTGCGATGCTCCGGGAATGGCCTGGCTGTGAGGATGTGGGAGGGGTCACCCCTGATGGGGGGCGACCCCTCGTGCTTCATCTGGAGGCGCAGGTGGTCGACCTCTGCCTCAGGCCTGCGCTGCCAGCTCGTCCTCGCGGGACACGACCTCGAGGTCCTGGCGGGCGGGCTCCGGCAGGAGCATCGTCAACAGCACGCCGACCATCGCGAAGAGGAAGGTGATGCGCAGCGTCCCCGCCACACCCAGGGCGGCGCTGAGGATCGGGAAGACGAACACCCCGATGAACGCGCCCACCTTCGCGAAGCCGGCGGAGAGCCCGTGGCCTGTCGTGCGCATGTTCACCGGGTAGAGCTCCGCGCTCAGCACGAACGTCGTCGTGTTCGGCCCGAACTCGGCGAAGAAGTAGCTGAAGGCGTAGATGATCAGGAAGGGAATGAGCATCGTGGTGATGCCCGGGATCACGCCGAGGGCGAGGAACGCGAGGCCCATCAGCGTGAACCCGATCCACTGCAGCCTCTTGTGGCCGATGTCGTCCATCTTGAGCAGCGCGAGGAGATATCCCGGCACTGCGGCGACCACGAAGATCATCAGCGTCCAGGCCATCGTCTCGATCGTGCTGGCACCTGGCGCCACCGCCTTGACGATCAGCGGCGTGGAGATGGAGTTGCCGTAGTAGGCGTAGTCGAAGACGAACCATGTGCCGGCCGTCCCGAGCAGGAGGCGCAGGTAGCGCGGATCGCTGAGGAACTGCCAGAACCCGAGGCGCACCTTCGGCTCGCTCTCCGATGTGATGGCGACCTGACCGCCCGTGTAGTCGCGAATCGCGCGCGACGCGTCCGAAACCTTGCCGCGGACGCGCGCGACGTAGCGCGGGGACTCAGGCAGCGTGCGACGCAGGTAGATGACGGCCAGTGCCGGCAAGGCGCCCAGTCCGAGCATCAGCCGCCAGGCCACGTCACCGTTCACGCCGGCGGCGAGCAGCGTCATCGCCACGATGGGGCCAGCGATCAGGCCCAGCGCCTGCATGGAGAAGACAAGGCCGACGAGCTTGCCGCGATCTCGGCGATTCGCGTACTCGCTCATCAGCACGGCGGACACGGGGTAGTCGCCACCGATCCCCACGCCGAGGACGAAACGGAAGATGATCAGCCACATGATGTTCGGCGCGAACGCCGACGCGATGGCCCCGATGGCCATGATCGCCGCTTCGAGGCCATAGATGGACTTGCGGCCGAACACGTCGGCGATGCGCCCGAAGAGGAACGCGCCCACGAAGGCCGCGATCAGGGCGGTGCTGGCGAGCAGGCCGAGCGCTGTGGCGCTGGGAGCCCACTCCACCTTGATCAGCGTCACTGCGGCGCTGATGATGAAGAGATCGTAGGCGTCCGTGAAGAACCCCATTCCCGCCGTCAGCACCGTCCGCAGATGGAACAGGCTGAGCGGCGCGTCGTTGAGCGCGCCGGTGAGCGCACCGCTGCGCTGACCCAAACAATCCCCTCCTGATGCCTGTTTTTGGGCAATCGGTATCGGCCCCCGGCACCACGGTCCCATCTCGAGATGAATCTCCGAGGGAGATTCCATGAAATGTCGGTTGCGCCGGTGACCCGGCGCGCAGTCCGACGAACGCGTCCTGGATCACCCGCCAGGCATCACGCCTGAAGGCAAAGGACGTCCCCGCCACTCCCCGACCCGCCGCCTACGCACCGTGACCTTACGGTTGGACAGGTCTGCTCCTGCTCGTCCGACCCTCCCCACCCGCGACGCTTTGCCGCCCTCATGGCGGAGGCCTCATCCGAACCCGAATGGAATCCGGTCAAGGTTTCCCGCAACCCGAACTGCCGATGAGCCCTCTACGTTGCAGCGAAGAATCTCAGCCGCAGTTGGCGCTCGGTGGGCGCCTAACGGCAACTGCGTGCAGGCCCGCGCCTGCCCGAGCCGTCGCCGAAAAGGGCGGGGGTAGCGTCCGTCGGGCGGATCTACGTCAGGGGAACTGCACAGGAGGAGCCGTCCCGATGGACGGGGCGGCTCCTCCTGGCGTTCCTTCCCTGGATCAGCAGCGCGAGTAGCCGCAGGACGTACAGTGGGCGCATCCTTCCTCGTGGACGAAGCTCGGCGAACCGCACTGCGGGCAGAGATCCGCTCCGTCCTTGCCGCGGCTCGCCGCCACCTGGAACGCCGGGCCGCCGCTTTCCCCGGTGTCGCCGTTCAGGTGACGGTTGAGTACCTGGCCGAGTGCGTCGACCACCGAGAGGACCCTTCCTGGTCCAAGTCCCATCTGGTTGGCCCCGCCGATCCCCTGCAGTTGGTCTGCGATCAAACGCAGGCGCCGTCGCGCAGGGATGCGGCTGTCGGTGCGCAGGAAGACGCTCATGATCCGTCCGAGGGCCTCCATGAAGCTCTGTACCTCGGATCCCGCCCTCCCAAGCAGCAGGAACACTTCGAACGGTTCGCCCTCGGACTCGTTAATGACGATGCGCGTCGTGCCCGCCGGCGTGTCCACCCTGTAGGTGTGTCCGTCGATCACCGCCGGCACCGGATGCACCTCCGGACCCGCCTCCGGTGCCGGAGCGCTCGTTTCGAGGTGCAGCACCTGCTCATGACGGCTCCTGTCCCGGTAGATCGTCACGCCCTTGCAGCCCAGGTCGTATGCGAGTTCGTAGAGCCGCTTCGTCTCCTCGGCGGTGTACGACTCCGGCGCGTTTGCGGTCTTCGAGATCGAACTGTCGGTCCAGCGCTGTATGGCCGCCTGGATGCGCACGTGTTCCTCCGGGCTGAGGTCCATGGCGCCGACGAAGAAGTCCGGCAGCGTGTCGCCGGGGTGTGCGTCGAGCCACTTCTGCGCGATCGGCACATACTGCTCGTCCAAGCCAAGCCGCGACTGGCGCATGTACTTGAAGGCGTAGAACGGCTCGATCCCGGTGGAGGTGCCAACCATCGTCCCGACCGTTCCTGTCGGGGCCTGGGTGAGCAGGGTGACATTGCGGATGCCCTTCCGGGACACGATCTCCCTGATCTCCTCTGGCATGCCGCGCATGAAACCTGACTGCAGGAACTTGTCGGCCTCGAAGGCCGGGAAGGCTCCCTTCTCCTGAGCGAGATCGGCCGAGGCTGCATACGCCGCGACCGCGATGAAGCGGTAGAGCTGGTCTACGAAGGCGACGGCCTCCTGCGACCCGTACCGCATGCCCAATTTGATCAGGAGTTCCCCGAGCCCCATCGTCCCGAGGCCGATGCGACGCTCCCGCTCCTGGTTCTCGCGGTTCTCCTCGATGAAATATGGGGTCGCGTCCACGACGTCGTCCAAAAAGCGCACCGCCGAGCGCACCGACGTCGCGAGCCGGTCCCAATCCACCCGATCGCCGTCGACGGTCACGAAGCGGGCGAGGTTGATGTGGCCGAGCGTGCATACGCCCCAGGCCGGCAGCGGCTGCTCGGCGCACGGGTTCGTGCAGATCAGCGGGTTGAAGTACCAGCTGTTCGACAGCTCCTCCGCGCGGTCGGAGAACACGACGCCGGGCTCCGCAGACGCCCATGCGCTCTCGACGATCGCATCCCAGATCTCGCGCGCCCGCACCGTCTCGTGCACCAGGACCGGCTTGCCCGCCGCGAGCCACGTCTTGAGGTCTCCGTCCCACCTCGTGTCGTAGTCCGGGTCAGCGGTGTCCGGGAACACGAGGTCCCAGGCGCCGTCCTCCTTCACCGCCTGCATCAGGCCGTCGCTCACGCGGACGGAGATGTTGGCGTTCTCCACCATACCGGGGGTGCGCTTCGCCTGGATGAATCGCAGGACGTCCGGATGCCAGTCATCGATCTGCAGCATGAGCGCGCCGCGACGACTGCCGCCCTGCTCGACAAGTCCTGTTGCACGGCTGTAGAGGTCCATCCAGGAGACCGCCCCGGACGAGCGTCCGTTGACGCCGCGCACAGGCGCGCGCGTCGGTCGCAGCGAGGAGATGTTGATGCCGACGCCGCCCCCGCGCGCCATGATCTCGATCATCTGCCCTAGCGTGGTGATGATGCCTTCGCGGCTGTCCTTGGGTGACGGGATCACGAAGCAGTTGAAGAATGTGACGCCGTGATCCGTCCCCGCTCCGGTCCAGATGCGACCGGCTGGAACGAAGCGCAGGCTTTGGATCTCTTCCGCGAACGTCACCGCGGTCGCTTCCCGCTGCTCGCCGCGCTCGACAGAAGCGACGCCGCGTGCGATCCGCCCCGCCGCCTCCTTGAGTGAGGTCTCGAGCGGACGGTCGCACTCGACGGCCCTGCGTTCCAGCGCTTGGCCCGCCAGAGGACCTGTGAGCATCTCCACGCGCAAACTGCCGTCGGACAGCACTTCCCCGATCCGCCCGATGTCCTTCTTCGGCCAGCGGGGATCTGGATCGATGACCACAAGGGCCAGATCCCCTGGAGCAAAGCGCCGCTCGACATCCTTGAGGGCATACCGGTCAAGGAAGATCTTCCAACTGAGATCCGAGGCGAATTCATGCATCGGGAGGCTCATCCCCTACGGTGTTGTTCGGAAGAAGCATCGAAGGGACACGCAAGGCCTTGAGCTGTGTCGCACTGCTCCGGCCGTCCGCCGCAGCGCCTGGTGCAGGACTTCGACGGCCCTCGTCGCGAGATCCAGTATGAGGCCATGGTGTGCAAGCCGGGCACTGTCCGCGGGCTATCTCGGCGTCTTGGGATCGGCGGCAAGAGCCCGCCCAAAAATCCTGCATCGGGTGCAGGTCCGGTGACGCCACAGATGCCGGGGAGATCTCAGGCCGCGGTTTCATGCTTGCGGCATCGGGCCGGTACGCCGCAGAACGTGTGCAGCGTCAGGATCACGACGTCCGTGCCGAAGGCCTGCCGCGACGTGGCCAGGGAACCGACGACGTCATCCGTCACGCGCGCCGCCGCCTCGCAGGACATGGACGTCGCCTGGCCGCAGCCCCAACTGGGGCAAGCGTCGAAGCGGACGTCCATGCGGGTCACGACGGCAAGACGATCGCCTGGGCCGGCTGCCTGCGGGATGGGAGGCGCGGCCGCCACGTGGCGGTGGTTCCCTTCAGGCGGTCGCTGGAGAAGCCTCAAAAGGGACACTCCTCCCGGACGGCTGCGGAGAGCCCTGCCCCCTGCGGCAGCAGGGGGCAGTTGACGCCAGCCTCTCGATCAGCCTTGGCTCGCCTGTGTGCACGACGATGCGGTGGACACTGCCCTAAGTTTACTGGCAACGTTGAGACATTTGAACCCAGCGAAATCCGTGTGCCGGTTCCGGATGCCCGGGTCGCCATCCCGACGGCCGGGGGCAGGGGGAAACCGAATCTCGTCCCCTACATGGCGGAAACAGCGGGAGTGATCTGCGAAAGGACGTTGTGCCCCTGGCGATGTCTAGGGACGGCCCGGCACCGAGGCCACGGATGACCCGTGCTGGTTACCTGCTCCACAAAGAGGTCACTGCCTGCGCACGTTCCTGATTGGAGAGGGGAACAGTGATCTACCGCCCGTCGCCGTAGGTCTCCAAAGGCATGGTCATGCTGGCGCGTTTGGCGAGGAATCCGCGGATCGCCATGCCCCTTGCACCAGGATCAGAATGCGATTGGGACTCAGACGATCCATAACGCGATAGCCGTCCGTGGAACCTGTGGCCACGCTTTGCGCGTTCGGACGGCAGTAGCCGTCGATGCTGCATGTGCCATCGTCGCGTACAAGCAGTTGGCCGATGAGACCTACTGCGACCCATTCGGGGCGCTCCAGGCGGGCAACATACCGGCGGTTCGGGTCCCAAGCCGGATTGAGTCGCGGTTGCGTCTCTTCGTGTTCAGGAACCACGACGTTGCCATTAGAGTCCGTCACCGCCGGCACGTGTATCCTCGTGACCTGAACGCGTCCCCACTCGTCTCTCAGGTAGCGCCCCTGCCATTGAAGCGCGGGCGCGTTCCCCAGGAACCCAGGCACCCCTGATGTGACGCCCACGACGTAGTCGGCCGGACCCGCGATTTTCACCTTCCGCCCTACGAGTGTGACGAAGTAGCCAGGTTCGATGGTTTTGCCGTCCACCGTCTCGAAGAGTTCCGCGTAGTCCGTAGCCGGACCGCCGTAGACGCCGTCGATGAACATGTCACCCGTCGACCCGATCAGTTTCGCCGCAAGCCCCGGAACGCTCGGCGAGGTACCGTTCGCGACGTACCACGAGAAGTCGGCATCGGCCGCCCCGTACCGGCCCATGACATGCGAGCCCGGGTGCTCGTTCGTGCTGGTGCCAAGACCTTCGGCGTGCGCATAGGCTCCGCTCGCGGTGCTCGACGCTCCCTCCGCGTGTGCGTAGCTCCCGCTCGCCAGCGTCGAGGTGCCTTCCGCGTGTGACGAGTACCCGCTCGCCGTTGCTGACGTCCCCTCGGCATGGGCGTAGCTCCCGCTGGAGGTGGACCCTGATCCTTCAGCGTGGGATGAGTATCCGCTTGCCGTAGTGGAAGTGCCCTCCGCGTGAGAGTAGCTGTTGCCGGCTGTGGTGGAGCCCCCCTCGGCGTGGGATGCAAAACCGTTCGCTGCTGTGGATGACCCTTCCGAGTGCGCGTTGTCCGTGCTGGCCCTCGTCACGCTGCCCTCCGCATGTGCCGCACTCCCGCTCGCGAAGGTACCAATGCCCTCCGCATGGGCCGAGCTGCCTGAAGCGCTCGTGCGGCTTCCTTCAGCATGCGCCGCGACTCCGCTCGCCGTGTTGAGAGTCCCTGATGCCCCCTGACCTTCCGCATGGGCAAACCGGCCGGTCGCCAGGGTCAGGTTGCCCTCTGCATGAGCCCCCTCGCCGCTCGCGATATTCGCGTTGCCTTCGCAGTGGGACGCCGCACCGCTTGCCAGCGTGCCCACGCCTTCGGCATGAGCGAAGTTGCCTGGACCGGCGGTGGAGGCGCTGCCCTCCGCATGTGCTCCGAGGGCGATCGCGGCAGACGCAACTCCCTCTGCGTGAGTGTAGCTCTCCCGAGAGACGGTCTGGCTCCCCTCAGCGTGGGATCCCTGTCCGATGGCGGCTGTGCTCTCACCCTCGGCATGGCTATTGGCGCTCGGGCCGGCAATCGTGGAAAGCCCCTCTGCATGACCGGCCCGCCCGACTGCTGCGGTCCCCTCGCCTTCCGCGTGCGAGCAGGCACCGGTCGCAGCCGTTCCACATCCTTCAGCGGTTGCGCACTTCCCGGTGGCGATGGATTCGCAGTGCCGTGGAGTCTGCTCATCAATGCCCATTGGGATCACTCCTCGCGATTGTCATGTTATTTCGTAACCTTCGCGAGGTGCTCGCGACGGCTCGGGCAAGCCCAGAGCAGATGCAGAAACCGCCCGACCCAGACCATGCCGCGTAGAGGGGTGAGGGTTTTGAGAGGCAGGAACAGTCCGACATGGCGGCAATCGCGCGGTCCAATCCGGCCGCCAGCTCGTTCTTCGGCGATGGCGTCGGCCAGCGGACACCTGCAGAGCGCCCCAGGGTGCACCACAAATGCGGTCATAGGAATCTATCTGAGGAAACAGCGAGCCGCGGGGTCCTCCAGGTCATACCGTGGTATAGAGGTCTCTTTGGCATCGCACCCAGACGCACGGTCCTTGCGTCCGCCGCGCCGTCCTCACGTTCTTGGAGAGCCTCACCATACGAATGCGAGTGGGGCTGAGCATTGTGAACGGTCTCTGGGGCAGGAATCGACCATTGCCGGGCAGGGCCCTTCTCACGGAGTGGAATCTAGATGCGCACGACTTTCGCGCTATCATAACCATCCAAGGCAGCGAACTCCCCAGGAGGGTGGCGGCGCGCCGCAGTCTCCTTTTTTGCGGTGCCAGGTTGACGGACTTTCACGGCCTGTTGGTCAACATCGATCCACGGACGAACCGGTTCCGCCTGTGGGATCTGGATCCGGGGAGTAAGGAGGGCTTTGGTGCTCGGTTTCTCGATCAACGGCATGGACTCGTCTGGGTAACTTCCTTCGGCTCCTCCGTGAAGCTCGTCAACCTCGTCATGCGGTCACAACTGAGTTGGGGTCTCGGAGTGGTTGCTGCGGGCCTTGCCGTGCTCAACGATGGGACAGTCATGATGCCAAGCAGCGGCCAGCCGTCAGGGCGACTCCATCGCCTGTTCCCGCGAATCGGGCGACTGATCAGCTGGACCCTTCCCGAAGAACAGGTTCCCTTTAGCGGGGTGGTGGGCCGTGATGGAAGTTTCTTCTTTGCCGAGCGCCGTCTCTCCCGTATCGCCCGATTCCGTACAAAAGACAGCGTCCTCCAGGAGTGGCAGCTGCCTGCCGGGTCCAATCCGCAGGTGATCTCCATGGATCGCCGGGGGCGAGTCTGGTTCTCCGACGCGAACTTCAACGATCGGATCGGCCGCTTGGATCCGCAGAGGAATACGCTGGCTCTCTTTGTGAAGCCGGGGGTAGTCACGTTCTCCGTACGCCCCGTCGATCGTGTGCGCGCCGGGAGAGTGGTCGCCGCGGCGGACTTGGTGTCCTACCTGGACCTGCTCTATGAGACCCGCGTGCCGGAAGCACCGGTTCGGGTATGCCAAACCGTGCTGGCTCCAGTCAGCAAGAGCGTATCGCCGGTACGTTCGTCTATTGGCACCTCGACGCTGGTCATTTCACCGACCGAACGAAGGCTACTTCCCGTGGACCCGCCGAACATCCTCAGATACCCCACTCCGACGGTGGCCCCGATCGACCTGGTGGAACACTTCGGCGCTGTCTATGCCACAGCGGGAGTCTTTGACGAGCGCAAGGGGCCGTCTCGCCTCTTTCGACTAAGCCCCCTACGCCAAGATTGACGTGGTCGTCGGCCCGCAACTGAGGGAGCCGCACACTTCTTCTCCTGTTACGCTCGTGGACTGACGCCACGCACCACGACAGTGCGATCGGCGCATACGCGGTCATCGGTCGCCGGAGCGGACGTGTTTCCCTGGCGTCTTTGCACGCCGGGGCCCTGCAAGGCGTTAGCGGCTTGGGGCACCGGTGGAACGAGGCATGCCCTGTAGACGCCAAAGGCCCCAACTGCTATACCAAAAGCTGGGTGGATTCCTGGACGCGGGACCACGCGTCGTGCCTTCAATGCCGCCCGGATCCCGCGGGGAGGGGCAGACATGAGGAAATGGCTGGTCGCAGCCGCTGCGCTCGGCCTCCTGCTCATGGCATGCGGAGCGCAGCCACGGGCGGCGGCGCCGCCGCCGGTTCCCGCCGTGGTCGACGGCATTCCCGTACACGCTGTCGCCTGGAACCGGCCTCTGCCCTACGTCAGCCGGCCGCTTTACATCAACTGGCGGACGGTGGCACCCGGCACGTTCGAAATTTCCGCAAAGTCCGCTGTCCAGACGGTGCTGCGCTACTGGTGGCCCGCAAGGGACAGGATCAAGGCCGTCTACGTGCAGGCGGCGGGCCTGCGGGGCCTGCAGTTCCTTGAGCCGTTCGACAACTTCTCGAGCAGGGTCGTGTCCGCCTACGTGGTGGAACTGGTCGGCCCGACGCTCAACCTCGGCGGGGCGCCTGCCCCCATTACGCCACCCAAGGAAGATTTCGACATCTTCTGGATCAACGGACGGACGGGCACCTTGCAACCTGGCGTGGGCGGAAGCTGGCCCTTGACGGCCCTGGTGCCCAACGCGGTCCCGCCGCGGCCCATCTACGACCTGCTGATGACGAGCACCGTCTACAAGATCGAGCCCGTCGGGTTCTCAGATGTCCTGCACTGGTACGTGATCAGCGGCCACCTCAACGCCAACCCCGCCACCGGTTGCGTTCTGGCCTACGATCTCCGGGACCTCCGACGGCTGCCGACCGTCGTGCTGGTGCCCGACGCCGGCGACCTCCGCATCACCGGCTTCCTGGGTGACCGGCTCGTCTACGTGCGCAGTACGGTGCGGGGTATAGGCGCATTTCATTTGGGATCGACGGAAATCACCTGGATGCGGCCCTAGCTTAGCGCTGCGACACGGCGACGCATGCGTGCTCGGCTACCACCGCTCCCGTGTCACCAACGGCATGCTAGAAGCCTTCAACGGCTTGATCCAGTCCGCCAAGCGCAGGGCGCGAGGCTACAGAAACCCGCAGACCCTCGTCCTCATGGCCTATCTCATCGCCGACAAGCTCTCCTTCAACCTCCCCAACCCTGTTTGACCACTCGAAATAGCGAGGAGCCTAAAATCCTTGGTGCTTTGACGCGATTTGGCTGGATGAACTCGTACGCGCCGCGGTCGTACATCGCCGCCCGCAGGGAGTCGCGGACCTGACGCAAACACTATTTGCAGTAGCGGACTTTATTTTGTCGCTACACAGATTGATCCGGCGGCCTACTAGTGGCGGCCGGATCTCTTGTTGAGAGTCCCCGACTATATTAGTTGGGTTCCGGCTTTATTCAACAGTTCCCAACTTTATTAGAAAGGGACACATCAGTCGGCTGAGATAATGGTCAGTTTACTGGTGGGGCGGGCTTATTCGAACCATGCTGAATGCCCTGTCGGCTCCGGAAGCTTTATGCTTAAATCCGGATGGAAGGGGGCAGGGGGGAAACCGCAGGTTGCCCCCTGCCCCACTGGGTTTGCACTCTGGCCTAGTGTCGGACAGATCCTAGTTGGACGCACGAGCGCCACACTACCTCACCTTATTAAGACCTCAGAATATATCCGAGTAATGCTAGCATAGCTATAGCGGATGCCAGCACGGTGCCGGTCAAAAAGGCGAAGTAACCCGGACGGCCTTGGCCGCCCTTCTTGCTTGCCCATAAACTAATCCCTATCTGAGATAGATCAACCAGGACCAAACCGCCCAGTATTGCGAACGGCCATCCGGTAGGTTTACCAGCTAGAAACCACACTCCAATCATTATCACCAACGAGGGGAATAGCCCTACGGCAAATCCCCTTAGCGGCGTTGCAAACGGATTCCTCAGGTCCATCTGGTGGGCTGAGTGTCCTTCACCGTCGCGTGAGCCTTTCAACCACTTTTCGACCCTGTCTTTGCAGTCCGGTGGTGGCACGGGAAGGTAGAAGCCACGGCTGAACCCACCCACGTCCCGAGCAACGCAATAAATGCAACTGCCCTTGTCATCCCAGGTGACCACATTTTCCCAGCGGAAATTAACGACCGGCTGCTCGTATCCGAATTTGAACATAATCCCTGCCGGAACCAAATGGAAACGCTCAGAGTTTGCATATATTCTGATGCCGGCTAGGTGAGGGAGGATCCAATAAGCTAGGCTAACACCCAGGACCAAAGGAAAGATCAGACCAACTACCCAATCTCCTATGAGTGCGATCACGGCAAAGATTACCAAGCCTGCTCCTACCCCCACCAACCACGAACGCCGCCAGAATCTCAACCATTTTGGGGGCCAAAATCCGAGGCCTTCCCACATGACTTCCGCGAAGAAAGAACGGGGTACCCTCCGCTCCAAGAGCGCAAATCCCGTAAGGTATAGGGACGTGAACACGACCACAAACAGGTCCACACCGAGGCTTATTCTTATCAGGTCAGGCGACATGGGCTTCCGTCCCCTTGGGCGTGGGTGACCGAACTACCCCGCGATCTATCACCAATCCACCTCATTTGTTGGCGGCTGTTTCTACACGCATGCACCACATCCTTCCTTTGGATGGTATGCACATCGGCAAGCACTATGCCCGAGGACACGTCTGTCCAATCGATAGTGATGTTCCGGCCCTGATGCAAAAGGGAAGCCGCGCCTGCGGCGGGTTGTACCGTCGTCTCAGCGCAGCCCCTTTCGGGATACCGCTCCGGTCAGCTATCTATTCCCCAGTCAGCTAACTATTACGTGGTCGGCTAAGTTGTTTCCCTCCCCATCATCCGTTGAAATAAGTGTCAGTTTCAGGAGCAGCCGATGCTGTTGCCGCAGTTGAGGCACTTGTAGCACGAGCCGTTGCGCACGGTGATGTGTCCGCACTGGTCGCAGATCGGGGCGTCGCCCATGAGCTGGGAGAGCTGTTCGTCCATCGCGTCGCGCGGCCGGATCTCGAGAGCGGGCTGAGGCACCACGGGAGGCTTGTCGGCGACCGACGAGGGCTCTGTCGGACGTGCGGCTGCAAGGTGTACACCCGCTTCAGAGTGCTGGGGCGCCTGTTCATGCTCGTTGCCGTCGTCGATCGGCTTGATCTGGACGAAGTCGGTTCGGCCGAGGTACTCCATGCCGAGCACGCGGAACACGAAGTCGATCACGGACGTCGCGAGCTTGATGTTGGGATGTCCCTCCACAATGCCTTGCGGCTCGAAGCGCGTGAAGGTGAAGGTGTCGACGAACTCGTCGAGCGGCACCCCGTACTGCAGCCCCTTGGAGACCGCGATGGCGAACATGTTGACGAGGCTGCGGAACGAGGCGCCTTCCTTGTGCATGTCGATGAAGATCTCGCCCAAGGTCCCGTCCTCGTATTCGCCGGTGCGCAGGTAGAGCTTGTGCCCGGCGATGCGCGCCTCCTGGGTGAAGCCGAAGCGCTTCGCAGGCAGCGGGCGCCGCTTGCGCACCGCGAAGGCGGCTCCGGCTGCCGCGACCGCTGCCGGCACGGCTGGGACCTTCGGCTCCTCCCTCTTCTCCTCCGCCTTCTCGGCCGTCGAGGTGGAAAGGGGCTGGGAAAGCTTCGAGCCGTCCCGGTAGATCGCGATGGCCTTGAGCCCTAGCTGCCAACTCTGCCAGTAGGCCTGCTTGACATCGTCCGCAGAGGCTTCGTTCGGCATGTTGATCGTCTTCGAGATGCCACCGGAGAGGAATGGCTGCACGGCGCCCATCATGCGGATGTGGCCGAGGTAGTGGATGAAGCGCTGGCCGATGGTGCCGCAGCGGTTGGCGCAGTCGAAGACCTCGAGGTCCTCTTCGCGAAGGTGCGGCGCACCCTCGACCGTCTGGAGCCCGCAGGCGTAGTCGGAGGCCTGCTGGATCTCCGCGCGCGTAAAGCCGAGGTGCCGAGCCATGTCGAAGCCGGGCCGGTGCAGGTCCTCGGGCTTGATGCCTAGGCGGCTGAGGGTCGCGTCGCCAAGCACCCACGGCGAGAGCGCGTATCCGAGCTCGAACACGCCGGGCAGCGCATCCTCCACCTTCGCGATCTCCTCATCCGTCAGGCCCTTGGCCTTGAGCGCCTCGCGCGAGACGCCGGGCGCCCCCTTGAGCGTCATGCTGCCCATCACGTAGCGGAGGATGTCCTCGATCTCCTCCGGCTTGTAGCCGAGGTGGACGAGTGCCGGCTTCACCGACTGGTTGACGATCTTGAAGTAGCCGCCGCCAGCCAGCTTCTTGAACTTGACGAGGGCGAAGTCCGGCTCGACACCGGTCGTGTCGCAGTCCATGAGAAGGCCGATCGTGCCTGTCGGGGCCAGCAGCGACACCTGCGCGTTGCGGTAACCCCACTCCTCGCCGACGGTGAGCGCACGGTCCCATGCGCTGTGTGCACCGTCCACGATGTTCTCGGGGCAGAGCCCCTGGTCGAGGCCCTGCGGCGCCACCTCGAGACCCTCGTACTGCTCGTCCGACGCGCCGTAGGCGGCCCTGCGGTGGTTGCGGATGACCCGGAGCATATCAGCTCGGTTCAGTTCGAAGCCGTTAAAGGCACCAAGCGCCCTGGCCATCTCTGCGGACGTGGCGTAGGCCTCGCCTGTCATCAAGGCCGTGACGCCGGCGGCCAGCGCGCGGCCTTCGTCCGAGTCGTATGGAAGGCCGGAGACCATGAGGAGCGCACCGAGGTTCGCGTAGCCGAGGCCAAGCGTGCGGAAGTCGTAGCTCACCTGCGCGATCTCGGCGCTCGGGAACTGGCTCATCAGCACGGAGATCTCGAGCACGATCGTCCAGACCCTTGTGGCGTGACGGAAGGTCTCGACATCGAAGTACGCTGTCTCGACGTCGAAGAACTTCATCAGGTTGAGCGAGGCGAGGTTGCAGGCCGAGTCGTCAATGAATAGGTATTCACTGCACGGATTGGACGCGTTGATCCTTCCGGACTGCGGCACCGTATGCCACTCGTTCGTCGTGGTGTCGTACTGGATGCCGGGGTCGGCGCAGGCCCAGGCCGCGCGAGCGACCTTGTCCCACAGTTCGCGCGCCTTGAGCGTCTTCTTTACCTGTCCCGTGGTGCGCCAGGTGAGATTCCAATCCTTGTCCTCGGCGACGGCCGTCAGGAAGTCGTTCGTCACCCGCACCGAGTTGTTCGAGTTCTGGCCGGCTACGGTCGCGTACGCCTCACCGTTGAAGTCGCTCGAGTAGCCGGCCGCGATCAGGGCCGCCACCTTGCGCTCCTCGGCCATCTTCCAGTCCACGAACTGCTCGATGTCCGGATGGTCGACGTTGACGACGACCATCTTGGCCGCGCGGCGCGTCGTGCCGCCCGACTTGATCGCGCCTGCGGCGCGGTCACCAATGCGCAGGAACGACATCAGTCCCGAGGAGGTGCCGCCGCCGGAGAGCGTCTCGCCTTCGCCGCGGATGTTCGAGAAGTTGGTGCCGGTGCCGGAACCGTACTTGAAGATGCGGCTCTCGCGCATCCAGAGGTCCATGATGCCACCCTGGCCGACGAGGTCGTCGCGCACCGACTGGATGAAGCAGGCCGACGTCTGCGGCCGCGAGTAGGCATCCTGGGACTCCTTGAGGACGCCGTCGTCCGGATCCACGTAGAAGTGGCCCTGTGCGGGGCCGTTGATGCCATAGGCCCAGTTGAGTCCGGTGTTGAACCACTGGGGGGAGTTCGGCGCTGCGATCTGGTGCAGCAGCATGTACACGAGCTCGTCATAGAAGGCCCGCGCGTCGTCCGGCGTGGCGAAATAGCCGTGCCGCTCGGCGTAATGGCGCCACGTGCCGGCCAGCCGGTGCACGACCTGGCGCGCGCTCGTCTCGCCGCCGAGGACCGGCCGGCCCTCCTTGTCCACGACCGGCTCGCCCGCGGCGTCGACCTGCGGCACGCCCGCCTTGCGGAAGTACTTCGACACCATGATGTCGGCCGCCACCTGCGACCAGTCGGCAGGGATCTCGGCATCCTTCAGCTCGAAGATCACCTTGCCGTTCGGATCCGTGATGCGCGAGGTCCGGCGTGTCCACGCGATGGTCGCGTATGGATCCTCGCCCGCGCGCGTGTAGATGCGCTGGATGGCCAGTCCCTGACGTCCCAGGCCCTTCTCGGTGCGCAACTCGTCGCCTCCTCGACCGTACTCGGCAGGGCGCTCCCCCAGCGTCTGCCCGCGCTGCGCTGCCTACACCGTGACCCAAACACAACATGTTGTGGCATGGGCCAACAAGTGAACAACATCTAGTAGTACGAGCCTATTCGTCAGGACGGGCGCCATTCCTGCCGACTCTTGGACGACTTCGTTCGACACGTGGACCATGCACAATGGCCCACTCTGCGGTATGCTGCACTAAGGGAGGTGTCCATCCTGCGGCGCGTGCGCTGGCTGGCCACGGTCGTTCCGGTGGTGGGACTGATCCTTCTGGGCCTGTTCCGCCATCTGGTCATCGACCGCCTGCTACCCGGGCAGTCGGGGTGGATCGTTGAAACATCGATCCTCGTTGTGCTCGCGCTGATCTTCTCGACGTTCGTGATCGGTGTGTTCGATCGCCTCCAGCGTGACCTCGCCAAGCTGTACGCTGACGCCTCGGCTGGTCGCGACCGCCTTCAGGCGGTGCAGGAGGCAGGTCTCGCACTGGCCTCGGACCTCGCTCTCGACCGTCTGCTGCAGCGCGTGGTCGACCTCTCGCGCCAGATCATCCGGGCGCGCTATGCGGCGCTCGGCGTGTTCGGCGAAGACGGCCAGACGCAGCGGTTCATCTACAGCAGACAGGATCAGAGCCACGGCGCGCAGCACCTGTCGCTGGACCGAAAGGACGGCAACTTCCTCTCGATGCCCGTCACCTACCAGGGCAAGGCCATCGGCCACTTGTACATCGCCGACAAGGAATCCGGACAAGCGTTTGATGATGCCGATCGGGAGATGGCCGAACTGTTCGCCGCGCATGCAGCCGTAGCGCTGACGAACGCCCGCCTCTACCAGCAAGTGCAGCGCCTGGCCGTCGTCGAGGAACGCCAGCGCATCGGCATGGACCTGCACGACGGCACGATCCAGCAGCTCTATGCCATCGGCCTCATGCTGGAGTCCGTGATCGCGATGCTCGGTGAGGAGTCGAACGCGTCGGCGCGCGACAGGCTCGACCGGGCAGCCGATCAACTGAACCAGACTATTGACAACATCCGCCACTACATCTTCGATCTCCGGTCCGAGACGCCAGGACTGACGCTGCCTGAGGCACTCATGCAGATCGCGACGCAGATCGGCGTGCAGCCGATCACCCGTGTCGACATGCAGACGGACGCCTGGCAGCACCTGTCGCGCGATCAGACGGCTGCACTGTGGCACATCGCGCGCGAGGTCTTCTCGAACGCCGCCCGGCACGCCCACCCGCACAAGATCCTGGTCACCGTCGGCAACGAACCGGGTGGAAGTGTCCTGATCCAGTTCCGCGACGACGGCGAGGGCTTCGATGCCCAACAGGAGTTCGACGAGTCCCACCATGGACTGCGCAACATGCGCATCCGCGCGCGCCAGCAGCACGGCGATCTGCAGGTCTTCTCGGCGCATGGCAAGGGGACGACAGTGCAGGTGCGGTTCAAGCCGGAAGAGAATTCCCTCGTAGAGGAGGACGCAGAGTAGATGGCTCAAGAGATCCGACTGGTGATCGTGGACGATCACGAGGTTGTCCGCATGGGACTCAGTTCCCTCTTTGAGAGCCACCCGGAAGTCAAGGTGGTCGGTCAGGCGGGCAGCGTTGCGGAGGCGTTGGATGTTGTTCGCCAGGAGCAGCCCGACGTCGTCGTGATGGACGTGCGCCTGGGTGACGGAAGCGGCGTCGAGGCGTGCCGCGAAATCCGTTCCGAGCTGCCGGACACGCGCGTCATCATGCTTACGTCGTACTCCGACGACGAGGCGCTCTTCGCCTCGATCATGGCCGGTGCCTCAGGATACATCCTCAAGCAGACGCGTGGCCGTGTCGTCGTCGAGGCCGTGACGACCGTGGCACGCGGCGGCTCGCTGTTCGACCCGCTGGTTGCTGGCCGGGTGCTCGAGCGCCTGCGCGGCCAGACGACGACACGGCCGGACGACCCGATCTCGTCGCTCACGCCGCAGGAGCGTCGCATCCTGCACCTGATCGCCGACGGCAAGACGAACAAGGAGATCGCGAAGGAAGTCTACCTGAGCGACAAGACCGTCAAGCACTACGTCTCGAACATCCTGCAGAAGCTCGGCCTCGCCAGGCGCTCGGAGGCAGCCGCCTTCATCGCCCGCTTCGAGGCGGAGCACGGCGGCGACGAGCCCCAGGGGTAACCATCACTTCCCACCAGCCATCATCCTTCTATGAAGAGCGATCCAAGGCCTGATCATCTTGGCCTTGGATCGCTCTTGATGTCTTGTGCCTTCGCACCTTGCGCGGACACTGCAACCCGGCATGTGTTCGGTCTTGGCATCGGAGAGTTGCAGGTCGGATGCCGCGTCCCCGAAGCACGAGATCTGGGAATCGGGCCTATCCAGCCTTCCGGGCTGAGGGAAGCCTCTCCCGGTCGACATCCAGAGCCATGCCGCGCCCTGATGCGATCAGTCGCGTCGAGGCATGAAATGGCGCTGTTGCTGCGCGAGGGCCGAAATGCGGTCTTCCGCGATGCGTTCCGCCGCCACTTCGGTCGTCACGCCTTCCGCCTCCGCGCGCAGGAAGACCTGGCGCAGACGCTCGCCGATGCGCTCCACCCGCGCGAAGGCGCGCGCATGGTTGTACCCGCCTTCCTCGAACTCGTCGGCGATGTTGACGATGCCTCCGCCATTGACGATGAAGTCCGGTGCGTAGAGGATGCCGCGGCGCCGCAGCTCCTCGGCCATCTCCGGAATCGCAAGCTGGTTGTTGGCCGATCCGCAGATGATCCGCGTATGCAGCCGCCCGATGGTATCGGGGCTCACGGAGAGACCGAGCGCGCAGGGCGAGAAGACGTCGCACTCCACGTCGTAGATGGCGTCGGGCGCCACCACCTTCGCGCCCGTGGCGGCGGCCGCGCTTTGCGCGCGCTCGGGGCGGACGTCGCAGATGACGAGCTCCGCGCCGTCTGCGGCCAGGCGCCGCGCAAGGTCCGAGCCGACGTTGCCTGCGCCCTGGATGGCGATGCGGCGGCCCTTCGGGTCCGCTTCGCCGAAGACGTGCTCGAGGCTGGCGCAAATCGAGGCGTAGGTGCCGAGCGCCGCCGCCTTCGACGGGTCTCCGCTCTTGTGCGGGCGGCCGACGAGGTAGCGGGTCGACTGGGCCATCACCTCGACGTCGTCCGGCGTCAGGCCGACGTCCTCACCCGTGTAGATGCGACCGCCAAGCATCTCGACGAAGCGGCCCGCAGCCCGCAGCAGAAGGTCGCTCTTCTCGTCGGGATCATTGAAGATGACGCACTTCGAGCCGCCGAAGTCGATGCCGGCGAAGGCGTTCTTGTAGGTCATGCCGCGCGAGAGCCTGAGGGCGTCGGCGATCGCATCGTCTTCGCTGTCGTAGTGCCAGTTGCGCATGCCGCCGAGACCGGGGCCGAGGGTCGTGTCGTGCAGTGCGATGATCATTCTGAGGCCGGACGTCCTGTCGTAGTTGAAGATCAGCTGTTCGTGGCCGTTCTCGGCCATGGCGCGGAAGATGTCCATCGAGGGCCTCCTTCGTTCTTTCCGAACCGAACGGATTGACCGCTTCTCCCCCGCGTGGATCCAGACCGACCTCTCCTTCGTATCGAGCTCCAATGTACGAACATGGGATTGCGGCCGCATCCGGACTCCTTGCGACCGAACGGCAGCCTGGGCATGCCGGCCCGTGCGGCGCGCCATGCGTCGTCACGCGACCGCCGGGCGCCGGGAGCTGGCCGGATCACCTGCCCGACAGGCGAAGTTCGCCCCGTCCTGCCGTTCCGCCTGCTCGGGCTCGTCCGCCCGTCGCGCGCTCGCAGGACGATGGGGCTGCTCCGCGTCCCCGACCACCCGAACCGCCCGCCGAAAGCCGCCTTCACGACGACCGGAGCCGATCGGCGATGCCTCGGCTCAGGTGTGGATGCCGGGACCCGCGTAGGTGTAGAAGCCCCTGCCCTGCCACCTCCCCGTGAAGCCGGCCTGTACCAGCCGGCGCAGGGCCGGCGCAGGGCGGTAGCGGTTCTCGCCGTAATGGTCGTAGAGCGACAGGAGGCCGCCCAGGACCTCGTCCAGGCCGATGCGGTCGCCCCAGGCCAAGGGTCCCTCGGGATAATTGACGCCGAGCAGCATGGCGCGGTCGATGTCCGGAGCCTGGGCGACACCTTCCCCGAGGGCAAAGGCCGCCTCGTTCACCAGCGTCACGACGACGCGCGGCAGCGTCATGCCTGGCGCATCCGGGCCTGGGTAGCTCTGGCCAAAGAGGTCCTGCGCGAGGGACAGGACCCGGTCGTAGGTCCGCTCGTGGCTGAGCAGGCCGTGCGCCACGGCGACCCCGCGCATGCGCTCGAGCGGGGGCACGGCCCCGATCGCGAAGACTCTTCCGGGATGGCGCAAGTACGCGCCGAGCGAGGTCGGTCCCGCGCTGAATCCGGACGCGACGATGGCCGTTTCGGGAGAGATCTGCGTCTCGAGGAACTGCAGCCCCGCGATGAACGAGCGCCGCGGGTGGACCGAGGTCACGAACACGGTTTCCGTATCCGCGGCTTCGGACGGGTCGTGCAGGATACGCATCCCGGGCGGCAGGAGCGGCGCGATGCGTCCGGGCCTTAGGTAGCGCACGCCGAGGCCCCGCTCCTGGGCAAGCGTCGCAAGTTCGAGGCCGAGAACCGACTCACCGGAGACGATGATCTCAGGGCTGCTCATACGCGTAGAACCCCCTGCCGGTCTTGCGGCCGAGGCGTCCGGCCGCCACCATGCGCGCCTGCAAGGGATGCGGGCGGTAGCGCGGCTCGCCGTAGTAGGCGTGGAACATGGCTTCCGTGACGTTCAGGTTGACGTCGAGACCGATCAGGTCCATGAGCTCGCACGGGCCCATCGGGAAGCCACCGTCCCGCAGCGCCCGGTCAAGTTCCGAGGGTTCCTCGAGCCGCTCGCCGAGCATGCGCAGCGCCTCGCCGTAGAACGGCCGCGCGACGCGGTTCACGACGAAGCCGGGCGTGTCCTGGCAGAGCGCCGCCTCCTTGCCGAGCTCGCCGACGAAGCCGAGCACCTGGCGGAGCACCTTCTCGTCCAGGTCGTCGTGGCGCACCACCTCGACGAGGCGCATCGCCGGCACAGGGTTGAAGAAGTGCATGCCGAGCATGCGCTCCGGCGCACCTGAGGCTGCGGCCAGCGCCGTGATCGACAGCGAGCTCGTATTGCTCGCAAGCACACCCGCCGTGATGTCGCGCAGATCGCGGAAGATCTGCTGCTTCACGCCCATGTTCTCGACCACCGCCTCGATCACGAGCGCGGATGGCCCGAGCTCCTTCAGCGACTCGACCGGGATGAGGCACCGATGTGCCTCCAGGGCGTCCTCCGCGCTCAGGCGGCCCTTCTGCACCTGTCGCTCGATCCCGGCAGACGCCTGCTTGGCCGCTTCCTGGGCCCTGCCGGGTCCCTTGTCGTAGATGCGCACAGGCACTCCTGCCTGCGCGATGATCTGCGCGATTCCCTGCCCCATGGTGCCGGCGCCGACGATGCCGACGCTCTCAAAGCTCGGGTTCGGAAGCACCAACCGCGAGGACCTCCTCCGTGACGGCCGTTCCTCAGACCTTGGACCTGTAGACCGGCCTGCGCTTCTCCTTGAACGCGGCCACTCCTTCAACGTATTCCCCGGCGTGTCCGGCAAGCTCCTGCAGCGCCGCCTCGTACTGCAGGGCTTCGCGCATGGGCAGCTCGACACCGCGCTGCAGAGCCTTCTTCGTCAGGCCGAGCGCGCGCGCGGGTCCGTCCGCCAGCCGCCTGCAGAAGGCCCATGCCGCCCCTGCGAGCTCCTCGTCCGGATAGACGTGGTTGCACAGGCCAATAGCAAGGGCCTCGGGTGCCTCGATCGGCTCCGCCAGCATCGCCATCTCCATGGCGCGCCCGAGCCCGACAAGGCGCGGCAGCATGTAGGAGAGACCGGAGTCCGGCACCAGTCCGATGCGCGAGAACGCGGCCACAAAGCGCGCAGACTCGCCCGCAAGCCGCATGTCCGCCGCGAGGGCGAGGCTCATGCCGGCCCCGGCCGCCACGCCCTGCACCTGGGCGACGATCGGCTTCGGCATGCCGAGCATGGCCTCGACGAGCGGGTTGTAGAGCGTGCGCAGGGACTCGCCGATGGACCGCCTGCCGTCCGTCTCCTCGTCGTTCAGGTCCTGTCCGGAACAGAAGCCCCTGCCTTCGGCCGAGAGCAGCACCACCCGCACGTCGGCCCGCCGCCCCGCAGACTTCACCGCCGCCTGCAGCTCCAGCTTGAGGGTGCGGTTCAGGGCGTTGAGCACCTGGGGCCGATTCATCCTGATCTCCTGGACGCCGTCCTCTTCGTGCACCAGCAGCGTCTCGTAGCTCTCCATGCCTACTTCCCCTGCCAGCGGGCGTCACGCTTCTCGAGGAACGCCCGCATGCCTTCCCCGCGGTCTTCCGTGGCAGACAACAGGTAGAAATTCTTGCGCTCCAGCGCAAGTCCCTCCTCAAGCCCCGTCATGAAGGCCGCCTGCACGGCCTCTTTCGCGAGCTGCACCGCGAGCGGCGCCATCGCCGCGACCTCCCGCGCCAGGCGCTCAGCCTCGGGGAGAGCCTGGCCGTCCGGCACGACGCGCGTGACGAGGCCTGCCTCGTAGAGCTCGCGCCCTGTGAGGAGCCTTCCCGCAAGCACCATCTCCATCGCCCGCCACTTGCCCAAGGCGCGCGTCAGGAGCTGCGTCCCGCCCGCGCCGGGCATGATCCCGAGCCGGATCTCCGGTTGGCCGAAACGCGCGCCTTCCCCGGCGACGATCATGTCCGAGAGCATGGCGAGCTCCATGCCGCCGCCAAGCGCGAGTCCCTCCACCGCCGCGACGACCGGCCGCTTCGTCGCCCGCAGGCGCTGCCAGAGCGAGAGCCTGTCCTCCCGCAGGAGGTCCACAGGTCCGTAGGCGGCCAGCTCGGCGATGTCGGCCCCCGCGGCGAAGACGCCTCCCTGGCCCGTCAGCACGATCGCCCGCACCTCGGTGTCCCGGTCGAGGTCCGCGACGGCCTCCGCAAGGGCCTCCATTAGGGCGAAGGACAGGGCGTTGCGCACGGCTGGCCGGTTCAGCGTGACCATCGCGATCGGCGGCCGCCGCTCCACAAGGACCAGCGGCTCGCTGCCCGCGTCGATGCGCCCAATCATGCCTCGACCTCCCGCACGGCGAAGTCGACGAGGCCCTGGGCGAAGGCCATGAGCGCCTTGAGCGCCGCACGGCTCTCCTGGGATCGCTGGCTCGCCATGAGCGTTTCGCGGTCCGGAAAGTCGAGCGTGGCCATGTACCAGTACGGAAGGTCCACGCCGAGCCCCTCGACCGGCCCAGTCGCCATGCCGAGGAGTCCAGGCATCCGGGCCGCGAGCGGCAGGTGTTCCGTGCGGTAGCGGAGCAGGAAGGCTTCCTTGTCCTCGGGCGGCCTGTAGAGCGCGACGAGCTGCACCACTGTGATCGCTCTCCCTTTCCGTTTCATCTTACTCCCGACGCAGGTCCTCGACGCGCACCGCCTTGCCCTCGCTGCGCGGCAGGCTGCCCGGCCTCAAGAGGATGACGCGGGCGTGCAGACCGATCTCGTCCCGTATCGCCCACCGCAGATCCTCAGAGAGCGCCCTCGCCGCCCGGTTCGTCCACCCAGGAGATCTCCGGCAGCACTCCACCTGCACCTTCGGCACATCGAAGTGGCGCACGCGGTGGACGCGGATGAGATCGTGGCGCGCGAGTCCTTCGTGCCCGAGCAGCACCGCCTCGATCTCGGAGGGAAAGACGTAGACGCCCCGGATGATGAGCATGTCGTCCGTGCGCCCCTTGACCCGCGACATCCGCACGAAGGTCCGCCCGCAGGAACAGGGGCTGCGGTCCAAGGAGGCGAGGTCTCCCGTGCGGTAGCGCAGGACCGGGAAGGCCTCCTTCGTCAGGCTCGTGACGACAAGCTCCCCGGTCTCGCCGTCCGGCAGCGGCCTGCCGCTCCCGGGGTCGACGACCTCGACGAGGAAGTGGTCCTCCATCACGTGGAGGCCGTTCCTCTCCTCGCGGCATTCGCATGCGACGCCTGGCCCGATCGCCTCGGAAAGGCCATAGATGTCCACGGCGTCCATGCCGAGGCGCCGCTCGATCTGGGCGCGCATCGCCTCCGTCCAGGGCTCCGCGCCGAGGACGCCGTAGCGCAGCCTTAGATCTTCTCTGCGGGTGCCCGCGGCGTCGAGGGCGTCCGCGACACTGAGAAGACAGCTCGGCGAGCAGGCGATGCCGTCGGCGCCGAAATCCAGGATGAGCCGGGCCTGGCGTGCCGTGGCACCGCCCGAGGCAGGCACGACGGTGAGACCCAGGCGTTCCGCACCCTGATGCAGGCCGAGCCCGCCAGTGAACAGGCCGTAGCCGTACGCATGGTGGAGCAGGTCGCCGGGCCGCGCGCCGGCGAGGACGAGACAGCGCCGCCCAGACGGCGATGTCACCCGCCGTGTACGGGGCGACGGTCGGACACCCCCCCGTGCCGGACGAGGCGTGGATCCGCCGCAGCTCCTGGCGCTCCACGGCGAGCAGGCCGAAGGGATAGTGCCTGCGCAGGTCGGACTTGTGCGTGAACGGTAGGTGCCCGAGCTCGGAAATGCCGCGGATGTCCACGGGATCCACGCCGGCCGCATCAAGAGACGTTCTGTAGAAGGGGATCCGCTCGTAGGCCGGGGCACGGTCGCGCGCAGGCGCTCCGCCTGCAGAGTCTCAAGCGCCTTGGGGCGGAGCTTCTCCTCCACGGCATGGATCACGCGACGGCCTCCCTCGCTGTCCGGCGGTTCGGCCATTCGGTCGCATCACATACGGCCATACGGATCATCCATACGTCCCGCAGGTCTTCGCCACCGGATTGCGAATCCCTGGCAAACGATTACGGGAGGTGGCTGCCACGGCGAGCTACAAGGAGGACTACGCGGCGTTTCACTGGGACATCCCCGAGCTCTACAACTTCGGCACCGACGTCGTCGACCGGCTGGCGCAGGATGGGCGAAGGGCACTGCGCTTCATGGCCCACGACGGCGGCGTGGAGGAGTACTCCTTCCGGCAGATCGCCGAGGCCTCCGATGCCATCGGCCACGTGCTGCGCCGGGACGGCGTCGGCCGGGGAGACGGCGTGCTCATCGTCCTGCCCAAACTCCCGGCCTGGCACCAGACGATGGTCGCCGTGCTCAAGATCGGCGCCGTTGCGATTCCCTGCTCCGAGATGCTGCGCCCGCGCGACCTCGCGTATCGCACCAGGCATTCAGGGGCCAAGGCGATCGTGACCACCCCCGAGCTCGCGAGCGTCGTCGAGGAGCTAGGCGACGAGGCGCCGGATCTGCGCTACGTCGTCGGGGGGGAGCGTCAGGGCTTCAGGTGGCTCGACGCGGAGATGCGGGACGTTCCCTCGGGATCTCCCTCCGTCCGCACCCGCAGCGACGAGCCCGCCCTCTGCTACTACACGTCGGGCACCACCGGCGAGCCGAAGGCCGTGCTGCACCTCCACCGCTACGCGATCGGCCACCGCGTCACCGCCCGCTACTGGCTCGGCATCACGCCGGACGATCTCTTCTGGTCCACCTCGGCCACCGGCTGGGCGAAGGCCGCCTGGTCCGTCCTCTTCGGACCCTGGGAGCTGGGCGTGCCGACCTTCATGTACCAGGGACGCTTCGAGCCCCGGCGCCACCTCGAGCTTCTGCAGCAGCAGGGCATCACGGCGCTCTGCGCTCCGCCCACCGAATTCCGCCTGCTCGTCAAGGAGGACCTCTCCCGCTACGACCTCGGCCGCGTGCGCACGGCGGTCGCCGCGGGCGAGCCCCTGAACCCGGAGGTGATCCGACTCTGGCACGAGGCCACGGGGGTGACGATCCGCGACGGCTACGGCCAGACGGAGACGGTCTGCCTCGTCGCGAATCATCCGCAGTTGCCGGTGCGCCCGGGTTCGATGGGCCTGCCGACGCCGGGGCACGATGTCGCGGTGCTGGACGGTTCCGGCGCCGAGACGGAACCCGGCGAGGTGGGGGACGTCGCGGTGCGGGACGATGCCCCGTCGCTGTTCGCGGGCTACTGGCACGCCGAGGCGGCGACCCTCGCCACGCGCCGCGGCCCGTACTACGTCACCGGCGATCGCGCCTACCGCGACGACGACGGCTACTTCTGGTTTGTCGGCCGTGCCGACGACATCATCATCTCGTCCGGCTACCGCATCGGTCCGTTCGAGGTCGAGAGCGCGCTCGTCGAGCATCCGGCGGTGCTCGAGGCGGCGGTCGTCAGTTCGCCGGATCCCGACCGCGGCGAGGTCGTGAAGGCGTTCATCACGCTGCGCGCAGGGTTTTCGGGCTCACCTGAGCTCGCCAGCGAACTGCAGGAGCACTGCAAGCGCGTGACGGCCCCCTACAAGTACCCGCGCAAGATCGCATTCGTGGATGCGCTGCCCAAGACAAGCTCCGGCAAGATCCGCCGTGTCGAGCTCCGGCAGCAGGAGTGGGCGGCGAAGGACGCCTGAGACGGCATCTCCCCTCCCCTGCCGATCCCGCGGGACAGGCAACGAGGGCCGCGCATCGCGCGGCCCTCGCCATGTTCATGCCTTCGCGGCCTACTGCTCCATCTGCTTGCCGAGGAAGCTCGCCGCCGTCTCGGCCAGCTTGCGCTCCATGTCGCCCATCTGCACATTCGGTTCCTTGGTGCAGAGGATGACAGCGCCGATCGGGTCGCCTTCCGCGATGATCGGCGCGACCACCATGGAAGTGAAGCGCGTGTCGTCGTCGTCGTCGCCGATCAGGGCACCCTTCGGCTTCTCCCCCGCCCTCGGCCCGATGTAGACCTGCCGGTCCTCCATGCAGCGCTCGGTCAGGGAACCTACCGCCTTGTTGAGGAACTCCTTCTTCGGTGCGCCGGCGACGGCGATGACTGCGTCGCGGTCAGCGATCACGGCGATGTGCCCGACCGCCTCGCTCAGAGAGTCCGCGTACTCCTTGGCGAACTCTCCCAGCTCGCCGATCGGGGAGTACTTCTTGAGGATCACCTCGCCGTCGCGATCCACGAAGATCTCGAGCGGGTCGCCATCGCGGATCCGCAAGGTCCTGCGTATCTCCTTAGGAATCACCACACGGCCGAGATCGTCGATGCGGCGCACGATTCCGGTAGCCTTCACCCTGCTCCCCCCTCGGCCGGTAGTTTTGCCAACCGTAGTATATTTAGCCCCCCTTCGCGGTATGCAGGATTTTTCCAGGACCTACAGGCAACGCCTAAGGCCCGTCCCCCTGCACAGGAGGCCGGTCGGCAACTTGCTCATATTCTTCGTGGTCACGTCCACGGTTTGCGGGGGGCGTAATGACAAGATCCGACAAATCGCTTCAGGCGGTCGCCTGGGTCGGACGCAGGAAGTCGAAGAGCTCCTCGATCGCCGCAAGCATCTCAGGGCCGGTCGCCCCCACCAAGCGGAGCGCGACGTAGGGGCTCTGTCCGGCGAAGACCGTAGCGCGGCCGCGGTAGCGGACCGGCAGTTCCTTCAGGCGGTCGCGCGAGACGGCGCCGAGAGTTCTGAGGCTCAGGACGACCTCGCCGCGTTCCTTGCGGATGCCGCTCACGCCGAGCTCCTCGCCGCGCAAGCGGATGCTGGCGACGCGGAACAGGCTCTCCACAGGCTGGGGAAGCTCCCCGAAGCGATCCTCCACCTCCGCGAGGAGATCCTGCACCTCCGCCGGGTCTTGGGTGGCCGCGAGGCGCTTGTAGATCTCGATCTTCTGGCTGGGATCCTGAACGTAGTCCGCCGGCACGAACGCGTCCACGGGCAGATCGAGGGACGGCAGATGATGTTCCACGGCGACCTCGCCCTTGAGCTCGCGCACGGCCTCCTCGAGCATCTGGCTGTAGAGGTCGAAACCGACGTCCACGATGAACCCGTGCTGCTCCGCGCCCAGGAGGTTGCCCGCCCCGCGGATCTCGAGGTCGCGCATGGCGAGCTTGAAACCGGCGCCGAACTCGGTGAACTCGCGGATGGCCTCGAGCCGCTTCTCCGCCACCTCCGAGAGCACCTGGTCGCGGCGGTAGGTGAAGTAGGCGTAGGCGAGGCGGTTGGAGCGGCCGATGCGGCCTCGCAGCTGATAAAGCTGCGACAGGCCGAGCCGGTCGGCGTCCTCGACGATCAGGGTGTTGACTCGCGGCATGTCGAGCCCGGACTCGATGATCGTCGTCGAAAGGAGCACGTCGAACTCACCGTCCAGGAAGCGCTGCATCGTCTGCTCCAGGAGGTGCTCCGGCATCTGCCCGTGGCCGACGGCGATCCTCGCCTCCGGGACGAGGCGCTGCAGCATGAGCTGTGCCGCCTCGATCGTCTGCACGCGGTTGTGCACGTAGAAGACCTGCCCACCGCGGCCGATTTCGCGCCGCAGGGCGTCCTGGACGAGCTCCTCGCCCCACTCGACGACGTAGGTCTGGACCGGGAAGCGGTCCTCCGGCGGCGTATCGATCGTCGAGAGGTCGCGCAGGCCGACGAGCCCCATGTGCAGGGTGCGCGGGATCGGCGTCGCCGTGAGCGTGAGGACGTCGACGCTGGCGCGCAGGGCCTTGAGCCGTTCCTTGTGGCGCACGCCGAAGCGCTGTTCCTCGTCGACCACGACGAGGCCGAGGTCGTGGAACTGCACGTCCTGCGCCAGGAGCCGGTGCGTCCCGATCAACACGTCGATGCTGCCGCGCCTCAGGCGCCTCAGGACGTCATGCTGTTCCTTCGGGCTGCGGAACCGCGAGAGGAGCTCCACCTCGACCGGGAAGCCCGCAAACCGCTGCTGAAACGTGTTGAAGTGCTGCTGCGCCAGGATCGTCGTCGGCACCAGCACCGCCACTTGCCGCCCGTCGAGTGCCGCCTTGAAGGCCGCGCGCACCGCAACCTCCGTCTTGCCGTAGCCGACGTCGCCGCAGAGCAGTCTGTCCATCGGCCGGGGGCGTTCGAGGTCCCGTTTCACCTCTTCGATCGCCCGGCGCTGATCCGGTGTCTCCTCGTAGGGGAAGGCATCCTCAAGCTTCTGCATCCACTCGCCGTCTGGTGCGAAGGCGTGCCCGGGCGTCGCCTCGCGGCGGGCGTAGATGGCGAGAAGCTCCGCCGCCATCTCCTGCACGGAGGTCTTGACGCGCGCCTTCACCTTGTGCCAGTCACTGCCGCCGAGCCGGTACAGCCGCGGCTCGTGTCCCTCCTGCCCGACATACTTCTGGACGAGGTCGATCTGCTCGACCGGCACATAGAGCTTGTCGCCCTGCGCATAGCTGAGATGGAGGTACTCCTTGCGCACCCCTTCGATCTCCATCGCCCGCATGCCGAGATAGCGGCCGATGCCGTGGTGCACGTGGACGACGAAGTCGCCGGGCCGCAGCTCCGCGGTGCTCCTGAGGCGCTTCTGGCCTTCCTCGGCCGCGCGTGGCCGCGCGGCGCGGCGTTTCTCCCGGCCGAAGATCTCGCCATCGCTCAGGAGCCAGAGCGCGATCCCGGGCAGGTGGAAGCCGCTCTGCAGGGCGGCCGGCACGATGAGCACCTCGCCCGGCTCCGGGGATTCGCGCAGGGACCCATCCCTCGGCTGCACGCCGGCCTTCAGGAGTTCCTTGCGAAGGCGCTCCTGGCGCTCGGACGTCGAGGCGAGCAGTACGACGCGGTAGCCGCCGTCGCGGTGGCGTTCGAGTTCCTTCAGGAAGAGTGGCCACTGGCCCTGGAAGTTCTCCACGGGCCGCGACGCGATCGAGACGACGCTGCCGAGGGTGGAGTGACCGATGCGCCTAGCGAGAATGGTGAAGGCGATGCGGTGGCGGCGCCGGATCGCAGCCTCGGCGTCCGCCTCGGGCACCAGCACCTCGCCCTGGCGCGGCAGGATGGCCCCTTCGCCCAAGAGGGCGAGCGAGCGGTCCTGCGCGAGGCGGTGCGCGGCGCGCGCCGCCTCCCATGCGCGATCCGGATCTGAGATCAGCACGAGGCCGTCATCGGGGAGGTAGTCGATCAGGCTCGCCCCGTCGCCATAGAAGAACGCCTGGAAGCGCTCCGCGCCCTGTCCCGCGGGCATGCCGCCCCACGTCTCCACGACGTGGCCGATGCGCTCCTCGAGGCGCGCGGCGATGTCGAGCCGCTCCGAGCGGCGCAGGCGCGCGATCTGGAGCGCCAGTTCGCGCCGGATCAGCGCCAGGCCCTGCTGGGCCACCGCCTGCGTGAGGACGAGTTCGCTCGCCGGCCCGACGACGATCTCCGCAACGGGACCGAGGGAGCGCTGCGTCTCCGGATCGAACGCGCGCAGGCTCTCGATCTCGTCGTCGAAGAGGTCGACGCGCACCGGCGCGTCCTCACCGAGTCCGAAAACGTCAAGGATGCTGCCGCGCACGGCGAACTGCCCCGGTGCGTCCACCCGCTCTTCCCGCACGTAGCCGAGACCTGCGAGGGTTGCCTCCACCTTGCGCAGGTCGAGGCGCCGACCGGCCTCCAGCCTCAGCGCCGCGCCACGCGCCACGTCCGGCGGCGTGAGGCGCGAGATGGCGGCTTCCAGGGACGCCACCACCACCACCTCGCGTCCCGCGAGCAGCCTGGACTGCGCGTGCAGCCGCGCGGCGATGCGCTCGGTGGACTCGGCGATCACCTCGAACGGCAGCACCTCTCGCTCGGGGTAGTAGAGTACCTCGCGCTCGGGCAGGAGGGTCCCGAGGTCCGCCTGCAACCGCTCGGCGGCTTGGGGCGTCGGCAGCAGCCAGAGGGCGGGCCCTGGGCGGTCACGCAACAGCGCGGCCGTCAGGTAGGCGCGCTCCGCCCCCTGCAGGCCGACCACCAACTGCTCCGCCGGCGCACCGCTGAGGCCCTGGCGCAGCGCCCGGTACTCCGGGGCACTGTGCCACAGTGCCGTCAGGTCCAATCGCGTCCCTCCAACATAGCGCCCTGGGGCGCTGCTTCTCTCTACCTATGCCGGATAGCCGCGGCCGTTGAATGCGTTCATGGCCGCCTCGACGCCGTCCGCCACCGCCATGCGCAGACACTCCACCGCAAGGTCGGCGGCCCAGGCCAGCCGCATGGCGTCGTCGCCGCGGGCCGCGCCCAGCACGAAGCGCACGACGTCGTCGTCCGGCGGGCGGCCGATGCCGATGCGCAGGCGCGCGAAGCCTTGGCTGCCGAGCTCCGCGATGATCGACTTGAGACCATTGTGCCCGCCCGCGCTGCCCTCGGCGCGCAGCCGGATCTGGCCGGCGGGCAGGTCGAGATCGTCGCAGACACAGAGGATGTCCTCTGGAGCCAGGCCGAGGGCCTGGACGGCCTGGCGCACCGACCTGCCCGAGAGGTTCATGAAGGTCGTGGGCTTGAGAAGGTAGATGGGCGACGCGCCACTGCCCTTCGCAAGATACCCCTGGTACGGGCTGCGGCGGAACGACAGGCGCTCTTCGCGCGCAAAGCTGTCGAGCACGCGAAAGCCGATGTTGTGCCGCGTGCCGTGGTATTCGAGTCCCGGGTTGCCAAGCCCGCAAAGGAGCCGTGGCCCGATGCTCATTGGAAGAGCAGCGAAACCGACTCGTCCTCATGGATGCGCGTGATGGCCTCGCCCAGGAGGGGCGCGACGGAGAGCACGCGGAAGCGCTCCCCGGCGTCGGCGCGCAGGGGGATCGAGTCCGTCACGACCACTTCGCGGATCGGCGCGGCCTGCAGGCGCGCCATGCCGGGTCCCGACAGCACCGGGTGGGTGCAGGCGACGTAGATCTCGCGTGCACCATGCTCGAGAAGCGCCACGGACGCGGCGGCGATCGTGCCGCCAGTGTCGATCATGTCGTCGACGATGATGCAGCTGCGATCGCGCACCTTGCCGATGACGTGCGTGACCTCGCTCACGCCCGGCTCCGGCCGGCGCTTGTCGATGAAGCCGATGGGCATGTCCAGCCTCTCGGCGAGATCGCGCGCGCGGTTGCCGCCGCCGGCGTCCGGCGCCACGACGATGCCGTCGCGCAGGCCCAGGTCGCGGAAGTATTTCGCGAGGATCGGCACGCTCTGCAGATGGTCGAGAGGGATGTCGAAGAAACCCTGGATCTGCGGCGCGTGCAGGTCCATCGTCAGGATGCGGTCCGCGCCGGCGGTCGTCAGCAGGTTCGCCACAAGCTTGGCCGTGATCGGCTCGCGGCCGGACGTCTTGCGGTCCTGGCGGGCATAGCCGTAGAAGGGGATGACGGCGGTCACGCGCTGCGGCGAGGCGCGGCGGAAGGCGTCGAGCATCACCAGGAGCTCCATCATGCTCTCGTTCACGGGGTCGCAGGTGGGCTGGATCACGAAGACGTCGCAGCCGCGCACGTTGTCGCGAATCATGACCCGCACCTCGCCGTTCGAGAAGCGGCCGATCGGCATGTCCCCCAGCTGCATGCCGATCTGCTGCGCGATCGCTTGGGCCAGCGCCGGATTGGCGCTGCCGGAGAAGATCTTCAGTTCACCTTCACGGTATCCCACTGCTACCTTACTCCTCCCGCGATCGACGCCGGGCGACCCAGCCTTCGATGTTGCGCTGCCGTTCGCGCGCTATCGCAAGGGCTTCGTCCGGCACGTTCTGGTTGATGGTCGAACCAGCGGCGACATAGCCTTCACGGCCTATGTCGACAGGTGAGATGAGGTTCGCGTTGCAGCCGATGAACGCTCCGTCGCCGATGCGCGTGAAGTGCTTGCGGCGCCCGTCGTAGTTGACGATCACCGTGCCGGCTCCGATGTTCACCCGCCTGCCGATCGCCGCGTCGCCGAGGTAGCTGTGGTGGCGGACCTTCGTCTGGTCACCGACCTCGACACCCTTCATTTCGACGAAATTCCCGATCGACACCTGCTTGCCTGTCCGCGTACCTGGCCTGAGATGTGTGAACGGGCCGCAGGCGGTGCCGTCACCGAGCTGCGTCTCCTCGACGACCGAGAAACTGACCTTGCAGGCGTCGCCGAGCACGGAATCGAGCAGCCGCACCTGGGGCCCGATCTCGCAGCCTTCGCCGATCCTGGTCTCGCCTTCGAGGAACGTGAAGGGGTGCAGCACGCTGTCGCGCCCGACTTCGACGGTCGCGTCGACATAGGTCGTCGCGGGATCCAGCACCGTGACCCCGTTCCGCATCAGGCGCTCCACCTGGCGGCGCCGCAGCGCCACCTCGGCGAGCGCGAGCTCGCGCCGGTCGTTCACCTGTGCGGCCTCTTCGGCCGGCGCGTCCACGACCGTAACCCGCCCCTGCGTGGCGAGGTCCGTGACGGCGTCGACGAAGTAGATCTCGCCCTGGGCATTCCCCTTGCCGAGCCGGGCGATCGCCTCACGCAGAGGGCGGAGCGGCAGCAGGTACGCTCCGACGTTGATCTCGCGGATGGCCCGCTGCCGCTCGTCGCAGTCGGCATCCTCGACGATCCGCCCGAGGCCGCCCGCCTGCGTCCGCTCGATCCGGCCGAATCCGGCGGGAAGCGCGACCTCCGCCGCAAGCAGTCCCCCCAGGGGTCCGCTCTGCGCGACGAGGTCCTTCAACGTGTCGCCTTGCAGCAACGGGAGGTCGCCGTTCACGACGAGGACCCACCCGGCGTCCGGCAGGGCTTCCAGAGCGGTGCGCACGGCATCGCCCGTGCCGAGCTGCTCCTTCTGCCACACCACGTCCGCGCGCTCCCCGAGGTACTCCTCGATGAGCTCCCCGCCGTAGCCCACGACGCAGAGCGGTTTTTGGAGGCCTGCGGCCTCGAGCGCGTCCAGGACATGGCCCAGCATGGGCCTGCCGGCCAGGCGGTGCAGCGCCTTGGGCAGGTCGGAGCGCATCCGGGTGCCTTTGCCGGCCGCCAGAACGACGGGGCGGATCCCCTCAGGCATGGTGACGAGCCTCCTCGAGATAGAGCTGGAAAGACTCCGACGGTCCCAGGCGCACCAGGCGCTGGTGCTCGTCGACCGCGTCGAGCCTCAGCACGCTGAACTGCGGCGCCGGCAGGTACTTGTCCTGGGATGGGGTCTCGCAGAGCGATGCGATGCCGACGCAGGCGGCTCCGATCTCCTGGCAGAGCTCGACGAGTCCGCGCACGGTGCTGCCGCCCTTGAGGAAGTCGTCCACCACCAGCACACGGCTGCCCGCGGGAAGGGCGCGGCGCGGCAACGACATGGTGCCGATGCGCCCCGAGGACGATACGTAGTTGAGTCCGATCGCCGGGCCCTCGGTGACGCGGCTCTCCCGTCTCGCCACCGCAAGCGGTACGCCGAGCGAACGTGCCGTCATCAGAGCAAGCGGGATCCCCTTCGTCTCCATGGTCAGCACCATGTCGGGCGCCTCATGCTGGAAGCGCCCGGCGAACAGGGCACCGATGCGCTCCGACCAATGGGGCGAGAAGATGACGTCGGTCATGTACAGGAAGCCGCCTTGGATGATGCGCTCGGGATCCGAAAGCTCCACCGCAAGGGCCTGTGCCAGGTCTTCCGCGTGCAGCGCCGAGAAGCCCGCACGGTAGCGCACGCCTCCTGCGGCGCCCGTGACGGTCTCGATGACGCCGAGGCCTTTCTCCTGCAGCACGTCGTCGATGAGGGTGATGTCCTCCGAGAGGGTGGAGCGCGCGGCACCGGTCGCGGCGGACAGCTCCGCCAGGGAATAGAGGCGCCCCGGCGCCGCTGCGATGCGCCGGGTCAGTTCGATGATGCGCCGAAGCCGCGCGTAGCGCGCTTCCCTAGCCACCCTTTGCCCCCGTTTCCGTACCATGCAGCTCCTTTTCGCAGAACGGGATGTCGCCGGGATGGTCGACATCGACGCCGATCTCCGGGTAGGGCAACGGCACAGCGCGGGACACCACGTCCAGCAGCCGGGAGAAGCGCTCCTCGGCCTGCGCGACAGTTGCCCGCCCAAGAAGCAATCCTAGCATGAATCCGGTGCCCAATTTAAGTGCCAGGCGCCACGGCTTCTTGCGCAGGGCCACAAGCTCCTCGGCCACACCGATCGCCCGCGACGCCGACCGGGGATCCAGCAGCACGATGTTGCCGCCCGTGAAGGTGCCGTCCTTGAGACGCACATAGGTGCGCTTGTTGCCCGGGAATCGCCGTTCGACATCCTCCCGGGAAACGACGGGATAGTGGAACTCCGCCGGAATCCGCGCTGCTGCGGCGACGAACGCCTGCACGGCACCCGCGGTCAGCATCGGGATGTCGGACGTGGCGACGAGCAGCGGCCGCTCGAGGCTTACCGCGTGCGCCCCACGCCGCACGTTCTCGATCAGGTCGTCCGAAGGCGCCATCACCGCGTCCTCCAAACGCAGGTAGACCGCAAGCTCCTCGGGCCCGACGACGACGATGCGCTGCGCCACGCCGGACGCCTTCAGGGCCTCGATCACCCAGGCGGCCATCGGCTTGCCCGCGATCGGCACGAGGGCTTCCCACGCCACATCGGAGACCGATTTGAGCTCGCCCTCGTTGCGCCGACCGGCCAGGACGACGACATCGACCACCTGAACATTCCTCCCGGACAGTGTCCCACCGGATCACACGCTGTCGAATCGCCGCCGAAGTCACGTCGCCGCCGCCCGCGCCCCTCCAGGATCCAGAAAGGTGACGCGCGGGGATCCTTCGCCACCGCCCCGCCGAATCCTGGCCCGCCCTCGACCGCAGGACCTACGGCGCAGCTGCCGCTCGGCCGGCCGCGCCGCCGGCAGGCGCGGCCGGCTGCCAGGGCCACGTGGCGAGGGTCTGGCAGAGGATGACGCGCGGGGCGAGATCCTTGAGCGACCCAAGCGCCGCTGCGGCCTCGCCTGCGCCCGCATAGAGCGCGAACGCGGCGCTGCCGCTGCCCGTGACCTGCAGCGGGATGCCCGCCTCGCGTGCGGTGCCGAGAAGCCTCGCGAGCTCAGGGCAGAGACTCCTGGCCGCGGCCTCCAGGTCGTTCGGGCCCCGCTCGGCGCCGGCGAGCACCTGGTCCGTCGCGTCGCCAGGCCCTGGACGGCTCGCATGGTAGACGTCCGCCGTGCGCAGTCCCACGCCCGGCCAGGCGATCACGGCGAAGCGGGGATCAGCCGCCGGCAGCGGCGAAAGGATCTCGCCGCGCCCGACGGCCAGTGCGCGGGGCGCTGCGGCCAGGAAGAAGGGTACGTCGCTGCCGATCTCCCGCGCCATCGCCACAAGCTCCTCCGCCGGCAGGGTCGGCAGCAGCAGGTGGCGCAGGGCGCGCAAGGTGCTCGCGGCATCGCTCGAGCCGCCGCCGAGCCCCGCACCGATCGGGATGCGCTTTCGCACATGGATGGAGACATTGGGCGCCACACCGGTGGCTTCATGGAACACGTCCGCGGCGCGGGCCACGAGGTCTCCCGCCGGGATGTCAGCGTTCTCCACGCGCAGGGTGGATGCAGGCGCGACGAACAGGCGATCTCCAAGGGAGACCGCCTGCATCACGGAGCGGATCTCATGGTAGCCGTCGCTGCGGGCGGGACCGAGATCCAGGCTCAGGTTGAGCTTTGCCGGCGCGAAGAAGCGCACGGACACACCCCCGACCTGAGGTTAGCCCGCTCCTCCCCGCCGCGCAAGCGACGCTACTGCGCCCGCGCCCTCGCAGAGGCGCGATCGCCAGCGGGCGATCTCCTCGAGAATCGGCTCCAGCTTCTCGTAGAAGACGGCGACGACGTCGCCCGGCTGCGCCTGGCCGAGCACCTCGCGCAACGCGTCACGCTCGGCGAGCACGAGGTGCGGCCTGCCGCCACCCAGGCGCACGCCTTGGGCGACGCGCTGCGCCATCTCGCCCGGAGCCCTGCCTCTGCGGTCCTGGTCCTCTTTGCAGTAGACGACGTCGAACGCCGTGGCCGCGGTGCGTCCGAGAGCCAGAGCGTCCTCGTCCCGGCGGTCGCCGGGCAACCCGACGATGCCGATCAGGCGCCCGCTGGCCATCGCCCTGAGGCCCGGCGCCACCGCGGAGAGGGCCGCGGCGTTGTGGCCGTAGTCGACGACGACGCGGACGTCTCCGAGTTCGTGCACGTTGAGGCGCCCCGGGTTCTGTCCAGAGTCGCTCCGGAAGCTCCTCAGCGCCGAGGCGATCGCAGCCGTGGGCAAGCCGAGCCCCATGGCGCACGCAGCGGCCGCCAGCGCGTTCTCGAGCATCGGCTGCCACGCGCCGTCGTCCGCCACGGCGATCTCCGACAGCGGCAGGATGGCCTCCGCCCGTCCGCCACGCACCACCGCGAGCTGTCCCTCGGCCGCGACCACAGCCTCTCCCCCCGCCGCCACATGGCGACGCAGCACGATGCTGTCGGACTTCGCCGCGAAGAGGATCACCGGGGCTGCGGCCCGCTGCTGCAGGCCTGGCGTGCCAGGGTCGTCGGCGTTCAGCACGACGCGCCCGCGGGGCCGTACCGCCTCCACGACAAGCGCCTTGAGCAACCGGAGCTGTTCGATCGTGTCGACGCCATCCTGGCCCAGATGGTCGCCCGTCACGTTCAGGATGCAGCCGACGTCGGCGCGGTCGTAACCCAGGCCGCCGCGCGCGATGCCGCCCCGCGCCACCTCGAGCACCGCCGCCTCGACCCGCGGATCGCGCAGGACCGCGCGCGCGGAACGGGGTCCCGCGTCGTCGCCGCGCCCGAGCGAATCGCCGCCGACGCCGTGCCCGTCGGTACAGGTGTAGCCGACCTGAAGGCCCGTCGCCTCGAGCATCTGCCGTACGAGCCGCACCGTCGTCGTCTTGCCGTTCGATCCGGTGATGGCGACCAGCGGTACGCGCGACGCACTGCCCGGCGGGTACAGTGCCTCGACGATCGCGCCGGCGGCGTCGCGCGGTTCGCCGAGCGTCGGGTGGTGGTGCATGCGGATGCCGGGGGCCGCATTGATCTCGAGCACCCACGCGGGACTCTCGGGATCCGCGATGTCCCGGGCGACCATGTCGACTCCGGCGACGTCGAGTCCGATGGCCAGGGCGGCGCGTTCCGCCAGGGCGCGATGCGGCTGCGCGACCTCGTCGGTGACGTCGACGGCGCTTCCCCCTGTAGACAGATTCGCGGCCTCGCGCAGCAGCACCGTGCGCCCAAGAGGCGGCACGTCGTCGGGCTTGAGGTCCTGACGGGCGAGGCAGCGCACGGCGATCGCATCGAGCGGCACGCGCGTCAGCGGCTTCTCGTGGCCGCCGCCGCGCCGCGGGTCGAGGTTCAGCTGTGCGACGAGCTCCCGCACGCTGCTGCGGCCGTCGCCCGTGACCTGCGCCTGCAGTCTCTGGGCGGCGGCGACGAGGCGCCCCCCGATCACAAGCAGGCGGTAGTGTCGGCCCTGCACCTGCTCCTCGACGAGCACCTCGGGCATGACCTCCTGCGCAAGCTCGAACGCGTCACGGATCTCGTCCGCCTGGGTCAGACCCAGCGTGACGCCCCGGCCCTGGCAGCCCGCCAGCGGCTTCACCGCGACCTGGCAGCCGAGCGCGGCCTGCGCGGCGACGGCCTGTGCGACCGACTCCACGACCCGGCCGCGCGGCACCGGGATGCCCTGAGCCGAGAGGATCTCCTTGCAACGCTGCTTGTCGGCGGCGAGATCCACGGCCACCGCCGACGTGCGGTCGGTCAGGGTGGCCTGCACGCGGCGCATGTAGCGCCCGTGCCCGAGTTCGAGGACGCTCGTCGTGCCGATGCGGCGCACGGGGATGTCCCGCTGCAGCGCCGCCCGCACGATCGCGCGCGTGCTCGGCCCCAGGCAACGACGGGCATAGAGCTCCTGCAGGCGCTGATGCTCGGCCGGGAGGACGAACGGCTCCTGCGCCACCAGAGCTCCGAGATAACGGCAGGCGAGCTCTGCCGCGGCGCGGCCCACCTCGGCTTCCGGCGCCTCGAAGGCGATCCGGTAGCGGCTCGAGCGGCGGATCTGGCGGGTCTTGCCGTACACGCCCTCGGCGCCGCATTGGTGCAGCAGTTCAAGGGCCACATGCTCGAGCACGTGGCCCAGCCGCGTTCCTTCGCGCAGGCGGAGCAGGAATCCGCCCGGGTAGCCCAGGCTGCAATGATGGTCGCCAAGCCCGGGAACGTCTTGAAGCAGGGTTTCCGTGAAGCCTGGCAGCTCCTGTGTCGTGCGTTCGGCCAAAAGGCCGAGTTCCAGTTCGATTTCCACCATGGGCCTGTGGCAGTGCGGGTTTGGCCCCTCGAAGTACCGCCAGGCGAGGATCTGCACGAAAGGCTCCTCCTCAGCGCGATGCGGGCACTTCGCTATGTTGCCCGGCGTCCTTGCGATTATGCGTCGCCACGCGGCGCGAGAGGTCGAACGAGGAGCCTTCGGGCAGGACCCAGAGCGCCACCGGCCCGAGCCGCAGGGGCGCATCGACCGCGGCCTCCGACGCGTCGCCGACACGCGCGATGCGCGCGTCGAGCACGGTGACGGTGCCGCTGCCGAGGACCTGCATGGCGCCGCGCGCGTCCACGAGGACTGCGGTGTCTTCGTCGATGCCGATGCCGAGCGTGCCCGGGTTCTGTGCGAGCGCCGCGAGCAGGCGGTTGATACGCCCGCGCTGGGCAAAGTGCTGGTCCACGACGGCGTTCGGCAGGAAGCCGAGCCCCGGGCACATCCGAACCGTGCCGCGCCGCGCCGACTCCTCGTCGGCGCCGCCCACCAGCATGGTCGAGCTCATGGCCGAGGCGCCGGCCGATGTGCCGCCGATGGTGGCGCCCCGCAGGTAGGCCCGACGGAGCGCATCCTCGTACGGGGTGCCGCCGAGGACGCTCGTGATGCGCAGTTGATCGCCGCCGGTGAAGAAGATGCCGCCTGCCTCCTCGAGGATCTTCAGCCCGCTGCGGTCGGCACAGTCCTCGCGCGTGCGGGCGTCGAGGTGGTGCACCACCTTGACACCGAGCTCCTTGAAGCTCTCGCGGTAGCGCTCGAAGGCCACAAGCGGCTCCACCGTCGCGAGGGTGAGGAGGGCGATGTCGCGCGAACCGCCCGAAAGCTCGCTGAACCGGTCGAGGATCTCGCCGCGCGGCTCCTCGTGGCCGCCGATCAGCAGAAGCGCTCCTGTTGGCGTCGTCGTCACCCCCGTGGCGTCCTCCTGTCCTGCCCGCGCGAAAGCGGCCTGCACTTGGAGGAGGCTACCCCTGCAACGGGGGCGGCATGCGGATCAAGGCGCGGCAGGAGATGCCGCTGCCCGGTGCAGAACGGACAGACATCCTTGAAAAGGCGAAAAAAGCGCCGGAGGACTCCGCGATGAAAGCCATCCTCTTCGACGCCGGCAACACCCTGCTGCACCTCGACTACCCTTGGCTCGCCGAGCTCACCAGGCGGCTCGGCGGCGAAGGACTGGCTGCAGACGACATCGGCAGAGCGGTTGCGGCCGTCGGCCGGCAGGGTTGGCCCGCGCCGGCCGTCAACGATCGGCCCACCGCGTTCTTCGCCGGATACTTCGGTACCGTCGCCGAGTCGGTCGGCCTGTCAGCCGCGGCCGCACGGGCGTTCTGGCAGACCGCGGAGCGGGAGCATCTCACGGACCCGCGGGGCATCTGGCGATGCCCCGCGCCAGCCGCACGAGAGGTTCTGGACAGCCTGGCCGCACGAGGGCTCGCACTCGGCGTCGTGTCGAACGCGGACGGGCGCGTTGAGCAGCAGCTCGCCGCCGCCGGCCTGCGCGAGCCTCTCGAGGCGGTGATCGACTCGTACGTCGTCGGCGTCGAGAAGCCGGATCCGCGCATCTTCCGCATCGCGCTCGAGCGGCTGGAGGTGGACGGCCCCGACGCGCTCTACGTGGGGGATCTTCTGGCGATCGACGTGGAGGGCGCCAAGGCCGCCGGCCTGCGCGCCCTGCTCTACGACCGCTGGGACGCCTACCCCGAACTGCACCAGGGTCGCATCCGCACGCTCCGCGAGCTTCTCGATCCGTCCCTGCGCTGACGGCCCCTTGGACGCGGAGCCAGTCCGTCAGCCAAGCAGCGACAGCACCTCGGCGATCCGCACAATGGTCGGCCCGGACCAGTCGTTGACGTCGTCGCGCTGCGGGTCGTAGGCCTCGGCGAGGGGCGCCGCCTTCAGAACCGGCCGCATCCCCACAGCTGCAGCGCCGCGCAGCTCGCCGTCGCTGCCGTCGCCGACGTACAAGGACCTTTGCAAAGGTACACCGAGCTTTTCACAGGCAAGCCGGTAGATGCGGGGGTCCGGCTTCGCAAGGTGGACGGCCGCGGACAGGATGGCTACATCCACCCTTGCCGCGAGTTCCGTCTCGTCCCAGATCGGGACGAGTTCCATCGCGCAGTTGCTGATGAGTCCGATGGCAATGCCTGCCCGGTGCAAGCGATCGAACGTGGGGAAGACGTCGGGGAACGGCACGAGGAGCGAGCGCTCGTAGTCCAGCCGCCGCAGCAAGGCCCGCTCCACAGCCTCGGGCGGCGGGCTTGCCCCGAACGCCCTGCAGGCCTGGACGATGCTTTCCTGGGCATCGGCGAAGCGGCCGACGACGCGATCAGGCCACATCTCGTCGTTCCAGGCCCGGTTGAACTCCTGTGGCGGGACGCCGAGGTCCGCCGCCATGGCGGCGACGACGGAATCGTAGTTGACGGTCGAGAAGCCCGGCACCAAGGTGCCAAAGAGATCAAAGACAACTGCCTGTGCCTTCAGCGTCCATACCTCCGCGAGGGGAGTGTGCCGCACGCTTCGCCACGCGCGCAAGGGATCCTGCGACCTGCGCCGGCAGCGGGCATGCCGTCGATCGTCCGAGGTGACGATCTTCTTCCGGATGGTCTTGGGATCCAGCAGGAACTGGCGGGTCCGCCGGCGCAAGACGGCGGCCGCCTGCCACGCGGCTCGCCATGACCCGAGGAGGATGCGGCCCTTTGCGAGGCGTATCTCCGCGGCAGGGGGGCGACAACGTTGGGAGAGCCGGCAGGCGTCCGCAGGAACGAAGCCGATGTCGCGTGGGATCCGGACAGGTCGCCAAAGGGCGACTACGATTGCCACTACCGCGAGATGTCGAAGGGACTCACCGTCTCGCCGACGATACCCGAGGGGCACGGGCGGCTCCCGTCCGGGCGTCCATTCGAGGTCGACCTCGTCCGCATCCCGCCAGGCAAGAAACTCTGCCCGAGACACGTCCACAGCGTCCAGTGGGAGTACTACATCGTCGTGTCCGGCAGCGGCCGGATGCTGCAGAGCCAGGATGAGCCGCCGATCTCCATGCAGCCGGGCGATCACCTCCTGCAACCGCCCGGATGGGTCCACACCGTCGAGAACGACGGGGAGCAGGACCTCATCTACTACGTCATCGCCAGCAACCCGGTGGATGAGACCTGCTACTACCCGGATTCGGGCAAGTGGGCGGCAGGCGGCAAGGTCTTCCGCATGGTGGAGGCGGACTACTTCGACGGTGAGGAATGAGGCTTCGGGTTGCGTGCGAAAAAAAACGAGGAGGCACTGCAAAGTGCCTCCTCATGCCTGACAAAGTCTTAGTTCACGTTGACTCTATGAAAGACGCCGTCCGACGCGACTTCGAGTTCCACCGTCTCCGTAAGGATATCGGCATAGCTAAACGACACGCGTCTGGCTCCAGAGGGCTCGTCGTCAATCTTCACGACGAAGATGTACGGATAAGTCTGCTCCAGAACCCCTTCCCGCTCGTCCACCTTACGGCGTCCGCGATTCGCCTTGAGGCGGATCCTTTCGCCGATCATGCCGTCCAAGTCGCGCTTGATGTCCGACAAGACGCGCTTAGCCGCCAAATGCCCCACTTCCTTCCTGAACGGAGCGGTACGCTCTCATACTACCAGAAAGAAAGCATCAGGTCAAGATCGAAGCATTTTAGCAGAGGTTTTGAAACGGTGTCAAGCGGCATTGTGTCGCCAAACGGTCGCATCCCGGTCAGTCCAGCGGACCGCACACGGAGGCGCACAGGTTGCCCGCCGCAGGGCCGTGAGTCCCCTGTCATCCGGCACCCACCAAAGCCCGCCGTGTACGCGAGCCAGGGGTCACTTCGTATACTTGTCGGCGACGGTCGACGCACCGAACGAATCGGGCTTGATCTTCGCATCGAAGCCGCTACCCGAGACCATGCCGACGATCTCGCGGATAAGCTCGCGCGTGTCGCCGTTCTGGCCGATGTCGAGATGGATCTCGATGTCGAAACCCTGATGCCCGCGGCGCGACAGCATCTCCGTCAGCCGGCTCGCGACGCCGAGGCTCAGGGACGTCTCGAGCAGGATGCGCTGGCGCAGGCTGGGCAGCCGCCGGTGCACTTCGCGGTGGTAGTAGTAGCGCGCGCCCTTGCCGAGGCGATGGATCACGATCGCGGTGACGAAGGTGACCTCGTCCCGCGCCTGGGAGTCGGTGCCGATGATGAGCTTGTGCTCCGCCTGCGGCTGCTCGCGGATGAAGTTGATGATATCCTGGAACACCTGCTCCAGATCCATCACGCCGTGACTCGGGCTGTGATAGAGCACTCCCTCTCCCTCCACCACGCTCAGATGGGAGCGTCACCAGGGTCTTGTGAGAACGGGCCGCCGCCGCGTGCCCCAAGGCTGCTCGCCAGACGGTCGAATTCCAAGAGCGTCAGGGTCTCGCCTCGTCGCTGCGGGTCGATCCCGGCGGCCGCAAGCGCCGCCGCCGACTGCCGCGGGTCCAGCCCGAGCCCCTCCTGCAAGGCCCTTCCCAACGTCTTGCGCCGGTAGCGGAAGGCTGCCCCCACGACCGGCCGGATGGCTGCCCAGGGCATCGCGGCGGGGCTTGGCCGCGGCCGCAGGCGGATCACCTGCGACGACACCTGCGGCGGCGGGTAGAACTGCCCGGGGCTCGCCTTGGCCCAAGGCTCGATGTCCGCCGCGTACTCCACGAGTAGCGTGAGCGCGCCGCGCTCCGGCGATCCGGGAGGCGCCTGGAGCCGATCGGCCACCTCGCTCTGCAGCATCAGCACGGCGATGGCCGGCCTGGCCTCGAGAACGGCTGCCACCAGCGGCGTGGAGATGTAGTAGGGCAGGTTGCCCACCAGCTTCCCCGACGCACCGAGAAGGGCCGAAAGGTCTGTCTCGAGCGCGTCCGCCTCGTAGACCTGCAGCCGCGGGCCGAAGAAGGCCCTGAGGTGCCCCGACAGCGCGCGATCGATCTCGATCGCATGCACATCTCCTGACCTCTCCAGGAGGCCCTGGGTGATCGCACCCAGCCCCGGCCCGATCTCGACGACTCTGTCCCCGGGTGCGAGCTCGAGCCCCGAGACGATGCGCTCGCGCAGATTGTAGTCCACGAGGAAGTTCTGCCCGAGGCGCTTGAGAGGCCGGATGCCGAGTCCAGCAAGCAGCTCGCGTACGACACGCGGAGAGGTCAGTTTCGGCTCCATTTCCGATTATTCTATCATGCCGCTTCTGCGCATGCGCAAAGCGGCGCCTCGCGAAGAGGCGCCGCTCTTGGAGAAAGCCTCAGTTGGTGGAGAGTTCGTAGACGGTGACGCCCTGACGGCCGTAGTCGAGAGCCTGCTGTCCCGTGTCGAAACACAGGTCGATGCGGTTGCCGACGATCGCGCCGCCAGTGTCGGCGGCCACCGCGTATCCGTAACCGGGAATGTAGAGGCGCGTCCCGAGCGGGATGACGCTGGGATCGACCGCCGCGACGCCGTAGCGCGCCGGCACGCCTGTGGCCGTTCTGCCGTTCGACCAACTGGGATCTGCCCAGTAGGCGGTGGCCAACATGCTGAGCGTCGACGTCACGCGGCCTATGAAATCGCCACGGGACACTTCGGGCAGCTTGGCGCCGATGTGGATCAACTCCGGCCGTGCGGGCCGCACGACCTTCTCCCCGACGATCGCCACCGATACGACGCGCGTGCCCTGGTAGATCCGGCGGACGGTTTCCACGGCCACGCCGGCGGTGCCGGACTGGGCGACGACCTCGCGGCCGAGCGCCAGGGTCGGGTCGAAGACGGTGCGCACGCCGTACGACACGGGAACCGATAGGTCGCTCACCCGCGCAGCCACGATGGTGGGCGTATTGTGCGCGGTGCCGCTCCAGAGAGCATCCTGGTATCCGGGGGCCGGATCGGCGTTGTCGAGGGTTGCGCCGAACGTGGGCAGAGGGAGCGGCTTGCGGGCGAGCGTCTTGTGTGCCTTCACAGCAGCCCGGGGGGCGTCGCGCAGGACGGTTGCCCTTGCGGCGTAACCCGCAAGCAAGATGAGCAGGGCGCCCGATATCAGCGCGATGCTGCGCCATCCTACCTGCCGAAGCTTTGACAAGACGGACCTCCTTCTTCCTACAACCTTCCATTCATCAGAAGTTGTAGGACTGCCGTATTCTATCACCCGCTTCCGTAGGCTTCAAACACCCAAACGATGAGAATTTCCCTGGATCGCCTAGAACGCGGCGCCAAGGGGCCGGAAGACCCTGCGGGCATTCTGGCCGGTGCGAAGGGCCAGATCGGCCTCTGTAGCCCCCTGGGCGGCTGCGAGCGCGGCGAGCGTCTCCACCACGAAGGCGGGCTCGTTGCGCCGGCCGCGATGCCCCTGCGGCGCCAGGTAGGGACTGTCGGTCTCGACCAGCAGGCGATCGGGCGGCACGCGGCCCGCCAGGCTCCTGAGCGTCTCGTTGCGCTTGTAGGTGAGGTTGCCGGCGAACGAGACGAAAGCACCGCGGGCAAGCGCCTCCGTCAGGAGGGCCTCGCCACCGTCGAAGCAGTGAAAGACGGCCCTGACATCGGGATATGCGTCGAGCAGTGGAAGTATGTCGAGGCCTGACTCCCTGAGGTGCAGCACGACCGGCAGGCCGAGCTCCCGCGCGATGGCCATCTGACGGCGCGCAAGCTCCATCTGGCGCTCCTTCGGGGCGTAGCCGTCGCCGTGAAAGTCGAGGCCGATCTCGCCGATCGCCCCGACCCGTGTCGATCGCGCCAGTTCCGCGATCGCCCGCAGTTCACGCTCGCCTGCCCGCCCGGCCTCGTACGGGTGGAGGCCGACCACCGCCGCTACCTGGGGCAGGCGCTCGGCGAGCTCCACCGCACGCTGCGACGACGGCAGGTCGTAGCCGACGACCACCACCGCCCCCACCCCTGCCGCCGCCGCCCGCTGGAGGACGGCGTCCGCGTCCTCCAGCAGGTCCTCGTGGTTGAGATGGGCGTGGCTGTCGACGATCACTTGATCTTGGTCCCTGCGGGGAGCGGCTCGCGCGGCGAGACGATCTGGAGCGTCCCGGACGTCTTGCCGGCCAGGATCATGCCGTGCGACACGACGCCCCTGATCTTCGCCGGCTGCAGGTTCGCCACCAGCACCACCTGCGTGCCAGGCAGCGCATCCGGCGCGTAGTGCTCCGCGATCCCCGAGATGACGGTGCGCGGATCCGCCTCGCCGAGATCCACCTTGAGCTCGAGCAGCCGGTCGGCGCCCTTGACGCGGCTGGCCTCGAGGATCGTGCCGACGCGAAGGTCCAGCCGCTGGAACTCCTCGATGGTGATCGTACCCGGTCCATCGGCTGGCGCAGCCTGCGCCTGGGCCGTCGCCTTGGCGTGCGGTGCCGGCGCGGGGTCCGCGCCGGCTGCTGCGGCGACTGTCCCGTCCGCCTCCTCGCGCTCGGTCTCGATGCGCGGGAAGATCGGCTCGCCGCGCTCCACCTTCGTGCCTGCGGGAAGTCCTCCCCATGCCGCGTCGGCGAGGGTGGCGGCCTCGGCGCCGCCAAGTCCGAGCTGGCGGAAGATGGCGCTTGGCGCATCGAGCAGGAACGGCTTCAGCAGCACGGCGGCAATGCGCAGCGATTCCGCCAGATCGTAGAGGACGTCGCCGAGCCGCGGGTCGCCGCTGCGGTGCAGTTGCCAGGGCGCCTCCTCTTCGATGAACTTGTTCGCGCGCTTCACGAGATCGAACACCGCCGCGACCGCGTCCGAGACCTGCAGGCGCAGGAGGCGCTCCTCGACACGGCGCGTCGTCTCCTCGGCATGGGTGCGCAGAGAACTGTCAGAGGGGGTCGGGATCGTGCCGCCCGTGAATCGTTCGATCATGGCCGTCGTGCGCGAGAGCAGGTTGCCGAGGTCGTTCGCCAGGTCCACGTTGGTGCGCAGGATCAGCGCATCCTCCGTGTAGCTGCCGTCCGCGCCGAAAGGCACCTCGCGCAGGAGGTAGTAGCGCACGGCGTCCCTGCCATAGCGCCGCACCAGTTGGCGCGGGTCGATCACGTTGCCGCGCGACTTCGACATCTTCTGCTCGCCGAGGAGGAGCCAGCCGTGGCCGTACACCACCTTGGGCAGGGGCAGGTCCAGCGAGAGCAGGAGCGCCGGCCAGATCACCGCGTGGAAGCGGACGATCTCCTTGCCCACGAGGTGCACGTCGGCGGGCCAGTAGCGCCTGAAGCGCTCGGGGTCCTGAAGGTAGCCGCAGGCGGTGATGTAGTTCGTCAGCGCGTCCACCCACACGTAGGCGATGTGGCGCGGGTCCTGCGGCAGCGGGATGCCCCAGCGGAAGCTCGTGCGGGAGACCGACAGGTCGTCGAGCCCCTGTCGGATGAACTGGAGCATCTCGTTGCGGCGCGACACCGGCTGGATGAAATCCGGATGGCTCTCGATGTGCTGTAGGAGGGGCTCGGCGTAGCGCGACAGCCGGAAGAAGTAGCTCTCCTCGTTCAGCCGTGCGACCGGGCCGCCGCAGGTTGGACAGTTGCCGTCGACGAGCTTGCCCTCCACCCAGAACGACTCGCACGGCGTGCAGTACCAGCCCTCATATTGCGACAGGTAGAGGTCGCCCTTGGCCTCCAGCCTGCGGAAGACCTCCTGCACCACCTGCTCATGCCGGGTCTCCGTCGTGCGGATGAAATCGTCGTGCGAGATGCCGAGCACCTGCCAGAGGTCGCGGATGTCCGCCACGATCTCGTCGACGTACGCGATCGGTGTCTTGCCCACCTTGCCGGCGCGATCCTCGATCTTCTGGCCGTGCTCGTCCGTGCCGGTGACGAAGAAGACGTCCTCGCCGCGCAAGCGGTGGAAGCGTGCCAGGGCGTCGGCCGCCACCGTGGTGTAGGCGTGGCCGATGTGAAGGCGATCGTTCGGGTAGTAGATCGGGGTCGTAATCGTAAACCGCTCAGGCATCTGCGCTACCTCCTCTGACATAGAAAAACGCCGTCACCCTCAAGGGGCGACGGGTCGCGGTACCACCCTCATTCTCCGGCCGAGGCGGCCGGACTCTTGCCGATCACGGTGGCACCGGCGCGCCCTCGGCCAAAAGGCTCTGTGCGCGCACTCCGGAGTCATCGACCAGCGCACCGCCCGCCGGCTTCCACCCGCCCCGGCTCGCTCCTGGACAGCTTCCCGCTGGCGCTCTCCATCGTCGCGTTCGCTTATTGAAGTATCGTAGCGGCCAGCCCAGCGCTTGTCAAACGCGGGCCGCCTCGTGGAGCCGTGTCCCAAGGCCATGACGTCGCGCAGAGCCTTCCTCCTCTATCGAGGAAAGACACCGTCCGACCGCGTCCCACCCCTCCCGGGAGACGAGGGCCGCTCTCGCCTGAAAGCCAGGCGCCACATATTTGGCGAGCCGGCCCTCCTCCCGATGGTGCTCACTCCCGATACAGCAGTCCCGGGCCACGCTACGAGGCCGTGAAGGCGCCCCAGGCGCAGGCTGCCGCGATCAGGCGCTGGCCTCCCCCGCCAACACGAGGGCCAGCGCGAACCCGTCATATCCTTTGCTGCCGACGGTCTGAAGCGCCGTGGCGCGCACCCGCGGCTCGCGTGCCAGCTCCCGCAGAAAGCGGCGCATCCCCTGGACGTCCTCGTCGGTGCTTTGGGCATCTGCAAGGGCGCCGCGGCGTACGACGTTGTCCACGACGATCAGGCTTCCCGGTGCGGTAAGGCGCAGGGCATAGCTGAAGTAGAGCGGTGTGTTCCGCTTGTCGGCGTCGATGAAGACGAGATCGAAGGTCTCATCCCCTTCTGTGAGCATCTGCGCCAGCACGTCCGCGGCACGTCCCTCCCGCACCTCGACGACCCCGCCGAGGCCGGCTCGGGACAAGTTCTGCCTCGCCACCCGCGCATGGCGCGGTTCCGCCTCGATCGTCACGAGGCGTCCGCCCTCTGGCAGTGCCCTTGCCAGCCAGATGGCGCTATAGCCTCCTAGCGTGCCGATCTCAAGGATCCTCTTCGCCCCCTTCAGCCGCGCCAGGAGATGCAGCAGCATGCCCTGGTTCGGAGCCACCTGGATATCAGGCAGTCCGGCGGCCGCCGCAGCGGCGAGGGACTCCTCCAGGACAGGATCCTCAGGCACCAGCAGGTCGCTGATGAAGCGATCCACCGCCAGCCACGTCTCTTCCATCACCCGAAACTCCCCCACTTCCTCGGGTGCCGCATCGTCTTCATTCTACACGGGTTGCCGAACACTTGTTGGAAGGATTGACCATCCTGAGGAACGAATGGCGTGTGCAGCCAAGGAAAGGGGATATGCCGCATGATCAATCGCGTCGTACTGGTCGGCCGCCTCGCCACCGACTCCGTCCTTCACTACTCCCGCGACGGCCTGGCCATCTCGGCCTTCTCCCTGGCGATCGGGCGCACGGAATCCGGTGCCGATTTCCTGCCGATCGTGGCCTTCCGCCGCCTGGCCGAGGCGACCTCCCGCTATCTGCTCAAGGGAAGGCTCGTCGGCATCGAGGGCCGGATCGCGAGCCGCTCCCTGGATACGACCGACGGCGAGCAGCGGCGGGTGATCGAGATCGTCGCGGACCGGTTGCGCTTCCTGGATCCGCCCATCGCGCTGGGTGAGGAGACCCCTGCCCCCAAGGCGGCAACAGAGACCGCGCAGGGCTAGGCCCCAACATGCCCATCCTGCAGTTCGTCCTCAACGCCGTCACGACCCTTCAGAGCTGGTTTGCCGGCTTTGCGGTGCTCGCGCTGCTCTACGGCGCCTATCTGCTCTGGACAAGCGGCGACAACCCCCAGAGCCGCACCCGGGCCTGGGGCCACCTGTACTCGGTCGCGGCCGGGCTTGTGCTCGTGATCTTCGCCAAGGACATCGTACGGGTGATCTTCCAATGGGCTGGACTTTCCGCGCCGCTCTGAGCCCCGCGCTGCAGAGGGCATACGGCTGGGTGGGTGTGCTGCTCTGGGCACACGGCTTCCCACCGTCCGCGCCGGTGGTGAGCGAGTTGACGCACATCTCCCTTCTGGCGGGCAGCGCTCTCGCCGTTCCGCTCTTCATGCTCGAGTCCGGAGCGGGGCGGGCCGCCCACGCGTTCATGCGCCTCTTCCTTGCGGTGGGCGGCGTCCTCACAAGCCACATCATCGTCTCATGGCTGTGGCAGCTCAACGACGCACTCGTCGCCACCATCGCCAAGGTGGCGGGGTCCGTCGCGGTGCCATCGCCAGGCTTCGGCTCGACACTCGTGGACCTGCTCGTCTTCGGCCTGCCGTACCTGCTGATGCTCGTTTTCCTCGCGGGCCTGCTGCTGGCACGCCTCGCAGCCATCGCGTTGCTCGCCTCGGTCGCACCGCTCGCCTTCCTGCTCGGTATCCATCGCAGCCTGGTTCGCGTGCCGATGCTCTGGCTGTGGCAGATCGCGGCCTGGTCCATCCTGCCTGCCGCAGAGGCGTTCGTCCTTGTCGCCGTGCGCGGTCTGGCAGGGGAGCTCGCCATCGCGGTGCCGGCATCCGATATGCTGCTCAGCCTCGTCCTGCTGTTCTTCATGCTGCGCCTGCCCTTCACGCTTCTCGGCGCCTGGCGGCGTCTGCTGCCGTGAAGTGCCATGTACCCGTCGACCTCCTGCGCGTGGAACCGCGCATCTGGGGCGACCTTGAGACAAGCCAGGCGATCAGCCTGTTCGGCGCGGGGGTGGTCGCACTGGCAGCTCTCGGGGGGCGCTTGCCGCTGGCCGGCGCGGTACTGCTCGCAGGGCCGCTCGCCGGCTACGCCCTGCTGGAGCTCGAAGGCCAGCCGGTTCGTCGACTCCTCCCGCGCATCCTGCGTCATGGCCTAAGGCGTTCCCTGCAGCCGACGGACCTTGATCAGACGCTCTGGCAGGAGGATGTGCCGGCCACCGCAATGCATCAGATGCGGCACGTCCTGCATTGTCTAGTGGGTAAGATGCGCGGCGGCAGGTAACCAGCCGGCGGCAGGCGAACGTAGCGCCAGCGCCGCGCGTTCGGCGGCAGACTCCCCTTGGGGCGGGTGACGATGACCATTCGTGTTTGCGTCGCAGGGGCCACCGGCTGGACCGGAGGCGCTGTGGCGCGGCAGATCATCACGTCGGAAGGTTTTCGCCTGACCGGTGCCGTCGCGCGCCGCCAGGCCGGCATGGACATAGGCGTCGCGCTCGGAACGTCCCCTCTCGGCATCACGATTGCGGCCGACCTTGCGTCGGCACTGAAGGAGCCGACCGACGTCCTGATCGACTACACCGCACCGGATATCGTCAAGCACCACGCCATGAGCGCGCTCGAGCGAGGTGTGAGGGTCGTGATCGGCACATCCGGTCTGACGGCGCAGGACCTGGAGGAGATCGGTGCGCTGGCCGCGGCCAGGGGTCTTGGCGTCATCGCCGCCGGAAACTTCTCCGTGACGGCGGCGCTCGCCAAGCACTTCGCCCTGCTCACAGCCAAGTACATCCCGTCCTGGGAGATCGTCGACTATGCGAGCGCGAGCAAGGTCGATGCCCCCAGCGGCACCGTGCAGGAGCTCGCGGAGGAGCTGGGACAGGTGGCCCGGCCGCGCCAGGAGTTTCCGCCAGGCGTCCTCCACGGTCGACCCGAAGCCCGCGGCGCGGAGATCGAGGGTACCCGCGTGCATTCCTTGCGCCTGCCGAGCTACGTGATCGCCTTCGAGACGATCTTCGGCCTGCCGAACGAGAGGCTGACCATCCGCCACGACGCCGGTTCCGGCGCAGATCCCTACGTTGCCGGCACCCTGCTCGCCGTCAAGGAGGTATTGCGCGTACAGGGCCTCGTGCGGGGCCTGGACCGCCTGCTGTTCGCCTGAGGCGACCGCCGGCGGCGCCCGTGTAGAGTCATTCACCGTCCAATGCTCGCGGCGGTCCCCACAGACGGTCGTCACAAACGCAGAAGCCTTGCGCAGCCCGCGCCGGAAGCGGGCTTCGCCGTTTTTTGGGACCAGCCCGCGCGGTCACGGCTGATCTCCGCGTGTCGCCAGAGCGCTCTCGGCTGCCCGAACGACCGACGGCGGTCGGCGAGAGACGGTGAGCCGAGGTCCACACCGTCCTGTGGCAGCGGGACGGCATAGCAAGACTTTGACATATCCGAACAACATTTGGCAGGAACCGATTCCGGGACCTGGAAGCCCACTCCATCCTATTGGGAAAGGTTGTGGCGCTCCATGGTCTCTGCGTCTCTGCCCTCGCCGCCCATGCAGCCATTCCGCCCATGGCCCTGACGCGCACGGCGGCGCTGCCGTCCGGCACGGTCTATGAAGTCGGCCGCAGGGAGTACGCGTGGCTCGTACCGGAGGAACGCGACGCGCATCAGGCAGCCCTGCGCAACTTCCTGCTCGCCGCCAGGGGGCCGGTGTTCTGGACCCTCGCGGGGCGTGCGGCCCAACGACACCTTTACCTCTGGCTGCAGGACGATCCAGGCAACATCCAGGCCCTGCGCGACCTCGGTGCCCCCTTTGCAGCGATCGGCTCCGACGTGCCGGAGGATCTGCGCTGGGCCGTCGCCAACCCGGCGCTTCCCCCGTGGCGCCTTGGCGCCGGGCGCATACCGGCAAGCCCGCGCGCTGCCCGGCCGACCGTGGGGCGTACGGCTCCCCGCCCGCACCTGCGCTTCCTCGAGGCAGGTACCGGCTATCGCCAGCTGCTGGCGGTCGAATCCTACCCCGAACAGCTCGACGAACTCAGCCTGGAGCGGCTCTGGTCGCTCCCGCAGAGCGCCATCGTCGCCGTGCGGCTGGCTCCGCTGTCCGCCCCTGAAGCACGCCTGCGCCTCGAGCGCCGCCTGCAGCACTTGCACGCGAGTTCCTTCTTGCGCCGCCAGCGCGGCCGCCTGCCGGACTCCGAGGCCGAAAAGGCGCAGGAGGACGCTCTTCGGCTGCGCGAGGTCCTGGTGGAGGGCCGCGAGAGGCTCTTCACCGCGGCGTTCCTGGTCGCCGCGGAGGGACCTGACCGCTCCGCCTGCGAGGCAGAGGCCGCGCTCCTGCGCACGACCTTCGCCGAGATGGGCTTCCTGCTCCAGGTACAGCTGGGATTGCAGGCCGCTCTGCTCGACTGGCTGCTGCCACTTCCTGCGCCCCGGGAAGCGCCGGCACGCCTCCTGACGGCGAGCGCTCTCTCCTGCCTCGACCTGACGCCGGCAGGAATGCCGGTCACCGGCGGAGACAGCCTGGGCGTGCACCTGACCGACCGCACCCCCGTCCTGCGCGACCGGCTGCACGCAGCCAACCCGATGGCGGTCGCGCTGGGCAGTCCCGGACACGGGAAGTCGGCGTTCGTCAAGGCGGAGCTGCTCCGCCAGACGCCGCGCTACCTGCTCGTCGTGGACCCTGAGGGCGAATACGGTCCCGTCGTGGAGCATCTCGGCGGCACGTCCTTGGAATCCCTCCCCCGGGGCCCGGACGCGCCGGGTCGCCTGGCTCTGTCGCTGCGTAAGCTCCCCCAGAACTTGTGGCCTTCGCTGCTGCGCGATGCGGCCGCCTATGCCATCGCCGCCGCAGAGGCCACGGCCCTCGTGGAGCCGTTCTGGCTGACCCTCGACGAAGGTCATCTCTGGCTCGGCCCCGCCGGGGCCGAGGACGCGCTCGTCGATCTCGCCAAGCGTGCGCGCAAGCGCGGCCTGATCGTCACGATCGTCAGCCAGAATGTCGGCGACTTTCTGCACTCGCAAGGCGGGCAGCTGATCCTGGCCAACGCCGGCCGCTTGACGCTGTTTCACCAGCAGCCCACCGACCTGCCGCGCCTCAGGGAAGTGCTGCACCTCTCAGACCGTTCCCTCGACTTCCTGCGCACCTGCCGCCCAGGAGAAGCTCTGCTGCTGGACGAGCTCGGCACCATCCCGTTCCGGCTGACCCTCGACGAGGAGGAGTTGCGCCTTGTCGACACGCGTCCCGTCTTTGCGCGCACTCGCTGAGCGCCTGCGCGATCCGCTCTGGCTGCCCTTGCTGAGTGCCCTCTTCGCGTTCGGGGCCTTTGAGGCGGCCAGCCTCGGGTCCGGCCAGACGGTGCTGGTCGCGGCCAGGAATCTGCCCGCCGGCACACCGCTCACCCAGGCGGATGTACGGCGGGTGCGCTGGTCGGGCAGCCTGCCCGGGCCGGTCCTGGCCATCCCCCAGGGGCACCTGCTGGTCCCCGTCGCACAGGGGCTTCCATTGCTGCGCAGCACAGTCGTCCTGAAGAACCGGCATCCCTCTGCTGCGCTGGAGGTGGTGGGCATCCCTGCCGAGGCGCTGCTGAGCTCTCCGCCACTCACGTCCGGTGAACGCGTCGCGGTCTACATCGCCGCCGCCGGCCTGCCGCTGCAGCGTCTCGTACCGTCTGCGACCGTCGCGGCCGGGAGCGCGGCGGGCGCCATCGCGCTCATCGTGTCGCCCGCCAGTCTCCCGGCACTGCTCGCGGGCCTCGCGGCCGGACACCTCATCGTGGTCGCCACGCCGCAAGACTAGGAGGGATCGCCATGCGCTCGCTCTACGCCCTGCATCCCGAGACGGTGCTGCAACTCCATGAGCGCGGTGCCGCCGTCTACGGGCAGCCGCTCACCCTATCCCTCGCCGAGACCGAAGACCGCATGCTGCAGGAAGACTACGGGCGGGTCGTGATCGATCCGGGCCTCGTGCGCTCGGCAGAGGAGCAGCGCGCCCTGCGCCGCATCGAGGTCGTCCATCCGGATGCGGAGATCACATGGCTGCGCGGGCGATTCTCCCAGCGCGGCGACCTGGCGCTGGAGGACCTGGCCGCCGAGCTGCGGGGCGAGACACCGCGGGAGGAGGCGGTGCTGGCGGTGGTGGTCGCGCCAGGCGACGCGCGTCAGGGAGCGGCCGTGGCGCTGGCCGTCGCCGCGCACCTCGCGAGGCATCGCGACGCCCTGCTGGTCGAGACGGACACGGTCGAACCCGTATATGCCCGTCATCTGCATATCAGAGCCTGCCTGGCCGAATACATGGCTGGCGGCGTGACCCTTGCCCCTCCGGGCTGGCCGAAGCGCCTGCGCGTCGTGCCCGCGCCCGCAAGGCCGGAGCTGCTCCTGCAGTCCGGCATGCAGCCCCTGCTCGACCGTCTCGAGCGGGGGCGCAGCGAAGCCAGCGTCGTCGTGCGCGCCAGCGCGAACCTGGCAGACCGCGGACTCATCGCCTCGCTCGCCCGTGCCAGCGACATCCTGCTCACCGCCGGCGGCACCGACAAGGACTACCGCCGCTGGCTGCAGAGCCTGGCGCCGCTGGCCAAGCTGACCGCCGTGCCGGAGGGGCGGCTGCCCCTCCGGCGACAGGTCCTGGCCCGCCACGGCGCACAGATCTGGGCGATGCGCGAGGAGACGTCCAAAGATGACCGCTGACGTGCGGCTCGGATACTGGCTGGGGCCGCTCGAAGGGCTGTTCCGCGACGACGAGGTGAGCGAGATCATGGTGCTCGACTTCGATCGCGTCTTCGTGGAACGCCGCGGCAAGATCACACCGGAGCGCGTCGCGTTCGCGGACCGCCGTGCGCTTCAGGAACTGATCGAGAGGCTTCTCCTGCCGCTCGGCCGCGAACTCACACAGGCCACCCCCTACACCGACGGCCGCCTCGGCGACGGGGTGCGCTTCACCGCCACCATGCCGCCCCTCACACCGTCGCCGACCCTCACCATCCGCAAGGTGGCCACCATGGATCTCGAAACGGCATGGCGCGACGCGCTCGGGGGAGACGAGCGGCCGCTGCGCATCCTGCGTTCGTGGGTCAGGAGCCGGCGCAACGTCGTGGTCGCGGGCGCCGCCGGAACCGGCAAGACGTCGCTCGTACGCCTGCTCGCGCAGGTGATCGACCCGGCGGAACGCGTGCTGACCATCGAGGAGACGCGCGAGCTTGAGCTCGCGCGGGTACATCCTCACGTGGTCGCGCTCGAGACCCGCTCGCCGAACCGGGCTGGGCTCTACGCGATCGATCTCGAGGACCTTTTGCGCCTAGCCCTGCACATGCGCCCGGACCGCATCATCGTCGGTGAGATCCGCGGCCGCGAAACGGTCGCCTGGCTGTCGGCCCTGGACACGGGCCACCGCGGCAGCATGACCACCCTGCACGCCACGTCGGCCGGGGACGTCATCGACCGGCTGCTGTTCGCCGCCGCACCGGCGCGCAGTGTGCCGCCGCGCCTTTTGAGACCGCGCCTGCGCCGTCTGCTCGGTGGCGTCGTGCACCTGGAGCGGGCCCAGGACGGCCTGCGCCGCCCGACAGTCCTCATGCAGTACGACGATGGCCGTGGTGTTCAGGTGTGGCCATGACGGCGGCGCTGGCCCTTGCCGCCTTGGCCTGTCTCGCCGGAAGTTTCGCGGCCGCGGGCGGCAGGGCGATGTTGCGCTGGCTGCTGCCGCTGGCGGCGCTTCTCGCCAGCTCGAGGGCAGGCGCAGCCGTGGCGCTGGCCGCCGCAGCCTCGATCGCCCTCTGGCAGGCCGGCCTCAGCCGCTATCTCGCCCTGAGGCGCCGCGCCCGCCTGCAGGCCGCCGCCGAGGAGCCGATCCAGGCCATGTTCGAACAGGCGTCGCTCTATGGGAGCGCGGAGCTCTGCGCTCTGGCGGCACTGCCAGCCTGCAGCGCGGACCTCAGGCCGCTATGGCAAGGTGCGCTTGCGGACTGGCTGCGCGGCGGCACGAGCGAGGCCGCGTTCGCGCACGCCGGCAGGAGCTTCGGCATCCCGCTGCTCATTCGCCTGGCCAGGGCGCTCGCGCTGAGCCGGCATACGGGCTCTCCGCTCGACCGCCACCTCGCCGTGCTGCTGGAAGATGCCGCCGACGATCGCCGTGAGACGGCGGACGTGGAGGGCGAGACACTGCCCTATGTCGTCGTCACCGTCCTCATGGCGAGCGCACTCCTCCTGCTCGGCCTCATCGAAGCCGTCGAGGGGCCTCTCGTGCCCTGGCTCACCTGCCTTGCCCTGACGACAGGCGGTACGATACCGCTGCTCGCCTCGGCACTGCTGCCATGACCAGTCGCGCACTGCTGCTGCTCGCAGCTGCAGCCGCCTGGCGTGCAGGTCGTCAGAGCCTCCCGCTGCTTCCGCTCTGGCTCCTGGCCGCCGCGCTCGGTCCGTGGTACATGCTGCCGCTCGCGCTCGGCCGCCCCGCCGGTCTCCTCGTTGGGCGGCTGGGCCGTCAGCTGAGATCCAGGGCTGCACGCGAAGAGGTGCGCAAGTCCGTACCCGGTCTCCTGACGGACCTCGCGATGGCGGCGGCGGCGGGACAGCCGCTGCATGCCGCGCTGCGCTACGCCGGCCTCTGGGCAGAGGACCCGCTCGGCCCGGCGCTTGCCGCATTTCAGGATCAGGTGCAGCGCGGCGGCAGCGTCGCCACGTCCCTTGAGGCGCTGCGACTCTCGCTGCGCACGCCCGAGATGGATCGCCTGGTCGCACTGCTCGCGCGCGACGCGCAGCTCGGCCTGCCACTCAGCGACTCGGTCGCCCGCTACCGCCGCGGCGCCCTGGGCGACGTGCGCAAGGAGCTGCGCCGCACCGCCGCATACCTGCCGTACGTCTTCACGACGCTCGCGGGCATCGTCCTGCTCGAAGGCGTCGCGCTCATCGCCGCTCCCTGGCTGCTTTCACTCTGGCGGTCCATCTGACACAGGGCCCAGCGGTCATGGAGAAGCAGCTTCCGGACGGTGCGCGCAGCGAATGCCCGCGATATTCTTGGATCTGCTGCGGGCGAACCTTACCGTCGAGCCCTCCCGCTTCGTGCAGCAGGTCCCGCTCCACGTGACCCAGTGGCGGTGGCGGTGAGAAGCGGACGGGGCGCAATGGACGTCCTGTCCGGCGCGACGGCCACCACGTTCCGCCCCAGCATCGCCCCATAGAGCGAGCCTGCGCGCGGCGCCACCACGGTGCCGCGCGCGGCGTTTCGGGCGGCGGCGGCAGGTGGGCCGTGCCGCCATGAACAAGTAGCTGGGCCAGGGGGAGTCACACGTGGTTCGCTGCGCCTGGGTACCTGGGGACGATCCGCTCTACGTCGCCTACCACGATCGCGAGTGGGGCGTTCCTGTCCATGATGATGTCCGCCTCTTCGAGTACCTCTGCCTCGAAGGCGCGCAAGCCGGCCTCAGCTGGCGCACGATCCTGCATCGGCGGGAACACTATCGGCAGGCCTTCGCGGGCTTCGTGCCGGAGAAGGTGGCCGCCTTTACCGAGGCTGACGCCCTGCGTCTCCTGCAGGACCCTGGCATCGTGCGCAACCGTCTGAAGGTACACGCTGCCCTGGAGAACGCGCGCAGGGTCGTCGAGATCCAAGAGCGCGCAGGCTCGCTCGCGTCCTACCTCTGGGCCTTCGTCGACGGACGGCCGCACGTGAACCGCTGGGCCACGGCCGCCGACGTGCCGGCCGTGAGCGAGGAGGCGCAGGCCATGAGCCAGGCGCTTCGGAAGATGGGCCTCCGCTTCGTCGGTCCGACGATCTGCTACAGCTTCATGCAGGCCACCGGCATGGTCATGGACCATGTCGTGGAATGCTTCCGGCACGACGAACTCGCCACCTATGGCGACGAGAAGGTGAGGTAGGGCCTCGCCGGACGGCAACCACAAGGGGTCTTCCCTGGACATCCGCCACTTCAGCGACATCGACGCGGCCAGCGATCCCGGATGCTTCATCGCGTTCCTCGAGCATGTCGAAGGTCTCAAGTGGCTGCAGGCGACGCGCGAGGCGTCGTTCGGCCTGCTGGCGCTGAAGCCTTGCGAGCACATGTTGGAGATCGGGTGCGGCCCGGGCACGGCGGTGAATCTGCTGAGGGAACGGGGCATCGAGGCGGTCGGCGTCGACGCGAGCCGCGCAATGGTGCAGCACGCGCGGCGAAGGTGCCGGACGCGGAGTTCTGTCAGGCGGTCGCCGCCGCACTGCCCTTCGCAGACCACAGCCAGGACGGCTACCGTGCGGAGCGCGTCTACGAACACCTGCACGATCCTGGGGCCGCTCTGGGCGAAGCGCGGCGGGTGCTGCGCCCAGGGGGCCGCATCGCCCTCCTGGATCTCGACTGCGATCTCTGGGCGGTCGACGCGGACGACCTGGACGTGACGCGTTCGCTCCAGCGGGCCATGGCCGGGACCGTGGCAAGTCTGAGGATCGGCCGGCGCTACCTCTCGCTCCTGCGCGACGCGGGCTACCAGGACGTAGGTCCAGGTGCTGACGCATGTCCTCGCGGATTTCCGGGAGGCAGAACCTATGCTGTCCGCCGCGGCGCACGCCGCTACGGCCACGGGGCGCGCGAAGGCGAAGAGGTCGAGGCCTGGCTCCGGGACCAGCGAGCCCGCGCCGACGCGGGCCGCCTCTGCCTTTTGCTTCCGATGTTCCTGGCGAGCGGTCTCGCCTAGGATGCCGACACGCGGTCGGAACCTGCCCGCCTGAGCAGGAGGCGGCGCAGGATGCGGTCGACGGGTCGCCCGAGGCGCACCAGCAAGGCCTCGCTGCTGGTGATGGGGTCGACCAGGGCGAGCGGCATGCCCTGGCACCACGCGCCGATGCCGTCGGTGAGGAACTGGTCGCCGATCGCCGCCACCTCGCTGCTGGGCAGCCCAAGGATGGCGAGAGCCCTACGATAGCCGCCGCCAAGCGGCTTCTTTGCCCTCCCCACGGCCGGCAGGCCGAGCATCTGGCCCAATTGCTCGGCCCGTGCCTTGCGGCCGTTCGAAAGGATGACGGCCGCAAGGCCGAACCGCTGCGCCTCTTGCAGAAACAGCCGCGTCCCGGCCGGCACGTCTGCGCTGCGCGCCGGCACCAAGGTGTTGTCGAGGTCCAGCAATAGGCCCCGCACGCCTCTCAGCACCAGTTCCTCCAGCGGCACCGCGCCCAGGTCGGGCACAGCCCTCACGTATCGCGTCACAGGATGCCCTGTCGGCTCAGGACGAGCATGACGATGACCGTGAGGCCCCAGAGGCCGAGGTTGACAAGGGTGGGCCAGTCGGTGACGAGCAGCTCGTCGGGGTTCTCGAAGCGGTCGTTCGCCCCGAGGAGGTAGAGGTAGCGGAAGAGGCCGTAGATGACGAACGGGATCGTCAGCATGAAGGCATGGGCGTGCAGCGGCTGGTCGAAGGTGTAGATGGCGTAGACGGCGATCGTGCTCGAGACGAGCACTCCGAGCAGCTGGTCGAGGAGCGCCTGGCTGTAGTGGCCGAGCACCTGGCGGTGCTGCTCCGGCGCCAGGGACGCGCGCAGCTCGCTGCGCCGCTTGCCGAGCGCGAGGAAGAGCGTCAGCAGCAGGACGAGCACGAAGAGCCAGGGCGAGAACAAGACGCCGATCGCGGCGGCGCCCGCCGCGGCGCGCAGCAGGAAACCCGCCGAGATGCCGAAGGCGTCGAGGAAGAGTTGCGCCTTCAGGAGGTAGGTGTAGAGGGCGTTCACCCCGAGGAAGAGCACGCCGAGCGCGAGCACCCAGAGGCTGCTGATGAGGGCGAGGCTGAGGCCGAGCACGAGCAGCAGCGCGAGCAGGGTCGCCGCAGACCTCAGCGAGACCCGCCCGCTCGCGAGCGGGCGCATGCGCTTCTTGGGATGACGGCTGTCCTCTTCCCGGTCGCGCCAGTCGTTCGCGATGTAGACGGCGCTCGAGAGAAGGCAGAACGCGAGGAAGGCGTAGATCGCAGGGGGCCAGTCCCCGGGGCGCAGGAAGTCCCCGGCGAAGATCAGGGGAGCGAAGACGAGGAGGTTCTTGATCCACTGGCGCGGCCGCATCAGGCGCCAGAGGCCGCCCGCCTGCGAGAGCTGGGCGGGAGCTTCGCCGACGCCGGGCCGTGCGTTCGCCATCTCCACTTCCCCCTCTAGATCTGCAGGCGGTTGAATATGGACTCCGGCAGGAGCCGGATCACGAGCATGACCCATGCCCAGACGGCGGGCACGTGCACCCGGGCGCGCCGCGCCCGCACGGCCCACACGATAGCCTGCGCCACCTTTTCGGGGTCGGCGCCGGACGGCCCTCCCGCCATGCCCCAGGTCATCTGGCTGTCCACGACGCCGAGCTGCACCACCGTGACGCGCGGCCCGCGGCCGGCGAGCCGGTGGTTGAGCCCCTGGCCGTAGGTCGAGAGGGCCGCCTTCGCGGCGCCGTAGACGTAGTTGCGAGCGCGGCCGCGCTCTCCCGCCACCGACGACAGGAGGACGATGAAGCCGCCTGGGTCGATGGCCGGCAGGAGCCCCTCGATGGCGGCCGCGGCGGCGCCGAAGTTCACCCAGGTGGTCTCGCGCATCTCGTCCGCGCTTGCGGCGCCTGCCGCCGCCGCCATCGTGCCGATCGCCCAGACGACCCCTAGGAGCGGCGGGTGCCCCTCGAGGCGCCAGAGCACCTGCGGGTAGTCCCCGGCGCCCGGGTCGAGCAGGCAGGCTTCCGCCTCGATGCCGTGGCGCAGCCTGAGGTCCTGCGCCACGCGCTCCACCTCGGGCAGGTTCCTGCCGCACAGGAGAAGGTCCCGGCCCTCCTTGGCGTAGCACGCCGCGAGGGCGCGGGCGACGGTCGAGGTGGCGCCGAGGATGGCGATGCGCCCCCCGGCCATCTAGCGCACCTCCCCGAGGCCGATGCGCTCCGCGAGGAGCGAGCGGAACTTTCCCTCCGGATCGACCCTGGCCTTGACGGCGAGGAACGCCTCCCAGCCCGGATACATGCGGCGGAACATCTCACGGGTCAGGAAGGCGTCCTTCGCCAGGTAGACGCGCCCGCCGAGGTCCGCCGTCATGGCGTAGAGGTCCTGGAAGAGCCGCAGGGTCCCTTGGCCCTGCATCGGCAGGTCGAGCGCCAGGGTCAGCCCCTCGCGCGGGAAGGAGAGCATGCCCCCAGACGACGGGCCCATCCGCTTCAAGACGCCGAGGAAGTTCGGGTGTCTCGCCGCGTGGATGCGCCGCAGGATCGCCCGCAGCTCGCCGAGTCCCACCTCAGGCGGGTAGACGCCCTGGTACTGCGCGAAGCCCCGCCTGCCGTACAGCCGGAACCAGTCGTCGGCCACGTCGAGCGGGTAGAAGAACTTCCACCACGGCTCGCGCACCGCGAGGCTCGGCTTGTGCATGCCGTAGTAGACGGCGTTGAACGCCCGCCCGACCGGCAGGCTGAGGCTGCCCCCGGGAAACTCGAACGGCACCCTCACGGCGCCGCGCGGCATGGGGTACGGCGCCTCGCCCGCCTTGAGCGCCTGCCGCTCGGTCACGCGGCCGCCCATCAGCACGGCGCGGCCGAGACCGCTGCCCTCCTTGAGCCCGTCGATCCAGGCGACGGTGAAGGGGTAGCTGCGGTCATGGCCGGAGAACCACTCGAGCGTCTCCTCGAGACCACCCGTCCGGATGTAGTCGACGCTCAGGTAGCCGGTCTCGGCCGGCACGAGCTGTAGCGACACCTCCACGATCACGCCGGTCAGCCCCATGCCGCCCACCGTGGCCCAGAAGAGCTCCGCGTCGTGCTGCGGCGAGATGCGGCGCAGCTCGCCATCGGCCGTCAGCAGCACAAGCGCCGTCACGTGCTGGCCGAACGTGCCCGCCGCATGATGGTTCTTGCCGTGCACATCGGCCGCGACGGCGCCGCCCAAGGTCACCCACTGCGTCCCGGGCGTCACGGGCAGGGTCCAGCCGCGCGGCAGAAGCGTGCGCATGATGTCCCCGAGCGAGACCCCCGCCTCGGCGGTGAGCACCCCTTCGGGGCTCAGCGACAGCATCCGCGAAAGGCGCGTCGTCAGAACGACCCGGCCCCGCGAGAGGGCCGCGTCGCCGTAGGCCCGGCCAAGGCCCCGCGCGATGCCCGTGCCGCCGAGCGCTCCCCGGAGGCGGTCCTGCAGCTCCGGCCGCACCACCTCCGCCCGCTCGCGCACGGCATGTCCCCAACCCGCGATCTCGAGGGTCCGCCCCGCCTCATGCACCGCCAACGTTCTGCACCGCTTTCCTTCGCAGGTAGAGGGGCCTCAAGGCGTTGTCAGATAGAAGAAGTCCCGCGAGTCCGGCGTCAGATAGCGGTTCGCGGGCCGCTCGATCGCCGGCGTGAGCTTGGTGCCGACGAGGTAGCCGCCGCTGCCCTGTGGCACCCACTGGTAGAAGTTGAAGGTCACCCAGTAGGAGTTGATGTCGAGCTGCATGGCACGCACCGCATCGGCGGCCACCAGGGTGTGCGCCAGGGTGTAGGCGGAGAGTGGATTTCCGGCGACATAGATGAGGTCACCCGACGGCGTGATGCCGAGGCCGGACCGCCAGACATAGGTGGAATTCCCCACGACGACACCCCATGCCTTCGGCACGCCAAGAAGCGGACTCAAACTGCCGTGGTCCACGATCAAGGGCAGGTTCTGCCGCAAGGACACGAGGCCCTTCTGAGGCACGGAGGCGCTGCCCCACGCTCCCAGGGCGACCCGTCCGCCCCGGTACATGGCGAACGTCGCCACGCCGGGCACCGGCGGATCGAGCATCTCCCCGTCCTGCATGGCACCGAAGGCCGTGCTCTCGCTCTTGAACCCGGCATTGAACGCGGCCACCACGTGGCTGGCGATGGCCGGGTCCTGCGGCAAGAGCCCGCTGCCGTGGATGCCGGAAGCGGTCACAGGCTCGCTCAGACCCGTCTGGTAGTGCACCTGCACCGCCGACGGGTCGATCCACACGAGATAGGAGGTCGCCCACGGCCGCTGCGGATCGGGGTGAAGGAACGTCTCCTCCATCGCCGGGTGACCGCCGACGAGCGGCCCGACAGGCTGCCAGACGCCCTCGCCCGGGGAGGCTGGCCAGCCCTGCGGCAGGGTGATGTTCTTGGGCAGGGCCGTGGTGGCCACGTAGCCCCCGACAGATCGGTGCGGCACCACCGCGAGGCTCGGCGTGACGGCATGCTGCCCTGTCGCATGGTAGTAGATGCGCTGCACCGTATCCGCCAGATTGTAATAGGCGTCCTCGATCGCCGCCACGATGCCGTTGCCGAAGTACTGGCGCACGCCCTCGACGATGCGGATGAAGAGGGAGTTGCCGTCTTGCACGCCTGCGGAGACGGCCGTCAAGGCCGACGACGTGCTGCGCGGTGCCACCTGGCTCAGCCTGATCGCCCCCTGGCGCCAGCTGCCGTGCACGCGGTACGCAACCCAGATGCGCGTGCCGCCAGGGGTCAGTCTGAGCGCGTCGGCAGGTGCGCTCAATGCGAACAGCCAGCGCGTCGCGCCGCCCTGCGTGAGGGTCACGGTCTGGAACTGGCCCGCCACCGCCGTGGCGTAGTACGCGAAACCGCCAGCCGCACCCAGGCCGTAGTCGGACGCGCCCTGGGCCTCGGCGAGGGCCTTGCCGATCTGCAGCGATGCCAGCGTCGGGCCGCTCCAAGTCAATGCGAGCGGGTAGATGCGGGGCGCGGCGCCCTTGACGCTCGCGTCCATCAGCGCCGACTGCGGCTGCCGGCCGGTCCCGAGGGACACAACGAGCGGCCTGCCGTCCTGGCGCAGGAGATGTACGTCCTTCGGCAACACGGCCTGGACCGCCCGCGGCAGCGTCGGGTCGACACTTGCCGCGCTTGCGGCGGGCAGGGTCGGTCTCAGGAGCAGAGCGCTCAGAACCACCAGGACGGCCAGAACGATGACCAGGCGCAGCGGACGAACGCGCCGCCTGCGTCGGGTGAGATGCCTCGGCAACGACTTCCCGCCTTTGCGCGTATTGCCGCCGAGGCGGCGTTCCTCAGAACTACCGCTCATGCTAAGCCACGTTTCCTAGGATCGCATGAAAGCGATTACAGTATACGAACCGCACCTGATTATGGAAAGACGCAGATGCTGGCAGCACTACCGGTGCAATGTGCGGACGAACTGCAGGCATTGTCTAGCGCTGTTGTTTTGCCGCCTCGAGTTCCACGGCCGCAAGCACGATGCCGAGGTGCGAGAAGGCCTGCGGGAAATTCCCGCGCGGGCTCCCGGAATCCATGTCGCAATGCTCGCCGAGAAGGCCGAGATCGGTGGCACTGCGCAAGAGACCCAGCAGCAGCTGCTCCGCGCGCGCGAGTTCGCCCCTTTGAATGTGCACCCTCGCGAGGTGCGAGGTGGAGAGCACGAAGGGGAACGCGGCCGCCCCGAGCATGTCGGAGGCGTAGCGGTAGACCCAGTGGCCGTGCACGAGATCGCGCTCGATGGCCGACAGCGTCGAGGAGAAGCGCTCGTCGCCGGCTGCGCAGTACCCATAGAGCGGCAGCGTGAGAAGCGCCGCGTCGAGCTTGCCGCCGTCGTCGAACGCCTGCGTGTAGTGGCCCGCCCGCTGGTCGAAGCCATGCTCCTCGATCGCCTTGCGCACCAACTCGGCCTCTGCCCGCCAGCGCCTTGCACAGGCGGTCTCGGACAGCATGTCGGCGAGCTCCGCGCCGTAGTGCAGCGCGACCCAGCACATCAGTTTCGAATGGGTGTACTGGGCGTCCTTGCCCCGGAACTCCCACAGGCTCGCGTCGGCCGCACGCCAGTTTACCTCCACCCAGTTGACGATGGCCTCGAGAAGCTGCCACCAGGAGGCGAGGCTCTCCTGGTCTCCCGTCTCCTTGAGATAGCGGTAGACGACCCAGAGGAAGTCGCCTTCGATGTCGAGCTGCAGCTGACCGGTCGCGGCGTTGCCCTCGCGGCAGGGGCGCGAGTCCAGGAAGCCGCGCAGCCAGTCGAGGTCGCGCTCTCCGCGGATCAGCGTGCCGTCGACATGGAAGAAGGGAGCCTGGAACGGCTTGCCCTGGAGATCGACGCACTCCAGCATGAACTCGATGAACCGCCGGGCGGCCACGCGGTCGCCTGACGCGAGCAGGGCTTCCGCGCTGTAGGCGCCGTCGCGGATCCAGGAGAAGCGATAGTCCCACTGGCGCGTGCCGCCCGGCAGTTCCGGCAGCGAGGTGGTGGGAGCGGCGATCAGAGCCCCCGTGGTGCGGTAGGTCAAGCCGCGAAGCACCAGGAGCGAGCGCTCCACCGCCTCGCGATACGGTCCGCGATAGGCGGACCTGAGGCTCCGGCGCCAGTACTGCACATTGTGCCGGTAGGTGCGGTGCCCCTCCTCCGACGCGATCTCCCGCTCGGCTTGCAATGCCTCCTCGGCCACGGCCGCGGCCGTCTCCGTGAGGTCGCGGCGGCTGTCGCCAACGTAGCGCAGGATGATGTCATAGCGGCCTCCAGGCAGACTCCAGACGCCCGAGAGAGGATCGCGCACCGCCACTCCGGCCCCGTCGTGCCCGCCGATGGTGAAGAGGAGCGCCTCCTCGCCGAGCGGATTGCGCAACAGTACGCCCTTCCCGTCCGACGACACCGCGGGCGACACGAGCCCATAGCCGAATCGGGGCCTAAGGCGTACCTCGAACGGCAGGTCGCTCACCACCAGGCGGCGCAGCTCCGACCGGCCGATCGAGAGGAAGTCGGTGATCTCAAGACGTCCCGCGGAGCACGTCAAGGTCGTGCGCAGGATGTTGGTGCCTTCGACGTACGCCTGGTGCGCGGAACAGGGCAGTTGCGGCGCGATCGCGAAGAAGCCGGCCTCATCGCCTCCGAGGATGCGCGTGAAGACGGACGGGCTGTCAAAGCGCGGCAGCGGCAGCCAGTCCACCGAGCCCACGGGGTCGATGAGCGCCGCCGTGCTGCCGTTGGAGATGAAGCCGTAGAACTTCATGGCCCAGCCACCTCCACCACCGATTTGATGCCGTCAGGGTCCTTCTTGAGCGCGTCCTCGAACGACGCGAGCGGGTACCGCGCCGTGATGAGCCTCTCCGCAAGCCCAGGAAGGCTGTCCTGCCAGGCGCTGAGGTCCCGCACGGCGGCTTCGTAATGCTGCCTCGCGGCGTTGACCGATCCAACCAGCACCTGGTTCTCGAGCACCATCTCCTGGTTCAGGGCGGCGACGTCGAGTTCGATCGTATGATGGCCCGCGGTCACGCCCGTGAGCACCATGGCACCGTTTCGGCCGAGTCGGCGAAGGGCCCGGAACACGAGCGGAGCGTAGCCGCTCGCCTCGAGCACGAGGTCGAAGGCCGTGCCGGCGGCCGCCCGCTCAAGCGGCTGGTTGGTGTCGTCGATATACCTGGCGCCAGCGGCCTGTGCGATGCGTGCCTTGGGACTGCCGTCGGGGCGCTGGTCCAGGACGGCCACGTCCAGGCCGCGGCTTCGCAGCACGAGCGCCGCCAGGAGGCCGATCGGCCCGGCTCCCGTGACGAGTGCGCGCCGCAGGGGCACGCCTGTGCGCGTCTGAATCAGCATCGTCTCCTCGATCGCCTTCTCCACGATGCTGAGGGGTTCGAGGAGTACGCCGACCTCCCGAAGCCGGGCCGGCAGGACGACACAGTGCTCGGCATCATCGGTCAGGCGTTCGCGCAGCATGCCGTGAAGGCGCGAGATGCCACGCTCGGCATAGTGGCCCGTCAGGCACATGTCCCAGCGACCGCGGCTGCAGGGATCGCAGGCTTCGGGACACGGCCGCCGCACGATCGGCACGACGAGGTCACCGGGCGAGATCCCGGTGACACCCGGCCCTATGTCCTCCACTTCGCAGAGCGACTCGTGACCTGGGACAAGATGGTCCTCGCCAGGCGGTGATGCACCGTAGAGGCCCTGCGCGATCTCGGTGTCGGTGCCGCAGATGCCGCAGCGCAGCACCTTGAGAGCGATCTCGCCCTCCCCAGGCGCAAAGCACGGCTCCTCGCCGATCCTGGCGCTGTGCGGCGTCCCGGGCGTCACATGGACAGCATGGCAGACGCCGGTCTGCCTCCCCCTCCTGCGCATGTCCATCCCCCTCTCCCGGCGGCCTGAACACCGCGAGGACGGACGCTCCCTCGCGGCGGCCCGGCGGCCCAAGGAAGCCTTCACCTATACTCTTTTCGCAATCTCCAGCCGAAACCTCTCCAGCGGAATCCGGCCGCCGCTGCTGGCGGAAGGGACTCAGGCCCCCGCTACCTGCAGCTCCTCGAAGCGCACCAGAGCAGGGCCGAAGTAGCCTTTGTCCTCCTCCGCCTCTCGAGAGAGGCGGCAGCGCGCCAGGGCCTCGAAGACATTGCCCGTGACGCTGCCCTGGGCCACGGGAATCCGCTCGCCGCCCCGATGCAGGTAGCCCATCTTGATCTCGGCCGCGAATGCCCCCGTCATGGGATCCGGCATATTGGCGGAGAACGCCAGCACCTCAAGCACCGGGCCATCCGCGAAGAGATCCGCCGCGGCCGTTGTGCCCGGCTCCCAGACGAACGTGCCGACGGGACCTGTCGGCGCAATCCCGAGATAGGCGCCGAACTGCGGATCGACATGCATGTTGCGGATGACGCCGCCCTCGAGCAGCTGCAGGCGCCCGGCCGGCACGGTGGAGCTGTCGGTCGGGGCGGACGCGACCGCGTACGGCAGCGCCGGATCGCAGGCGATGGTGACCGGGTCGCCCTCCGCCTCGATCAGCGCGTCTCCCGCCTTCTTCTGCAGCATGCCCGTGACGAGGAACTGGCCGTTGGTGTGCACATCCACCGCGGAGAGGAGCGTCGCAAGCTCGCTCGCCGGCAGCACGACGGGCATGCGGCCCGTCGGAGGCAGGACGGCCCGGCCGCGATCCCGCACTGCGCGCAGCGCGCGTTCCAGGACCGTTTGGGGCAAAAGCCGCGGAAGCAGCCTCGACTGCCGCATCAGGCGGAACTCGGCGGATTCGTCGCCCTCACCCGCAGCGACGACGAGGTCCATGAGGAACTGGTCGCCCTGCCAGGCGTGGTCGCGCCCGTTCGACGCTCGGATGCTGGTCGTCTGCCGGCCGGCGAACAGCTCGAGGTGCGACGCCTTGGCGCCGGCGCCCGCGATCTCGGCCACGACCCCCGCCTGCCAAGCCAAGAGCGCTTCCCGATCCGGCAGGTGGTCGGCGCAAAGCGCTATCTCTGGATACCCGGCCGGGCCCTCGGGCAGGCGGTAGGGAGGGTTCAAGGCGAGCGCCGCCGCCGTGAGGGCGGTCTGCACCCGTCTGCCGTCGCCCTCGTCGCCTGTCAGATACGCGGACGCCGATCCGCGCTGGCCATCAAGGTCCCGGTAGAGCACCAGCTCGTGGTTCACCGTCTCCGCCCTGCGCTCCGCGTGCAGCTCAGAAAGCCGCCAGTAGAGTTGGGTCTCGTCGGTCTCCTGGCTTGTCAGCACCCATTCGGAGGCCGCCTGCACCTCCACGGGCAACGGCAGGCTCATCCGAGCCTCGCCGTCATGCGCAGGTGCGGCCCGCCCGTCCCGTTGGTCACCCATTCCTTCCACCCCTTACCGCAGTGGCCCGGCCACATCTCAAAGTCACTGGCTGCCCCGTCGATGCTGTGCAGAACGTCCGGGACGTATCCCGTCATGCCGAGCGTCCGGTAGAGCTTTCCCGTAAGCCGCCCGTCGCGGATCTCCTGGCCATAGTGGCAGGTGATCTGCAGCCCCCAGTTGCGGGGATCCTCCATGCCCGACTCGACGCGCTGCAGGTAGACGCCCCTCTCCACGCCCTCGATGAGCTGGTCCGGGGTGCTCTCGCCGGTCTTGAAGTAGGTGTTGGACATCCGGGGATACACCTTGCGGCTGTAGTCCTGGCGCCGGCCATTGCCGCCGGAGGCGTGCAGGGCCGTGGCCGCGTCCTGATCCGCGAGTCCGCCGACCAGGATACCGCGGTCCAGGATCACGTGCGGACCCGCCAGCACGCCGTCGTCGTCGAAGGGGTAGCCGCCGAATCCGCCGGGGACGCCAGGATCGTCGATGATGGTGGCAAGGTCGCTGCCGACGCGCTGCCCGATGTAGCGCTGCGAGCGCGCGCGGTCGGAGAGGAAGAGATCCATCTCGACGCCATGCCCGAACGCCTCGTGGGCCAGCACGCCCGAGACTTCCGGATGCGTCACGACCGTATAGGTGCCAGGCTCGATCGGCTTGGCCTCGAGCAGCCGCAGGGCCTGCTCCACCATGCGCTCGACCTGCTCGTCGGGCAGCTGGGCAAGCTCGAATCCGCCGATCGCTCCCCTGCCGATGTACTCGTACTCGCTCGTTCCGTTCTGGTGCACCACGAGATGCGCGAGGAAGTGCACCCGTCCGACGCGGCTGCGCCGGTCGAAGGCATCGGTGGCGATCCGGTTCTCCTCCACCGTCTCCTGGTAGCGCACCATGACCTGCACGACGCGCGGATCCTTCCCCTGGAGGCGGTCCCGCAGCCGCGTCACGACGTCGAGCTTCTCCTCGAGCGGCACCCGGTCCACCGGCCTCAGGCCTGTCCAGTCGAAGGTCTCCTGCGCTGCGCCATGAGGCGCCCAGGCCTCCTGCCAGCCGGGCACGGCCCACTCGCGCTGAACGCCGCCCTGCACCTCGCGCACCACCGTGCCCTCGCGCGGCGGGTCCTGGCGGATCTCGACCGTCGGTCCCATCGCCATGATCGCGAGGCCGCTCGCACGCGACATGGACACCCAACGGCTCCTCGCGGCGCCCTTGGCCGCCGCATCGAAAAGGGCTCCGGTCCCCTCCATGGTGCGTCACTCCTTGCCGCTGCGCCGCAAGCCCCTGCCCGCGGCCGGGGTCCCGCACGACCCGGCGTGCCGGCAGCCCAAGGCAATCCCGCGCGCAACAGGTTTGTTCTTCCCCACGTTCGGCGCCCGGGCCTGCAAACCCGGCCAGGATTGGACTCGCGGCCAATGCCTGGATGGCCAGCCAGACGACCGACACGAGGCGGCGACGTCCTGCGGCCGGCTTCACCCGCCGCGCGAGCCGTGCGTAGATCGGAATAGGTCACGGCGGCGAAACCGGCACCCGAAGGAGGACGAATATGGAGTCCCCCCCTGACTTCTTCCTGCTCTGCAATGGCATCCAGTCCGCCTGCCGCATGGTCGGCCGTGTCTCAGCGATCGGGCGCGACGACCTCGTACGCACAAGAGTCGCGCCTGCAATCCCGGGCCCGATCGGTTCCGCGACCTTCGAGGAGGTCGTTCTCGCCCCTCGCAATGCGGGCCAGACCCTCTTCCCCGCCAGTGGATGGCCGATGGCCGTCTACGTGTGCCAGCTGCAGCACACGGGCAACGGCACGTCGCAGCTCCAGGTCATTGCCTGGGGAGAGCTCACACAGGCCCGCGAGGACCCCGGAGCCTAGATCTGCCCGGCAGCACGCACGTGCCAGTTGATGGTCCGGGAGAGAGCCCGAGACCTGTGACCATGTAGGCAAGACGCGGTGGAGATGGCCGTCGCTCCGCACACTGCGAGGAGGAACGGCCAAGAAGGATTGGAACCAGCCCCCCCCCCCACACACATGGGGGGCCTCCCTCGTTATGGTGCGGTCAGCGCAGAAAGGGAAGGACCCAGGCGGCAGATCCTTCCCTTCGTCCTGCAGCACATGGCCTTCAGGCGGCCTGGTGTCCGGCGTCTCCGCGCCACTGCACCCTGGTTGCGGTCAGCTGGGCGCATCGCAGGTTAGACGACAGGAATCCAGATCTCGACCTGCATGGGCCCCTCCTTGAGTTCCGGATAGACCTCGAGGTCCGAACCCCCGTATTCCTGCCCGGTCGCCGGCGGATCCGTCGCCCAGATCCGGCAGAAGGCCTCATCATACGTCGAGGTCGCCTCATCATGGGGGAACGCGGCGTATGTCTGCGGTGCCACGGCGTGCCGGACCATGCCGGGCGGCAACGCCGCCGCTTGATCCACCACGACGGCCGCCATGTAGGAGAATCGTTCGCCGGCACCGGGAATGCACACGCCGTAGGCGCCCTCGATGCGCGCGAACTCCCGCAGGCGGGACTTGAGTTCTCGCCACAGGGCCTGGATCCGGGGCGGGTTCGGCTCGCCCGTCACAGGATCGCGAAGCTGCAGGCCGACGAAGGTAAACTCGGGTCCCTCCACGATGCGCGCCACGGCCATTCCCCCTCTTGCCGCCATCGCGAAGGCCTGGAGCGCAGGCGGCGGCGCAGCGGTCCGGCGGTACCTGCCGGGCGTGAGGCCGTATGCCTGCTGGAATGCCCGCGTGAAGGTGGCCTGAGAGGAGAACTCAGTCCAAGGCGATGTCCTTGAGGCTACAGCTCGGATCCCTCTGCAGCTGCGCCACAAGGTCCAACCTGCGCCTGCGGACGTAGGCCATCAGAGGTTCGCCGGCCCAGGCGCTGAACACGCGGTGGAAGTGGTAGGGAGAGAGGTGCACTGCTGCGGCGACGCGCGAGAGGTCGAGAGGCTCGGTGAGGTCCGCCTCGATGAGGCGTAGTGTCCGCTGCATGATCTCCTCTGAGTCCACGCTTCACCCCCTTCGCGTCCAGAGGATAGCCGTTCGACGACCCGGCAGTCTTTGCTTCCCTTGCTGTTCGTCGAACACCTTTCCCTCCGATCCGGTGCCCGGCGTTCCGCCTTCAGATGCAACTGGTGTCGTGGCGAGCCTATGGCCATAGGACAACCATGTGCTGTACGTTGTGAGGTTCCCGTATATACCTGACAAATCATTGACCACGCGAGTGTGGGATTGCTATGTTGTGCACAAGAACGCGGACATGGACGGTGGTACACATTGGTGATCAGGGATGCAACTATTACGGACCTGCCCGCCCTCACGCAGATATATAATCAGGCAGTTTTGGCTACAACGGCGACATTTGATATTGACGAACAGTCGCCAGAGCGACGCCGTTCATGGTTCGGCCATTACGGCGGGAAATACCCTCTTATCGTAGCGGAGAAAGACGGTCGTGTTGTCGGGTATTCCACACTTTCACCTTACCGCTCCAAACCCGCCTACAGCCTTACCGTTGAGTCGTCCGTCTACGTGGATTCGGCCTTTCACGGACAGGGCATCGGCAGGGAACTCATGCGGGAGGCCCTGCGTCGAGCCTCCGCCGGGGGCTTTCATGCGGTGCTCGCCGGGATTACCGGAGGCAACGAGGCGAGCACGCGGCTGCACATCGCGCTCGGCTTCCGGCACGTCGGCCAGTTGCGGGAAGTCGGGCGCAAATTCGGCACGTGGCAGGACGTGCACTTCTACGAGCTCTTACTGGAGGACATGGGCCAAGCCTAGCGGCTCCCCGTGCTCGCCCACAAGCACCAGCGGCTCACCCGGTAAGGACCGCGACACAAATAGGGCGACCTTGCCCCTGGCGTCGGTGTTTCGGCGCTCGACGCAAGGGTGCTAGGGACGGTCGCCGACAACAGCCAAGGGATGCCCCGCGCTGCATGCCCGTGCCGGCGTACGGCGCATGCATGGTGTCCAGCACCTTGCCCTGCCGCATCGACACGTCGCAGGAATCCCCTGCAGCAACGAGAACGTAACAATGCCTTGTACCCTTTGACGTGCCTCAGCCCCACACCTCGCTCTCGCGGAAGTGCGGGTGGTTCAGGTGGAGGAAGAGCGTCTGTTGTTTTCTGCGCATCCTGCCCCGGATGACAGGGTGCTTGCCCTGGTGTCGGCACGAGACACCTTCCTGCGTGGTAGCGGTGCGGTTCCGCGCGTTCGCCGCGCCGTTCTCCTGGCGTGGCACTGGTCGCGCGATGTCGGTATTGATCCGGGTCTCAAGGAGTTTCCGATCGTACGTCCCTATGCGCCCGTCGCCGACGGCGTGGCGGATGAGCTGCTACGCACGGGTGCTCCGGTCGTCTCGACGGCCGGCGAGTTCCTGCGCGGAACCAACTATGGCGTGATACTGACAGATGCCGCCGGCGTTGTGCTCGACTTCGCCGGCGACCGGCCACTCGCGCGGGCTGCGGAGCGGATCGGCTGCGTCCCCGGCGCCAGCCTTGCAGAGGCTTTCGCGGGCAACAACGCCATCGGAACGAGCCTCAGGCTCGGGCGCGCCGCACACTACGCGCACGCAGAGCACTACTGTGATGCCCTTACAGACTGGACATGCGCCGCGGTGCCCATTCGTGCCCCGAAAACCGGTGCGGTGATCGGCAGCATCGACGTCAGCAGCTACCGTACCGTCTCGCGTCCGCACCAGGCTCTGGCCCTGGCGACCCGCCTCGGCCGGGTCATCGAGGACACACTCGCCAAGTCGCGGCCGGGGCGCGCCATGACTCCCGACCGCCTGGCCCGCGCACACAGCCTCGACGGCGAGATCGCCTTGGCAAGGCTGCACGAGCCCGATCGTCACTTTGTCGTGCCGCCGCCCGCACCCTTGACATCCGGTCTCCTGGCCGCTAGGCGCGGCCAGCGGCGCGTGCTGCTGCAGGCAGACCACGTCTATTACCTGCAGGCGGAGGGACCGCTCCTGCGCGCGTTCACGGATCAGGGCGCGTTTCTCGTGGACGCCGGCAGTTTGAGCGCTATCGAAGCGCGACTCGTAGGACGCAACTTCTTTCGCACCGACCGCAGCTATCTCGTCAACCTGCACTGGGTGCGCGAGATCCAGCCCATGTTCAACCGCACGCTGATCCTGGTGCTCGCCGACAGCGAGCGCACTGAGGTTCCCGTCGCCAGGCGGCGTGCCGCCGAACTCTTCCGATTGCTCGGACTCTGAGCCTCCTGACCACTCATCGTCGGCCCCGTACCACCCATCGGAGGTACGGGGCCGATCGTCTTGCTGTCTTTGACGGGCCCCCTGCCCGGTTCTACGTTCTGGCCAGAGGCGCGTTCGGTTCACGGACGCGCTCGAACGGCCGAGGAGGTGCGGTTGGGAACCGAGGCGGACGTCAGGGAACAGGGCAAGGGCGAATTCGGAAAGGAGCCGATCGTGCATGAGAGCCGTTCGCTTAGTCGAATACAACCACCCCGTTCAGATGATGGAAGTCCCCGACCCGAAAATCGAGAGCCCCTTCGACGTGATCGTCAAGATCGGCGGCGCCGGTGTCTGCCGAACCGACCTGCATCTCGTGGAGGCGGTCTGGCGCGATGCCCTCGGGAATCCGAAGCTGCCCTACACGATCGGCCACGAGAACGCCGGCTGGATTGAGGAAGTCGGATCCGCCGTCACCGGGCTCAAGAAGGGCGACCCCGTGATCCTGCACCCTCTCGGCACCTGCGGCCATTGCCGATCCTGTCGGGCAGGCGACGACATGCACTGCGACAGCGGAGTCTTCCCTGGTCTCGACGGCACGGATGGCGGTTACGCCGAGTACCTCAAGACGAGCGCGCGTTCCGTGATCAAGCTTGCTCCTGGTACCGATCCCGTGCCTCTTGCACCCTTCGCCGATGCCGGCATCACCGCGTACCACGCCGTCCAAAAGGTCACGCCGTACATCTACCCCGGCAGCGTCGCCGTAGTCATCGGCGTCGGCGGCCTGGGCCACTTCGGCATCCAGCTGCTGAAGGTCATGACCACTGCCAAGGTTGTCGCGATCGACACCCGGGAAGACCGGCTGGCCTTGGCCCGCAGCCTCGGCGCGGACCACGGCATCCTGGCCGCGGACGACGGCGGTGTGCAGGGCGTTCTCGACTACACAAACGGCGTCGGTGCCGATGTGATCCTGGACTTCGTCGGCGAGCACGGCACGCCGGACTACGCGCTCAAGATGGTGCGCAAGGGCGGCACCTACTGCATCATCGGCTATGGCGGAATCGTGGCGCCCACTACCCTCGACATGATCAATCGCGAGCTCAACATCCTCGGCAGCATCGTCGGCACGTACAACGATCTCGCCGAGTTGATGGAGCTGAACCACCAAGGCAAGGTCACCATCCACAGCTCCACCTTCCCGTTGTCCGATGCGGCCGACGTCCTGAACGAACTGGACCAGGGGCGCATCATCGGGCGGGCGGTACTCGTACCGTAACGCTGCCTGGCCGGAGAGGCCGCGACATCCCGTGGAGGGTGTCGCCGCGCCTGCTCGTATAGGCGCGGCGACACCCGTTCCGTTCACGGCGGGAGGGATAAGGATGACTGGCAATGAGCGCTGGTTCGGCAAGTATATCGGCGAGGCGTTTGGCGTCTTCCTGATCGTGCTCTTTGGCTGCGGAGTGGTGTTCGTCGCAGTGCTGCTCGGAGTGGCGCCCGACCTCATCACAATTGGCCTCGGCTGGGGCTTGGCGGTCGCCCTGGCGGTCTGGGCCAACGCCTCGATCTCAGGAGCCCACTTCAACCCCGGCGTCACCCTGGCGATGGCCCTGCGGCGACAGTTTCCCTGGAAGCATGTCCTGCCCTACATCATTGCCCAGATCGTCGGCGGCTTCATCGCGGCGGCCGTCCTCTACATGCTCTTCTACGGCATCATCGACGCCAAGCTGGCAGCGCTGGGACTCGTCAAGGGCGCACCGGGAAGCCAGCTCGTATCGATGATCTTCGTCCCCTACACGCCGAATCCGGGGATGGTCGGCATCGGTCCTGCCGCCGTGGCGGCCCACCTTCATGTTGCGGACGGCTGGAGCCGGGTGGCGCTGTGGCAAGGGGCGCTTGGCGAATTTATCGCGACAGGCCTGCTGATGGTGTTCATTCTGGTCCTTCTCGAGGAGCGCAGCGTCAACGCGCCGGTCGGGTGGTTCTTCCCGCTTGGGCTCGCGATCGCCGTCACGATGCTTGTCGTGGTGGAAGGCCCGATCAGCATGGTCTCCCTTAACGCCGCGCGCGACCTGGGGCCACGCATCTTCTTATGGCTCACCGGCTGGGGACATATGGCGTTCCCTGGTCCGCGAAGCGGCTGGTGGACCACAACGATCGCGCCCACGTTCGGAGCGATTGCCGGAGCCTACTTCTACGACTATCTCTTGCGCCCGTTCATGCCGAGGCACACCGCCGCTACGCCAGCCGCGGCCGCCGAGGTCGGCGTCCAGAAGGGTGCCTGAAGGGCACCCGCCTCCCTGGCGTCGCATAGGCGAGCGGGCTTGCCACATGGCGTACCCGCTCGTCGCATGTCCTGCGCCCTCCTGCTGCCTGTCCATATCCCGCACCCGGAGAAGGTCCCCTGCGCCTTGGTGCCTTGCAAGCACGAGAGCGGGCTTGACCGACTTCTACAGGCCCTGGTGGCCAAGGCAGGCGAAAAGCCTCGCTCCCCTGCCCTGGCGTTAGGAGCGGACGGCCAGCAGGGCTTCCAAGCAAATGCCTGGACATGCATGACGGGGAGAAGGGCACGCGGAAGAGCCCTTGGTGTCACCAGACAGTCAGCCAAGGCGTTCGCGTCGTAATGACCGTGGTTGGAGGACACATCTCATGGGTACACCTGTCAAGCAGGTTAGGACGACCTCACGCTGCTCGCTCCGCAGCGTTGGCAGGAACACCGATCCTTGCGATCTCGGCCTGCCGCGCAACACCACACGGCCTCTATCCGACGGCGCCCATGATCGTCAGATGATGGTGCCGCCGGTCAGAGAGATCGATCTCATAACATTCGCTCAGTCGCCTGCCTTGGGCGTCTGCGAAGACACGAACAATCGGCCGTGACTTGATCGGCCCATGAACCTCCTTGATGACCGCCTGCTCGCCACTCGACAGTTCCACTTCCGTCCCGACAGGATAAGGCGGCACCAGTCGATGAAACGAGGATACCAAGTCGAAGTCGAAGAGCGTCGCCCCGCCACCCACAATGAATTCAAGCGCCTCAGCGGGTGTATACAGTCTACGCCCTGGACGCTCCAAGGTTATTGCAGTATACACGTCGCAGACGGCTAGGATCTGGCCATTACGGTGGATTTCGGCGCCTTTCAAGCCCTTGGGATAGCCACTTCCGTCAATACGCTCATGGTGCTGTGTGACAGCGATACGCGTCATCGCGCTCCATCCGCCCTCCGACGAGAGCAGGCGCAGCGTATCCTGCACATGCCCCTCGATCACAGCCCGTTCTGATGTATCCAGATGCTCTCGTTTCTCGAGGATATTCGCTGGTATAAGCCACATGCCCGCATCCGCGATCAGACCCGCGAGGCCAAGGTCGAAGCGGTATCTCCGCATATCCAGCGCCATAGCCATACGAATGGCGAGGCTTGCGCGGTTGAGCGCGTGGACAAGATCACGTTGAGCCTCGTTTTCGGGATACAGCATCAATGCCTGATCCAAGGAAACGTCGTCTACATCGCGTTCGACGGCCCGCACGAGCCTCGCGAAAGAACGGTAGTCCAACGTCATGTTCGGATCCTGCCCGATGCCCGACCGCGTTTCCTGAAAGAGTGTTGTCGCCATTTGCAGCGTCTCCGCAGAAACCCCAAGCTCAAACGCCATGTCAGCGAAAGCAGGGTCTTGCACATGAATGATCTCGACCCCGGCAGCTCGTAGACGCTCCATCAATTCTTCCGTGATCTGGGTGCCAGCAGGTGCAACCGGGAACCCGTTCTCGTCTTGTGGAGCTGCCGCCAATTCATGGCCTATGGCTTGGGGACCGAGTCTCATTCGGCGCATGGGGCTCCACCTCACATCGCAAGAATCGCCCGAGTCCCACCGTCAGAACCCACCGGCAGTACAAGCGCACGCCCACGTCGAGCCACACTATTTCCCAGATACACCGCCCGGGCCCAGCATGCTGAGCGCTGTCCTCGAGGCCAGGCACGTCGCCACAACGCGCTGGCAAGACTGGCAATGCCCTTCGTGGAACCTCACGCCCCTCGAACAATGTTCGTCCCCGCGAGGCCGGTTCCTCGTTACAGCACTGCATGTCTCAGCAATGGCGAGCAGACAGCGGCAGATTGCCGCTTGTCTGCTCCCACCACCCAGGTGACGTTTACCGCACGGGATACCCGCTTGGCGGCTGCAGCGGCACAGGCTAGGTTGGAGGTGGAGGGAGCGTGACGCCGCCCAAGGCTGCCATCCGACATCGCGAACGTCACTAATGCATACAATAATTCGCCGGATGTGCTGGCAGGCTTCGGATCTTCGTCCCTGACCATCCCATTCTGCCTGCGCGGGTTCCCAGGCGAGGCGGTCGTAGGTCAAGTCCCGCGGTGTGGTGGAAATTCAGGCTCCCGGGGGCAGATCTCAATTAGGTAGCATGAACACTGCCTTTGCTCTCAAGAAGGAGCGCAAGGGCGTCGATGCAGTGTTAGGGCCCGGCGTGGTGTTGTGACCTTCAGCGCTGCAAGATCCAGATCATATATGGACTGGCGTCCGGAAGAAACCGCGAGCGGTCGTAGTCACCATAGAGTTCAGCGACGCGAAAACCCGCCCGGATGGCTCGCTGCTCGAAGTCCTGTCTTTCGATCAACGCAAATCGCATGTCTAGCATGCGTTGCTGCCTCAAAATACCGTCGGCGTCGTATTCCTCGTACACCTGAACCCCTTCCACCGCCCCCTCGTCCGCGGAGTACTGCAAGGTGCTCCAGAGCAGCAGTGTGCCCTCGTCGAGAGAGTACTTTCCGATGAGTCGTGTTTGGCCATCGATTGACTTGCGCCGTACGTTGGGGTTGTGGAGGGTGCAGATAAACTTTCCGCCAGCGTGCAGATGACGGTAGACGCTGGCGAGGACCATCTCCTGGTCAGACGACTGCAAGAGCTCCGAGAACGAGTGGAAGGGCAGGATGGCCAGGGCAAACATGTGTGGCAACTTCAAGGTGCGCACATCCGCCTGCACGATCGTCGCGCGCAGACCGCGTGCCAACAATTTCTCACGCAGACGGGACAACATCGCCCCAGAGGCGTCCACGCACGTCAGGGGGACGCCAGCCTCGACGAGGGGAAGAGATACTCGGCCTGTACCAGCCATCAGCTCCAGCACAGGCCCCGGAACAGCCTTCGCTTCTGCCAGAAAGAACGGCACGTCGAAGGTCGCCGTAACATACGAATCGTAGAGTGACGCAACCGCATCCCACTGGATGTCGCCCATCATGCAAGTGCCCCTCTGCCATCTGATTCTTGTACTTACAGAATCACGTGGATCGCTGGACGGATCAAGTCCCGCGCCGTTGGAGCCCAAAGAACTATTGCTCCGGAACATCTGTTGGTACGATATGGATCTCCACAAGCGAACCTCTTCCCGTCGCACCAAGGCGACAGAGGGAGGTGAATCGCATGCGGCACACCTATTGCGCGACAATCTCGCCGCACTGCTCAAGGACGAGCGGGGAGACCTCCCGACGTACCTCGCCCAGGGGATCCTGGCACTCGCCGCACTCTCCTTGACGGGCGCCGTTATGGTCGCCTTCACTGGGGCTGGATCGAAAGAGCTTGATCCGCTACACCGGTAGAATTTTTCTTTCCAGCTCGAACTCCCCTGCTTTCGCCCAGGCGACAAGAACGGGGAAGTCCGGATGTGGTACACGTTGCTGCGCATCAAGATCGCCACCATGCTCCACGACGAGAGGGGAGATCTCTCCACCTATCTAGCCCAAGGAATCCTGGCACTCGCGGCGCTAACGTGGGGTAACCGTTCGAACACCATTGCCGGGCACCCCTCGTACGTCTCCCAAGCATTGTGGCCACGAATGTGCTATACTGCGGCTACAACGAGGTGGACGCGATGATGGAGCACGTTGGCATCAGGTATCTAAAGGATAATCTTAGCAAGTACGTTGCGCGTGCGCACCAAGGTGACATCATCCTTGTCACCGATCACGGTGTGCCCGTCGCTCGACTAGCGCCGATCGAAGAAGCTAACGATGCATCGCTGCGCGCCCTGGCAGACCGTCTAGGGAACGGCTGGCGGGGCGGCAAGCCTGTCGGCACGAGTGCAAACCGCATGGTGGAATTGCCTGTAGAGCGTTCACTCTCCCGAGCAATCTTGGAGGATCGCGAGTCGCGATGATTCTTTATCTTGATAGCAGTGCACTCGTGAAGTTGTACGTGGGCGAGGAGGGGACAGATCGAGTCCGAGCGCTGGTCTTGGCTGTGGACACCTGTGCAACCAGCGCCATTGCGTATGCAGAGATCCGCGCGGCGATCGCTCGGCGGAATCGAGAGGGCAGCCTCACAGCGTCCGAATTACTGAACGTCAAGTCTGCGCTTCTCGCGGATTGGTATACGCTGTTCGTCATCTCTGCCATTGAGGCGGTCGTAACAAGCGCCGGCGACCTAGCTGAGCAGTATGCTCTACGCGGGATGGACGCCATTCATTTGTCTTCGGCACTTTGGCTTGCCAGGGAACAACACGACCAAGTGACGTTTACCGCATGGGATACTCGCTTGGTAGCTGCAGCGGCACAGGCTGGGTTGGAGGTCGCGGGACCTTGACGCAGCCCAAGGCTGCAATCCGACATCGCGAAAGTCCCAGGTGCATGCAATAATCCATCCATGGATGTGCTGGCAAGCTTCGGATCTTCGACCCTGACCATCCCATTCCGCCTGCGCGGGTTCCCTGGCGAAGTGGTCGTGTACTACACCGTCAACGAGAGCCCAGCGCTCTGGGGCTTTGACCTGCTCCACCTGCCATTTGACGTGAACGAGACCATCGGCTTCCCGGTGTTCCTCGCGACGACGCGCTACGACGGCTCCGGTTACCGAGCGGTCATGGGATGGTCCCAGGTCCTCACCATCACGCCGCACGACGGTACGAAACCATTGTTTGCCATCGATCACGCACCGGCCGACGGCGACAAGCGATCGCCAGCCGCCTTCAGTTATCTGCCAAGTCTCTTCGATGCTCCCGGTCCGAATCCGCCCAGGAACAACGAGCGCTGGGAGGCGGAGAGCTACCTGCTCGTCTGTCCTGACGTGGCACGCTCGCGCAGGGTCATGCCGATCCTCGGCGTCCGGTGGGGCTACGACCTCGTGCAAAGAAGCCTCTCGATCCTACCCCTCACTCCCCTCGACGAGACTGACTGGCGTCGCGTCGTCCCACTCTATCGCAGCGAGTGCCCCGCTTGGGACATCGCCGAGGCCTTCCACCAAGAGGACCAAACGGCGTTTCAACCTTAGCTCCGAGGTTGACGCGAACTGCCGCTCCGCCACCGATGCCCTTCCGGTAGGCGTGGCCAAAGAACTGTTGCTCCGGAACATCTGTTGGTATGATTTGGGGTGCCCTGGGCGAACCCCTTCCCGTCGCACCAAGGCGACAGAGGGAGGTGATCGCATGTGGTTACACCTATCTGCGCGTCAAGCTCGCCGCACTGCTCAAGGACGAGCGGGGAGATCTCTCGTCCTACCTCGCCCAGGGAATCCTCGCGCTCGCCGCACTCTCCCTGACGGGCGTCGTGATGATCGCCTTCACCGGGGCCGGATCGAAGGAGCTTGATACGCTACGCCTAACCGCCGCTCCTTCCGAAATGGCGCGGCGGCATCGCGTTCCGGCTCGCTCGCGGACCGTCGAGTCGGCCAGACCCAGTGCCAGACCACCTCGACGTTCATTTTTCCGAGTTTACAGTGCTGCACACGCAGCATATGATCTGTTGTAAGAGGAACGGTATGAGGAGGGGTGAGCATGTCCGTGGCTCGGGTCACGCTTAGTCTTTCGGAGAAGGACGTCAAGGAACTCAGGGACCTGGCCGCTCGCTGGGGCACTACGTCCAGTGGGGCGGTAGCCCGGTTAATTGATGACCATTGCGCACGACAACTCGACCTCGCGATGGCAGAAGGCTATGCGGCTCTTGCAAGGGAACAGGTGGCGGAGGCACAGACCACTTTCAACGCGCAAGCCGAGGTCGTATTACATGACTAGACGCGGCGAAGTCTACTGGATCGATTGGTCGCCCGGCCGAGGGCGCGAGCAGGTCGGCCTTCGGCCAGCGCTGATCATTCAAAACGACATAGGAAACCAGTACAGCCCCACAACGATTGTCGCTGCCATCAGCACCAAGATTCCACCCAGAGCGTATCCCTTCCAGGTTCTAATCTCCTCTGCAGAATGCGGTTTGCCTGAAGACAGCATTATTAAGTGTGAACAAATCTTGACAATCGACGTGACTAGACTCACCAGCCGCGTTGGGCGGCTGTCCGATGCAAAGCTGGCTGAAGTGGATCTTGCCATACACCGCAGTCTCGGCTTGATCTGCCGATGACATGCACCCTTTTGGGAAAGGAAACGACCGCAGTCGCGCCCTCTTACATCTTGATCTTGCAATCATGCCGACGTTCCGACAGTACATTGTCGGCATCTAGGCATGTGAGGATGAGCCTTTGAGCAAAGCGGAGCAACTTGTCTATTCAGTGATCGACGCTCAGTATGCGACCAACACGGCAACACAATTGCCATCGATTTTTCATCTCAGCTTGCACCTTAGCTCCAACATCGATTTACTCAGACGAGCATATGAAATTCGGGCCGATATCGTTAGGCTTCTAGATGACGATCAGCAGCGCCGCCAGCACATTATCGATTACATGACATCACGAACTAAGAAAAGCATGTATGATCTCAATCAGTACGTGGACTTCTCTGTTGAAGAGGACTTTGCTTTACGTCACCTATACGCGCGCCTGATCAAGGCGTCCACTCGATGCCTTAAGACCGCCGATGCGTTCGAATCGTTTGGCTGGGAGATGGGCGCGGTGGTACGGGATCACTCGTCGCTACTGCTCCATCAACTCACGACCATACGAGACGCGAAGCTGGTAACCGATACTTCATTCCACCCGGTGTGCGCCGAATACTCTCCTGCGCTACAGTTGCGCATTCTAGGTCTCTCGCGGCTACACACACTGAAGGAGCCAATCCTGGACATAGGCTGCGGCAAGAGCGGCTCCTTGGTCAGGCACCTTCGGGACCTGGGCTTTCAGGCGACGGGGATCGACCGGGACGTGACACCAAGCTCGTATCTCATCGAAGCGGATTGGGCGTCCGCTCCTCTGGGTACTGGCGAGTGGGGCACCATTCTCTCGCACATGGCCTTCTCCAACCACTTTCTGCACCACCACTACCGAACGGACGGCAGACCGCTGCCGTATGCGCGTCTCTACAGAAGGATCCTCCATGCGCTCCGGCCGGGAGGAAGTTTCATCTACGCTCCTGGTCTCCCGTTCATGAAGCGGCTACTCCCGCCAGACGAGTACGCAGTCCGCAACGCTGGGATCGACCGGTACCCAGAGATCTACTCCACACGGGTCACCCGGCGCTGAGCATCGGAACGGCCGCAAGAGGTGCACATAACTCGCTTGACGCTGTGCTCAGATGCCCTGTACCAGGGCGTTCAGTGCGCAACAATTTGTAACCCGCCTGCATCAGGGCACCGAGGCAAAGAACTATTGCTCCGGAACATCTGTTGGTAGGATATGGATCCCGGCGGACGAAACCTTCCCTGTCGCACCAAGGCGACAGAAGGAGGTGAATCGCATGTGGTACACCTATCTGCGTATCAAGCTCACTGTTCTGCTCAAGGACGAGCGAGGGGACCTCTCGACCTATCTGGCCCAAGGAATCCTGGCACTGGCCGCGCTCTCCCTGACTGGCGTCGTGATGGTCGCCTTCACCGGCGCCGGCTCGAAGCTGAGCGACATCGTCAATCAGTGGCTTGCCGTTCCTATCAGCAGTTGACAGGGGAGCGCGGAGACCTGAGTGCGTTTGTGGCTGTGGCGATGCTGCTGCCGCTACTCCTCCTCCTGGCCTTCGGCGGTGCCGAAACCGTGCACTTGATGGGGCTGCGCTCACTTGTCGTAGGGCAGGCATATTCCAGCCTGCGCAGTGCGGAGATGGCAGGTGGCGTCACGCCCGCCATCTCCCAGTCCCTCGAGGCGACCCTCGACGGATGGGCCGGCACGCGCGGCGTCAGCGTGCAGGGCACTGCCCCCGACCAACCATGGGGCAGCCAGGTATGCCTTGTCATCGATGCCCCTGTTCCTGTCCGTTGGCCCGGGTCCACCATCGTCGTCAATCTGGGAGGGACCTTCTGTGGTGCCAGCAATCTTCCGCCGAGCGGCACGTGAAGAAGGGGTCTGGGGCGTTCTGGCTGCTGCAGGCACCACGGCCGTGGTTCTCGCGGCACTCGCACTCGCCCTGGACTTCACCGCCGCTGCAAGTGCGCACACCGACGTCCAGTCGGCGCTCGACTCGGCTCTGCGCAGCGCGGCACACGACTTGGATCCGGCTTCCGTAACCTCCGCAGCCCCACGACTCGACACGCCCATCGCCGAGGCGACGGCGGACTCTGTCCTCGGCTCGGCTCTGCCCGGGCAGATCACGTACCGCTGGAGCAATCCACCCAGCGTACAGGCTGGGCCGCCGGCATCCATCGCCGCGACGCTCGCCGTAACGGTCCCCATGCCTGCCCTGCTCGGTCCAGTCACCTTCCCCATCCGCGCGGAGGAGGCGATCGGGTGGTTGCCGCACTGACGCTCGCACTCATCGCCGCGTCAGCTCCCGGACCGGTCGCGGCCTTCTCGGCGCCCGTCACCGTACGCACCGGTGCACCGGTTGCCTACGTCGACCGGTCCTACGATCCGGCGCCCGGCCACCACATCACGCTTGAGATATGGATCGGCCGGCAGAGCTCCTTCCAAACCCCTGGGAGCTATCCGGTAACGCTCGTCGTGCAGGACGACCGCGGTCTCATGGCCAGCGTGAGCCACACCATCTCCGCCGTCGCGACCCCGCCCCCACCACCGCCGCCTCCACCCACGCTGCCAGCGGCGACGCTCCTGCTCTCCGAGACGCGCGTGCAGCGCGGGGACGCGATCGACGTCACTCTGGTGAACGCCCCCGGAGCGGAAGATCCCCGCCTGCTGCTGCCGGCAGCCTTCCTCCAGGAGGTGGCACTGCCCACAGGCGACATCGACTACGCCAAGATCAACCGCGGCAGCTTCACGATGCAGGGAGGTGCTCTTACCACCACGGTCTGGGTACCTTGGACGATGACGAGTCCCGCAAACGGCAGCTACACCCTGTCCGTCGTCTGGACAGAGGGCGGCCGGACGCAGACACTCTCCGCCAGTGTCGCCGTCGCAGGCACCGACCGGATGGCGCTCTGGACGCAAGGCTAGTACGACCTGTGTCGCCAGCGGCGATAGAGCGCCAGGACCCGCCGGACATAGGCGCGCGTCTCCGGGTACGGGGGCACGCCATGGTAGCGCATGACCGCTGCAGGGCCCGCGTTGTACGCCGCAAGGGCAAGACTGAGATCGCCGTGGAACGTTCGCAGCTGGTCGGCGAGGTAGCGAGCGCCCACGTCGAGATTGGTTGCGGGATCGAACGGGTTCTGCCTGGGCCCGAACTTGTCGCGTGTCGCCTGCATCAGCCCGAGTGCGCCCTTCCGGCTAACGGCAAAGCGGTTGCCGCCGCTCTCCACCTCCACAACGGCCGCGATCAGGGCCGGTGGGAGGCCGTAGCGGGCGGCGGCACGCACCTCAAGCGGCCAGAGGTCCTGCTGCGCCGGACTGCGCAGGACCGACGCGATCCCCACCGCCAGCAGGCCGAGCAGGGCAAAGCCAATCAGGCGGCGGTATCCCTCGGGTCGCGGCAGGATTGTCCAGATTGTCTTCCGCATCGTCCGAACCTACGCCCTGGCACCGGCCCGTATGCGCAAGGCAACCGCCCCACAGAGGAGCGGTTGCCAGGTTCTGTGCAGTCACTTTCGCAAAGCAGAGTGCCGCGGCCGTAGAAAAGGCCGCACATCGCCCTGTGCGGCTCAGACCGCCGATTGGTGGGCGCCGATCTCTGCCGCGCAGGCGCTGCAGATGTTCTTGCCGCGGAAGTTGGTCACGTCGCCCGCGTTGCCGCAGAAGACGCAAGCCGGCTCGTACTTGCGCAGAATGATCTTCTCACCGTCGACGTAGATCTCGAGCGAGTCCTTCTCTGCAATGTCCAGAGTGCGGCGCAGTTCAATCGGCAGAACGACACGCCCGAGGTCGTCTACCTTGCGCACAATACCGGTAGACTTCATCATGAATGTTCACCTCGCTTCGATGAAACACTTTCGCACGCTACCATGTCATAGTAACGACACGCTCCCTAGGAAGTCAACGGTTGGAAGGCCGACCAAAGCATATTTTTGCAAAGTCGCTGATCTCGCCCTGACAGGGAATTGATCTGGGACTGCAACGCCAAGCCGCGGACCCCTCCAGCTGGGTGCCCACGTGAAAGTGGCGGGAGTCCGTCGGCCGCACTTCGCGTCCCTACGGGGGCCCGAGCGCGCCACATGGGTGGCAGAAGCGCAAGACGACGATGATCAGGGCCTTCTTGCGGCGCCTGGGATCATCGTCCCAAAGGCGGACGGCAGAGCGCGCCCGAGAGGACTCCCCTGCGCCGCCCTTGCCGGCAATCCCAAGAAGCTCTAGTCCTCTTCCTTGCCTGTCTGGCGCAGTGCCTCGCGGTACGCTTCCTGGCGCGCGAACCCCTCGCCGCGGGCCGCCTTCGCAATGGAGGCAGGGCTCTCACCCAACGCGAGACGCCCCGCGACGAACTCTGTCAGATCTACCGCAGGTGTCCCAGGTTCTTCTGCCGCGAGGCCGCCGACGACCACCACGATCTCGCCGCGCGGGGGCTCGTTCCGCGCCCAAAGCGCAAGCTGGTCCAAAGTCGCCCGGCGCGTCTCCTCATGCAGCTTGCTGATCTCCCGCACCACCGCAGCGGGGCGCGCACCCAGCACGGCCGCCAGATCGGCCAGCATGGCTGCGAGCCGGTGTGGCGCCTCGTAGAAGACGAGCGTCCAGCGAACGCCCTTGACCTCGGCCAGGGCTGCACGTCGTGCTGGCCCGGTGCGCGGCAGGAATCCGATGAAGGTGAACGGGGCAGGCGGCAGCCCGGACAGGAGCAGGGCGGGCAAGATGGCCTGGGGGCCGGGCAGCGCCTCGACAGCGAAGCCTTGCTCGAGGGCCGTGCGGATGAGGAAAGCACCCGGGTCCGAGATGCCCGGGGTGCCGGCATCGGAGACAAGCGCCACCGTCCGACCCTCCTGCAGTTCGCCGATGGCGGCCAAGCTGCGCGCCTTCTCGTTGCCCACGAACAGGGAGCGCAGGGGCTTGCGGATGCCGAAATGCTGCAGCAGCGCCCCGGTCCGCCTGGTGTCCTCCGCGTAGACGACATCTGCCGCCTGAAGGGACTCGAGGGCGCGCGCGGTAACGTCGCCGAGGTTTCCGATCGGCGTCGGAATCACGAGCAGTCTAGCCGACATGGTCCTTGCCGATCAGTGCGATCTTCTCCCTGCGCGGCTGGCGCTTGATCTCCGCCTCGCGCCGCAGGGCGCTCGAGCGGTCTTGGCAGACTTCACTGTACACGAGTTCCAACGGTCCCCGCCCACGCGTGTAGCGCGCACCCCTGCCCGCCTGGTGGGCAGCGATACGCGCCTTGAGGTCGCTCGTATAGCCGCAATACAAGGTGCCGTCGCCGCAACGCAGGAGATAGACGTAATGCGGTTTCTCAGGCTCCACTCGTGACCGCCGCCTTTGCGCGGCTCGTCTCCACCTGTTCGAAGCGCAGGCAGCAAAGCAGGCGCCCGCAGTTGCCCGTGATGCGCGACGGGTTCAGCGACAGGCCCTGGTCCTTGGCCATACGGATCGAGACCGACTGGAACTCCGTCAGGAATGCGGAGCAGCACATCGGTCTGCCGCACAGGCCGAGGCCGCCCAGAATCTTCGCTTCGTCGCGCACGCCGACCTGGCGCATTTCGACGCGGCAGCCGAGTTGACTCTGCAGATCCCGCACCAGCTCGCGGAAGTCGACGCGCTCCTCAGCCGTGAAGAAGCATGTCACGTGGTGACCGTCGAACGTGTACTCGCACTCCACAAGATCCATGTCGAGATGCAGGCGCTCCACGGCGGTCTGCGCCACGGCGAAGGCATTGCCGCCGAGGTCGCGCATGCGGGCATGCTGCTCGGCGTCGGCATAGTCGGCGAGGCGCACGACAGGACGGAGCTGGCTCTCAGGCGTGTCGACCTCTCCAAGCTCGCGCGCCACGATGCCGTACTCCTGGCCGCGCACGGTACTCACCACGACCGGATCCCCGATCGACAGCTCGAATCCTGCCGGACTGAAATCGTATACCTTGCCGGCGCTACGGAACCGTATCCCCACTGCTTGCGCCATGGCGCAACACTCCCAGATGCGCGAGTTCCGAAAAAAGCACCTCCGCAGCCAGACGCGGATTGCCATTGCGTGCGATGATCAGGCGCGTCTCCTCTGCACTTCGCCATGCCCGGAGATATCTCGAGTCCCGCGTGGCATGCCAACGTGCGGCAAAGCGTCCCGCAAGCCCATTTAGCCATGTCCCCGCCTTGGAATCAACGGCCGAAGCGGCCTTTACGAACCAATCCTCCCGACCGTCGTCCTCCGGCAGCATCTCATCGAGCGCCACCAGGGCGTCAAGCTGCCCAAGCGCCTTGTCGACATAGCCGTCCGCCGCATGGGCAGCCTCGTCGAGGATCTCCTTGGGGGCGTCGGGTCTTTGCGCGAGGAGGCGTTCTGCGATCTCTGACGGCGCGAGGCGGGGCAGTGGATGCACGCCCATGCGGGAGCGCAGGGTGGGCAGGATCCCTTGCGGGACCTCGGCCTCCGCGACGAAGTACAAGTCGGGCGGGGGCTCCTCAACCATGCGCAGGAGCGCGTTCTGCGCCTCAGTCGTGGCCTGCCCGAGCCCCCGGAGCAGCAGGGCACGCCCCCCGCCCAGGAGCGGGGGGCGTGCCAGCGTTGCGCCGATCTCCCGCACATCGTCGATGCGCAAGGGATCGGGATATTCCCGAACGTCCGGATGGCGTCCCACGAGCACGAGGGCGGTCTCCGCACCGGCATGGATGAGCTCCGCGGCAAGCCGCCTGCTCTCCGCGCCGCGCTCCGGGCCGGCAGGGCCCATCACCAGCCAGGCGTGCAGCATGACTAGAAGCGGTGGTACTGCTCGACAGGCAGCACGAAGATGGTCGCCCCTCCGACCGTCACCTCGACGGGGTACGGCACGTAGGAGTCCATCGGCCCGCCCACCGCGGACAGAGGTGTGACGAGCTTCTCCCGCGAGCAGCCGAGCTCGCCGATGAGATCGACGACCTCCTGCACTTGCTCCTCCTCGACGCCGAGCAGCAGCGTTGTGTTGCCCTCCCGCAGGAAGCCTCCGGTACTGGCGAGGCGAGTGGCCCGAAAGTCCTTCTTCACGAGTGCCTGCAAGATGCGGCCGGCATCCTTGTCCTGGACGATCGCCACGATCAGCTTCATACTCGCCTCTCCCTCCATTCCATCACGGTCTGCCAGACCTCTTGCCAGATCTCCTGCGCAACGTCGCGAGCCGAACCGTCGGCATCGATCAGCTTGACGCGCTGTGGAAAGCGCCGGGCGATCTCGCGATAGGCGTCCCTGAGTTCCTCGTGGTCTCCTTGAACTTCGACGGCATCGGGTGCGCGATCCTGCCAGCGCTCGCCGTCCGCTGGCATGTCAAGGACCACCGCCATGTCGGGAAGCATGAGCCCAAGCTCCTCGTGCAGGCGCAGCATCAGCTCGAGGCCGAGACCGCGGCGGATCCCCTGATAGGCGAACGTAGAATATGCACTGCGATCGGTCACGACCACAGCGCCCTTGCGCAGGGCGGGTTCGATGACGCGCTCCTGGTGTTCGGCCCGGTCGGCGAGGAAGAGCAGCAGTTCCGCGATCGGGGACTTGGTTCCCTCTTGGAGGAGGAGTCGTCGCAGCTCCTGGCCCAAGGCCGTGCCGCCCGGCTCCTGCGTCTCGACGACCTGGAGCTCGAGCGCCTTGAGGCGCTTCACCAGTTTCTGCATCTGGGTCGACTTGCCGACCCGGTCCGCTCCCTCAAGCGCGACGTAGAGTCCCCTCACTCCGCCACCACCCAAAGCTGTTCGTGATCGAGTCCCATGATCCGTCGACCTTGCGCCGCCGCCGCGGCAAGATAGCCCGCGACGTCGGCTGAGATCCGCTCGCCCGGCCAGAGGGCCGGGATGCCTGGCGGCACCGGCGCCACGACATCGGCTGCGGTCGCACCCTCGGCCGCCCCGATGTGCACCTTGCGCCGTGCAGCGAGCAGTGCGGGCCGCGGCCTGATCCTGACTGGCCCCCGCTGGAGATGCCCAGGCGGGGCAGGCGGAGAGGGTAGCCCCGCGAGCTCGAGGCGGAGAGGTTCGACGTCGGCGGCCTGCGCCCCGAAGGGGACGCAGTAGAGCGCCGTGTCACCGTCCACATATTCGCCGCGAACGCCCGCCAAAGCAAGGGATTCCACGATCTCGGACACGCGCGGCGACCGCCAGGCGATCCGCAGGGGGTCCTGCGGTGCAGGGACCTTGATGCGCGCCGGTCCCTCCACCTCCTCGGCGGCGCGGATCGCCGTGGCGAGACGCGCCGGGATCACCGCCCGCATGTCGTGGACCGCCTGTTCCAGCGAAACCATGAGCGGGTAGGACGGCGACGAGGTGCCCAGAAGGCTGACGGCCAGCCGCACGGCATCTGCCCGGTGCCTGGCGGCGGCGCTCAAGAGCAGCATGGCGGACTGCGTCAAGGCGCCGCCGGATTTGTGCATGCCGAGGACCACGAAGTCTGCGCCCGCGCGAAGCGCCGGTTCGGGGAGGTCCGGATGCAGGCCGAAATGCGCGCCATGCGCGGCGTCGGCGATGACGAGGGCGCCATGCGCGTGTGCGCGCCGCGCGATCTGCCGCAGGTCCGGGACGACGCCGAGGTAGCTCGGATAGTTCACGAGGACGGCCCGGATGTCGGGAGAGCCGTCCATCGCCCGGGAGACCGCCTCGGGGTCAAGGCCGAGCGACGCACCGCTGCGGGCATCGCGCAGGGGGTCGAGCAAGAGGATATCGGCGCCCTGCGCGAAGGTCGCGCCAAGGAGGCTGCGGTGGCTGTCGCGAGCCGCCAGCAGCGCTCCCCCTCCCTGCAGCGCCGCAAGGACGGCGGCTTGGACGCCGAGCGTCGCGCCTCCCGTGAGGAAGAACGCCTGCGCCGCGCCGAAGAACTCCGCGGCGAGAGACTGCGCCGCTGCAATCGGGCCGTCGGGATGCGAGAGGTCATCGAGCTCGGGCTGCTCCGTCACGTCCCAGCTCACGAGTTCCCCCCAGAGCGCCACGATCCCTGGACTGCCCGCCCCGCCGCCGTGGCTGGGCACATGCAGTCGCGACGACACCGTCGCGCGGTACCGCCTGACCGCGTCCGTCAGCGGTGTATCGCTCAATCTCCGGCAGCCCCTGAAAACCCGTGCAGCATATGGACCCAGAAGGGATAGAGGGGGTGTTTCGGCTCGATCCGCACGGTGATGCGTTCGCACACGGGGCAGAGGTGCCTGCCGCCGACCGACAGCGCCCTGCCATCGTTCGGCCGCCCACACACATGGCAACGTTCCACGAGGGAATCCTCCCGCCTGTTCAGTGCTTCTGCCCCGACCGCTTCCGCGCCTTGCCCGCCGTCCGCCGTGGCTGCGGCATGAGACCCAGGCTGGAGTCCAGCACGACTTTGCCGCGCTTGCGGAACTCCTCCTCGACGCCGAACTCAAATAGCCGCAAGGACTCGTTTTCGAGCTTCGTCCGCTCAGCGTGCAAGTCGCCCACCTCCCGCTGTAGGACAGGCCATTCGGTCCGCCCAAAGGTGATTCCTGCCTCTCTCCCAGCGGTCAGTATTGCCGCAAGGCACGACGGGAAAGCACCGCTTAAGGCTACGCACCACTGCTCGGCCTTGCGACGCCTTCACTGAGAGAGTCTTTTCAGGCCGGTGCCGGCAAGGAGACGACGAGTGTGAAGCCGTCGCCGCCCCTCTAGGAAGCTTCGCCGTCCAGGGCCTCCACGCGCTCGACCATGCCGCCGAGTCCGTTGCCGGGCGTCACAGTCTCGCCCGCCCTGCCGTCGTCCTGCACTTCAAGATGGACCTGCCGGTCCCCCCGCCAGAGGCGGATGCGGCAGCGGCGTGCGGCGCTGTGCCGGACGACGTTGGTGACGGCTTCGCGCAGCACCAGCGCAAGGGTCGCCTCCTGCTCCTCCGTGAGGCCCGAGACCTCCCCCTCGACATCGCAATGGATGCCGGCCGTCGCGAGGGTTGTCGGTGCGCGCAGCACTTCGGCCGCCAGGGTTGGCTTGCGGTACCCCGCCACCGCCTCGCGTACCTCGCCGAGCGCTGCGCGCGCCACCGTCTGCAGCTCCCGGATCTCCCGCTGGGCGTCGCGTGCGTCTCCGTGCTCGATCAGGGTTTCGGCAAGCTCGCTCTTCAATACCACGACCGACAGCGAGTGTCCCAGAATGTCATGCAGGTCGCGGGCGATCCGTCCACGCTCCTCGAGCTTGGCGAGCTGCGCGATCTCCTCCTGGGCACGTCTGAGGGCGAGCGTGGACTCCAGGAAGCGTAAAAAGCCTCGCAAGGCCACCGACGAGAGCACGCTCACGAGCGAGAGGCTCAGAAGTTCGTCCGAAGGCGTCCCAACCGCCCGACCGACCGACACCATCAGGGCCACCGCGAGTCCGATCGCCAGCAAGGCCGCGCGCCCCGAGCGCAGGCGCGCCAGCACCACCGGCACGTAGACCGCAATGCCGAGGAACGGTACCGCGAGGAATACCGTACCTGCGAGGCCGATCAGCTCGATCGCCGCCGCTGCTAAGAGGATGCGGCGGTCGGGGGGCGGCTGCAAGTTGAACGACGCGACGTAGATGGCGACGAACGCCACGATCGCCGCGATGCCCAAGGCGATCTTGACCGGAGAATGCATGCCGAACAGCGACAGCAAGGGGTAGATGACGTAGGCGAGCCAGATCAGGGCGTAGAAGCGGTAGCGCCTGCCGAACACGCGGCCGGTCGGCCAGGACGGGACGTCGTTCATAGCCACCCCCGCTCCTCCGCGATGCGGCGCGCGTCGACGCGCGTCGACGCGCCGAGCTTCTGGATCGCCTCGGACAGGTAGTTGCGCACCGTTCCCTCGGACAGGTGCAGCTCGGCCGCGATCGCCCGCGCCGTGCGCCCGTCCGCGAGGCGCAGCACCTCTCGCTCGCGGGCCGTGAGGGGACCGTCTCCCAGGGCAAGGGTCTCGAAAGCCAGATCCGGCTGCACGACGCGCTCGCCCCGCGCGATGCGGCGGATGGCTGCCGCCAGTTCCATCGCCGGGGCGTCCTTGAGCAGGTATCCGCTGGCGCCGGCAGCCAAGGCCCGCCGGAGGTAGCCTGGGCGGGCAAACGTGGTGAGGATGACGATGCGCAGCAGCGGGAACTCGGCATGCAGGACTTCGGCCACCCTGAGCCCGTCTACACGCGGCATCTCGATGTCCAAGAGCGCGACCTGCGGCGCCTTTTCGCGCGCCATGAGGATAGCCTCCTCGCCGTCCCCCGCCTCGGCCACCACCTCGATGTCGGGCGCAGACAGGTGAAGGAGCGCGGAGATCGCCCCGCGCACCATCGCCTGGTCCTCCGCCAGGAGCACCCGGATCCTGCCTGCGTCCCCTGCAGTCACCTAGGCGCCTCCTTCACGCATACTCCCGCTGTGCGTCACTCTGGTAGCGCCACCATGCAGCGGCACCTAACACAAGGGTGTACGCGAGCAGCACCGCGATGTCCTGTAGGATGGGCTGCGCCGCCGCGCCGACCGCAAGGCGCGCGAGGTCGGCCGCGCGGAAGGTGGGCAGGTAGAGCGCGATCTCGGAGAACACCTTCGGCATCGCCTGCAGCGGGGCCCAGAGGCCGCCGAGCAGCGAGAGGACGAGCCAGATCAGAACCTGCCCGGCCTGCGCCGACTCGGAGTCGAAGAGGTAGCCGAGCAGGAGGCCGAGCGCCGCGAAGGGGATCGAGCACGCGACCACAATCAGGAAGAGCTCAAGCCAGGCCGAGGCCGTCAGGGCGACGTGGTTCACCAGGGCGCCGAGCAGCATCAGCAGCAGGGTCGCCGGCACCGCGGCAAGCACCGCCGCCATCAGCTTCGCGCCGACATAGCTCACCGCCCCGAGCGGCGTCGTGCGAAGAAGGCGTACCCAGCCTCCCGCGCGTTCCGCCGCAAGCCTGGTGCCTAGCGTGCTGAGAGCCGCGCCGACCGCTCCGAAGACCGCCATGGAGACCATGTAGTAGCTGGCCCAGGTCGTGCCCTGGAGCCGCATCTGGGCGCTGTACATCTGCGTGTAGAGAAGGTAGAAGCCAGCCGGAAAAACGAGCGTGAAGACGAGAAGGCGCGTATTGCGCAAAAGGCGCGTCAGCTCGAGCCGTAGGAGTGCCATCACCTTGGATCCACCCCTTCCTTCAGTTCCATGAGAGCCGCCTCGAGACTTCCTGCCGAAACCTCGAGGCCCTCGAGCGGCACTCCTTGCGCCAGGAGGAGGCGCAAGGCGCCTTCGGAGTCCTCGGTCACGATGCGTACCTCCTGCCCCTGCGCCTGCACCTGCGCTAGGGGGAGAAGCTGCGCGATGCGGCGGGCCCACGCAGGCGACGTCGAAAAGCGCAAGGTGCTGCGCCCTGTGCCCCTGCGCAACTCCTCAGGGGCCGCATCCGCGGCGAGCCGCCCGCCATTCAGCAGCAGCACGCGTCTCGCGTGGCGGTCGGCCTCTTCGAGATAGTGGGTCGTGAAGAGGATCGTCCGGCCGTTCGCGGCCAGCTCGTCCATCTGTCGCCAGAAAAGCATCCGGGATTCGGTGTCCATCGCGGCCGTCGGCTCATCAAGGAACAGGACGTCGGGATCTCCGCAAATAGCCAGGGCGAAGAGCACCCTGCGCCGCTGGCCGCCCGACAGCCGCTCCATCCGCTGCCGCATGAGGTCGCCGATCCGCGCCCGCTCCGCCACGCTCGCGAGGCTGAGCGGACGCCCGTAGAGGCTGCGCTGGAAGGCGAGCAGCTCTGAGACCTTGAGCCCCGGCGGCAAGGAACTCTCCTGCAGCATGGCCCCGATCGCCGACCTCCCGCCGGTGCCGCGCGGATTGGCTCCGAGTACCTCCACATGCCCATCGCTCGGCGACCTGAGGCCGAGCAGGAGAGAGATCGCGGTCGACTTGCCGGCGCCATTCGGGCCGAGCAGTGCGACCGTCTCTCCCCGCGCGACCGTAAACGATACATCGCGCAGCGCTTCGACTGCCCCGAAGTTCCGGCTCACGTGGCTGAAGCTTAGCGTGTTCTCTGCCATCCCGATCCCTCCCGTCGACCCCAGTGTCGGGCGGACGCACCCTCCGTCGTAGTGCAGGGCGTAAGGTACTAGGGATGACAGACGTCATATCCTTGCCTATGAGCTATGAACTTGGAGCCTCTGGCCCGAGCCTTGGTGTCTATACGTGTCGTCGCCTGTCCAAGGGCGAATCTTCCTGCAGAATTTTGAGGAAAAGTGCTATGGTGGTCGCATGGAAGAACAGCTAGGCATACCGCCTGGTGACGCCAAACCGAAGAAGAGCTTCGATTACATCGCTGCTCTCGGCTTTGTCATCGCCGCGTTGCTTGCCCTCTACCTGATCTGGTGGCTGCCCGCCCGCGTCTCTTCGGGGTACGTCATGCCCACCGTCGAAGGCTCAGTCGCCACCTTGCCGCAGGATCTCCCCGTCATCTGGGTACGCGCCTGGCCCTGGCAGGGCACCCCGCCGGGCCTCCAGGTGACCTTCATCCTCCCCGGTGACAAGAAGATTGCCGTGGCGGCCAAGGTCACGGCCACGCCACGCTTTTACGCCCGTGCCGTCCCCGCGACGATTCAACTCAGCCGGATTCCGGCGATCGCCCCGACCGAAATCCTCGGCATCGACCTCTCGTGGCAGGGCGGCTCGTCGTCGGCTGTCGAGCCGGCGCTCTGGGTGACCGCTCGGCCGAGCGACACGAGGGCCGTAGGCGCCCGCACGATCTGGGCCCAAGAACTCCCGCCGGGAGCCCGGCCCGGAGTGGAACTGTCGCTGGCGCAGCACCCTGAGGTCGTTTCGATCTCCTCGCCGGCGCCGGTCACGACGCCCTGGATCTCGGCCCGCTGCCTGCCTGACACGCAGGGGGCCGCCGTGGCCGCGAAACTCCTGCAAGGTCACCTGACGGCCAAGCCGACGGCGTGCAGCCGCCTCGGCGGCGCGGACGCCGTCGTCGTTACCCCGCCGCTGCCTGGCGGCTACACCTTCTTCGTCTGGCAACCGGCCCTGCAGGAACTCGTCAACACGCACCTGCGCGCCGTCATCGTCGGCAAGCCGCTGCTCGCTGCCGGCGAAGCTCTGACCTCCTCCAACTGGTGGCGGTTTTCCGCTGCCAGCCTGACACCCGGCTTCTGAACCTCACCCATCCGTAAAGACACCAGGACCTCGCGCGGCTCTGCCGCGGGGGGCCGAGCTTACCTTTGTCTCTTACGACATCAGGCGCCTGGCGTGCATGGCCAGCACGAGGCGCTGGCTCCCCAGCGTCAGGCCCAGGTACAGAAGATCGGTCGCGGCGGCGCCGTGGGCCAGGGAGTCGAGACCGATATGGACTGCGGTCCCCGCCGGCCACAGCCCGACCGTTACGTACGTTCCTTGCCGCTTCGACATGCAGGATCGCTAGTCGCACGCGATGTTCCAAGCTCGATCACAAGAGTCAGCATGCGTTCGCGATTCTGGTTCATCCTCTGGCTCATCGGCTTATGCCGCCGGCGGAAGCAAGCAGGCTCATGGACGCTGATTCGGTACGCCGCTCGAGAACCATCCTTCCGCAGGTGCGAAGCGTGACCCGGCTGTCGCACCCCTTTAAGAAGCCGGCGACGAGGCGTCGCGGGCCGCCGTCAGCGACACCGTGAACGCGCTGCCCTCGCCGCGCTTTGACACGGCCCGGATGTTGCCGCCGTGCATCTCGACGATGCTGCGGGCGATGGCCAGGCCGAGTCCAGACCCTCCGGTCTCGCGCGAGCGGCTGCGGTCGGTGCGGTAGAAGCGGTCGAAGACATGGGAAAGTTCGTCTGGCGCAATGCCCGGACCCGTGTCCGAGACCTGGACCCGGACTTCGTTTCCTTCGCTATAGACCCTGATCTCCACTCGACCACCCTGCGGCGTGTAGTGCAGGGCGTTCGCAAGCAGGTTCAGGAACACCTGGCGCAGGCGGCCGCGGTCGGCCAGCACCAGTGGCGTCTCTCGCGGAGCCTCCACGACCAGCGCAATATCCTTGCTTTGCGCAACGGGCTCCATCGTCTCTGCGAGGTCCCGGACGAGTTCCAGAAGGCTCAACGGCTCCAGGGTGAGGGTCAACTGCCCCACATCGGCCAGCGACAGGTCGCGCAGATCGCCGACGAGACGGGCAAGGACGAGCGTCAGATCCTGCAGCCCGAGCACCTGCTCCATGTCGAGGGGCGAAACCCCGTCCTGGATCGCCTCGAGCCTGGCCTGCAGCACGGCGATCGGGTGGCGCAGCTCGTGTGCCGCATCGGCGAAGAACTCGCGGCGCACGCGTTCTTCCGCCTCGATGCGTCCGGCCATGCGGTTGATCTCGTCCGCCAGAACCGCCACCTCGTCAGACCCCTCGACCGGCACGCGCCGCGTCAGGTCCTTGAGATCCATGCTCTCGACGGCGTCGGTAAGCCGGCGCAGCCGGTCCGTGATCACATTGGCCGTGACGATTCCCACCACTGCGGCCAGAGGCAGGGCGATAAAGAAGACGTGCCAGCCGTTGACGTGCCCCCAGCGGATTGCGCCGATCGCCAGGAAGAGCGTGATGATGGTCGTGAACACAAAGGCGCGCGCCAGCCTGCCGCGCAGGCTGCGCATGTACGGACGGCGTTGGGCGCAGTCGGTGCCGCGCGGCATGGATCTCACCGACCCGGCGGCATCAGCTTGTAGCCGATGCCGTGCACCGTCTGGATGAGGTCCGCGGCCTGCAGCTTATGGCGCAGATGGCTGATGTGGCTGTCGATCGTGCGCTCGTAGCCTTCGAAGTAGTCGCCGGTCGAAGCCTCCATGAGCTGCATGCGCGTGAATACCCGGTTCGGGTTCTGCGCCAGGACGAGCAGGATCTTGAACTCGGTGGCTGTCAGGGACACCGGCTGGCCCGCGAGTTGCACGACGTGCGCCGAGGCATCGATCTCGAGGTTGCCGAGTTCGATCGGCTCATCGGAGTTGGCCTTCGACCCGGCGCGCCGCAAGACCGCGCGAATGCGGGCCGCGAGCTGACGCAGGCTGACAGGCTTCACGAGGTAGTCGTCGGCACCCAGCTCCAGGCCGAGCACGACGTCGGCCTCCTCGTTGCGCGCGGTCAGCATGATGATCGGCGTCTGGGCGCGCGCCGCGCGGATCTGGCGCGCGACGTCGAGACCGCTGCGCCTGGGGAGCATCCAGTCGAGCACGATGAGGTCCGGCCGATCGGACTGCCAGCGCGCGAGCGCTTCCTCCCCGTCGGCCGCGACGCTCAGGGCGTACCCCTCACTGCCCAGATAGGCAGAGATCAGGGCACGGAGATCGCCCTCGTCCTCCACGACCAGAATCCGCTCTCCGGCCATCGCGCATAACCCTCCAAGGCACATGTCCCTTCCGGTACTTTCCGCATTGTAGCATCTGCCTTGCGTGGCGCGAGCCTGGCGACGCGCCTCGGGGGCAATCTCCACAGAAGAGACACAAACGGCGTCAGCTGGCGGTAACCTCGCCGGCTTGGGCTTTCACCCCCCTCCGCGGCAGCACTAAGGCAAGCGCCGCACCGGCCGCGGTGAAGATGAGGGACCATCGGAACGCCGCGTCGAACGCCATGGCACGACCCAGAGCACCGAGGGCGCCATGGAATCCCGGCTGAGCCGCCAGGATCATGGCGAGTACGGCCGTGCCGAATGCGCCTCCCATCTGCTGCAGGATGCGCGTGGCGCTGCTCGCGTGCGGTATCACCTCCGCCCGGAGCGACTGGTAGGCGCCGGCGGTGATGGCGATGTTCGCGGCACCGAGCCCCGCTCCACGCACCACGAGCGACAGTCCGAGCAGCCAGAGGCTGGTGGCGGGACCCGCCGCCGCGTAGGCGACCGTACCGAGGGCCGCCGCCAACATGCCGCCGAGAACGATCGGACGCGGCCCGATGCGGTCGGTGAGCTTACCGGCCCAACGCGTCAGGAGAGAACCGACGCCCTGCGGCACCAGCAGGAGCCCCGCAGCCAGCGCAGTTTCACCGCGCACGATCTGGTAGTAGAGCGGCAGGAGCAGCATCGCGCCATAGAGGGCTAGACCTGACAGGAAGAGAAGAGCGGTCGCGCTTGCGAATGAGCGCTCGCGAAAGAGGCCCAGGTCCAGGAGCGCAGTCTCCCCTCGGCGCAAGGCATGCGCGATGAACGCACCGAGGAGCAGGAGGCCCGCGGCAAGTGGCAGCCAGGCGGCCGTCGCGCCAAGGCTGCCTTGCGCGCCGACCTGCGTCAGCCCGTACATGACGGCAGCGAGGGCAGGCGAGAGCAGGGCGAGTCCGATCGTATCGAGTGGCGCAGCCCTGCCGCCGGAATCCGCCGGCAGGCCGCGCCAGGCAAGGTAGAGCGCGAGGACGCAGATCGGCACATTCAGGTAGAAGATCCAGCGCCAGCCCAGGTGGCTGAGGACGAGACCGCCGGCGACCGGCCCGAGAATGGGCGCCACAACAGCGATGTAGGTGATCACAGTGATCGCCCGGCCAATGCGGCGTGGGCCCGCCGCTCTGGCAAGGATCGTCTGCAGCGTCGGCATGAGGAATCCCGCGCCGACACCCTGCAGCACGCGGAAGGCGATCAAGGCGTCAGCGTTCCACGCAATCCCGGACAACATCGAGCCGAACAGGAAGACGCCGAGCGACGTGAGCCAGAGGCGCTTGCCACCGAGCCGCTCGATGGCCCACCCTGTAAGCGGGATGGCCATCGCAAGTGTCAGGAGATAGCCGGCCGTCACCCATTGCAGCGTGGGCACCGTTGCGTGCAAGCTTCGTCCCAGCGTCGCCAGGGCCACGTTGACGACCGTGGTGTCAAGCGCGGGCGCTATCCCGCCGGCAGCCAGGATCAGCGAGAGACGAAGCAGTTCAGGGTCCAGGCGATCGGCCGCAGCTCGGTGGATTGCGGACATGCTGCGTCATCCTCATCACAAGATACTTGTCGTTTCTTATGTGTGGATCTTACACCGTGGCAAGAAAGTACGCAACGTATCTTATAGGAGGGCCATGGCCATGTCAGAGCGCATCGCGTCGCGTCCAAACCATGGCCGTCGGCGTGGCGCCGCACTCGAGGACGCCATCTTGCAGGCGGCATGGGAAGAGCTCAGGCAGGTCGGGTACACCACCTTCACCATGGAAGCGGTGGCCGCACGGGCAAAGACGAGCAAGCCAGTCCTGTACCGCCGCTGGCACAGCCGTGCGGAACTGGTGATCGCCGCCCTGCGCCGTCATGCTCCGCTGCTCTCAGGCGAGGTGCCGGACACGGGTTCGCTGCGCCAGGATGTCCTGGCCCTCCTCGGCCGCGTTTCCACGGGCCTTAGCGACATAGGCCGCGAGACCCTGTACGGCCTCGCGGCCGAGTACTTCCGCGGTGATCAGAACGCAGTGTCGCAGGTGGGGATCGGGGCAGGTGAAGCCGCCATGCGGACCATCCTGCGGCGCGCCGCCGAACGCGGCGAGATCGCCGATCGCCCGCTCAGCGACCGCGTGGCGTCGCTCCCTGTGGACCTGGCGCGCCACGAGATGATGTTTGTCTCGCGCGGGCCCGTGCCGGTCGAGTCGCTGCAGGAGATCGTCGACGAGATCTTCCTGCCTCTCCTGCACGCGGCGAACCAGGAGGCCTAGACGAGCGGCAGGCCGTCCTCCAGCCGCGCGAGGGCATGTTCTATGGCTGCGAGGCGGAGCATGAACGGCCTGTCGGCCTCATGCAGCCAGACCGCCATCATCGCGCCCATCACCGCCCCGGTGAACGTCAGCACGTCGACGTCGTCGGCCGGGCGGCCGGCACGCTCGGCGATGATCCTTTCAAGCTCCCCGACCGACCGGCCGAACTGGTCGAGTAGCCGCGCATGCAGCTCTGGTATCGCCACGATGACCTCGAGACGCTGCCAGTCCTCTACAAGCTCGCTCTCACCGATCCCGGCGCTGAACTCGCGCAGGGTCTCGCGCAGGGCGGCCAAGGGCCCGAGCTGCGGCGGCTGGTTCCGCAGCCGGGTCAGGAAAGGTGCGTCGTACGCATCGTGCAGCACGACGTCGTCCTTCGTGTGGAAGTAGCGGAAGAAGGTCGTCTTGGAGACCTCGGCCGCCTCGGCGATCTGCTCGACGGTCGTATGTTCATAGCCCCGCTCACGGAATAGACGGAGCGCGTGATGCAGGATGGATGCCTGGGTCTTGGCCTTCTTGCGTTCCCTTAGACCCATCTTCCGCGGCACCAAAGACTCTTCGCCTTGCATGCGTCCATTGTCGACCATGGTCAGGCCTAGGGCAAGACGCGCGCCGCGGCTGGCTGTGCGCAGGTCGCTCGGCGATCCATGGCCGTGCGGCATCAGGCAGCCGTCGCGTCATCTGCCTTGCGCTCCGGCTTCGTGCGCAGGAAGACGACGGCCATCGCGGCGCCTGCCACGGATATGGCGGCAGCCCACGCAAGCGAGAGATCGGTGCCGTGGACGAACGCGTTCTCGACATAATGCGCCAGCGCGGGCGAATGCAGTCCCTTCGCGACCGCAAGACCGGCAAACACGCTCTGCTTCGCCACAGGCGCGATCGCCGCAGGCAGATGCCGCGCGTCCATATAGGCCTTGTAGGCGGAGCTTAGGATGCTGCCAAGCACCGCGGCGCCAAGCGGTGCACCCAGGTTCTTTAGGGTCTGCATCAGGCCCGAGGCTACGCCGCCCTGCTCCGCGGACACATTGCCAAGTGCACCGGACACGATGGATGCCAGAGCAATGCCCATGCCGATACCCGCAAGCGCCATCCAAAGGCCGATGTGGAGGTAGCTCGACGACAGCACCATGCCTGAGCCCAGAGCCAGTCCCACGGCAAGAACGCTGAAGCCGATCGCAGACGTCCAGCGCATCCCCGCCTTGCGGTTGATCCGGTCCGAGAGACCTGCGCCAAGAATGAGGCCAAGGACGAGCGCGAGCAGCCGCAGTCCAGAGCCCTGGGCATCTACGCCGAGGATGGCCTGAAAGTACTGCGGCATGGTGAACAGGACGCCGATCATCGGGATGGTCAGCAGGAGCAGGAGGATGATGCCCCAGGTGAAGGCCGGCGAAGCCAGGAGGCCGCGGTCGATGAGGGGAGTCGCCCCGCTGATGCGGCTCAGGCGTCCCTCCCACAACACGAAACAGATCAGCAGCGCGAGCCCGGCGGCAATCCACGGGAGAGCCGCACCGCTGCTCCATCCGGCCTGCCCTGCGGTGACCAAGCCGTAGGTGAACGCCACAAGGCCCGCCGCGGAGAGCAGAGTTCCGTTGAGATCGATTGACGGCCGTGTCGACGAGCGGGACTCGGGCACGAACCAGAGCACGGCACCGAGACCGATCAGGGCTACCGGCACGTTGATGAGGAAGACCCATCCCCACCAGGCGTGCGACAGCAGCCAACCGCCCAAGACCGGCCCCACCGGCAATGCGATGAAGTTGAAGGCCGCCCAGGCACCCACTGCCTTCGGTCGTTCGTCCTGCGCAAACAGAACGAGCATGGAAGAGAGGGCCATGATGGCCACTGCCGCCCCTGCGACGCCCAGGATGACGCGCGCAAAGGTAAAGATGGCGGCAGATGGTGCAAAGGCGCACAAGGCGGACCCGAACCCGAACAGGAGCAGTGCGACGATCATCACGAGTTTGCGTCCGTACCGGTCGCCGAGGAAGCCGGCCGGCAGCATCATCGCCACGAGCGCCAGGGTGTATGCCGAGGAGAACCATTGCAGAGTCGTCTCGGACGCATGCAGTGCTGTCGCCAAGGTGGGGAGAGCGACACTGAGGATCGTCACGTCCATGCCCACCGCCAGCACGGCCAGAAGAACCGCAGCCAGAGCCACCCACTTGTTGTTGCGCACGAGTGACACTCCTAACGGTACTTAGGTAGTTAACGGTACTGTAGTACTCTTTGTGTCTTTGGTCAATCAATCTTGGCCCAGCCTCTAGGGCACCATCTCCACAAAAGCTCCACATCCGCTCCATACCCAGTCCAACCCGGACCGCTAGGATGAGCACGCAAGGGAGGTTCTCCACATGTGGCATGCAGCTGGCTGGGGCTGGGGTTTCGGGTTCGTCTGGCTCCTGTTCATCCTTCTCTTCATCGGCTTCTTCGTGCGCATGCTGTTCTTCCGCCGCTGGGGCGGGTGCGGCTGGGGTCCCGGTGGCCGCTACGGCTACGGCGGCTTCCAGGACCACGAGGAAGTCTTGAAGCACAGACTCGCGGCGGGCGAGATCTCCGAAGAAGACTACCAGCGTCTGCGCGACGTGCTGCGCCGCTAGCGCCCCGCCCGGATGCCTGCGGATGCCGCAAAGCGGCCCCTGTCAACCTGACTGGGGCCGCTTTGCCGACCACGCGATTGCGCATCGTGCGGGACCGCCCGCTTCAGCTCTCCTGGCCCTGTGGTGGCAGAAACTCCTGGGCCCGCAGAGCGGCCCGCGTGCGGTTCGGCACCTGTAGCTTGCCAAGGATGCTATTGACGTGGTTCTTCACGGTGCTTTCGGAAATGAAGAGCTTCTCGGCGATCTCGCGGTTGCTCGCGCCACGAGCCAAGAGGCGCAGCACGTCGAGTTCCCGCGGCGTCAGTTCCTCCACCTCAGGGCGCCTCGCCTGTGCGATCTGCCGCAGGTACTTCGCGGCTACACTCGGCTGCACGAACGCCTCGCCGGCGGCTATGCGCCGAATCACGCCGCACAGTTCCGTGGCGTCGACGTCCTTCAGGAGATAGCCTGCCGCTCCGGCGCGGATAGCGTCCAGCACGTAGTCCTCCGTATCGAACGTCGTGAGGATGAGCACACGGCCAAGGCCCTCCTGGATGATCTCGCGCGTCGCCTGCACGCCGTCCTGAACGGGCAGCTGCAGGTCCATCAGGACGACGTCGGGCCTGAGTAGTCTGGCCTGGACAACGGCCTCGAGGCCGTCTGGCGCCTCTCCGACCACCTGAAAGCCGGGTTCGAGGTCAAGCACGGTACGCAGGCCCCGCCGCATGAGCGGCTGATCCTCCGCGATCAGGAGGCGAATTGGCTCCGCCATCTCAGGCACCTCCCTGGCCGCTTGCCGGCAGGGCAGCGTGCCGGTCACGCGCGTCCCATGTCCAGGGCTGCTCTCGATCTTAAGCTCACCACCGAGTTCCGCCAGCCGCTCGCGCATGCCGGCGAGGCCGAAGTGGTCGCGTGCGATCTTGCCGGGGTCAAAGCCGCAGCCGTCATCGTCGACGGTCAGCGTGGCGTTCGTCCCATCATGTTCGAGGCGCAGCAGAACCTGATGCGCCTTGGCATGGTGCTCACAGTTGGCCAGAGCCTCCTTGGCGACCTGGAACAAGGCCGTGCGACCTCGCTCGGAAACGGCGACATCCTGGACGTCCGCCCGGATCTTCCATCCATTCTGGGTCGCCGCGCTCGCCGCGATCTGGCGCAGAGCCGCCCCGAGGTCCTCCGGGGCACTCGGCTCGCGCAATTCTGAGAGGTGGACCCGCAGGTCGCGCATGGCGGCCCGCGCCGCCTCCTGGGCCTCCCGCAGCAGGCCGCCCGCCTGGTCGGGCTGCTGCGGCATCAGACGTCGTACAGCCTCGAGCTGCACCGTGATCGCGGACAGCGCGTGCCCAAGGGTGTCATGGAGCTCCCGCGAGAGACGGACGCGCTCGCGCAGGGTCGCGAGCTCCTCTACCGTCGCGGCGCGCCGCTGCAGTTCCGCATGCGCCTGCTGCAGTTCCGCGAGCGCCTGTGCCTGCTCGCGCCGCGCAACGCTGTTGTCGGTGGCGAAGCGGCCGAGCAGCAGCACGACGCTATAGAGGAAGACGACGTTGAAGAACTGTGCCGTGCGCACGATCTGGAGAAGGGTCGCCCAGTCGGTAACGCGCCCGGACGCCAGCACCGTGACAACGCAGGCGAAGAGCACGGTTGCGACACCGAGAGAGCGCATGCGCCGCCACGGGATCTGCGCCCCGGCCCAGCCTACCGAGACCACCAGCATGGTGCTAAGACCAGGATCGAGAAACGTCGCGATCGCGCCGACGAGCAGCCCGGCGATCACGGCAACGCGCCGCCAGGTCATGCTGGTCGTCATGAAGAGCGTGCCCACCCATGCCGCTGCGAAGCCGAGAGCGAGCCCGAGATGCGGTGCAGGCAGCTTCTGCTGCTGGCTCGACGCGGCCCATATCGTCAGGGTCATCGCGAGCAGCGCGATGATGCGGAAGCGCCAGCGGTTGACTTGGCTCATGGCCCAAGTGTAACGCGGCCCAGCGCCTGCACATAGCGAGCGGCGCAGCCCGCGCACCTCTGGCCTACGCCGCCCAGTGTCCGGCCGTTACGCAACTTGCCAGCGAAAGCGCATGATTCCGAGGTAGGCCAGGATGGCGATCCATGCCACGAGACCGAGAAGGTAGTGAAGGTCGGTCGTCCCCCACTGGGTGCCGACAAGGCCGTCCTGCATGAGGCGCGTGGCGATGTGGATCGGCGTCCACTGCGCAGCGTTGCGCAGCCAGGACAGCCAGCCTGAGGAACGGAAGAAGAACCCGTCCAGCAGCATCAAGACGATCAGAAGCACGCGCGCCACCGCCGAAACGCCGCCGGCGGTGCTGACGAAGGCGACGATCACCTGTCCGATCGCCAGCGACGCGAGACCCGCAAGGATCGTGATCAGCAGCGCGAATTCCGCGCCCGCAAGGCTTGGCGCAACGCCATAGACCGCCCAGGCGATGCCGAAGAGCAGCACGGCCTGGAGCAGCACCGCCAGCATCTGCACCAGAAGGCGTGCGCCGAGGATCTGCCAGGCCGGTACCGGAGCGCAGCGCATGCGCTGGAACACACCCCGCTCCCGGTAGGTGGCGAGGACCGTCGCATAGCCGAAGAGACCAAGCGTGAAGATGCCCAAGGTCAGTGCCAGTGCGACGATCTCCAGCGTCGGCACCGCGAGCGGGCCGCCCTTGTGCACCTGGCTCTCCCCGATGAACAGGACTAGCAACGGTAGCGCGAGCGTCCAGATGAGCGCCCGCCCGTTGCGGACAAAGGCGTGCGCCTCGGCTGTCAGGAGCGCCAGCATAGTGCCGGCAGTAGATGGAGCGGCAGGTTCCTTGGTCACTTGGAGACCTCCTCTCCCGCGAGTAGCAGGAATACGTCCTCGAGCGTCACGTCGCCATGCGCCAGCTGGGTGGTCCGGGGGTCGCGGCTATACTTCGACACCAAGGCCTGCGGCGTGTCGAGCGCGACGATCTCGCCCTGCACCATGATGGCGATGCGGTCCGAGAGCGCGGCGGCCTCCTCCATCGAGTGGGTCGTCAATAGCACGCTTCGGCCCGCGGCACGCTGCTCCTCGACGTGCGCCCAGAGCTGGCGCCGGGATTGGGGGTCAAGACCCGTGGTCGGTTCGTCGAGCAGGAGGAGCGGCGGTTCGTGCACGAGAGCGATGAGCAGCGTCAGGCGCTGCTGCTGGCCGCCGGAGATCTGGCTCGCACGGCGTGGGGCCTCCGCGAGGAGCCCCACGCTCTCCAGGCGACGGTCGACCTCCGCGCGCGTCAGGCAAACCCCATAGAGACCTGCATACAGCGCGACCAGTTCGCGCACGGTGAGGTCCGGCTGAAAGGCCGTCGACTGCAGCTGCACGCCAAGGCAGCTGCGCGCCCGCATCGGCTCGCGCGCCGGGTCGATGCCAAGGACGCGGATTTGGCCCCGTGCAGGGCGCAGCAGGCCCTCGATCGCGGCGAGCGTGCTCGTCTTGCCTGCCCCGTTCGGCCCGATCAAGCCGAGGACCTCACCGCTGCCGATGCCGAAGCTGATGCCACGGACGGCAGCATGGCTACCGTAGCGCACCTCCAAGCCTTCAACGCTCAAGACATCCATGGGCGCCACCTCCGCCTGCCATGCTACGAATCGCGGCGGCCTCCCACGAGAACCGGAAGTGCGAACCGGGAGTAGATCGAAAGGCCTAGAGAGACGGGCAAAACGTAGCGGGAGGCCGCTGCGACGCGGCCGGGAAGGCCACGGAAACACACCCGCCGCAGAAAACTCGAGTGATTCAGCGGGCTTGACACGCAGCCAAAAGACTGAATATTCCATAGCCAACCCTTTAGCTGCCTGTCTTGGGGTGGAGTATGGACGAAGTGTTCAAGACGTTGGCCGATCGCGGCCGCCACCGGCTGCTGGACAGCCTGCGGGTCCGCAACGGGCAGAGCCTCAGGGAACTCTGCCAGGGTCTCGATATGACCCGGCAGTCGGTCAGCCGGCACCTCGACGTGCTCGAGGCGGCCAACCTTGTGACCTCCCTGCGCCAGGGTCGAGACAAGCTGCACTTTCTGAACCCTGTGCCCATTCGGCTGGTTCACGACCGATGGATCGACAAGTATGCACGGGGCCATCTCACGCCCCTGGCCGAGTTGAAGCATGAGATGGAGGGAACGCAAATGACAGCCGAGGGGCGCAGCGCGAAGACCGTCCAGATCACGTTTACATACGGGCCAGAGCCGCGGCGATCTGGGCCGCGATCACGAAGTCCGAGTGGACGAACCGCTACGGCTGCACAGGCTTTGCCGACTATGACCTTCGTCCTGGCGGTGCCTACCGCGTCACGCCAAACGAGGGCTTCAAAGCGCAATCCGAGGCGACGGGCCTCCCACGTCCCGACGTCACGGTGGACGCCGAAGTCGTCGAGGCCAGAGCGCCGCAAAAACTCGTGACGACCTACAGCATGCTGATAGACCCCAACCTGGCCGCGGAAGGCTTCACGACGGTGACGTACGACATCAAGGAGGTCGAAGGCGGCTTCTGCCCGCTTACCGTCACGCACGACGTCACCGGCGCCCCCAACGTGGGCGCACTGGTGGCCGGCGAGCACGAGGAATCACGCGCAGGCGGCGGCTGGAGCTGGATCCTGAGCGACCTGAAGAGCCTCCTCGAGACCGGCACGACACTGGCCGGCCAAGCCTGACGCCCGCAAACGACGAAGGCCCCCCTGCAGCGAGGCTGCAGGGGGGCATGAAGGTTTCCCGGCGGCGACCTACTCTCCCGGCTCCTTTCGGAGCGAGTACCCTTGGCGCTGGAGGCTTTCACTACCGTGTTCGGGATGGGAACGGGTGGGGCACCTCCGCTATGGCCACCGGAAAGGTTTGAGGCCCAATGAGGGCGCTCACAACTGCAAACAAGGTCAAGTCCTCGACCGATTAGTACCGGTGAGCTCAATCCCTTACGGGACGTACACCTCCGGCCTATCAACCTGGTAGTCTCCCAGGGGTCTTACTCCTTACGGATGGGAAACCTCATCTTAGGGTGGGCTTCGCGCTTAGATGCTTTCAGCGCTTATCCCGTCCGGACGTAGCTAGCCAGCCATGCTCCTGGCGGAACAACTGGTACACCAGAGGTCCGTCCACCCCGGTCCTCTCGTACTAGGGGCGGCTCCCTTCAAGTTTCCAACGCCTGCGATGGATAGGGACCGAACTGTCTCACGACGTTCTGAACCCAGCTCACGTACCGCTTTAATCGGCGAACAGCCGAACCCTTGGGACCTACTACAGCCCCAGGATGCGATGAGCCGACATCGAGGTGCCAAACCTCCCCGTCGCTGTGGACGCTCGGGGGAGATAAGCCTGTTATCCCCAGGGTAGCTTTTATCCGTTAAGCGATGGCCCTTCCACGCGGTACCACCGGATCACTAAGCCCGACTTTCGTCTCTGCTCGAGGTGTATCTCTCGCAGTCAAGCTCCCTTATGCCTTTGCACTCGTCGCACGATTTCCAACCGTGCTGAGGGAACCTTTGGGCGCCTCCGTTACTCTTTGGGAGGCGACCGCCCCAGTCAAACTGCCCACCTGACACGGTCCCCCAGCCGGATCACGGCGTGGGGTTAGAACTCCGATTGGCGAAGGGTGGTATCCCAAGGGTGGCTCCACCAGAGCTGGCGCCCTGACTTCCCAGCCTCCCACCTATCCTGTACATCGCCCACCAAAGTCCAATGTCAGGCTACAGTAAAGCTCCATGGGGTCTTTCTGTCCAGTCGCAGGTAGCCTGCGTCTTCACAGGCAATTCAATTTCACCGGATCCCTCGTTGAGACAGCGCCCAAGTCGTTACGCCATTCGTGCGGGTCGGAACTTACCCGACAAGGAATTTCGCTACCTTAGGACCGTTATAGTTACGGCCGCCGTTTACTGGGGCTTCGGTTCAGAGCTGCCCCCTTGCGGGATGACCCTTCCCCTTAACCTTCCAGCACCGGGCAGGCGTCAGCCACTATACCTCGGGTTTCCCCTTCGCAGTGACCTGTGTTTTTGGTAAACAGTCGCTTGGGCCTCTTCTCTGTGACCCGAAAAGGCTTCGGAGGCAAGCTCCTACACCCCCTCGGGCGCCCCTTCTCCCGAAGTTACGGGGCCATTTTGCCGAGTTCCTTAACGAGGGTTCTTCCGCGCGCCTTAGGATATTCTCCTCGCCTACCTGTGGCGGTTTGCGGTACGGGCACCTTGTGACTCGCTAGAGGCTTTTCTTGGCAGCTTGGGTCCGGCCACTTCGCTACTCTAATTTCGCTCCCCATCGCCTCTCGGGATTGCCGAGGTGGATTTGCCTGCCTCGACTCCCTACCGGCTTGGACGGGCACTTCCAATCGCCCGCACGGCCTGCCCTTCTGCGTCCCCCCATCGCTCAAACGCCCCAAGGTGGTATCGGAATGTCCACCGATTGTCCATCGTCTACGCTGCTACGCCTCGACTTAGGCCCCGACTAACCCTGAGCGGACGATCCTTGCTCAGGAACCCTTAGGCTTTCGGCGGGCAGGATTCTCACCTGCCATCTCGCTACTCATACCGGCATTCTCACTTCTGCACGCTCCAGCACGCCTTCCGGCATACCTTCCCCGCCTGCAGAACGCTCCCCTACCACGCCCCTTGCGGGACATCCGCGGCTTCGGTGTCAGGCTTAGCCCCGTTACATTTTCGGCGCAGGGTCACTCGACCAGTGAGCTATTACGCACTCTTCGAATGATGGCTGCTTCTAAGCCAACATCCTGGCTGTCTTAGCAACCCCACAACCTTTACCACTTAGCCTGACTTGGGGACCTTAGCCGGCGGTCTGGGCTCTTTCCCTCTTGACGACGAAGCTTATCCCCCGCCGTCTGACTCCCAGGCACCAACATACGGTATTCGGAGTTTGAACGGGTTCGGTAACCTGGTAAGGCCCCTAGCCCAATCAGTGCTCTACCCCCGCATGTCTCCACCTGAGGCTAGCCCTAAAGCTATTTCGGGGAGAACCAGCTATCTCCGGGTTCGATTGGCATTTCACCCCTACGCACAACTCATCCCATAGCTTTTCAACGCTAACGTGGTTCGGGCCTCCATCCCGGTTTAGCGGGACTTCACCCTGGTCATGCGTAGATCACCCGGTTTCGGGTCTGCAGCAGGCAACTCTCGCCTTTTAAGACTCGCTTTCGCTCCGGCTCCGGACCTGAGGCCCTTAACCTCGCTGCCTACCGCAACTCGCCGGTTCATTCTTCAATAGGCACGCTCTCATCCCACCGTAGTGAGACTCGAACTGCTTGTAGGCGCACGGTTTCAGGTTCTATTTCACTCCCCTCTCGGGGTGCTTTTCACCTTTCCCTCACGGTACTCTGCACTATCGGTCGCTGAGTAGTATTTAGCCTTGGACGGTGGTCCGCCCAGCTTCCCACGGGATTCCTCGTGTCCCGTGGTACTCGGGATCCCCGATCGCCGCCACCACGCTTTCGCCTACAGGGCTGTTACCCTCTCTGGCCGGCCTTCCCAGACCGTTCGACTAGCATGGCTTCTGGCGTGCAGGCTCGGCAGAGCCTGCCACCGGGTCCCACAACCCCACCGCGAAAACGGCTGCCGCCTATCACGTCGCGATGGTTTGGGCTCTTCCCCCTTCGCTCGCCGCTACTGAGGGAATCGATGTTCTCTTTCTCTTCCTCGGGGTACTTAGATGTTTCAGTTCCCCCGGTTTCCCTCCGCATGCCTATGGATTCAGCATGCGGTGACACGGGTTCGCCGTGCCGGGTTTCCCCATTCGGACATCCTCGGATCAAAGCCTGCTTGCGGCTCCCCGAGGCTTTTCGCAGCTTGCCACGTCCTTCGTCGGCTCTCAGCGCCTAGGCATCCACCGTGCGCCCTTACTTCCTTGACCTCGTTTGCAGTTGTCAACGTCCTCGCGCCCCTAAGGGCATGGCGAGAGACTCAGTCTCTCAAAACCGAACAGTAGGGAAACTTGCGAGGATCGACCTAGGAGGTCGTCTCCCCGAAGGGAGTGTTCTCCTTAGAAAGGAGGTGATCCAGCCGCACCTTCCGATACGGCTACCTTGTTACGACTTCACCCCAATCATTGACCCCACCTTCGGCGGCTGCCCCCCTTGCGGGTTAGCCCACCGACTTCGGGTGTTGCCAACTTTCGTGGTGTGACGGGCGGTGTGTACAAGGCCCGGGAACGTATTCACCGCGGCGTGCTGATCCGCGATTACTAGCAATTCCGGCTTCACGCAGGCGGGTTGCAGCCTGCGATCCGAACTGGGACCGGCTTTCAGGGATTCGCTTGGCATCGCTGCCTCGCCGCCCGTTGTGCCGGCCATTGTAGCACGTGTGTAGCCCAGGACATAAGGGGCATGATGATTTGACGTCATCCCCACCTTCCTCCGGATCGTCTCCGGCAGTCTCCTCTGAGTGCCCAACTTAATGCTGGCAACAGAGAATAAGGGTTGCGCTCGTTGCGGGACTTAACCCAACATCTCACGACACGAGCTGACGACAACCATGCACCACCTGTCACCCTGCCCAGACCGAAGCCTGGGAAACCGCGTTTCCACGGCTGTCAGGGGATGTCAAGCCCTGGTAAGGTTCTGCGCGTTGCGTCGAATTAAACCACATGCTCCACTGCTTGTGCGGGCCCCCGTCAATTCCTTTGAGTTTCAACCTTGCGGCCGTACTCCCCAGGCGGGGTACTTATTGTGTTAACTGCGGCACAGGAGGGGTCGATACCTCCTACACCTAGTACCCATCGTTTACGGCTAGGACTACCGGGGTATCTAATCCCGTTTGCTCCCCTAGCTTTCGCGCCTCAGCGTCAGGTGTAGCCCAGAGAGCCGCCTTCGCCACTGGTGTTCCTCCCGATATCTACGCATTTTACCGCTACACCGGGAATTCCGCTCTCCTCTACTACCCTCAAGCCACCCAGTTTTCGGTGCAGTCCACAGGTTGAGCCCATGCCTTTCACACCGAACTTAGCTGGCCGCCTACACGCCCTTTACGCCCAGTAATTCCGGACAACGCTTGCCCCCTACGTATTACCGCGGCTGCTGGCACGTAGTTAGCCGGGGCTTCCTCCCAAGGTACCGTCACTTTCTTCGTCCCTTGGGACAGGGCTTTACAACCCGAAGGCCTTCCTCACCCACGCGGCGTTGCTCGGTCAGGCTTTCGCCCATTGCCGAAGATTCCCGACTGCTGCCTCCCGTAGGAGTCTGGGCCGTATCTCAGTCCCAGTGTGGCCGTTCACCCTCTCAGGCCGGCTACCCATCGTCGCCTTGGTGCGCCATTACCACACCAACTAGCTAATGGGCCGCGAGCCCCTCCTTCTGCGGGTTTCCCCTTTCCTCCCCAGGCCATGCGACCCAGAGAGCGCATCCGGTATTAGCACCACTTTCGCGGTGTTATCCCGGCCAGAAGGGCAGGTTGCTCACGTGTTACTCACCCGTCCGCCACTAACCGTAGCCCCGAAGAGCTACGATCCGTTCGACTTGCATGTCTTAAGCACGCCGCCAGCGTTCGTCCTGAGCCAGGATCAAACTCTCACCAATTTGCTTGGTTCGAGCCGTTTGGCTCTTTACATTCGTACGTTCGCTCGCAAGTTCCCTACTGTTCGGTTTTCAAAGACCGAGTGCGTCAGTCGCAAGTTCTGATTCTATGCGTTCCTCGAGCATCCGTCAACCGGAATCTTTTGGAACGCAACGTTGGTGGCCCAAACCGGATTCGAACCGGTGTTACCGCATTGAGAGCGCGGCGTCCTTGGCCTCTAGACGATTGGGCCGAAACTCTGGTTGGGGAGGAAGGATTCGAACCCTCACTGACAGAGCCAGAGTCTGTAGTGCTACCGTTACACCACTCCCCAACGTCAGCACGGATCAGTATAGCACCAGCTTAAGACCGGTGCAACACAACTTTCGGTGGTCCCGAGATGAGCCCGCAGACACGCTCGAGGCGCGAAAACGCGGTCTTTCCTCACAGCCGTAAGCAGTTCGAAAAGGCTCGAGCAACCGTGCAACCAGTCAAAGCGAGCCGCATCGGGTGGATGAACACACTGCGCGGAGCACCACTCTCCCTTGCAAGGACGCTGAAAGCGAATCAATCGCTCGGCTTGGTCCATCATCACGCAAGCGCCGGCGCTCGCACACGGCGCGGACAGGCACTCGGACGCCCGCGCTTTGTGTGCGATCGGAGTGCGCAAGGTGCCGCCGGCGGCCAAGCGTGCTTACTGGTCAGAGAGCTTCTCGATACCGACACCTATACGACGGAGCACCTCGTCGCGCCCGAAGATCTCCGCAAGTTCGCTGGCGCCGCCTGGCGTAAACTCCTTGCCGGAGAGGGCCACGCGCACGGGATACATCACCTGGCCGTTTTTCAGGCCGAGTTCTGCGGCGAGCGCCTCGAGTGCCAGGTGGACATCCTCCTTGCCGAAAGATGTGAGTCGCGTCAGCGCGTCCTTGGCAGCCCGAAGGCTCCGCAGCGCGATCGCCGCATCCGTCTTCATCTTCTTGTGGGTGTAGAGGGCGTCGTCGTAATCCGGCAGGGCGGCTACGAAATCCACCTGCTCGGGGATCTCCGAGAGTATCGCAATACGGCTCTGCAGGAGGCGGCTGAGCACGAGCAGGTCCACGTTCGCTGTGAGCACGTGGTCCGGATACCAGGGGAGGGCAAGGCGGTGGAACTCCTCAAAAGGGAGCTTGCGAATGTATTCGCCGTTCATCCAACGCAGCTTGACCGGGTCGAAGATCGAAGGGGACTTGGAGAGTCCTTCGAAGTTGAATCGCTGCACAAGTTCCTCGAGCGTGAAGAACTCCTCGTCGTTCCCCGGAGCCCAACCGAGCAGTGCGACGTAGTTGAGGATCGCGTGCGGCAGGTATCCCTTGTTGTAATAGTCCTCGAACGACGCATCTCCATGGCGCTTGCTGAGCTTCTCCGTGGCGGACTTGTTGATGACGGGCAGATGGATGTGCACGGGAATGTCCCAACCGAAGGCCTCGTAGAGGAGGATGTACTTCGGGGTTGACGAGAGGTACTCCGCGCCGCGCATCACGTGCGTGATCCGCATCAGATGGTCGTCCACGACGTTGGCGAAGTTGTAGGTCGGGAAGCCGTCAGACTTGAGCAGCACGCTGTCGTCGAGTTCCGCGTTCTCGATCGAGATCTGTCCGAAGACGACGTCATCGTAGCTCGTCGTTCCGGTCATCGGCGTGCTCTGGCGAACGACGGAAGGCATTCCGGCTGCGACCCGCGCCGAGACCTCATCCGCCGAGAGAGCGCGACAGCGCTCATCCTTGAAGGGCCGTTTGTGAAGCCGCGCCGCGGCCCGCTGCGCGTCGCTCTCTTCCGGTGTGCAGAAGCAGCGGTACGCCCCACCGCGGTCCATCAGCTCCTGCGCGTAGCGATGGTAGATATCCAGGCGCTCGCTCTGCACATACGGTCCGTACGGGCCTCCCACGTCCGGACCCTCGTCGTGCTGCATACCGACGCGGGCGAGCGTGTCGTAGATCGCCTGAACCGCGCCCTCCTGCTTGCGCTCCTGATCGGTATCCTCGATGCGCAGGATGAATTGCCCACCCTGCCCTTTGGCCGTGAGGTAAGCGTAGAGGCCTGTCCGCAGGTTGCCGAGATGCATGTAACCTGTGGGACTGGGCGCATACCGGGTGCGAACTGCCGCCATCGTCATCCTCCACCGTGTGAAAACTTTCTCCATTATAACAAGTCGTCCGCACGACACGGAGCAGGACGGCCAGGGTGCCGCACGAAGGCATGGACGAGACAGGCCATGGGTTTCTCGTTCAATGTCACCATGACTTCATGCGGACGAGAAGCGCCGCGATACCGATCCCCTCCGAGGGATCGGCTGCTGCCGACAGGTCAACTTCGGCACCCAGGGGCCGGATAGCCGGCTCCTCGAAATCTGCGTCTGGCAACTGCTGCGCCTGAACGCGGCCTGCCAGATGCAGCGCCCACCCGGCGGACATGCACTTTAAGGATTGCGCAGAATGAACGTGATGCGGCTCTGGTCGTGCGGGTTGAACCAGAGGTTCTCCACCTGGATCCGCTCGCCATCCGGCGTGTCGAGCCGGACAAAGAGTTCGCCTGCGCGCGCCGCCTGGCGCACAAGCGCCAGTTCCTCCGGTTCCATCTTCTTCTCGACCTGACGCGGCATCAGCGGCGGGAAGCCCTGCACCCAGCGCGAGTCCACGACGATATCCACGTGCCCACCTCCCCTCGTGCCTGATGAGAGCTCCGAATCTAGCCGGCGAATCCCTTGCCGAGCCATTCGCCGCCGTCGATCACCAGCACCTCGCCATTGATGAAGTCGGCATAGGGCGACACGAGATAGGAGGCCGCCTGGGCCACCTCCTCGACGCTGCCGAAGCGCCCGACAGGCACCGACCGCAGCAGCTGCTCCTGGATCTCGGGCGCAGCCCAGAGCTGGGCCCGCGACATCTCGGTGTCGACCGGCCCTGGGCAGAGCGCGTTGACGCGGATGCCGTAGTGCGCCCACTCGACGGCCAGCGTGCGCGTCATCGCGACGACACCGCCCTTGGCCACCGCGGAGTGCAGCGTCTTCGGGCCGCCCGTCCAGGCGTAGGCCGCGACGAGGTTCAGGATCCTCCCGCCGCGTCCCGAGCGGATCATCTCGAGGCCAGCCGCCCGCGTGCAATGGAACGTGCCATGCAGCACGATGCCGACGACGGCGTTGAAGCCGTTCACCGAAAGCTTGTCCGCATCGACGACGAAATTCCCCGCCGCATTGTTGACCAAGATGTCGATCCGCCCATAGCGCTCGATCGTCGTGGCGACGAGGCGGTCGACCTGCTCCGGGTCGCGCACGTCGGTCGGCTGCGCGCTGGCCTCGATGCCATCGCGCCGCAGCTCCTCGACAGCCGCCGTCAGATGATCGGCGCTCCTGCTCGCGAGCACCACCCGCGCGCCGATCCGTCCGATCTCCCGTGCGATGCCGAGTCCAATGCCAGTTCCGCCGCCCGTCACGATAGCGACTTGCCCGTCGAGCGTACCTTCCGCCAGCATCGCGTGTCCTCCCATACCCAGATGCCTTGGGGACACGCTTCGCCAGGGAGGCTTGGCTCCCTGCAGACGGCGCGGGAGGGGTGCGGTTCGACCGTTAGCCGTAGAGGCCATGCCAAAGCAGCAGCAATGCGGCTCCGGGCACGCCCAGGAAGCCAAGCACTGCTGCCGTCACAGGGTTGACGCCGATATGAAGTCCGTATGGCTGGGCAAGGAGATCGGCGCCGTAGATCACGGCGCCGCCGACGAGCAGCCGCGCGGCGATGAGCAGCACGCCCTGCGCCACGTCGGGCAAGATCCAATAGAGCAGCGCCATGCCTACCGCGACCCCGGCCGCGTAGGGCCAGAGAGATGCCATGTCCGATCACCTCGCGGCAGTCTATGACATGTCCCGCGAGGTCAGAAGCTGCTCAGCCCCGGGCTTCGCGCAAGAGGTAGACGTAATGGCGCTCCGCCGCCTGCAGGCGGTAGATCGCGTGGTCGACAAGATCTGGATCGTGCACTTCCTCGAACTGCGCCCTTGCCGCCTCGATCTCGCGGCGCGCAGCCTGCGCGATCTCAAAGAGCCCGTTGTCGTCCGAACCGCTCGTGCGACCTGCGGCCGCCTCCCAGATAGAAGTCCACTGCACCGCACATCACCCGGTGCCATCTTTGCCCAATGCCATACGGCCAAGACGCCTCCTCGGCGAGATGTCTCTTACCCGATGGATGTCTTTGACGCGCTAGCCCAGCCGAGTCGACGCGTCTTGGTCGGTGTCCTCGCTGGTGGACCGTCATCGGCGGGCGAACTGGTTGCAAGTCTCCCGTCGCTTACGCAGCCGGCAGTGTCGCGCGCCCTCAGGGCACGAAAAGGCGCCCGCTCCGGCAGTTACCGGAGCGGGCGCCACCACTGGCTTCTAGAGGTGCAGCAGGAAGTGGGTCGCGACGAGCGGCGCGATGAGCAGCGCCACGACGTTGATGATCTTGATCATCGGGTTGATGGCCGGGCCGGCCGTGTCCTTGAACGGGTCGCCGACCGTGTCGCCCGTGACCGACGCCTGGTGGGCCAAGGTGCCCTTGCCGCCGAAGTTGCCGTCCTCGATGTACTTCTTCGCGTTGTCCCAGGCGCCGCCGCCCGCGGTCATCATGATCGCCAGCATGAGGCCCGTCACAATCGAGCCGATCAGGGCGGCGCCCAGGGCCACAGGGCCGAGGATGAAGCCGATCAGCAGCGGAGCGAGGACCGGGATCAGCGCCGGCACGATCATCTCGTGCAAGGCGGCCTTGGTCACGATGTCGACGCTGCGGGCGTAGTCTGGCAGAGCCGTGCCCTCCATGATGCCCGGGATCTCACGGAACTGGCGGCGGACTTCCTCCACGATGTGGAATGCCGCGCGCCCCACCGCCTCGATGGTGCGCGAGGAGAAGATGAACGGCAGGATGCCGCCGAGGAAGAGGCCGATCAGCACGAGCGGGTTCGAGAGGTCGAAGCGCATCACCGTGTGCGTCTGGTCGCTGAGCACCCGGGTGAATGAGTAGAACAGCACGAGGGCGGCGAGGGCGGCAGAGCCGATGGCGTAGCCCTTCGTGACGGCCTTCGTGGTGTTGCCGACCGCGTCGAGCGGGTCGGTGACGTCACGAACCGATTCCGGCATGTCCGCCATTTCGGCGATGCCGCCGGCGTTGTCCGTGATCGGGCCGAAGGAGTCGAGCGTGACGATCATGCCCGCCATCGAGATCAGGGCCATGGCCGCGACGCCGACGCCGTAGATGCCGGCGATGGTGTAGGCGGCGATGATGCCGACCGAGATGACGATCACGGGCCAGCCGGTCGACTTGAGAGCGACGGCGAAACCCGCGATGATGTTCGTCGCGTGACCTGTGACCGACGCCTCGGCGATGCCCTTCACAGGGCGGAAGCGTGCCGAGGTGTAGTAGTCGGTGATGTACATCAGGATCAGGGTGATCGCGACGCCGATGATCGCCGCCACGAAGTACTTGATGTCATGTAGGTAGTAGTTGGTGGCGAAGTAGAAGCCGATCAGCGCCAGGATGGCGTTGACCCAGACACCGCGGTAGAGCGCGTTCATCACCTTGCTGCCCTCTGTCGGCGAGCCGACGAAGAGGATGCCGATGACCGACGCGACCATCGAGATGCCGCCGAGAACGAGCGGGTAGATGAGCGCGAAGGTGGCGCCGTTGAAGAGCAGGTAGCCGAGCAGCATGGTGGCCACGGTCGTGACGACGTAGGTCTCGAAGAGGTCGGCCGCCATGCCGGCGCAGTCGCCGACGTTGTCGCCGACGTTGTCCGCGATCACCGCCGGGTTGCGCGGGTCGTCCTCGGGGATGCCCGCTTCCACCTTGCCGACGAGGTCGGCGCCAACATCGGCGGCCTTGGTGTAGATGCCGCCGCCGAGACGGGCGAAGGCCGAGATCAGCGAGGCGCCGAAGCCGTACCCGACCAGAGCCGACGGGTTGTGCACAAAGAGGCTGAGGATCGAAGTGCCGAGAAGGCCGAATCCCACCACCATCAGACCCGTGACCGCGCCGCCGCGCGTTGCGACGCGCAGCGCGGCGCCGAGTCCCTGGCGGCCGGCCTCAGCCGTACGCACGTTGGCACGCACCGCGACGTTCATTCCGGTGTAGCCGGCACCGCCGGAGAGGATGGCGCCGATGAGGAAGTAGATCGCGGTCTGGAAGCCCAGCGCGAAGCCGATGATCAGGAAGAGGACGATGGCCACGATGCCCACCGTCGTGTACTGGCGGTTCATGTAGGCCATGGCGCCCTGCTGGATTGCCTTCGAGATCTGCTGCATGCGGTCGTTGCCGGCGCTCATGCGCAGCACCGACGAGATCAGGAAGACTCCGAAGACGATTGCGATGATGGCGGCGATGACGGGAATCAACACCTGCGAGAAGCTCATTTGCCGCATCTCGACTCAGAGGTCGGATGCTGTCCCCCTTTCGTACTTCTCCGTACTTCTGCATGGAGCGCGGCCGGACCCCCACTCGTTGGCCGCGCGAATGCACACTATGCACAGGATAACAAATGGCGTGGGCGGTGCAAAGCGGTGTTCGCACGCCGAGGCGCGGCTCAGAAGGCTTGCCGGCCCTCGAGTGCGCGCACCAGCGTGACCTCGTCTGCGAAGTCGATGTCGCCTCCGACGGGAAGACCTCGCGCGATGCGCGTCACCTTGAGATCGTCGCGTCGGACGAGGCGCGCAATGTAGAGTGCCGTGGCGTCCCCTTCCACATCAGGGTCGGTGGCGAGGATGATCTCGCGGATCGGTTCCTGCCCCAGGCGCGCGACGAGCTCGCGCACATGCAGCTGCTCAGGGCCGATGCCGTCCATCGGCGAGATGGTGCCGCCGAGCACGTGGTAAAGGCCCTTGTATTCGGCGGTGCGCTCGATCGCCACAACATCTCGCGCATCCTCGACCACGAGCAATGTCGTGTGGTCCCTGCGTCCGTCGCTGCAGATCTCGCACGGGTCGTGGTCCGCGATGTTCTGGCAGACGCGGCAACGCACCACCCGCTCCTTGGCGCCGAGCAGCGCGTCCGCCAGGCGGTGGATGGAAGCCTGGTCCTGGTTCAGCAGATGGTACGCCAGTCGCTGCGCCGATTTCGGGCCGATGCCAGGCAGTTTGCCGAGTTCCTCGATGAGCCGCGCGACGGGTTCTGGGAAGCGCGCACTCACATCCCGGGCAGGCGCATGCCGCCCGTCACCTTGCCCATTTCGCTCTGCGTCACCTCCTGCGCCCGGTCCAGTGCGGACTGCAGCGCCTGCCGCACGAGTTCGGCGAGAAACTCGGGGTCGCTCGGGTCGACCGCTTCCGGCTTGATCTCGACGGACTTCACATCAAAGCCGCAGGTGATGGTCACCTGCACGGCGCCACCGCCTGCCGTGCCCTCCACCGTGCGCTCCTTGAGTTCCTCCTGCACGCGCTGCATGTCGCGCTGCATCTTCTGCACCTGCTTCATCATCTGCTGCATGTTGCCGAAGCCCACTCAATCTCCTCCTTGCTCTGACACGGTGAAGCGCACCGGACGTGCGCCGCCCGTACGGTCCAAGGCGCTGTGGATGGCCTGTTCCACATCTGGAAGTTCCGCAACCGCCAGCAGCGGGCGGGCCCGAAAGCGCACTTCCCAGCTGTCGCCCGCGTCGAAGACCTGCGCGTGTTCGAGCACCGCCCTGGCGCGCGGATCCTTCACCCGGCCGACAAAGTTCGCGTGGAATTCGCTCGACACGGGCTTGGCCGAGGGATTGGGCTTGGAGCGCGGCGCAGGAACCGGTCCAGGCAGCCGCTCCGCCCGCGCCGCCGGCGCGGTTGGAGCCGGCGCTCCCATGCCGTCGCGCGCCGGGGCCACAGGTGCAACCGCGTTGGCCGCCTTCGCGGGCTCCTCCGCGGGCAGCCCCTCGGCGGCAAGCAGCTCCCACGCTAGCCGCGCCTCCATGCCCCGTCGCAGGTCCGCGTCGAGAGATGCGAGGCGCTCCAGCACCCGCAGCCGCGCAGCAGCGTCCCCTTCGCGGCGCTCGGCAAACGCCTGGTGCATGTGCCTGCGGAGAATGTCGATCGCATCCCCTGCCAGCTGGCGAAGATCGGCGCCGCGCGCCTCCTGGACGGCCAGCCAGTCGAGTGCGGCAGGCGCGTCCCTGCGATCGACGAGATCGAGGAAGCGCACGATCTCCGCCTCGTCGAGAGAGCCCGTCGCCAGCAGTACCGTCTCCAGGTCGACCACGCCCTCGCCATGGCCCGCACAGAGCTCCAGGAGCGCCAGGGCGTCGCGCAGGCTGCCGTCCGCCTTGCGCGCGATCAGCTTCGCGGCGTCGGCCTGAAGCGAGATCTCGGCGGCCGGCGCGATGGCCAGCAGCTGCTGCTCGATATTCTCCTCGGTATGCGGCAGGAGCGTCAGCCGCTGGCAGCGGGAGAGCACCGTCGCAGGCAGGCGGTGCGCCTCTGTGGTCGCAAGCAGGAACAGCAGCTGCGGCGGCGGCTCCTCCAAGAGTTTCAGGAGCGCGTTGAAGGCCTCCTGGGTGAGCATGTGGACCTCGTCGACGATGTACACGCGAAAGCGCCCTTCGGGCGGCGCGTAGCGCGCATGCTCGCGCAGGTCGCGGATCTCGTCGATACCGCGGTTGCTCGCCGCGTCGATCTCGACGGTGTGCAGCCCGCCGCCGAGGCAGACGCTGCACTCCCCGCAAGGCTCACCATCCTGCGGATGCAGGCAGTTGGCGGCGCGCGCCATGATCTTGGCCAGGGAGGTCTTGCCTGTGCCACGCGGTCCTGCGAGCAGATATGCGTGCGCGATGCGGTCTCGCCGTACCGCGTTGCGCAGGACCCGCACCGCCAGCTCCTGCCCGACCACGTCGCCGAATCGCGCTGGCCGGAAGCTGCGGTAAAGGGCACGGTACAACGCTGTCACCTCCGGCCGGATATTCTCGCTGAGCCGCCACCGTACCTGTAGGCCGACGGAGAGCCGGCACTCTGGCCCAGCTCTCCGTCTGAAAGGCCTTGCGCCCAGGCGCACCGCATCGCCCGGCTCCACCCTGTACCGTTGCTCCCTCTCGGGCCTAGCGGGGTTTGGGGCTGACCGTCGCGCGGTACCCGGACGCAAGCTCTGCAAAAGTTCCGGCGGGTCTGGCCCGCCGCAGAACTGGCGGAGAGGGTGGGATTCGAACCCACGAGGCAGGTTTCAGCCCGCCTGCATGATTTCCAGTCATGCTCCTTCGGCCACTCGGACACCTCTCCGAAAACCGTCAATGATGGCGGAGGGGGTGGGATTCGAACCCACGAGGCAGGTTTTTGCCCGCCTACCGCATTTCGAGTGCGGCTCCTTCAACCGCTCGGACACCCCTCCGAAACCTACCTCCGACCGGCGAAGAAGTCTTTGAGCAGTGTGGAGGCCTCCTCCTCCAGGACACCGCCGATGACGTCCACCGGCCATTCTCCCGCGAGCTCCGCAAACATCTGGAGTCGCGAGCCGGCCGCCCCCAGCCTGGGGTCCTGCGCCGCGAACACCACCCGCTGCACGCGCGCCAAAGCGATGGCCGCCGCGCACATCGGACAAGGTTCGAGCGTGACGTAGAGCGTCGCACCGGTAAGCCGCCAGTTGCCAACCTGCCTGCCCGCTTCGCGCAAGGCCAGGATCTCGGCATGGGCCGTCGGGTCCGTTCGCGTCTCACGCAGGTTGTGCGCCCTCGCGAGCACATCTCCCTGCGCCGATACGATCACTGCACCGACCGGCACCTCGCCCGCCGCCAGGGCTACCCGGGCCTCCGCGAGCGCCGCGCGCATATGCGTGCTGTGCGTCGCCGACACCCCCGGAAACATGCAAATGGCGCCCCTGGGAGGACTCGAACCCCCGGCAGACAGGGTTTAGGAAACCCCCGCTCTATCCACCTGAGCTACAGGGGCGTGTGGCACATGCAAAGGGCGCCGCCGCCTTGGCAGACCACCTTCTGCGGCACACATAGTGTAGTGGAGACCTGCGGCCGTTGCAAGATCGCGTCGTCTGCCAAGCGCGGAAGAGACTGCGGTCCCGGTGCGTCTCGCCAGGCGTCGAAGCGCCTGCGGTATTCACGCCTGGGCTCGTGCGCCGATCGGCGGCGGCGAAAGGTACCGACGCGCGCGCGTCAAAGTCTGCCCATCAGAGTCTCACATTGCCATCGCCCGGGAGGACGGTCCATTGCGCTTCGACGAACCGGGTTTTCTGCAGAGGGCCTACGGCGACGACCATGGACTCTCAGTGCGCATGGAGACGCATCGCCTGTACAGCATCGAGCGCGGCAACCTCTTCGAGACGATCACCGACGAGGCAGCGCGCCAGGTCGTTCCGATGCGGGTGCTCGACGTCGGCGCCGGCATCGGCGGCTGGTATCACGCGCTGCGCGAACGGCTCGGTCCAGTTCCCCGCTATGTTGGCGTGGACCAGTCGGAAGGCATGGTCGCCCGTCTGCGCGAGGTATGCCGCGGCGATCCGCACGCCGAGGCAGCGATCGGCGACGCCCAGGCGCTCTCATGGCCGGACGAAAGCTTCGACTGGGTGGGGCTACACTTCATGCTCTACCATGTGCCCGACATTCGCCTCGCGCTCAACGAAGCGTGGCGCGTCGTGAGGCAGGGTGGGCTTCTTCTGGCGGCGACAACCGCGGAGCGACCGTATCGGGAACTCTTTGACCTGTTGGCACGGGGCCTCGAAAGCCTGGGCTACAAAGGCGCTCGCATCGAGAGCCCGGGCGTTCGCTTCTCACTCGAACACGGCCACAGGTTCTTCCCGGAGCAGCCGGAGGTCCTCGTCCACCCGGCAGGCCTTCGCTTCGACTCCGTGGAGCCGGCCGTGCGATTTCTCGCATCCGGCCCTCTGGACTCGGCGCTCGAACAGAACGGGGCTCCTGAGTCCCTGCGCGAGGACCTGCTCGCGTACGTCGGCTTGCGCGTGTCCGAAGAGATTCAGAGATCCGGCAGCTTCCTCGCCTCGTCGGAGTCCGGATTCTTCATGCTGCGCAAAGCGGGCCGCTGACCTTCGCAGCCTCCTACCCGAGCCGTGCGGAGATCCAGGCAGCGAGTGCTTCGATGAATGCCTCGCGGCGTCTCAGATCCGATCCGCAGTGGCCGCGGACGATACGCTCCTTATAGGCCGACAGCTGCACCCCGGCCGGCACAGGCCATGCGCGATGCGGCGGCACGCACGCAATCTGCTGCGCCACGCCGGGCACAAGCGCCTGGTTGAAGGCGAAGCCCAGCTCTTTTGCGGTCTCAGGCCAAGTCGCGTCCACCGGCAGCCTGCCTGCCTCGCTCTGCACTTCAAGGAAATTGTGCACGTCAGGAACAGGGCCCGCGTCCAGGATGGCGGCCAGCTCTGGCGGCGGCGCGCCGGCAGCCTGCCACGAGTACCGGTACGTCGCGATCAGCGGTGGCACCTAACCAGGCCCCTGCCGGGCAAGGCCCGCCTTGAGATGGTCTGCGGCGGTTCCGGGGTGCGATTCCCCGGCACGCTAGTCGTCGGCAACGCTGTTCGGCCGGCGCAATGCGGACTTCAGTTTATGAATGTCTGCGTTTCTAGGAACGGTCGGGGCGCGTCAAGGCCTGCCTACGGTCGGCCCGTCGCCGTGCAGGTCCGCCCATTCCGCGTCGAGCAAGGCGTAGACGTATTCGTCACCCCACGCGCCCTTGAAGATCTCATTGTGCAAGAAGTGCGCCTCGCGCCGCATGCCGAGCCGCTCCATAAGCCTTGCCGACGCGGCGTTGCGCGCGTCGCAGCGGCCGATGATGCGGTGCAGACGCATGTCGGCGAACCCGATGCGCAGCATCTCAGCGGCCGCTTCACGGGCCAGCCCCTTCCCCTGGTAACGAGGATGGAACACGAATCCGATCTCACCTTGACGATGCTCCTCGCTCAGCCACACGAGGCTGACCTCGCCGACAACCGTGCCGACCTCCCGCCAAAGGACTGCCAGAGACAGGCGGTCGCCCGCCTGTGCCAGCGACGACTGACGGCACTTCGCGTCGAGCACGTCGCGAACCTCAGCCATGTCGCGCGGCTCCCAGTAGAGGTAGCGCGCGACCTCGGGCAGCGAATGGATCGCATACAGGTCATCGAGATCGTCCGGGCAGAACGGGCGCAGCGTGAGACGCGCGGTCTGAATGGGATAGCTGGCTTGCAACATCTGGGGAGGAACACCTCCAAGCATCGGCTGCGCTGGACGGGGCGGCGCATATGATCTCGGCCCCAGGGGAGCGGCTGCTGCCGAGATGCACGGGCAGGCTCACCATGGCAGGGAGACATACACCGACGGCGTGCAAGGAGGGATGCTGCACGGTGATTCGATGCACATGCCGCCACATCATGCCGGCCTTGCGTGACTCCCTCCGCATGCAGCTGGACAGATCCCGGCCCCGTGCAACCTCAAACGTGCCGTCATCGCCGAAACCCATAGGGCGAGCAGTCGGCCCGGCCTCGTCCTCTCCATGAATCAGGAAGGGACCAAGACTCGTTGACTGGACTGCCTCTGAAACCCTAAAGTACTGTATTAAAACCTGTGCGCCCACCGTCAGCGACGGAGGGCGGATAGAGGCGCGAAGGCCAAGAGTAGCAGCGGTGAGACGGGCAGCGATGACCCGCCGCGAAAGGGGCCTTCGCCGAAACGTGCCGGGTACCCAGCCCGTCCCGTTGGACTTGCGCCGAACAGGTGCAAGGCTGTCACCGGTCGACCGGTGGAGCGCTATCTCAGGGAAGTTGGGTCTTCGGCGGCATGCCTGCTCTGGCAGGCGATCCGTAGGCGTACCTCCAAGGCGCCGGAAGACGATGCCTCTCCTTCGAGATCTGCGCCGAGCCGCAGAGAGAGGAGGGGCATCGATGTCTCTGGGGCGGCAGTATGCGTTCGTGGGTTCTCGGTCCCTGCTCGATGCTCTCCAGGAGCGCGATGCGTGCGGCGTCGGCTTCGTTGCCAGTGTGCACGAGCCGTCCAGGCGTATCGTCGATCTCGCACTCGAGGCACTGGGGCGCCTCGCCCACCGCGGAGCGGTGGCTGCAGACGGCCTGACGGGCGACGGCGCCGGCATCCTGGCTGCCATGCCCCAAGAGTTCTTTCGCCGCGAGTACCGTCGAATCGGTGGCCTCGCCGAGGCGGAGGCGGAGTTCGCGGTCGCCATGTGCTTCCTGCCCCGAGCAGCCGCCGACGGTGCCACGCTGAAGTCCCTCCTCGAAGCGGCGCTGGAGGCCGAGAACCTGCCCCAGGGCCTGTGGCGCCATGTCCCCGTGGATGCCGGGGTGCTTGGAGATCTGGCGCAGGCGAGCGCTCCCGACATCTGGCAGCTCATCATCCAGCGCCCGTGCGATGTCCTGCCGCGGGCGTTCGAGCAGGCTCTCTGGCGCGCCCGCAGGCTGGTGGAGACAAGCTTGCAGGGAGAGGCGGCGCATATCGCCTCGTTCTCGTGCCGTACCGTCGTGTACAAAGGCCTCCTCGGGCCTCGCGACCTGCCCAGTTTCTACCTCGATCTGTGCGATCAGGACTTCGTCTCGCAGGCGGTTGTCTTCCACCAGCGCTTCAGCACGAACACGACGTCGTCATGGTCCAGGGCGCAGCCTTTCCGCCTCCTCGGCCACAACGGCGAGATCAACACGATCGCCGGCAACGTGCACTGGATGGACGCGCGCGTGCCGGGGCTCATCGACCGCGCGACGTCCGACTCCGGCATGCTCGACAACGCCGTCGAGTACCTCGCCCTGGACCCCTTGGCCACGCGGCCCGCCGACAGCTCCCCGCCCGGCTCCTCACACGTGCTGCTGACGCTCCTGCGGGAGGCTGGCGCGGGCGGTGCCACGGCCGACCCGGCGCGCGAGGCCTTCCTCCGCTACGCCGCATGCCGCACCGAGCCGTGGGACGGCCCTGCGGCGATCTCATTCTGCGATGGAGAGCTGGTCGGAGCCATCCTCGACCGCAACGGGCTTCGGCCGATGCGCTACGCCATCTGCGACGAGGGACTCGTGATCGCCGGCTCGGAGGTAGGCATCCATGACGTACCTCCTCGCCACGTCCGCCGCTACGGCCGGCTCGGCCCGGGTGATCTCCTCGTCCTCGACCTCGTGCAAGGCCGCATCCTCGAGTCCGAGGCGTGCAAGGCGGAACTCTCCACGCGCCAGCCCTACGGGGTATGGCTCAGCCAGGAACTCACGCATCTCGCAGCCTTCGACATTCCCCCCGTCCAGCCCGCCGCTCACTTGGGAGAGCGGCTCGAGCAGCTCGAGACAGCCTTCGGCCACGGCGCCGAAGAGCTGGCGGCGGTGATCCGCCCCATGGTCCAGGACGGCCACCCGCCGATCGGGTCGATGGGTGACGACACGCCGCTCGCAGTGCTCTCGCACATGGAACGGCCGCTCTTCCACTACTTCAAGCAGCGGTTCGCCCAGGTCACGAACCCGCCGATCGACCATCTGCGGGAAGCACGCATCTTCTCCCTCGAGAGCCTGCTCGGACCACGCGGCGACCTCCTCGACGAGGGTCCAGGGCACGCGCACCTTCTCGCCCTCGAAAGCCCGATCCTGCTCGCGGAGGACCTCGCGGCGATCCGCCGGCACGGCGAGAAGGATCCTCTCCTGCGCACGGCGACGCTCCACGCCGTCTTCCCGCCCGCGGGCGGTCCCGGGAGCCTCGTATCCGCCCTGGACGCCCTCTCGGAGGCCGCGGAGACGGCGGTGGACGCAGGAGCCGGCATCCTCGTGCTCTCGGACCGCACGGTCGGCCCGGATGCGGTGCCCCTTCCGGCGCTGCTCGCCGTGGCGGCTGTCCACAGCCGCCTCGTGCGCAGGGGGAGGCGTATGCGCTGCTCCTTGATCGCCGAGCTCGGAGAACCGCGCGAAGTCCACCATGTGGCGGCCCTCCTGGGCTACGGCGCGAATGCCGTGCACCCGTGGCTTGCGCTCGCCCGCATCGCGGATCTCGCCGAGCAGGGGCGCCTGCGCGGCATCGGCATGTCCAAGGCCCTCGCCACCTATCGCGCCGCGCTCGAGGAGGGCCTGCGCAAGGTCATGGCCCGCATGGGCATCTCCACCCTGGACGGGTACATCGGCGCACAGATCTTCGAGGCCGTCGGCATCGGCAAGGAAGTGATCGCCCGCTGCTTCCCCGACACGCTGTCGCGAGTCGAGGGGCTCACGTTCACGGACATCGGCCGGCTCATGCTCGGCTGGCACGCGCGAGCCTTCCCATCGCTCACGGGCAAGCCGCCGCTGCATGGCTTCTACAAGCATCGCGACCACGGCGAGCGCCATCTCTTCAGCCCGGAGGTCGTGGCAGCGGTGCAGGCGGCCGCAGCCGGAGGCCTCCTTGATCCAGCGGGCAAGTCGGGTGCGGAGCGCGCAGGGGCGCTCTCAGCAGCGCTGGCCGTGGAGGGCCCATCGCATCTCCACCATCTCCTGACGCTCCAACCAGACCGGCCACCCCTGCCGCGCGATGCGGTCGAGAGCGCGCACAACATCGCGCGCCGCTTCTCCTCGGGCAGCATGTCGCTGGGCTCGCTGTCGCCCGAGGCGCACGAGACGATCGCGATCGGCATGAACCGACTCGGCGCCCGTTCCGGCTCCGGCGAGGGCGGCGAGGACCCTGCCCGTGACGGCACGGAACGGGAGAGCGCTATCCGCCAGGTGGCTTCAGGCCGCTTCGGCGTGACACCGGCGTACCTGGCGCGTGCCAAGGAGCTGCAGATCAAGATGGCCCAAGGCTCGAAGCCGGGGGAAGGCGGCCAGATCCCCGGCGCAAAGGTCACGGAGCTGGTGGCGCGGCTTCGCCACACGGCCGCCGGCATCGCACTCATCTCGCCGCCGCCGCACCATGATATCTACTCGATCGAGGACTTGGCGCAGCTCATCCACGACCTGCGCCAAGTGAACCCCTCGGCGGAGGTGTCGGTCAAGCTCGTGGCGGAGAGCGGCGTCGGGCTCGTCGCCTGCGGCGTCGCCAAGGCAGGCGCCGACATCATCGTGCTCAGCGGCCACGCAGGCGGCACCGGCAGTTCTCCCCTCGATTCGATCAAGAACGCCGGACTCCCATGGGAGATCGGTCTTGCCGAGGCGCAGCAGGCGCTCATGGCGAACGGCCTGCGCGCCCGGGTGGGCTTGCGCGTGGACGGCGGCCTCAGGAGCGGCCAGGACATCGTGCGCGCAGCGCTGCTCGGCGCCGACGAGTTCAGTTTCGGCACTGCCGCGATGATCGCCGCAGGATGCAAGATGATGCGCGTCTGTCACACCGACAACTGCCCCGTCGGCGTGGCGACACAGAAGGAGAGCCTGCGCGCCAAGTTCGTCGGGACTCCCGAGGGCGTCATGAACTACTTCCTGGTACTGGGTGAGGAGGTGCGCGAGATCCTGGTGCACCTCGGCTACCCGAACCTCGAGTCGGTGATCGGCCGCACGGACCTCCTGCGCCAGCTCGCCGTGAAGCCTTCGTCCCGGCTGGACCTCAGCCCGCTCCTCGCGAGCAGCGGAGACGTGAATGCCGCGCGGCGCCGCCTCGGCACGCGCCAGCGGCCGCTGCCGCAGCCGCTCGACGAGGCGATCCTGACCACGGCAGGTCCCGCGCTCGCCGGCGAGGGGCCTGTCGAGCTCCGCATGCCGATCCAGAGCGCCGACCGCACCGCGGGTGCGCGCCTCTTCGGCGCGATAGCCCGCAGTCGCGGCGATCAGGGCCTGCCGGATGGCAGCCTGCTCGTGCAGTTCCACGGCACGGCGGGGCAGTCGTTCGGAGCCTTCATGACGCCTGGCGTCCGCTTCGTGCTCGCAGGCATGGCGAACGACCACGTCGGCAAGGGCATGGCGGGAGGTGAGATTGTGCTGCGACCCGATCCCGCTCTGCGCGGCGCGAGCCACGAGCACGTCCTTCTCGGCAACACCGCGCTCTATGGCGCGACCGGAGGCCTCCTCCTGGCCGCCGGGAGGGCGGGCGAGCGCTTCGCCGTGCGCAACTCGGGAGCGGTGGCCGTCGTCGAGGGCGTCGGTGACCACGCTTGCGAGTACATGACGCGGGGCACCGTCGTGGTGCTCGGCGGGGTCGGGCACAACTTCGGTGCAGGCATGACGGGCGGTGAGGCGTTCCTCCTTGACGAGCACGGACGCCTGCATGAGCGCCTCAGTTCCGACCTGGGCCTCCCTCAGGAGGTCCTGGGCGCCGACGAGGAGCGCCTCCACGGCCTCATCGAGCGGTTCCTGACCGCGACGGGCAGCGTCAGGGCGAGAGAGGTCCTGCGCGAGTGGGCGCTCATGCGGCCGAAGATCGTGCGCGTCGCGCCACGCAGCGAGGTGCGCGCCGAGCCTGAGGCCGAGGAGGGCTCGATCGCCTGACGCAGGCCGTCGCACGCCTCGGCGACCGGCCTACGCTACCTACGTGAAACTCATATCTTACAAAAGGATACAGATCACTGCGTCCTCTGGTAGAATTGCGCCACCAAAGGGAGGTGCATTGTCAGGTTTCTTGTCAGGTTTGGTTCCTGGCAGTCCCGCGCAATGCGCAAGCGAGGTTCCCTGGGTGCGATAGCGAGAGAGGAGGCGGCGTTCGATGCTGATCCCAAGTGGAGCGTTCCTCAACCCTGGCGATGTCGCCTGGCAGCTGATCGCCGCCACCTTGGTGGGGCTCATGTCCGTGCCGGGGCTCGCCGTGCTCTACGGCGGCCTTGTGCAGCGGCGCTTCGCGGTCAACTCGGCCATGATGGTCCTCTACGCATTCGCTATCGTCCTCGTGGTCTGGGTGCTTTGGGGCTATCGGATGAGCTTCGGCTTCCCGTGGAAGCTCGGCCCGGGCATCCTCTCCGCCATCGTCGGCAGCCCGGGTTCCGTCTTGGGCGCGTCTTCCCTGCAGACCCGCGCCGGCATCCCCCTGCTCGCGTCGGCCATGCCGGGTCTCAAGTTCCCGCAGTCGGCAATGATCTACTTCCAGTTCGCCTTCGCGGCCATCACGCCGGGCCTCCTGGCGGGTGCCGCCCTTGGGCGGATGAACTTCAAAGCCTGGATGCTCTTCGTGCCGCTCTGGACCACCCTTGTCTACTGCGTCGTGGCGTTCTCGCTCTGGGGCGGCGGCTGGCTTGCCCAACTGGGCGCGGTGGACTACAGCGGCGGCTACGTCATCCACCTCGCGGCGGGCGTCTCGGGCTTCGTACTGGCCGCGATGCTCGGGCCGCGCCTCGCCAAGGACCGCGCAAGGACCCAGCCGAACAACCTGATGCTCGCCCTTGTCGGCGCAGGGATCCTCTGGCTCGGCTGGAACGGCTTCAACGGCGGAGACCCGTACTTCGCGAACGGCGACGCCGCGCTGGCCGTCCTGAACACGAACCTCGCGGCCGCGACCGCCTTGCTCGCGTGGCTCGGCCTGGACGTCTTCTCGACCGGGCGGGCCACCCTCGGCGGAGCCATCAACGGCATGATCGCGGGACTTGTCGCGATCACGCCGGCAGCCGGCTACGTAAACGGCACCGGGGCCCTCGTGATCGGTGCCCTCGCCGGCAGCGTGCCCTGGCTCACGATGAACCTGCTCGGACGCCGGGGCATCTTCCGCAAGGTGGACGACGCGCTCGGCGTTATCCACACGCACGGCATCGCCGGTGCACTGGGCGGCCTCCTGACAGGGGTGTTCGCTGACCCGCACGTGCTGGTCTACCTTGGTGCCGGTCACACGTCGGCCGTCGCGGTGCAAGGCCTCCTCTACGGCAACCCGCACCAGCTCCTCGTCCAGCTCGAAGCGCTCCTGGTGATCGTGGCCTACGATGCCCTTGCGACCTTCGGCGTGCTCAAGCTGGTTGGACTGGTGGTTCCGCTTCGAGCAGCAGACCCCGTGCTCGAGGGCGGCGATCGTGCGATGCACGGCGAGGACGCCTACGACTTCGGCGAGGCCGCGCATATCCCGCACCGGCAGGTGCCTTTGCCCACCTTCGCCGGGGATCTCAGCGACGCATAGCCGGTGGGGGCGCAGGTGCCGTGGAACCGATGGGCGGCATGCGGGCGGCGCAAGGTCCAGGGAGATGCGCGAGGCCTTTCCCTCTGGCCCCCACCGGTGACTTGACCGCCGCCACCATGCCGACAGGAATCAAAGGCTGCGCAGACCTGCATATCCTCTGAAGAACGGGACCTGTCCCGATCGCCTTGCGAACCTTGCCGCACATGGGGGGCAGCCGGTCTCCTGCCTGCATAGATCGGTGGCATGGGGAACAAGCGATTTTGGCCGCAGGCGGCAGGCCTCGCACTCCTCCTGCTGGCATCTGGCGCGGCGCCTGCCGCGCTCTGGTCGACGGCAACGGTCCACAAAGTGGTCCACCGCACCGCCGATCTTCGTTCCGCGGCGGCCCAGGCGATATCACCGGTGCTGCAGTTGCAGGAGGACCTCGCGGCGCTTGGCTACCTGCCGGTGGGCTGGAACGGCGAGGCGTTCACGTTTCCGCAGGTGGCCATGCCCGCCCCCTTGCGCGAGCTGTTCGTGCCGGGCAAGGAGACCCCGCTGCTGCGCGGCGCCGTCATGAGCTATGAAGCCGCGCAGGGACTTGTACCGTCACGCACCGGCATGCATGCCCTGCTCGCGTCCCTGCAGGGGGATCTTCAGGCCGGCAGGCTGGCGCAGCATCCGTTCACGTATGTCTACGTCGACCGTACGGTGCCCGAGCGCCTTGTCGTCTGGTCTGCGAAGGGCGTTCTGCAGAGTGTGCCGGCGAACACCGGCGTGGCGGGAGCGGTGACGCCGACCGGAACGTTCCCGGTCTATCTGCGCCTGCCCTTCCAGGTGATGCGGGGCAGGAACCTCGATGGCATCGCCTATGCCGATCCCGTCCACTACATCAGCTACTTCGCCGGCGGCGACGCGGTGCACGGCTTCGTGCGCCAGGCCTACGGCTTCCCCCAAAGCCTCGGCTGCGTCGAGGTGCCGCCCGTCGACGCAGGTGCGATTTACTGGGAGCTCCAGATCGGCACACTGGTGACGGTGGGGGCCGGAACGCTATCCTTCGTAGAGCCACCGGCTCCTGTGCCTCCGGGCCTGGCCGTCCAGACGCAGAGGCTCCGCTAGGTCGACTCGGCAGCCAAGGTTCACGACCATGCATGTTCTTCCGTCGCCATGCCAAGGCACCACGAAGGGCGGCTCAAGGCCTGAGGATGGCAGGTTATCTATACGTTCTAGGTTGACTGATTGTGGCTTTCGACCATCGGATGTACTATTTGGTGGTATACGCCATGCACGGAGGTTCTTGCCTTGAAAGTACCGGACACCATTTTAAATGTATGGAACGCATTTTACGACTTTCCGATGGAGACGATTACGAAGGCTTGGCTTTATCAGCAACCAAGCGGATCAAGACAACGATCCGTTTCGGAAATGGTTGAGCATCGCCATGAGTACGGAACCAGTGGCAACTGCTTTGACTTGGCAATCTGGCTGTTGCACGAATTTCAACGCGCAGGAGTCCGAGCCCACGCAATAGGACATGATCTCTTTGCCCCTGAAGCACACGTTGCCATACTAGCCTACGAAGGGGAACAGAGATACCTGTGTGACCTTGGTGATCAGTGGATATCGCCGATTCTCATCGACTATCCAAGAGGAGGGTTCGTCGAGCCTATCTCTGGGTTCTTCCCAGCAGCGAAAGTTCAAATCAATACCACGGGTTCAGACTGTGTTGTGACTTATCATCGCCCATCAGGGAAAATCAGTAGGCAGTCGTATTCACTTGATGAAATTGAGTACAAAGAACTTCTACGGGCTGGGCAACATTCGCAACGATTGTTGAGGAAGCCCCTGTGTGAGATGCGCATACCTTTTGAAGGTGAGATAGCACATTGGGAGTTCTACAACTGGTCAAGTTTTCTAAGTACCGACAGTTTCTTGCATAACGAACCCCCAGCCAATTCAACCGACGAGTGGTGTGACCGAATTCATGCGCATACGGGAATCTCTCGTCACGTAATTGCTCAGTCATTAGGCGTGTACTCCCGACTGTAATCAATTCCAGACCGCTGCGTTTGCGGAAGAACGATCCCGCAGGCCGCATGCTCGCGGGACCGCAGTCTGCGCCGCGCTTGGTCTGCCCAAACGGGAGATCTTGAGGCTGCTCCGCATCATCCAATGCGGATTGACCCGCATGCCCTTCTTGACGGCGTAACCCTGGATCCACACCTCGTCGCGCTTGAGGCGATGCCGGTAGCGCCACATCCCGGCAAGAAACGCACGATACATGCGCACATTGGCCTTCAGACTCGTCCATTGCAATCGCCTTCGGCCTCCTCCGGACCGCACCCGCGGCACCGTGGGGCAGGGGCGGACAGATACCCCTACGGGTATCATCGATCACCCTCGCATGTGCGTCAACAGGTGTCTCCGGGGCAACCGGACATCGCACGCGCCAACAGGCCGCCTCTGCGCAGGTACGCCGCGGCGCAAGAGCGAACGTGGTCGCGATCGACCACCGGGAGGGCTATCTCTTGAGCTATCCTCTGGAACCGGACGCAACCGAGATGCACCGGCTCGCGGAAGCCGTCGTGGAGCGCGCCATCGCGTTTGTGGACGAACTCGAAGAACACCCGGCGAGTCTCGCCGGCATATCGCCCGAGGCAATCCGAGACCTCCAGCACCGCCTTCTCAGCCCACCGCCCGAAGTGCCGGTGCAGACCCTCGACGAGCTCCTTGGCCGCATCGAAGAGGCTGCGGCGGCCGCCGTCGAGACGGCAGGTCCCAGCTACCTCGCCTACATCCCTGGCGGCGGCATGTTTGCAAGCGCCGTCGCGGACCTCTACGCGCGCGCCACCAACCGCTATGTCGGGATGGCAGCCACGGCGCCTGGGCTCGTAGCGCTCGAGTGGAGCGTCGTGCGCTGGCTCGCGGATGTCGTGGGCATGCCCGAGCGAGCGGGCGGCATCCTCGTGTCCGGAGGGTCGATCGCGAACTTTGCCGCGGTCGTCGCGGCGCGAGAGCGGCTCGGCGAGGAGATTGCGGACGGCACCGTCTACCTGACCCGGGAGGCGCACCAGTCGGTGGGCAAGGCGGTGCGGCTCGCGGGCCTGCCGGGGCGCGCCATGCGGGTCGTCCCTTGCACCTCCGACCTGCGCATGGATGTCGACGCCCTCGCGGAGGTCGTAGCACGTGACCGGAAGGCGGGCCTTCGGCCATTCCTGGTGGTCGCCGCCGCCGGCACAACGAACACGGGCGTCGTCGACCCGCTCGAGGCGGTGGCGGACGTCGCGCAGGCCGAGCATCTCTGGCTACACGTCGACGGCGCATATGGCGGACTGTTCCGCCTGACGGACCGCGGCCGCGCGATCCTGGCCGGCATCGAGCGGGCCGACTCCGTCACGCTCGATCCGCACAAGTCTCTCTTCGCCCCATACGGGACAGGGGCTCTCGTGGTGCGGGACGTCGATGCGCTCAGGGCTGCTCATGCCGTGTCGGGACACTACCTGCAGGACCTCGACGCGCAGGAGGTCCCGGATCCGGCCGACCTCGGACCAGAGCTGACGCGCGAGCTTCGCGGCCTGCGCATCTGGCTGCCGCTGCACCTGTACGGCGTCGCCGCCTTCCGACAGGCGCTCGACGAGAAGCTCGACCTTGCCCTGCACGCCTACCGCCGCCTGGCCGCGGAGCCCCTGCTGGACCTCCCCTGGCCCCCTACCCTGAGCATCGTCGGCTTGCGCGTACGGGCCGGCGACACGCCGACTGCCGACGCCCGCACCCGTGAGGTGCTGGAGCGCGTCAACGCGGGTCGGCGGGTCTTCCTCTCGAGCACGGTCGTCGACGGGCGGTTCACGCTGCGTCTCGCCGTGCTGGCGCACCGCACCCACCTCGACCGGGTGGACGAGGCCGTGGACGCCATCATCGCGGCAGCCCGCAACGTATCGCGGGACTGAACAGGAGACGGGGCGGTCGTCGCCGCACGCGCCATCACGCATGGCCTGCGCTCGGGCCGTCACGTCAACTCGATCAGCGCGGCCAGCGCGTCGTCGCGGCCCAAGGGAGGCAGATGGGAGGGGCAGGCGGCAACTGATGCCGCCCGCCCTTCCCATGGTCGCGTCGTTCGCTGCGGAAACACGGGGTCACGAACCGGCCTTCAGCGTGAGATCTCCTCCACGATCATGTTCACGAGCAGTTCGTCACCGGGCTCCGGCCTGCGATGAAGGCGGAATCGGACTTCGCTGTCGATCCGCTGCTCCAGCGAGGACGGGTTCCAGGCGCGCGCCCAGCCTAGGGACAACCTCTGCAAGTACGCCAGCACGGACGGTGAACCTTCCCGTCGCGGCGTCCGGGTTGTGGTCCGCGGGATGTCGCGGATGGTGACGGTTTGCCTCTGGAGCATCTGGATTCCTCCCTGCCGCCCGGCAAGGCTTGGTGTAGGGTGTCCGGCCTTGGGGCCACCTTTAAGGTAGGATCTCCTGTGCTATACGTCTAATATCTGCTCTCATTACGAGCCATCGTTCTTTCCTATGGAAACGAGGCTCCGCAAAATCGGAGGTGCAACATGGAACTGAGGCAGCTCGAGATGTTCCTCGAAGCCGCGGATCGGCGCAGCATCACGGCAGCAGCCCAGGCCCTCTACGTCGCCCAGCCTTCCGTCAGCGCACAGATCGCCGCATTGGAGCGGGAACTCGGTTATCCCCTCTTCGACCGCCTGCCACGCGGCGTGCGGCTGACGGAGGTGGGGCGCGCCGTGCTGCCGCACGCGCGCCAGATCATGCGGCAGGTGGCGGAGATCCGCGATTCGATCGACGCACTGGAGGGGCTGCAGCGCGGCCGGCTGGTGCTGGGCACGATGCCGACGGTCACGGCGCATCTCATCCCCACCGTGATCAAGGCGTTTCGCGAGGAGTTCCCCGCCATCGACCTGCGTGTCGTGGAGTCGAGCGCCAGCGGCATTCTGGAAGAGCTCGCCGCGCACCGTCTGGACCTGGCGGTCGTGACGAACGCAGAACCGAGCGCCCAGATCGAGGTACAGCCGCTGCTCACCGAGGAACTCTACGCCATCGTCCCGGTCAACGACCCCCTGGCCGGACGCCCTGAGATCGACCTGCGGGAGCTCAGCGACCGCCCGTTCGTGGTGCTGGAGGCGGGGTTCAGCCTGCGCAGCGTCCTCTGGGAATCGTGCAAGAGCGCGGGATTCTCCCCGCGGATCGCCCAGGAGATGTCCAGCATCCAGGGGATCAAGGGGCTCGTCGAGATCGGCATGGGGGTCAGCATCGCTCCGCGCATGTCGATCGACCAGGAGGAGCGGCTCGGGCTGCTCAAGGCGATCAGACTGCGCCAGCGGCCGCATCGGGAGCTTGAGATCGTCACGAGCAGAGGCGCCTATGTATCGCGATCTGCCGCGGAGTTCATCGCCATCTGCCGCCGCATGGCGGCGACCATGCGGATGGAGCCCTAGACGCCGCCGCGACCCGCCTTCGGCACGAAGGCGGCCATGAGCCATGGAGTCCGGTCGCGTCGTCTCTTCCAGCAGGTTTCCAGATGGCCATGGTGGACTAGCACGGCACAAGCCAGCGAACAGCTTAGCCAGCACCGGCTGGGAGGCGGCCGGGCGATGCCCTATGCGCGGCTCTCCTGCGCCCTTCCGAGGTAGCTTGCAAGCAAGGCAGCCACCTCCTCGAGGAAGGTGAGCTGGTCCTCCGTAAACGCCGCCACGGTGCTGTGGTAGACCTTGAGGATGCCGACGACTTGTCCCTCGTACAACATCGGGATCGCGGCCGCCGAGATGATGGCCTGCTGCAGAAGGCCCTCGAGCTGCGGTGCGAGCGACGGCTCCAGCCTGATGTCGTCCACGATCACCCGCCGGGCTTCGCGCAGCGAAACGCCCGGCGGCATGCGTCCCACCTCGCTGGCGGGGTCGAGCCAGTCGCTGAGGCCCGTCCGGTCCACGTCGCCGCTGCCGCTGATGATGTCGAACCGCTCGCCGTCGACGACGCCGATCCAGCAGTCGTGGGAACCCGTGGCCCGCTCGACGTCCCGGATCACGCGCGCGAGAAACAGGGAGATGTCCCCCGGGTGCGCCACGGCGAATCTCAGCAGGTCGATGGCCTCGGTGCGGCTCGGCAGGAGGCCACCCCGGTTCGCCGCGAGGATGAGACCGGCCTCGTCGGCCAGACCCGTCACCAGATCGGCAAGATCGCCGCGGATCCGGTTTTCCTCGAGGAACTTGACGGTAAGGAGGCCCCAGCCCACACCGTCGACCACGACGGGAGTGCCGAACGCCGAGCCGTAAGACGACGCCGTGCCGCTTTCCACCCTCGTCTGGCGGGCCAGGGGGCGCTCCGCGCTGAAGGCTTGCGCCATGGGGTCCGCGGACGACATAGGGATGGCCACGGGCTCCTCCGGCACGCCCGACGTCGCCACCGGCCGCAGGATCTGGCCAGTCAGCCGACGGAGCACGACAAGGTCCGCGCCGGTCGCGTCGCGGGCGGCGTGGACGATCGCCTCGTAGAGTCCAGGAGCATCGCCAAGGCCCCTTGCGGCCATGCGTGCGAGGTGCATGGCCGCGCCCAGGGCTGCTGCAGGATCGGCGGCCGGAGCCGCGCCGACGGGCGCGGCGAGCGTGACCTCGGCAGGCAGGAAGCCTTCGGCCGGCTTCGCCAGCAGGAAGCCTTGCACATAGCCCACGCCCAGCTCACCGAGGGTGTGCAGCTCCGCCGCCGTCTCGACGCCTTCTGCGATCACGGCGATGCCGGCGCGCCGCGCGAACGATACGAGGGCCCCGACGAGCTGCGCCTTCGCGCTGTCGCGGTCGACGCCGCGGACGAGCGCCATGTCCACCTTGGCGAAATCGGGCCGCAGCGCAACCAGCCGGTTCAGGCCGGAGTAGCCGGCGCCGCAGTCGTCCATGGCGACGAGAAGGCCCCGCCAGCGCAGGATGTCCAGCGCCAGCGTGAACGCCTGCCAGCGCGCGTCAGGGACGCTCGAGCGCTCCGTGACCTCCAGCACGACGGTGCAGGCAAGATCTGCTAGCGGGTAGAGCATCTCCGGATGGTCGAGCACGGTCGCCGGGGAGACGTTGACGAACAGCATGACCCCGGACGGCAAGCCCAGGGCGCTGGCAGAGATGGCCCGTATGGCCATGGCGTCGAGCTCGGCTTCCGCCTCCGGCCCGGCATCCCGGGCGCTCTCCACCACGTCCACGATCTCGAGCGGATTCCCTGCTCCGTCGGACGGACGGCTGAGCCCCTCGTATGCCGCTACGCGCCCGTGCACGAGCGAAACGATGGGCTGGAATACGGCGTGTATGGAGATGCTTGCGCGAATCTGTGGCCACATAAGAGTGTCCATGTCAGGAAAGATGGGCTTCGCCCCCGCTCCAGGCGGAATAAGGTCACCTTCATGCGGTGAAAGCAGCTCGGCATGACGGCGCCAGTAAGATACTTCGACTCAGTCGCAAGAGTCCCTCTCGTCCTGGAAGCGTATGGCCGCGGCATGAGGCGGACACGTCCGTACAACTCTCTGCGGCATGCGATCTGCGGCAGGGATTTTCCCCTCCCGAACTAGGGCCGTTCCCTTGACCTACCGCTCGGTTGCGTCGCGTGCCGGCATGCGGCGCAGGGACAAGAGCAGCCGGATGGCGAGCGCGGCGAGTGCGACGCCGAAGAGACGAAGGGCGAAGGCAACGCCAAAGGCGGCGAGGCTGAGTGACGTGAGGTAGAGGGCGAGCAGCCAGAGGCGTCCCCTGGGCGGCAGGATCTCCTGCAGCTTCGGTATGCGCTTGCCTGGCGAGAGGCGGACCAGATGGCGCTCGAAGACGAGGAACGGCAGGATGCGCTCGAGATAGCCGAGCACCGCGACGGCCAGGCCGCCGAACGCCAGCAGCAGGGCATCCGCGAAGAGCCCCTGCGTCAGGACGAGCGTCGACGCGAGGAGCAGGAGCGCCGCCGCGAGATGGGCCAGCCCTGTGTAGGGCGGCGGCTTGCCGCGCGTTCCTCGCGCAAGGGCCCAGACGCCGAGCATCGCATGACACAAGGCGGCCGCCGCGAGCGGCCAGGCAGCCGCGGTGGCGGACTTTTCCGAGAGCAGGGCTGCCATGATCGCGGCGCCCGCGAACAGGGCCGGCGGCAGGAAGGCGATGGGACCGGACAGTTGGCGCGCGCGGCCGAACATGGGCAGAAGCTGCCACGATACGCCCGCGAGGAGTGCTCCGAAGCCGAGACCGAAGGCCAGGGCAAGATGCCACGGCAGGATGGCGAGGAGCACCGGCAGGTCGAAGGCGAGCCCGACGGCCATCAGGATGCCGCCCGTCGCAGCGCCGAGAAAGCCGAGAAGCCCGAGCAGCAGGCCGAGGTGCAGGGGCCTAAGGCGTCGTCCACGAGCGATGCGGCCCAGCGCGTGCGCAAACACCCACGCGAGCGCCGTGAAGGCCAAGAGGCCGCCCGCTGCCAGCGCGGGCGGCCATGAGACCAGAAAGCCGATGCAGAGCAGGAGTCCGCCGGCAGGCAGGGTGAGCAGCAGAAGACCGAGGCGATGGGGATGGGGGTGGCTTTGGCCGGTCGTCGCCGCGCTCAGCTGCGCCGCCGCCGCTGTGGCCAGCGTGAGGAGTCCCGCGACCAGCGCGAGGTGGATGAGTCCAAGGAGGGACCCGCCTCGGGGAGCGCCGAGCAGCGCAAGCCAGCAGCCCGCCAGGATCAGGGCGCCAAGGCCGGCTGCGATCGGCCGCAGCACCACGTGCGGCGGCGGTGCCGTGCGCGGCGTGACGATTTGGGGATCCCTCGGCATCACGCCACCGGCGGCCGCCCGACGTAATGGCCCGCGAGCCGCCAGCCTGCCGCCGTGAACGCGGCTGCGGCAAGGACGCCGAGCACCGCGCCCGCTGCCAGGACCGGCCGGTAGGGGATCGCCAAGCCTGCGGTGCCGAGCGGCACGGCCAAGTAGAGGAACCAGCTGCCGGCCCGCAGATAGCCCGGGCCCACCATGTCGGTAAGCCGAGGTGCTTTCTTCCCCGGGGCCAGGTCCGCATAGCTGTGAAACCACACGAGGAACGGCGCGACCTTGAACAGGAAGCCCCAGAGGTTGGCCCCGGCGACGCCGAAGGCGAAGAGCCAGGCGTAGGCGTACGGCGAGATCTTCAGGACACCCAGCAACTGCAGTGGGATGGCGATCAACAGGACGCCGAGGACGAGCCAGCTCAGGATGGCCTGGCGGATGCCGGGCTCGATGGGACGCTGGCGCGCGGAGACGAGGCGGCGCATGTCCATCAGGAAGAGGATATAGGCGGCCAGCGCCGGCAGGGCAGCGAGAGCCGCCAGCCTGTCGGAACCGAAGAGCGCCATCGCCCCGGCCCAGAGCACGGCCAGGCTCCAGAGAACGAACACCGCCACTGGGTAGCGCTCGTGCTCGTGCGACAGGGTGAACATGGCGATCAGCTTGTAGCTCACCGCGAGAATGGCGAGCGTGATCCAGCCGAAACCGCCGAGGTCGGCGTGCAGCGCGAGAAAGCGTACGGGAGACACCTGCCAGAAGCCGTAGCTGAAGTTCAGGGCCTCCGTCAGGCCGAAGAGCACCGTGAGCACGAGAAAGCAGGCGGCGACCAGCGCGCCGGCCGGCGTCGGCGAGGGAACCGTCACCCCCTGCACCGTGCGTAGGAGGAGGTAGCAGAAGGCGAGCACGCCCAGCACCACCAGGCTCCCCCCGACCGCGAGCAGCCCCGGCAGGCCGTAGCCGAAGCCGAGCAGCATCAAGACGACGCCAGGCAGGGTGCCTCCCGGCACGAGGAGCGCAAAGCGGCCCGCAGGCACCTTGGCGACGCCTGCCACCGGCACGATCATCAGCATCGCGCCCATCGTCGTTGCAGTGACCCAGCCGAGCGTGAAGAGGTGCGTCAGGACGAGCGTCGCGCTGGAGCCCGGCAGGCCATAGGCGGCCCAGCCGGGCTCGACCAGGAGGGCGGCGGCCAAGGCGAGGCTCGCCAGGAGGCCGAACGCCAGGTGCGCGAGCGGCAGCCGCACATCGGCGCCGCCCGGGGCCATCGGCAGCATCGCCTAGCTCTGCGGCCGGCCGATGCGGACGCGCCACACCTCGGGACCCTGCTCGAGGTAGGTCCATGCGAACTGGCCCTCGTGCTCGGCGGAGAACTGGTAGTAGAGGGGCTTCGGGTCGTGGTCGTTCACGAGCTCGAACCCCTGGCCCGGCTGCAGCTCGTCGAACATGTGGAAAATGGTGGTGTGGCGCTGGGCAGGCGCGAGCCGGCGCACATCAAGGACTTGCTCCTCTGGCATGCGTGGACCTCCTTCGCGTTCTCGATCGTCCCGAGCGTAGCCCGCCCCGCGCCGTCGCGCTGTGACATCCGCTGTGCGGCCGAGGTGTCGCACGACACATCCCCCAGGGCGTCGCGCGTCTAGGCTCATGTCGGATGCGCAAGATTCCGGCAACGAGGTGGCAGACATGGCGAGAGAACGCCTGCTCGACGTGCGGGAGACGATCAAGGCGGGCGGGGAGCCGTTCGACGACATCATGCAGGCCGTCGCAGAGCTCGCGCAGGACGAGGATCTGGTCCTGCTGGCCCCGTTCGAGCCCGTGCCGCTCTTCGGCGTGCTGGCCGCGAAGGGGTTCCGCCACGCATCGGAGGCGCTGCCGCAAGGCGACTACCGCGTGCGCTTCTCGCGGGGTGACGCCTGATGGCCGCGGCGGCGCCAACCAAGGCGGAGGTCCTGGACGTTCTGCGCGAGGTGATGGACCCGGAACTGGGCGTCGACATCGTCTCGCTGGGACTTATCTACCGCGTCGATGTTCGTGACGAAGGCGTCGTCGATATCACAATGACCCTCACGACCCCTGGCTGCCCCCTGCACGCCATCATCGGCCGGTCGATCGAGCGCGCCATGCTGCCGCTCGGCGTATCCGATGTCAAGGTGCAGCTTGTCTTCTCGCCACCCTGGGACCCGCGCATGATGAACGACGACGCGCGCCTTCATCTCGGCATGGGCTGAAGCGGTCAGTCCAGGCGGCGCTGCAAGAGCTCCGGCGTGATTTCAAGATGGCCGTCGCTGCCGACGGCGATGCTCCCCTCCTGGCGAAAGTCGCCAAGGAGGCGTGTCACCGTTTCGCGCGAGGCGCCGATCAGCTGCGCGAGCTCGCGGTGCGTGACCTGCAGCCCCACCTTGACGTGCCGGCCCATGGCGCGGTCGCGCACGCCCGCAAGCTGCAGCAGCGCCGCCGCCAGACGACCGGCCGTGTCCCGCGTGCCTAGGTCCAGCACCTGCTGCGACGTGCCGGTGAGACGGCGTGCGAAAAACGCCAGCACGGCCCATGCGAGGGCGGCATCGCTCTGTGCGAGGCTGCGCAGGGAGTGGTTGCGGATACAGCCGATCCAGCTGTCTTCAAGGGTCTGCGCAGTCCCGGGGTAGATGCCGCCCACGACGAAGCCGGTGATCGCGAAGAGCTCGTTCGGCTGCAGAAGGTGCAGCGTCTGCTCCTGGCCGTCGGACGTGGTCTTGAACACCTTCACGGCGCCGCGGTGCACGAAGCAGAGCATCTCGGCCGGCTCGCCTTCGCCGAAGATGTACATGTCCTTGCGATAGTGCCGCATGCTCGTGACCTCCGCGAGACGGGCGATCGTCGCCTCCGGAAGTTCGGCGAACGGCCCCACCTCGACGAGGGCCCCGGCAGCCGCGGGAGCTTGGGCGTGAGCCACCTTTTCGCACTCCTTCCGACCTGAACGTAGCACCAAGAGCCGTGCCCCGCCACCGCGAGACAGCCCCGTCCCCGGAAACTCCGGTCTAGCCCCCGGATGGCGGCAGATCTTCGAGCCTGATGGTAAAGAAGGTCAAGCGCTGTGTCTGTGCGCTCCTGCCAGTACGGCGAGATCTGCGTGGAATTCGGTCGTCGGACCCCTGCCGATGGCCTGTTCGTCGAGCAGGTTTTTCAGGCTCTCGCCACGCGCGGCCTGGTGCTCCACCCCACCGGGCCGTTCGGCAACGTCCCGCGCCTTATCCTGCCGCTCAACGTCAGCGACCGCGATCTCGTCAAGGGCATCGGCAGGCGGCGGCCGGCCGCGACGGCTGACGAGCCTCCGGTGATGGGTCAGGCCAGACAGGAAAGGAGGCCGCACAGCCGGCGGCCTCCTTTCCTGCTGTCCTTTCTAGCCCTGCAAGGCCGCACGGCACTCGGGGCAGTAGTCGAGCCGATCAACGAGCAGGCCGCTGAACCCTGCGGTCTCCATGCGGGCTCGCAGCGCGGCGACGAACGAAGGCGTCTCGTAGGGCAGGCCGCATCCTTTACAGAGGGCTTTCTCCGCGCGGAAGATCTCCTGCGGTCGGAGCAGGTCCCCTACCGTCGCCTCCGATACCTCAAGAGCCTTCTCAGGGCAGATGTCGCTGCAGACGCCGCAGCCCGTGCAGAGTGCCGCGTCGAGTTTCAGAGCCGTGCCCCTGGCACCTTCCTCGATCGCGAAGGCGCCCGCAGGGCAGGCGTGCACACAGCCGCTGCAGAGAGTGCACCGGGTCTCTCCCGCGGCCATCTGCACGGTCCAGCCGAGGGCTGGCCACGTCTGCTCCTTCACCTCTTCAGGCAGCGCCTTTGCGATGTTGCGCAGCGATCGGGCGAAGTGTGCCCGTCGTCCTGCCGGCTGCGCCTGCCCGGTCTCACGCGCGCGCGCCTGCTCGGCATCCCAGCCCAGCCTCAGGCTCTGCAGGCGCCCAAGTCGGCGCAGAGCGGCCTCCGCCTGAGCGTGCAGGCGACAGTCGCTCCTTTCGCAGCGGAGCTGCGGCAGTTGCCCCAGTTCCTCGAGCGATGCCAGAAGTTGAGGCCATCCCGCCTCGCCTATGCAGCCGACCGGCAGGGAGACGGTGTCCTCCGGGACTTCCTGCTCCATCACGGGACAACGCAGCGTCAGGGGCGGCGCACCCGGCACGGCGGCGAGCACTGCGAGCGCGGCCTGCCACTGTCCGTCGGCGAGATAGGCATCTGTCAGGGCGCCTGTCGGGCAAGTGGCTACGCAGGCACCGCATCCCGTGCACCTCTCGGGGTCGATGCGCACCGTTGTCCCAGCGTCGCTGACGGCCTGTTCCGGACAGGCCGAGCCGCACAGGCGGCAGCCGTTTTTGCGGACGCAGAGTTCTGACTCCAGCCATGGCACGGCCGGCAGGGGGCGACCAAGCGGCAGGGGGATCTGAAGGAGCGCCCGCCGGGTCATCTCCCGCGGCGGCGGCGAGACGTCCCGCTCCGGTGAAGCGCCGCTCCTGCCCGTCGTAATGCGGGCGATCTCGAGATCCACCTGGAGGAAGAGGGACTCCCGACCTCTCGCATCCGCTGTCTTGTCCCAGCGCACCACCGCAAGTTCCCCTGGATCGCCTGGCGGTGGCGACGTCTCCGGCCGCAACAGGACGAGGAGAGGACCGTCGCGCGCATCTCGGCGCTCAGCCGGCAGCCGAAGGGAGGTCCAGGAGAGGTCGGGCCAACGCTCGGCCAGATGGCTACGCAGAGCCTGTGCGAGTTCCTCGGGAAGGTCTGGGTCGAAACCGATCTCGAGTTGGGACATCAGAGTCGCTCCCCACAGCGGCGGTTCAGACGCTGTCCCTGGCCAGGAACTCCAGCAGGGCAGGCAGCCACGCCTGCGTCAGCTGGGCGACAAGGCGGTAGAACGGCAGCTTCGCGCACTCCTCCACCTTGGCGCAGAAAGGCGCTTGCCAGATCGCCAGATGCTCCGCGAGGAGCTCACGGGCGGCCGCCCGCTCGCTCTCGCCGCGATCGAGCGCGTATGCGACCGCCTCCCACTCCGCAGCGACATGGTCGGGCAGCTCACGCAACTCCTCGCGCATGCGCACGCCGATCTCGTCGTAGAGGTCTGCCACCCTGCCCGTGACCGCTCCAAAGACGGTGCCCTCCTCGAGGCGCGGCCTGTCCTTGCGCCAGAGTGCCTCATAAGGAGGGCAGGGCACGGTACCGGGGCCTACGAAGAGCCGCTCGTACTCCTCCGCGAGCACGCGGTGTGGGGCCCTGAGCGCGTCCTTTAGGGGCGCGAGGGATTCCTCGCCCCGTCCGAGGGCTTCGGCCACGAGCGCAAGATCGCGCTGGAGCGCCTCGCTGCGCCAGAGCCTCAGGGCCTTGAGCTCCGGCTCGCCCCAGAACGCCGCAAGGGCCGTCGCCGCCGCACGGGCGGCGGCGAGCGGCGCGATGGCGGCGGCCACGACGTCAGTCTGCGACATGGTCGGCGGACTCCCGGATGGCGTGATCCACGCGGCAGAGGCGGTAGCCGATCGCTATGGCCAGGGCGATCAGGGCGAATATGCCTAGCGTGATCAGGTACTCGACCCACGTCGGGCTGTAGTGACCGACCAGCTGGAAGGAACCGCCCGAAGAGACGGCTCCGAGCGCCGTGCCGGGAGGCAGCTGGATGAGCGGGTTGACGAACGCCGGTACGACGAGCTCGATGCGGAAGGCGTAGACGCCCATCAGGATCAGCACCGCGGCCAGGGCGACGTTACCCACACTGCGGCGCAGCTTCGACGACGCCAGGATGATGAACGGCACGATCCCGCCGATCACCCACTCGAACCAGAACGTGAGCTGGAACGGCCCACCGGGCAGGATCATGTCCAGAACCTGACGGTCCTTCGGGATGTTGTCCCAGGCGATGGTCACGTAGTCGCACGCCACGAAGAAGAGGTCGACGAAGAGGGCCATGACCATCAGTCCCGCGAGCCAGCGCCAGGTCCCTTCGGGAATGCGCACGCGCTGGTAGCGCTGCAGGATCCACGCGATCAGGACGATCAGGGCCGTGCCTGAGAGGATCGCGGACGCGACGAAGATGGGCGGCATGAGCGCCGTGTTCCACCAGGGGCGCGAGAACTGCAGGCCGAAGATGATGGCCGTGATCGAGTGCAGCAGGACGGCGAGCGGCAGGCCGATGAACGCGAGGGTGGTGAGGGTCGCCTTGCGCTCGGGGCGCTTCACCATCACCCAGAGCTCGACGGCGGAGAAGAGGAAGTAGACGGTGATGATCGTGATGTCCCATACGAGCGGCGAGGTCCAGTTCGGGTAGATGAAGAGGTTCAGCACCCGGCTCGGCTGGCCGAGGTCAGGGATGATCATCAGACCCGCGGCGGCGGAGAAGACCATCGCCGTCAGCACACCGAGGCGTGCGAGCGGCCGCAGGGCCTCGATGTGGAAGACCTCGGCCGACGAGGCGACGATCAGACCGCCGGCGGAGAGGCCGACGAGATAGGCGAAGGTGAAGATGTACATGCCCCACGAGACCACGTCGCGCATACCGGTGGCGGCAAGGCCGTGGGCAAGCTCGTAGACCCATGCCACGAGCCCCGCCAGGACGAGAACGCCGAGGACCCAGATCCAGGGGCTGCGCGCAAGGCCGGGGGCTTTGGGCAGGTCTGTGCGGACGCCGCTGCTGACCATGGCTACAATCCCCTCTCGTCAGTCGGATGTCTTGCCCGGATGCGAGGACGGCAGGTAGTAGATGTTCGGGTCCGTGCCGAGCTCCGCGAGGAGCTGCTCGGCCCCCTCCTGGTTCACGAGCACCGAAACCTCGCTCGCGGGATCCTCGAGGTCGCCGAAGACGCGCGCCCCGACAGGGCAGACCTGCACGCAGAACGGCTGCTCCTGCGCGTCGACGCGCTCGACGCAGAGCGTGCACTTCTCCACGACACCCACCGGCCGCACCGGTTCGAAGACGAGGCGGCCACCCGTGCGGTAGTCCTCCCCGTAGCCGATGACGAACCCCGGATCGCGCTGGGCCGGGCCCCAGTTGAAGATGCGCACGCCGTAAGGACACGCCGCGACGCAGTAGCGGCAGCCGATGCACCGCTCATAGTCGATCAGGATCAGGCCGTCGTCGCGCCGGAAGGTCGCCCCGACCGGGCACACCTTCTCGCATGGCGCGTTGTTGCAGTGCTGGCACGCGAGCGGCAGGTAGGCGAGCTCAAGGTTCGGGAACGTGCCGTGCGGCACGTCGAGCGCCGGCGTGGCTGGCGCTGCGACCTGCGCCGAGCTGTCGGGCTCGGTCGTCAGCACGCGGTTCCACCAGTAGCCGAGGGGCTCGTCGTTGATGGCCTTGCAGCCGACGGCGCACGTCCAGCAGCCGACGCATTTGCTCTGGTCTATGACCATTCCCCAGCGGGCCATCGTTCGTCACACTCCCACGGGTTCGACTTGGCAGAGGCAGTCGTAGTAGGCGGCGTTGGAACGGAAGTTGGGGATGACCGACTGTGCCGGGTTCGCGATCTGGTGCGTCAGGTTGTTCGGGTGTCCTTCGATGTACTGCTTGACGCGGATCGTGTCCCAGCCGCCCTGGTAGCAGTTGACGACGCCGGGCTTGATGCCCTCGGTATAGCGGGCGCGCACCTTCATCTGGCCGCGGTCGTTGAAGACGCGCACGACGGCGCCGTCCGCGATGCCTCTTGACTTGGCGTCCCGCGGGTTGATCTCGAGGAATCCCTGGCCCTGGTTGTTGATCTCCTCGAGCCAGGGCAGGTGCGTGTACTGCGAGTGGGTGCGGAAGCGGGTGTGGGTCGAGAGGAAGACGAGCGGGTACTTCTTGAAGAGCGGGTTCGAGGGCGTGGCCTCTACAGGTTCCTTGTAGCCGCAGAGTTCCTGGTCGTACGGCACGAGCATCTCGACGTAGAACTCGATGCGGCCCGACTTCGTCGGGAACTGCTTGTTGAAGAACGGGACGTAGGGCACCGTCGCAGTGTTCAGGTGCGGCGCGCCGTTCTTCAGCTGGTCGAACGTCAATCCGGCCACGCTCGGGTCGGCGTCCTTGCGCCCGATGCGCAGGATCAGACGGATGTACTCGTCTGGAGACTGGTCGAAGTACTTGCCGTAGCCCATCTTGCGGGCGACCATCGCGAACTGGTCTAGGTCGGACTTCGACTCCCAGAGCGGCTCAACCACCTTCGGCATGTATTGCAGGTAGTAGTTGCCCGCGGCGAGGAGGTCCGTCTTCTCGAGGTAGGTGCAGCTCGGCAGCACGATGTCGGCCAGGTCCGCCGTCGCCGACATGACGTAGTCGGAGACGACGAGGAAGTCGAGCGACTCGAGCGCCTTGCGCACCTTGTTCTTGTCCGACATCTGCTGGGCGTAGTTGTCCACCACGAACCAGGCGGCGCGCACGGGGTACGGGTTGTTCTTGAGCATGGCGTCGCAGGCCGCCATCGGCGGCAGGTAGGTGTAGCTCTTGCCGTCGGGGAAGAGCCAGTCGTTCAGGTTGAAGGCTGTCGTGAGCAGGGCGCCGCTGTAGGTGGTGACGCCGCCGCCGTGCACGCCGATGTTGCCCGTCAGGGCCGCCATCGTCAGCATGGCCTGGTAGGTCAGGTCGCCGCGGTACCAGTGGGAGAGGCCGAAACCGCACTTGATCGCCGCGGGCGCCGCCTGGGCGTAGAGCTCGGCGAGCTGGGTCACCATCTGCGGCTTGACGTCCGTGATCTGGGCGACGTACTCCGGCGTGTACGGCTCCATGGCGTCGCGCAAGGCCTGCAACGCCGTGCGCACGTGCATCTTCCCGACCGTCGTCGAGGCGTAGAGGCGGGCCTGCTTCAGGCTCGGATCCGTGATCGCCTTGAGGCTGCCGTCCTGGTCCATGACCATGTAGGCGTCGGAGGCCCCCGGCGTCACGTCCTTTTCGCGCAGGAAGAGCTTCGTGTCCTCGCGCACGAGGAATGGCGCGACGCTGTACTGGCGCAGGTAGACCTCGTCGATCATGTTCCTGTGCAGGATGTGACGGATCATGCCGTCGACCAGCGCGGGGTCGGTGCCCGGCCGGATCGGCACCCAGATGTCGGCCGACGCCGAGGTCGGGGTGTAGCGCGGGTCCAGCACGACGAGCTTCGTGCCGTTCTTGCGGGCGGCCATGATCGTGCGCCAGTCGGGAATCGAGGTTTCTGCGAGATTGTTCGCCCAGAGGAAGATGACCTTGGAGTTCATGAAGTCCAGGTACTCGTGCCCGTCCAGGAAGCCGCCGCCGTTGGCGGGATTCGCGGGGTCGACGAGGACGTAGTTGAAGCCGGCGGGCGTCGCGGAGTCTCCCTCGTTGTCGCCCTCGAAGTCGCCCCCGGATGCGCCGATGACGCTGGCGAAGCGGTAGCCGGCTCCGATCACGCCCTCGAGCACGCCAAGCGCACCGGTGTAGGGCGGGATCCAGATCGCCGTCTTGCCGTACTTCTGCTGGATCTCCGTGAAACGCTGCGCGATCGTCGAGGTGGCCTCGGCCCAGGAGATGCGCTGCCAGCGGCCGGAGCCGCGCGGGCCGATGCGCTTATAGGGGTAGCGGATGCGGTCGGGGCTGTACGTGTTCTGGATCTGCGAGATGCCGCGCAGGCAGATGCGGGCGTGGTAGTCCGGTGCGGGCGCTCCCGAGACGGTCTTGTCGTCCCACGGGGCGCCTTCGATCAGTCGCACGCGCCCGTCCCGCACGTGCACGAGATGCCCGCAAGACCCGTCGCAGTTGTTCGAGTGTCCGGTACGGAACGTCTGGTCTCGGCTTGCGCCCGGAACGTTCTTGCCCGCGGCTGCCGCCTCGAGCAGGCGGAAGCTCGGCGTGCTGAGCGCGGCAAGGCCGACGCCGCCCGCGACTCCCTTGAGGAACGTGCGCCGACGGATCTTCGGCATGGCTGAGCCACCTCCCGACATGTGTACGGCCTACATTGTCCCTGAGGGCGGCTGAGGGGCCCATCCGGCGTTGGCTCCTGCTTTATCGTCTGAAAGCGCGCCCGGAGCCGGTCAGAGCGGCGTCACCCACGTCTGAGTAGCACCGGCGCTTGGTACGCCGTGCCGTCGTCTGTTGGCCCTTTTTCGACATCCCTACACCGCGCAATGGTCCAACCTTACGCGACGCAACTCCCCCGCACGGCCGCTGCCCTGCCGGGTGCCTCTGCTAGACTGGATCTACCGGAGGGACTCCCGACGGCGAGGGAGGCATCATCTTTGGATCTGCTAACACCGGTGCATCTGGTGATCATCCTCGTGATCGCGTTGCTGCTGTTCGGGCCGAAGCGCCTGCCCGAGATCGGCGCGGGAATCGGCAAGACGATCAAGGAGTTCCGCAAGTCCATGAACGAGGTCCAGCAGGACCTCGCAGTCGAGGCGAAGCAGGAGCCGCACACCGAACAGAAGGTCTGAGGCGCGAAGGAGGAGACCGCAGCGCATGCGCTGCGGTCTCCTTATGTCGTCTAGAGGCGTCTAGAGGCGGGGCGCGCCGCCCTGCCGGATCCACCACGCGGCCACGGCGCTCCGCGTCGGCAGGCCGAGTTTCTGCAGCATGGTCGAGATGATGGTGACGACCGTGCGCTCCTGCAGGCCCGTGTCCAAAGCGATCTCGCGGTTCGTGCAGCCTCGTGCGATGCACGCCGCGACTTTGGCCTCCGGCGCCGTCAGTTCCGGCAGGACCCTGTCCGGCCCGTGGATGTGGGCCGAGACGGCCGCGGACAGGCGCGGGTCGACGACGCAGCCGCCCTCATGCACGAAGCGGACCGCCCGGCGCAGCTCCTCCGGTCCGACGTCATCGTAGAGGCACGCCGCCGCACCGGCCTTGAGCGCCGAGAGCCCTAATCCGGCTTCGGTCCCTTCCCGCATCAGGGCCAGCGTGGGCACCCGGCGCAGGTCCGGCGCATCCGTCCACCCGTGGGGCTGGAGCGGCCAGCTCGTGACCAGCACGTCGCACTGGAGCAAGCGCCCGTCGCAGGCCGCCTGCGCGTGGTCCCCCGCCTCGCCGACGACCGCTACCTCCCGATCGTCCTCCAAGGCCCTGCGCAGGCCGAGTCGCCAGATGGAGCGCCGATCCACGAGGTAAACGCCGACCGGTCCCGCCTCGCCCATGCCGTTCACTCTCCACGCTTCCGTGGCGAACATGCTAGACGTGACGGAGCGGGAGGATTGTGACGCAGATCACGTCCCAGGACTTCCTGGCACGCGATGTTCGCCCGTGGCGCGAGGCCTAGCCGCCGATGTGGAACATCTCAACCTTCTCGCCGCTGCCGCGGGCGCGCAGGAGGCTGCGCAGCTCGGAGTAGCGGTCCTCGCGGGCGCCCCAGACGCCGGCGATCATGGCGAGGAGGTCCCCTTCGCCGTCACCTTGGCGCAGGGGCGTCCTGAGGTCCTTGCCGGCCGTGCCGAAGAGGCAGGTGTAGAGCCTGCCTTCGGGCGAGAGGCGCGCGCGGGTGCAGGTGCGACAGAAGGGCTGGGAGACGGAGGAGATGACGCCGATCTCGCCCGCGCCGTCCTTGTAGGCGTAGCGCGACGCCACTTCGCCGTAGCGGCCGGGCTCGAGCGCCTCGAGCGGCCAGCGGCTCGCGATGCGCGCGATGATCTCGCGCGAGGGCACGACGTCCTCGGGCTGCCAGCCGTTCATGTTGCCGACATCCATGTACTCGATGAAGCGCAGCACGTGGCCCGTGTGCCGGAAGTGCTCCGCCATCGCCAGGATGTCCTGGTCGTTGAGGCCGCGGCGCACCACCATGTTGAGCTTCACCGGCAGCCCCTCGGCCCCGGCGTGGTCGATCGCCGCGAGCACCTTCGCGACGGGGAAGCCGACGTCGTTCATGGCCTGGAACGTCGCGTCGCGCAAGGAGTCGAGGCTGATCGTGATGCGGCCGAGCCCTGCCGCCTTGAGGGCCTTCGCCTTGGCCGCCGTCAGCAGCGAGCCGTTCGTCGTCAGGGCGATGTCGTCGATGCCCGGCACCTTCGAGAGCGCGGCAACGAGCTCCTCGATGTGCGGGCGCAAAAGGGGCTCTCCGCCCGTGAGGCGGAGCTTGCCGACGCCCAGCTGCGCGAAGAGCCGCACCAGGCGCTCGATCTCCGCGAAGCTCAGCAGGCCGTCGTGGGCCACGAACTGGTAGCGCGTGCCGAACATCGCCTTCGGCATGCAGTAGACGCAGCGGAAATTGCAATGGTCCGTCAGCGAGATCCGCAGATCCCGCAGGGGCCTCCCCAGCTTATCCGAAACCTGCGGCGTGTCCTGCCGCAAAGCCTGATCCGACAAGACCTCACTCCTGACTGGACCATACAGGAGGCGACGGCTGGGCACCAGAGCTTGCACGGCCCAAGCGTGATAGGGCATAGGACCCACCGGACGTCCAAGCTTCGGGCGAGGCATCGGCCGAACTTACAGAGCGAACCACGACGGCCGACGCACATGATCGATTGCGCTTCTCCCTGCGCATGATCGCCACATGTGATCCCCGATGCTTGCTGGCACGCATCGCGGTGCTACCGTTGGGCTGCAAGGGGGTGTATCGAGGTGGCGAGAAATCTCCTGCCGCGCATTGCGCTGATCGCCACCCTGGGTCTCGCGCTCAGCGGTTGCAAGACCTATCCCGAACCGTCCATCCTGCCGCCGGCAGGTCCCGTTCCGCCTGCAAGCGCCATCGATCTCTACCGCGCGCTGACTCCCGAGGCGATACCGGCCGCCTGGTCCTCTGGCATCTTCCCGGGAATGACGCAGCCCGCGACGGGCTACCTCCCTTCGCGCGGCGTCCTGCTCGCCGCACTGCCGTCGCCGCACGGCCGCAAAGACGGCCTCTACATCGGCGAGCCCTCGACGGGGAGGGTGACGCTCGCGGTGGCGATCTCGCCGGGCCCTGCGCGCGACATCGCGACCGCGTCCGCGCTGGGTGCCGACGACGTCGCCTTCCAGGTGGGGCCTGAGTCCGGGCCGAGAAGCGCACCTGCGGAGATCGCCGCAAAGCCGGCAAGTCCCCCGGTCTCCCTGGCCGTGCCGCCGTCCGACCGCGGCAGCATCGACACGTCGTTCCACTTCGAGGGGGATGAGCTTGTCTTCCTCGGCACCCGCAGCGCCGGCGAGAACGACGTCACGAGTGTCGTAGCCTGCAACCTGGTGAAGGGCTCCTGCCGGGATCTCTTCCGCGCTGCAAGCGAGCGTTCGTCGCTGGACGTGATCGCCCTCGGCGCGGGCCCAGGTCACGCATACCTCGCGCTGAAGCCGGCCGATCCCGGTGAGCACGTGCAGGGCGAGATCGTCACCGTTCCTCTCGACGGCGGCAAGCCGCGCACCCTCTGGCGCACCTCCGGCATCCTCACGTCGATGGTGCGAGGTCAGGGCATGCTGGCGTTCACGGAGGACTTCGGCGTCGACGAAGGGCTCTACCTGCGCGAGGGCCGGACGATGATCAGGATCACGCCGCCAGGGGAATTCCCGTCAAACCCCACCCTCGGGAGCGGATACATCACGTGGTGGGCCGACCGGCCCGAGCTTCTCGACCTGCGCTCCGATCGACTCTACCGCATTCCCGGGTGGATGCCCGAACTCTATGGCAACCTTCTCACCTACGTGACCCCCGAGGGCATACGTTGGGTACGCCTGCCCCCCGCCAACTGACTCCGCAGTTCGGCGAAGAGCTCGTCGGAGCACGGGTCCTCGGCGATCAGGGTGATCGCCTCCGCCCAAGCCAGCGCCGCACGCTCCCTAGGTGTGTAGAAGGGCGTCTCGCGCCAGGCGCTGAGAGCATAGAGCCGCTGCTCGCTCTCCCCCTGCGCCCGCGCGTCCTTGGTATGCATGTCGAGACAGTATCCGCAGCGGTTCAGCTGCGACGCGCGCGTACGCACGAGCTCGAGAAGCGCAGGCTCCAGGCCGCTCTCGCGCACATACCGCTCAAGACCGAGCATCGCCTGCACGGCGCCCGGTGCCACTTCGCGGTACACAATCCGTGCCTCCATGCCGGACCCTCCCTGCATGGTGATCTTGGCGGGGCATATCGTGCCGGAGTCGGCGCGAAGGCGCCATACGCCTTCGCACGACTCCCATGGACGCCGTCCCTTGCCGCGAAGCCGCGGCCGTTCCAAACGGCCATGCCACGCGCACCCCGCAGCGCGTGGGGCGACGCAGCTTCGGGAACCTCCCCCGAGCCGTCAGCCTTCCAGCCGCTCGTGCATGTCCCCCAGCAGCTCGTGCATACGCACGTCGGGTTCGCTGGCAAGCCTCGGCAGCAGAAGGTCGTTCTCCTTGTCGGCGTGCAGGGCGAAGAGCTCCGTGATCGCAAGGCCGATCGAGGCAGCGCGCACGGGTGCTGCGGCAGCCTCCAGATCGGCGGTCAGGGAACGCAGCCGCTCGTGCTCGGCCATCATCGCATGGAGCAATGCAACAAGGTCCCTCAGCGCAAGACCGCGCCTATAGATCGTCTCCTCCTCCGCCGCGGCATGCGGCACAATCTCCTCCCTGAGGTAGAGGAGCAGGTCTGTCTGGGACGCGTATACCGGAACCCCCGTCGCAGCCGCGTCGAGCAACGCCTCGCTGCGATCGCGCAGACCTCTGAGCAGGGCCGCGTGATGCGCCCTGATCTTCTCCACGGCCTGACTGTTCTGATCCACCGCCCTCACCCTCCTGTCGCTATGGCGGACCCAGGTTTCCGCTGCGGAATCGGGCGTGGCCCGTCCCAAGGATGCGTCTGCGGCTCATGGCGGCCGCTACGCGTCGCGGTCGAGGTTCTGAGCGATCTCCAGCATCTGCATCTCGCTCGTGCCGAAGAAGATCCGGCTGACGATCGCGTCGCGCACCCACATTTCCAAGGGCAGTTCCCGCGTGAAGCCGTAGCCGCCGTGGACCTGCAGGGCGTCCTGCGTCACCCTGACCGCCGTCTCGCTCGCGAACAGCTTGGCTTCCGCAGCGCTCATGGAGGCGTCCCGCCCGACTTCGAGATCCTGGGCTGCCCGCTGCACCAGCAGGCGGGCGGCATCGATGTCGAGACGCATCCGCGCAAGCTGGCCGGCGACCAGTTCGTGGTCTCGGATGGATCTGCCGAACTGCCGGCGCTCGAGACTGTACGCGCGGGCGGCCTCGAACGCCGCGCGGGCCAGTCCGACGGCCGCCGAGGCGATCATCGTGCGCGCGACCTGCAGCACCCGCAGCACGATCTTGAGACCGTCCCCCGGCTGTCCGAGCCTCGCCTCCTCGGGAACCGAGCAGTCCTCCAGGAAGAGTTCGCCCGTGTAGGAGCCGCGAAGGCCCATGGTGGGGATCTGGCGGCCGGCGCGCAGGCCCACCGTGCCCTGCTCCAGCAGGAAGAGGCTCGGGCCGCCGCCCTCGTCGGGATCTATGCGCGCAAGCAGCAAGGTGAGATGCGCCATGCCGCCGTTGGTGATGAAGCGCTTGGCGCCGTACAGCCGGTAGCCGTTCTCCGTCCGTTCGGCGCGTGTGGCGAGTCGCTGCGTCTCGTGAGGCAACTCGATTTCGAGCTCGGAGCCGGATTCGGGTTCTGTCAGGGCCAGCGCCCCGACCCACGGCGCCTCGGAACTGCAGAGACGGCCGAGGTAGCGCCTGCGCTGGTCGTCGCTGCCCACCATAAGCAGGGCGGCGGCCACAAGCGACGACGCCCCGATCGTGGCCGTGATGCCGAAGTTGCCCCAGCCGAGTTCCTCCATCACAGCCGCCATCGCCGTCGGGAGAATGCCGGGACCGCCGTACTCCTCCGGCACATTGGGCGCGCAAAGGCCGATTTCGCCCGCCGCCCTCACCGCCTGCCACGGAGTCTCGCCCGTCGCATCCGCCCGCTCACCTGCCGGGCGCAGGATCCGCGCGGCGAACTCGTGCGCGACCTCCCGGAGCAGCTGGGCGTCGGCGTCGTGTATCGCGTCCGAGGACATGTGCTCCCCTCCTGCCCTGAAGGATGGCACCATAGGCGCCGAGGCTCTGTGACCGGTGATGCAGGTGACGTGTGATTGACGGCCCAGCATCCTGGGTGGTGCCCATGCCGCTCGTCCGCGCCGAGCGTTCCCGAGCCGCTGGAGATCGCACCACTGCCCGTCCGCGGGGCGATTGCCCGCCGGATGTACGCCACTTTTTGGCCATCAGGGCCCTGCGGCCCGGCGCCACGAACTCCAAGCATTGAACTTATGCTTTGTTAGGTGAGGTTAACTTCCGCCTTTGCCTACACTGCACCGCCGTCCCGTCCTTGACGCCCTTCGCGGGCGGCAGGGCGCTGTTCGGCCTCGGCATGCTCGGCGCGAGCTTCGTCGCTGCGCTCGTCGTATCGATCGCAGGCGCCTACGGCATCTCGGAGGCGTTCGGCGTCAACCAGAGCCTCAACCACCGCTTCGGCGAGGCGAAGGCGTTCTAACAGCATCACCACGCTGGCGCACGTCGGCGGAGCCTTCCTCGTGCTCTTCAACCTGGCCGGACCTCGTGAACATCAAGATCGACGTGGAGGTGATGAACGCCAGGCTGCTGCCGATCGTGCTGGGCTCTCTACTCGCGCTCGAAGCGAGGGCCCTGGCGGCGGAGTGGCGACTGGGGGCATCTACAAGCATGTCGCCTGGTCGCTCTCGTCGATCGTCATGCCGTTCGGGATCTGCATAACCGTAAGAGCCTTGTAGAGCCCAAGAAGACGAGCGACGCAGGGCCTGCGGCGCGGCCCCGGCCGCTCTGCAGGATCATCCGGGTGGCCGGGATTTCTCTGTCTGAACGGATTGGGACGCTTGCTGCATTTTGCATGGCCGTACGTCCGTGGTATGTATGGTCTATGATCCATGACACTTGCCAACTTGCCCACGGCATCGCCACCGGATGATGTGGCCACACGGGCCTACATCGGGCGTGCGCGGATATTTGGTGACCTACACCACAAGTTGGCGCGCGCCGCATGGCTACATGAGATGTGTACAGCCGGCAGGATTGGTGCCGGCAACGACAAGGGGGCTCGGAACGTGCCCAAGGATCACGGCGGGTATCGCGTCACCGGATCCATGAACAAGGCCCTCTGGATCGCGACGCTCGGCTTCTTCGGCGGCTTCGCCGGCGTTGCGATCTTCGGACCTCTGGTTCCCAAGTTCACCCTGCTGCTCGGCCTGACGCCTGCCGCCGCCGGCCTTCTGTCCGGCATCCCGAACTTCACCGGCTCGCTCCTGCGCATACCGTTCGGCGCCTGGGTGGACAGCCGCGGCGGCAGGAGACCCTTCCTCATTCTTCTCGGCATCACGCTGCTGGGCGTCGCCCTCCTGCTGCTGCTGCTGCACGCCGACTATCCGAAGCACATGGCGGGTCTCTACCCGGTGCTCCTGATCCTCGGCATGCTGATCGGCTCGGGCATCGCCACCTTCTCCGTCGGCATCGCGCAGGTCTCGTACTGGTTCCCGCGCCAGCGGCAGGGCGGCCCGCTCGGCATCTACGCCGGTCTCGGCAACGCGGCGCCTGGCCTCTCCTCCTGGCTGCTGCCGCTCACGGTGGCGGGGCTCGGACTGCTCTCGGCCTACAGCATCTGGTTCGTCGTCCTCCTTGTCATCGCGATCGCCTATGCGCTCGGCATGCGAGACGCACCCTGGTTCCAGCTGAAGAACAGGGGCGCCTCTGACGCGGACGTCGGCAAGGTGATGCGCCAGATGGGTCAGGACATGGTACCCACCGGCTCCACCTGGTCGGGTCTGCGTGCGGCGGCCCGCGTCCCCGAGACCTGGGCGCTCGTCCTGCTCTACTTCCTCTCCTTCGGCGGCTTCCTCGCCCTCACCAGCTGGCTGCCGTCGCTCTGGCACGTCGCGTACAAGGAGCCCCTGACGACAGGCGGCATCCTGACCCTCACCTTCTCCTTCCTCGCCTCGCTCGTGCGCGTTCCGGGCGGTATCCTGGCGGATCGCCTCTCCGTCCGCTACGCCCTGATGGGCAACCTCCTGCTCATGCTGGTAGGAGCGCTGATCATGGCGTTCGCCCCCACCGTCGCGGTCGCGGTGCTGGGCGAGGTGGTGCTGGCGATCGGCATCGGGCTCCAGAACGCCGTCGTCTTCAAGCTTGTGCCGCGTTACGTGCCGCAGGCGGTCGGCGGAGCGTCGGGATGGGTGGGCGGCCTGGGCGCCTTCGGCGGCTTCATCCTGCCACCGGTCATGGGCCTCGTCGCCGGCGCGTCCGGGGCCTACCCGCTTGGGTTGCTCGTGATCGCGCTGCTGGTCCTCCTCGAAGGGCTGGTCGTGGCCTGGCTCGGCAGCCTGGCGCGGCGCCGCGCCCTGACATCGGACGTACCCGCCGCGGGTTGAGCCGTCGGGTCGGAGCCGCCGCCGGTGCCTGATCTCGGATTCGCGGTACGCCGTGCCGCAGGGGCCCTCCACAGCTGAGGGCCCCTGCATCCGTTCGGAGGACCGCAGTCCATGAGGTACGCCCGGACAGACGGCCGCCGGCCGGTCAGGACATGGCGGCAGGCCGCGCGAGCAATGCGTAGGCCATGTACGCGAACACGACCGCCCAGGCTGCGTAGGCGACCCAGCTGACGGCCCATGCCAGCGGGGGCAGCCACGGCAGGCGCGCCACCTTGCCGAAGAGGTCGGTCGCCGTCGCATACATGCCGAGCGGGAAGACGATGCTCCAGAGCGCGGGTTCGTAGGTAAGCGGTCGCCCGCCGCGACCGTAGCGCCAGAGCCCGAAGATCAGAAGGCAGGGGATCCAGAAGCTGCCGAAGGCCCAGAACACGAAGGATACGGCGGTGATGACAGGCAAAAGGTCCTGCAACTGCCCCGGCAAGGGCATCGCGAGCAGGCGGACGCCCGCAAGCACGGTGATCGCCGTGGCGCCCATGTTGATCCAGTACGGTGGGGTCATCTCGTCCGCCGTCATGGCGGAGAGCAGCATTCGCGCGGTGACGATCGTGATCAGGATGAGGTAGAGGATCGACCCGATCCCCCAGAACATCGCTGCGACAAAGCCGAGAAGGGCCCGATCAGGGCCTGCGGACGACAGCACGGATGCCGCTGTGGACACCGATTGCGTCGCGACCACCCAGACCAGCCAGGAGGCATTGACGCTGGGTCCGAGCGGCCGGTCGCTGCTCCCGAGCATCAGTCCCACCGGGATGGTGTAGGTGAGCAGGAGCCAGGAGAGCAGGCCGACGAGGCCCAAGGCTGCCGCGACGCCGTGGTCGCCCGCAGAGGCGTAGCGCACCGCGAGCACGTCGGAGGCCGCGACGAACGTGAAGAAGCCGAAGGCCGTGCCCGGTGTCGTGGCGTCTTCGCGCACCGCGGCGGCGCACGTGAGCATGCGGCCGACATGGAGGGCGATCAGCACCGCGTAACCCGCGGTCCCCACGACCAGCAGGAGCATGGAGAACGCCTGCAGGTCGAAGAGTTGCGCCGCGGTCGAGACGATGCCGGTAGCCATGACGAATGCGAAGTAGCCGGGGTATAGGTGTTCGAGCGCCCGGCGGGGCGCTACGGCATCATGTACCAGAGGGCATTCTCCTTCGCCGTGGCTAGTCGCTTGCGTGACGTCTCTCGAACGACTCGGACAGGATGCGGAACGCGGGAATGTCCGAGGAGATCTCGCTGCGGAACGCGTCGAGATCCTGAGCGTTCGCCGCCACCAGGACGAGCCGGTTCGTCTGCTCGATATCCTGGATCTGCAGGAGTCTCGCCTCGATATCGTCCGGGATGGAGCCGAAGCGCATGACCAGCACCGCCTGAAGGTCCTCGAGGTCCTCACGCAGGATCCGGCTCTTGCGCTGCTCCACAGTGATTTCTTGACCGGTTGCCACTGTCCCGCCTCCGATCGGTGCACGCTGGATGGTCACTGGCTCTAGTCCCTGCCTGCCCGCTCGGAGGGCATGGCCGGTGCGCGGCGCCGGTACTGCATGGGCGCACGCCGCAGGTACGCGAGCGGCAGGCTGAAGATGTGCACGAGCCTTGTGAACGGCGAGACCGCAAAAAGCGCGAGGGCCGTTAGAATGTGCAGCTGCAGCACAAGAGGCACGTCCGCCATCAGCGCAGCGTCGGGGTGGAGCAGGAACACGCCGCGGATCCAGGGCCCGACGGTCGTGCGGTACTCGTAGGGAAGATGCGCCACGTTGTAGACGAGGGTCATCAGCAGACCCAGCGCCACCGTGGCAATGAGAAAGCCGAGGGCCAGCCAGTCTGCCGTGGAGGTGTGCGCACGCACGCGACGTACGATCAGGCGCCGCCAGAGCAGCAGGATGAGACCCGCGAGGGCCATGAGCCCCGTGATGCCGCCCATCACCATGGCGCCCATGTGATAGAGATGGTCCGATACGCCTAAGGCGTGGTAGAGGCTGATCGGCACGAGGAGGCCCGCGACGTGGCCGAGGAAGACGAAAATGATCCCCCAGTGGAACAGGGGACTGCCGAGCCGTAGCAGGCGCTTCTCGAGCAATTCGCTCGACTTCGATGTCCAGCCGATCTGGTCGTAGTTGTAGCGTGTGAGCGTGCCCACCACGAGCAGCATCAGGCAAAGGTACGGATAGACGACCCAGAGGAATTCGTTCACCAAGGCGCCTCCCTTCGCTAGAGGTAGTGGAGCGGATAGGGCAGCGCGAGGTCTTCCGCGCCACCACGCGGAGCCTCTGCCGCCTCCGCGCCCGTGGGCAGGGCGGTGAGGATCGCCTGCAGCAGCGGGAGGTAAAGGGCATGTCGGTCCAGCCTTTCGGCGATGCCCGCGATGGCCCGCGCGAGGCGGTACGACAGCTCTCGGTCGTCGTGGTCCGCGGGCCTCTCGGCCAGGAACTCGAGCAGCAGCGGGATGTAGTCCGGCAATTCATCCCGAGGGCATACGAAGCCGCAGCTGCGCAGCTCCTGCTTGAGCTCCAGAAGGGCAGGTGCGCGGTCGCGGGCGTCGCCACGCTCCTGGAAGGTGAGGTAGAGCGAGAGATCCTCGCGGAAGTCGAAGGTGGCGACGTACTGCGCCTCACGCTCCGTATCCGGCAAGGCGAGGGTCGCCTCGAGAAACCGGCGCAGCAGGTCTCTTGCAGGCGGCTCCGCAATCTCCCCGAGAGCCTCGAAGACCGTATCGAACGTCTCGCGATCGGGATAGCCGAGCAGCAGCGCGCCCGCCTTGAGCAGCATCCGTCGGCTCACCGGAGATCCCCCTTGTCGACCGCCCGCAGTTCGATCGAACGGCGGCCTTTCGTGAACGTGCCCTCCGGCGGCAGCACGTCGTCCAGGCTGCACCCGCCCTGCAAGGCCTGCAGGTCGGGCTCGCCCTCCCTGCGGGCCGTCGGGATCACGAAGCGTTCGTCGTACTTGGCGATGCCGAGGAGCCGCATCATGTCCTCCACCTGCACCGCCGTGAGGCCCGCAGCCTCCAGCATCTGCCCGTCCCCGGGCAGGCCGAGCGTCTTGCTGCGCAGGAACGCGCGCATCGTCGCCAGCCGCCGCAGCACGGTGCGGACCACGTCCACATCCCCGGCCGCAAGCAGGTTCGCCAGGTACTCCATCGGGATGCGCATCGCTTCGATCGCCGGCAGGATCTCGTCGGCGGTGGTGGCGGGCCGCGTCGCTTCGACGTGACTCATGATCGGACTGAGCGGCGGCACGTACCAGACCATCGGCAAGGTGCGGTACTCGGGGTGCAGCGGCAGGGCGATCCCCCACTCGACGGCCATCTTGTAGACGGGGGACTTCTGCGCCGCCTCGATCCAGGCGTCGGTGATGCCCGCCTCGCGGGCCGCCTGGATGACGGCGGGGTCGCTAGGGTCCAGGAAGACGGAGAGCTGCGATCGCAGGAGCTCCTTCTCGTCCTCGACCGATGCCGCCGCCTTGACGCGATCTGCGTCATAGAAGACGACGCCGAGGTAGCGGATGCGGCCGACGCAGGTCTCCGAGCAGACGGTCGGCAATCCAGCCTCGATGCGGGGGTAGCAGAAGGTGCACTTCTCCGCCTTGTGGGTCTGCCAGTTGAAGTAGACCTTCTTGTAAGGGCAGGCGCTGACGCAGAAGCGCCAGCCACGGCAGGCGTCCTGATCCACCAGCACGATGCCGTCCTCCTCGCGCTTGTACATCGCGCCGGACGGGCAGGCGGCGACGCAGGCGGGGTTCAGGCAGTGCTCGCAGATGCGCGGCAGGTAGAACATGAAGGCCTGCTCGTACTCGAAGGCGACGTGCTCGGCAAGGCCCTTGAGATTCGGGTCCGAAGGCGCATGCTCCGGTGCGCCGGCGAGGTCATCCTCCCAGTTCGGTCCCCAGGACGGCGCATCCATCGGCTCCCCGGTAAGCTGCGAGCGCGGCCGGGCGACCGGCTGATAGCGGCGCTCAGGGCTTGCGATCAGGTTCTCGTAGTCGTAGGTCCAGGGCTCGTAGTAGTCGTCGATCTCCGGCAGATCGGGATTGTGGAAGATGCGCGCGAGCTTCTCGATCGGCCCGCCGGCACGCAGGGACAGCTTGCCGCCACGAAGCTGCCAGCCGCCGCGGTAGTGTTCCTGATCCTCCCAACGCTTCGGGTAGCCGATGCCTGGCTTCGTCTCCACGTTGTTGAACCACATGTATTCGGCGCCGGAGCGGTTCGTCCACGTGTTCTTGCAGGTGACGCTGCAGGTGTGGCAGCCGATGCACTTGTCGAGGTTCATGACCATCGCGACCTGAGCCTTAATCCTCAAGCCAGTCCACCTCCCCCAGGCGCCGCACCACGGTCATCTCGTCACGTTGGTGTCCCGTCGGGCCGTAGTAATTGAAGCCGTAGCTCAGCTGCGCGTAGCCGCCGATCATGTGCGTCGGCTTGGGCAGCACCCGCGTCAGGCTGTTGTGCGCGCCGCCTCTGTCGCCTGTGACTTTCGTCCCAGGCACCGCGATCGTGCGGTCCTGCGCGTGGTACATGATGGCCACGCCCTCCGGGATGCGGTGACTCACGACCGCGCGCGCCGCCACGGCGCCGTTGCGGTTCAAGGCCTCCAGCCAGTCGTTGTCCTTCACGTCCAGAGCCTCGGCGTCCTTTGGACTGAGCCAGATCGTCGGACCGCCGCGGAACAGCGTGAGCATGGTCAGGGTGTCGGTGTAGGTCGAGTGGATCCCCCACTTGCCGTGCGGCGTCAGGTAGCGCAGGGTCAACTGCTTGCCATTGGCCGGGCTCTCCTGGCCCTGCGGGAAGGGGTGCACGGTGAGCGGCGGGCGGTAGACGGGCAGTCCTTCGCCGAAGTCCAGCATCACCTCGTGGTCGACGTAGAAGTGCTGGCGGCCTGTGAGCGTACGCCAGGGGATCTCGAGCTCAACGTTCGCCGTGAATGGCGAGTAGCGCCTACCATGCGCCTCGAGGCCGCTCCATACCGGAGCGGCGATCGCCAGGCGGGGTTGCGCTGTCAGATCCTTGACCGTGTAGACGTCCTCTTCCCTGCCGCGCGCCACCTCGCCCAGCCTGAGTCCCGTCGACGGCTCGAGCGCCTTCCAGGCGGCCACCGCCTGGTGCCCGTTCGTGGCGCCGGAGAGCCTCAGGATTGCGTTCGCTGCCTGCTCCGCCGTTTCAAGTCTCGGGCGACCCATGCCCGGGCCCTCCCGCCGGCTCGTCCCAAGCTCTCTAGCGAGGGCCTGATACGCGTCGGCGGTGGGGATGGTAATGCCCTTCTGGGTGATCTGCCGCTCTGCGCGCGGGCCGAGGGTCGTCATCTGCTGGTAGACGTGGGGATAGTCGCGCTCGACCAGGAGCAGGCGCGGCATCGTCTTCCCCGGCACCGGCTCCACGTCGCCCTGCCGCCAGTCCCGCACCTCGCCGAGGGGCTGTCCCGTCTCCTGCGGGGTGTCGTGAAGGAGCGGCGCCATGACAAGGTCTTCCTGCGCGGGAAGGTGATCCTCGGCGAGTTCCGAAAACCTGCGCGCAATCGTGCGGAACGTGTCCCAGTCGCTCCTCGTCTCCCAAGGCGGCGAGATCGCCGGGTTGAAGGGATGCACGAAAGGGTGCATGTCGGTGCTGCTGATGTCGTGCTTCTCGTACCACGTGGCGGCCGGCAGCACGATGTCGGCGTAGAGGCCGCTGCCCGTCATGCGGAAGTCGATGTCGACGAGGAGGTCGAGTTTGCCCTGCGGCGCTTCGCCCTCGCAGGCCACGGTCGCGGGCCGCCTCAGGCCGTCTTCGCTCGAGAGGATGTGGCCGTCCGCGCCGAGGAGATGCCGCAGGAAGTACTCGTGCCCCTTGCCACTCGAGGCAAGAAGGTTTGCCCGCCAGAGGAAGAAGACGCGCGGGAAGTTTTCCTCGAGATCCGGAGCGTCGACGGAGAAGGCGAGTTCGCCCTCCTTGATGCGCCGCACCACCGACGCGACCGCCGCGGAGTCGTCCGCACCCTCCGCCCTGGCTCTCTTGGCCGTCTCGAGAGAGTTCTCCCGGAACTGCGGATATGAGGGCAGCCAGCCCAGGCGCGCGGCGAGCGCGTTGACATCCGCGGGGTGCATCTGCGCGAACTTGCCGCCGCCCGGCCAGGTGAGCTCCTTCGTGTCGAGATCCTCGTAGCGGAACTGGTCCGTAGCGAAATAGAAGAACGACGTCCCATTCTGCTGCCGGGCTGCAGGGACCCAGTCGCCGGCGAAGGCGAGGGTGCTCCAGCCCTCGAGCGGCCGCACCTTCTCCTGGCCGACGTAATGCGCCCAGCCGCCGCCGTTGACGCCTTCGCAGCCCGTGAGAAGCACGAGGCCCACGATGGCGCGGTAGATCACGTCGCTGTGGTACCAGTGATTGATGCCGGCGCCCATCGCGATCATGGCGCGGCCCCGGGTCTTCTCCGCCGCCTCGGCGAACTCGCGCGCCACCTGGATCGCGAGCTTGCGCTCGACGCCGGTGATCGCCTCCTGCCAGGCCGGAGTGTAGGGCTTCAGGTCGTCGTAATCGGCCGGGTAGTCCCCGGGCAGGCCCCTCCCCAGGCCGACGCTCGCGAGGAGCAGGTCGTAGACGGTCGTCACCAACACAGGACCTTCGGCCGCCTGAAGTTCCCGCACCGGCACATGGCGGCGAATTGCCTCACCCTCGCCGCTGCCGAAGTATGGGAAATCGAGGGCCACGGAGCGGTCCTCGCTGCCGAGGAACGTGAGCCCGGGCGAAACCGGCGAGCCCTCTTCGCTCTCGAGCCTGAGGTTCCAGCGTCCCGAGCCGTCCCAGCGGTAGCCCAGGCTGCCGTTCGGGCAGACAGGCGCCGAGGTGGTCTCGTCCCACACGACGGTCTTCCAAAGGTCCGCCTCGCCTGCGGCGCCGAGGTCGGAGGCGCGCAGGAAGCGATCCGCGTAATGCCTGCCGTCCCGCTCGCTGAGGCGCACCAGGAACGGCAGGTCGGTGAAGCGCCGCGCGTAGTCCTGGAAGTACGGCACCTGGCGGTCCACGTAGAACTCCTTGAGGATGACGTGCATCATCGCCAGCGCGAGCGCCGCGTCTGTCCCCGCCCTCGCAGGCAGCCAGAGATCGGAGAACTTGACGTATTCGGCATAGTCCGGGCTGACGGCCGCGACGCGCGCCCCCTTGTAGCGGGCCTCCACTATGAAGTGCGCATCCGGCGTGCGGGTCATCGGCAGGTTCGTGCCCCAGACGATCATGTACGCGGCGTTGTACCAGTCCGCGCTCTCGGGCACGTCGGTCTGCTCGCCCCAGATCTGGGGCGACGCGATCGGCAGGTCGGCGTACCAGTCGTAGAAGCTGAGGATCGTGCCGCCGATGAGCGAGAGGAACCGTGTTCCGGCGGCATAGCTGACCATCGACATGGCCGGGATGGGTGTGAACCCCACGACACGGTCCGGACCCCAGTGGCGCACCGTCTCGACGGTGGCGGCGGCGATGAGCTCGGAGATCTCGTCCCAGCTCGCGCGCACGAAGCCGCCCTTGCCGCGCTGGGACCGGTACGCCTCCCGCCGCTCGGGACTCGATGTGAGCAGGCGCCAGGCCGCGACGGGATCCTTGGTCTCGCCTAGCGCCTCACGCCACGCGGCGATGAGGCTGCCGCGCACGTAGGGGTAGCGGATGCGCAGAGGGCTGTACTCGTACCAGGAGAAGCTCGCGCCGCGCGGGCAGCCGCGCGGTTCGTACTCCGGCGTGTCCGGGCCAAGCGACGGGTAGTCCGTCTGCTGCGTCTCCCAGGTGATGATCCCGTCCTTGACATGGATCTTCCAGCTGCACGAGCCGGTGCAGTTCACGCCGTGCGTCGAGCGCACGACCTTGTCGTGCTGCCATCGGTCCCGGTAAAGCCTCTCCCACTGGCGACCGCGCGGGTTCTCTTCGCTCCAGCCGTCGCTCAGGCGTGGCCCGCGGCGCAGGTAGGTAAGCGCGTTGCCGAGCGCATTCACGCGTTTGCTCATGAATCGGCTGCCCCCTCAGATGGTTGCGCTTCGCGGGTCAGGGAGCCAGATACCTGCGGCAGGAAGGTCTCTTCCTCGAAGGCGGAGTGTAGTCGCTGCACGTGCAGCAGCGCCGTGAAACGGTCCATCACGGCCGCAGTGACCTGTCCCTCACGTCCGAGCTCCCGCTCCGCCTCGTCCACGAGCAGGCGCATCAGCTCGTGATCCCGGATGAGGGCAGTCACCACGGGCCTCAGCTCCGGCAGGCGCTCGATGACCCGCGGGAAGACGTCCTGCTCCTCCGCCTCCGCGTGGGAGAGCACTCGCCGCCGCCACCCGTTTGCAAGCTCCCGAGCGAGCCTCAGGGTCGTGTGCGGTTCCTGGCTGCTCCAAGAGGCGCGCAGCAGTTCGGTGCCGACTTCCATCTCGGCACGTGCAGCGTCATGAATGTCACGATGGGCTTGCCGGTTTGCCAAAGACGGTCCCATAGGCACCCCCCACTGCTATTCTAAGACTCATCGCTCAAAACAGGTCCGTAAGTGCCCCACATCACAGCGGTCATAGGACAAACGGCCGTCGCGGCATGGCCCGATTGGGCATTGCCGCGACGCCGATGTCTGGTGGGTGTAAAAGGGACTTGCAGTTGCGCGCGGTGCGGCCCTGTGCTTCGGCCTTTGGCGGCCCGCTCTCAGACGGCGGAGGACCCTGACCGACTTCTGGCGCTGTGGGTTGTCCATCTCTGGGTGGAAGGCACCTTCGAGTTCTTCGCCATGGTCGCCATCGCGTATCTGCTTGTGGTTCTCGGTCTGGTGACCCGTGCCGATGATGCCGCCCAGGAAGACCAGGATCAGCTCGAACCAGGTGGCGCGTTCTGCGGTCCGACGCGACACTAGATGCAGGACGCAGAAGTTCTTTGTCTCGGTGGCCATTCTGTTTCTGATCCAGATCCTGGCCGGCCTTGCTATGGCGCAATACTACGCCGACCGCAGCAGCTTTTTCGGGCTGGACCTCCTGAACATCTTGCCCTTCAATGTGCTGAAGGCTGTCCATATTCAGACGGCGATCTTCTGGATCGCGATTTCCTGGATTGGCGGCGGGCTCTTCCTGGCGTCTCTCGTCAGTCGCAAGGAGCGGTTCCCGGATGTGCGCGAAGTACTCCGATGGCGGCAAGGAGCAGGCCGATAGAAGCCCATGTCCAGATGAACGTCGCTGTGGTCGGGACGTTGCCGGCCAAGGGATCATACGGCCAGTTGTTCGTGTAGGAGTAATTGAGGCCCGGACGATGGGCGCGCTCCCACAGCACATGCGATCGGCCCCGCTCGTGTCGACGAAAGGCTAATTGCGGAGATGACCGCGCGGGACCCGGCCCCGCCTACCTGACGCGGTCATGTCCAAAGGGCTCGTTGAGGCGGCCCGTCTGCGGAAGGTGTACGGTGGAGGTGGGGTGGTCGCATGCGCATCGAGCTTGTCTACTTCGAAGACTGTCCCAACTGGAAGCTAGCACATGCGAGGGTGCGCGCCGCCCTGGCCGCCGTTGGCCGCCCGGACGCCGCAGTGCACCTTCATCTCGTGCGCAGCCCGGCCGAGGCCGAAGCGGCTGGTATGCATGGCTCCCCGACCATCCTGGTGGACGGCCGCGACCCATTTGCGCCGTCCGACAGCGCCGTCTGGTCCTGCCGGCTCTACCCAGGCGAGAAGGGCCTGGAGGGCGCCCCGAGCCTGGCCGACCTGATGGCGGCCTTGCGCTGAGCTATCGCTCGCTGCTCGCCTGACATGAGAGCGCCCGCGCATCGCTGCGTGGGCGCTCTTGGTTGGCGAGTGAACGCTTCAGCTTTCGTCGGGGGGCACAGGCTCTCCAGGCAGGTAGCTCTCCACCAGAGGATACTGCATGTGCGGCCTGAAGCCCGCGCCGTAGGCCGCGATCTCCGTGCGCTGCGTAAGCTGCTCGATGCCATAGGCCAGGGTCTCAGATCCCCGGGACAGAGCCGTGAGATCATACTCCCTGCTCAGCTCGAAGGTCAGCAGCCTCCGGCCATCGGGCGACCAGGGACCCGCATGCTCGTCCGTCCCGCCGCCGCCCACCCACCTGACGCGGCCCGGCATGCGCGGCGGCGGGGATCCGGCCGCAGCCGCGGAAGCCATATCCTGGAGAGAAGGTGTCGCGATGCTGCCACCCGCCGCCGTGCAGCTGCCGGTCGGACTGCTGCTGCTCGCCGCCTGCTATGCCGTCCTCAGGCGCGCCCTCGGCGCCAGCGTGCAGGCCCTCGACCTCCTGCTCGGGCTCATCCTCGCGTGGATAAGCACGGAGGTGACCTCGCTGCTGACCGTCTGGTCTGGCCTGCAGGCCGCACCCAGCCCTCTGGGAACCACGCAGGCGGTCGCCCTGGGCCTCCTCATGGTGATCCCCTACGTCAGCCTCAACGCTCTGGCGATGCGCGGGCGGCTGCCATGTCGCTTGGACTCGGCTTGGCGCTCGCCAACCTGCTGCAGCTTCTTCTGAGCGGGTTCGACGTCCGCCTGCCTGCCTTCCCCGAAGCGCTGCGCGCGGTTGCGCCTCTGCTGCTCGCCGTTGGCGACAGGCGTCACAGGCTCCCCATGTACGCCGCCGCAGGCGTCGGCGGGAGGGCTTGAATGCCGTGAAGGCATCCGGAGGAGGACCAGGACCCGCAGGCGATCAGGCTGCCGCCCCGCCGGCAGGTGCCGCGGGCACCTGGCGCAGGTACTTGCGAAAGAGCGTCAGCCAGATCCAGTTCGAGGCGCCGGCAAACAGCATGGCCGCCAGCGAGAGCAGTCCGGACACCTTGCCGTAGGCGAGGAACATCAGCAGCAGGGAGATGGCGTTGAGCCCCGTGAACGTCACTGCGGTCGGCAGTCCCTTCTTCTCGAGGATGAGCGCGATCGACGAGAAGCCGCCGGACGAGTAGCCGCAGGACAGGAGCAGGGCAGACGGCATGTAGGAGAAGAGCAGGATCATCGGAAATGCGATCAGGAGCGGCAGCGGCTGGAACGGCACCAGTTCCGCGAGATAGATCAGAAGCGAGCCTAGGGTGGCGGAGACGATCGTCCAGAGGAGCTGGCGCTTCCCCTGCACGCGCCAGACGAGCACCAGGATGAGGATCTTCACGACGAAGGTCCAGAATCCGAGGGGCAGCTGCGTCCAGTGGTAGAGGGCCAGCGATACGCCCGAAGCACCTCCGGAGCTGATGCTGGATGCCTTCTCGAGAAAGCGCAGTTCGCAGGCAAGCGCCGCCGACGAAAGCCAAAAGCGAAGCGGGGGCCACCGCCATGGCTGCAGGTTCACCTTCGTGGGATGCCCCACCCCTTTGCCCGCCGAGAGCAATGCATGGCACCGGGCGCCGTGCCGGTCCCGGGGCCTCCTTCGCGCACCAGAGGACCGGCCGTGCCCTTTGTGCCCACATTGCCACAATGTGCCCTTCCGTGCATGGGTCAGAAGGTCAGACCACGCGCACGCCACATGGCGCCATCCCTGCGTGCCGTGGCTGCATGTCGGCCACCGCGTGTCGGCGGTCGCCAGGATGCCCCTGTTAGAGGTGGAACCCTGACTCGAGCAGAGCGATGCCCTTGTCCATGCGCTCGACGAACGAAGGCGACAGCGCGTCGTCGTCGTTCGCAAACCATGCGGCCAAACCGACGCCCATCACGGCGCCGGCCAGGATCTGTAGCGTGTCGTCGTCGGTCGGCTGGCCAGAGCGCTCCGCCAGGAGCTCCACCATGACGCGCATCGTGCGGGCGAACTCCTCGATCATGGCCGCGCGCAACTCGGGCACGGTGCGCAGCAGCCGCTCGCGCTCGAGTTGGACTTCGATATCGGTTCGGACGAGCTCTCCAAACACTTGCCGCATCGCCTGCCGCATCGCCTGCAAGCCACCGACGTCGGCGGGCACCGCACGAAACGCTTCGAGCAACTGATCGTCCAAGGCATCGTACATTACGAGATCGGCCTTCGTCGGGAAGTAGTGGAAGACCGTCGAGGGCGACACCTCGGCCGCCTCGGCGATCTGCTCCACGGATGTCTCTTTGTAACCCTGCTCGCGAAACAGGCGAAGGGCGTGGGACTGGATCAGCTGCCGGGTCTTGGCCTTCTTGCGTTCGCGCAGGCCGAGGCGTTCGCCCTCAGGCGTCCGGGCCACTGCCCTCTTCCTCCTCCATGCGGCTCCTGGGCCAAGCATACCGCGCAAACGAAGATCCGGCACGAACCGCCCCGGCGGAAAGCCGTCATATGGCGGCGCCGCTCACTTCGCCTGCTCTGCGGCTGGCGCGGCGAGAGGCCGCCGTGCAGGAAGGAACGCGAGCGCCAGAATGATCGCAGCTGCCGCGATGCCGGCCGTGGCCAGCACCGAGTGGTCCATGCCTGCAACGAACGCCGTGCGGATCGACACGAGCAGGGACTGCGAGCCCATCTCTCGCGCCACGGCGATACCCCCGAAGACGCTGGCCCTGACTGCCTGGGCCGCAGCCGTGGGCAGTCCGGCCACATGCACCTGCGCCTGGTAGGTCGAGTTCATGACGCTGCCGAGAATGGAGGAGCCGAAGGCGGGTCCGAGCTTGACCACCGCCTGGAGCAGAGCGGAGCCGACGCCGCTGCTTTCCTGAGAGAGTTCGACAAGGGCGGCCGATGCGGCGGTGGCGAAGCCGAGACCGGCGCCGAGTCCCACGACGAACGTCCAGAGCGCGATGTAGGCGTCGCCGCTGGCAATGGTCATCGCACTCCCGAGGGCCGATCCGATGACCACCAGGGCAAATCCCGCGGCGACCGTGAACCTGGCCCCGATCTTCGCCGCAACCCTGTCCGCCGGAACCGCACCCACGATCATGCCCACGATGACGGGCAAAAGCCGCACGCCCGAGGCCTCCGGACCCACGCCTTCGATCGCCTGGAGAAATTGGGGCAGCCCGAACAGCACGCCGAAGAGCCCGAGCGTACCGAAGGCGGTGAGGATGACGCCCCAGGTGAAACTGCGAGACCGGAACAGGCTTAAATCCACGAGGGGCTGGCCCCCTGGCATCCGGGCGACACGGCTCTCCCAAAGCCCGAACAGGACGAGCAGCACGAGTCCCGCGACAACCGGCACGAGAGCTTGTGCGCTCCCCCAGCCGCTGGTTCCCGCCTCGATCACGCCGTACATCAGTACCACGAGCCCGGCGCTTGAGAGCAGGAGGCCGAGGAGGTCGAAGCCAGGCGTCCTCCCGGCCTTTGACGAGGGGACGAGCAGGACCACGGCGATCAGGGCAAGGACCGCCACCGGCAGGTTCATGAGGAAGATCCAGCCCCACCAGGCGTGTGAAAGGATCCAGCCGCCGATGATCGGTCCGAGCGGCAGGCCGAGGAAGTTGGCGGCGCCCCAGATGCCCACGGCCCGCGGCCTCTCCTCTTCGCTGAACAGCAGCGTGAGCACCGAAAGTGCCACCACGATGGCCGCCGCGCCCGCGAGGGCGACAGCTATCCTGGCAGCGATGAACACCGCGGCATCCGGCGCGTACGCGCACCCGAGCGAGCCCAGCGCGAAGAGCAGGAGCGCCGCCACCATCACCGCCTTCTGGCCGAAACGATCGCCGAGGAGGCCGGCCGGCAGCATGCCGGCGACGAGCGCCAGCGTATACGCTGTGACAAACCACTGCAATTGGGATTCCGATGCCTTGAAGACACCCGCGAGGGTGGGAAGGGCGAGGCTCAGCACCGTCACGTCGAGGGTGATCGCCAGCACGGCGAGACTTATGGCGCCAAGAGCCCACCAGCGGCGTGTGTCGCGCATCGTCATGTCAAAGTCTCCCTTCACCGAGTTCGGTCGCACACCTTAGTGTCACACTATTAATACAGTCTCTTTGATTTTGAATCAACCTCATCTTCATCGGACGCCCGAATCCGGCCGCCCCAGACCTCCTGCCCCGGCGCGCAGCGTCAAGGAGCGGCATGAACGAGCCCGCCCTTTGCCAGGGCGGGCTCGTTGCACCTGCAGTGTGGAAGGGCGGCATGCGGACGTGGACGGCCGGTCCGCTTCAGGGAAGGCGCACGAGGGATGAGAGGAGGTCAGGGCGCCAGTCGCGGTGGAACTTCTGCCGCCAGCGGGACCGGTGCGAGGCCGAGAGGTCGATGTCCGCCACGATGAGTTCCTCTTTCCCGCCCTCCGCCGCCAAGGCGATGAAGTTTCCGTCCGCGTCGCAGACGTGCGATGCGACGCCGAAGCGGGCCACCGCCTGCTCGCCGCGGAAGGTGTAGGGCTCCTCGCCACCGCGGTTGCAGAACGCGATCGCCGTACCCGTATCGAAGGCATGCACGCGCGTGGTGAGTGGCGTGATGTCGTCCTCGTGCTTCGTCTTGATGCGCGGGGAGTTGCTGATCTGCACGACGAGGTCCGCACCCTGCAGGGCCAGGGCCCGCACGAACTCGCCATAAACGGCGTCCTGGCAGATGAGGATGCCGATGCGGCCGATGGCTGTCGAGAAGACGGGCATGGCATCGCCGCGCCGGAAGATCTCCGCCTCCTCGCAGACGCCCTCGCCGAGGTCGTTGCCATGAAGGTAGAGCGGCGTCACCGCCTTGTCGTAGACGCCGATCACGCCGTCGGGCCCCACGAACAGCGCCGAGTTGTAGACGAGACCGGACGGTGCGAGCCGTGGCATGCCGCCGATGATATGGACGCCCCGGCGCGTAGCGATCGTCGACCAGAGCCCGCTCGTCTCACCGGGGATCCCCTCCGCAAGCCCTGAGAACGCCTCGCCCAAGGTGTATCCGGTCGTCGCGAGCTCTGGAAGCAGCACGAGCTCGGCGCCTGCATCCGCAGCGCGGTGGATCCACTCACCGGTCCGGCGCCGGTTTTCCGGCACGTCTCCCTTGGCCAGGTCCATCTGACAGAGCGCGATCCGCAACTGAAACACCCTTCCTTGTGACGCCGGTCGGCGTGGGACTGCCGCCAGGCAGGAGCGCGCAGGGCTTCGCTGCCCGCGCGGCAATCGCCTTCCTGGCCCATGCCCAGACCCGCCGCGGCCGGCCTGCGTCGTCGCAATCCAACGAGAACGGGCGAGCGGCCGGGACGCCTCGCCGGCGGCCGCGGGGAGCGGTTCGCCCGGGCCGGGCCCTCTCCGTGCGCCCTGCGATCGACACCGCCAGGGCTACGGTCTGAAACACCGTGCTGTTGGCGCGCGCAAGCTCCGCCAGGCGCTCGTCAGGGACATCCTTGCCGATGCGCGGGACATGGCGGGTCGTCCTGCCTTGTGGCCGCGATCTCGACCGACGCATGCGCCATGGGAAGCAGCGACAGCTGCGCCACGTGGTCGAGCGGCGTCAGGAGACAGTCTCCGATCGCGGACAGCAGGTGTCAGGATCGCACCCGGCCTCACGGCCGCCTCGGCGTTCGCCAAGGATGAGCCTGACGTCGCGCACCGTCGCGCTGGCATCGCCTCGTCCACGCGAGCGACCTGAACCCTGTAACGTCTGCACGGCATGTCGCGTCCTCAAGCGTCCACGTGCTTCGCCTGGGGCCCTCTGCCGCGGGGCGACGCAGTGGCCGTACCGGCAGCGGGTCCTGAGCATAGCCGCTCCACTGGGCTGCTCCTGAACCATGCCTCGTCCTCCGGATCCAGCGGCAAGGCGACGACGATTTCGGCAAGGAGCGGTGGCAAGTCGACACCACCGCATAGTAGGTCCGGTACTTCCTCGGTAAGAAAGCCTGCCTGGCGCAGCTTGCGCAGGTGCTGCGAGACCGCCGGCTGGCTGATGGGCAGTCGCGTGACGAGCTCGCAGACGCATGCCTCGCGTAGGCGCAGCAAGGCCCGGATGCGCAGCCGTGTCGGGTGCCCGAGTGTCCGGTAGACCTCCCCTGCGTTCTCGTACAAGCGCATCACTCTATTACGATTCACTTATATGTCCTGAACTGATATGGTGTCATGGGAACGTCAGCGCCCGAGTACCACCAGGAGGCTCCGTCACATGGCCCACGCCCTGCTTGCCCTGCTCCTCTTCGCCGTTGTTCTCGTGCTCGTCATCTGGCAGCCGCGGGGCCTGTCGATCGGCTGGCCCGCCGCCGCCGGCGGCCTCCTGGCCGTCCTGCTCGGCGTCGTCTCCCTCGCCGACGTCCGGACGGTCGTCGGCATCGTCTGGGACGCGACCCTCGCCTTCGTGGGCATCATTCTCATCTCGCTCGTGCTCGATGCGATCGGCTTCTTCGAGTGGGCTGCCTTGCACATGGCAAGGCTCGCACGGGGCAACGGCACCCGACTCTTCGTCTACACGCTGCTCCTCGGGGCACTCGTGGCGGCGTTCTTCGCCAACGACGGCGCGGCGCTCATCCTCACGCCGATCGTCTACGAGCAGGTCAAGGCCCTGCGCCTCAGGCCCGCGTCGATCCTCGCCTTCGTGATGGCCGGGGGCTTCATCGCGGACACGACCTCCCTGCCGCTGGTCGTGTCGAACCTCGTGAACATCGTCTCTGCGGACTTCTTCCACATCGGCTTCGTCAGCTACGCGGTGCGGATGGTCCCGGTGGACATCTTCGCCTTGGCGGCAAGCCTGGGAGCCCTCTATCTTTTCTTCCGCCGCGACCTACCTGGGACCGTCCCCGCGACGGGCATCAAGGCGCCTCGCGACGCCATTCGGGACCCGCGCCTGTTCCGCCTGTCCTGGTTTGTCCTCGGCCTCCTCTTGCTCGGCTACCTCTTCAGCGAGGCCCTGCACATCCCGGTCTCGTTCGTCGCCGGAGGGGCGGCCATCATCCTCCTACTGCTGGCGCGGCGGAGTCCCGCCATCAGCGTGCGGCGGCTGCTCCTCGAGGCGCCGTGGAAGATCGTCGTCTTCTCGATCGGTATGTACGTGGTGGTCTTCGGGCTCAGGGACGCCGGTCTCACGGCCATCCTGGCACGCTCGATGGTCTGGGCGACGCGGCACGGTCTCGCGGCCAGCGTGTTCTACACGGGATATCTTGCGGCGGCGCTGTCGTCCGTCATGAACAACATGCCGACGGTGATGATCAACGCGCTTGCCGTGCACGCGTCGGGTGCGCATGGCGCCTTGCGGCTCGCGATGGCCCTTGCCAACGTGATCGGCAGCGACCTCGGACCGAAGATCACGCCGATCGGCTCGCTCGCGACGCTGCTTTGGCTGCACGTGCTGGAGCGCCGCGGCATGAAGATCGGCTGGGGCTACTACTTCCGCGTGGGTATCACCCTGACGGTACCGGTGCTGGCCGTCACGCTTCTCACCCTCGTGGGCGTCGTGCTGGTGCACGCCTGAGATACCGTCGCCGGCCCCTGACCGCGGCCACCCAAACTCGAGGGCTTGCCAGGTTACGATCTGTGCCGCTCGATGGCTGCCGCAAGATCGGAACGGCGCCTTGCGCGCGGGCCAGCGCTGTGCCCGCGGTGACCTCCGCAGAGGATCTACCATAGAAGATGTCCCCGAGGCGGCTCGACCGCGGTGCTGCCCGCAAGGCAAGTCCGTCGCTTGCCCGGGACCGCCACAGCCGTTGCGCACGCAATGCCACCGGCCTGCATGATCGTCCTGCGCCCGAAGCGGCGATGCCGTGCGCAGGACCGTGACCGGCATGGGAAGGATCCGCGAAATGTTCGGGCGCGCATCCGACCGTGTTCGGGCTCTGGGCGCGTCCTCGGAGAAGATCGGCGAGACCCTTGGCGTGATCAGCGGCATCGCGGACCAGACCAGCCTTCTGGCGCTCAACGCGGCCATCGAGGCGGCGCGGGCCGGCGAGCACGGCCTGGGGGTCGCCGTGGTGGCCGACGAGGTGCGCAAGCTGGCGGCGCACGCGAGCCGCGCGACAGGCGAGATCGCCGATCTCGTCGACGCGATCCGCGAAGAGGTCGAGGCGACCGTGGACGCCATGGCCGCCGGCGTGACGGAAGTGGAAAGCGGCACGCAGCTCACGGACAGCGCGGGACAGGCCTTGGAGCGCATCCTGGCGTCGATGCGCCGCACGCACGGCTACGTCGAGTCCATCTCCGCGGCGGCTGAGGAGGTTGCCGCAAGCGCCTCGACCGCCGTGCACTCCAGCGGCCAGGTGACGGAGGTCGCCGAGGGGAACTCGGCCGCGAGCGAGGAGATGCTGGCGTCGAGCGACCAGGTCGCGGGACACATCCACGGCGTCGCCTCGGTGTTGGGTGAGACGGCCGCTTCGGCGGAGGAGGTCAGGGCCACCACGTAGGAAGTCGGAGCGTCGGTCGAGGAGATCAGCGCGAGCGCGCGCGACCTTGCGGCGACGGCGAGCGAGCTGAGGGTCTGGTGGCCCGATTCCAGCTGTCGTCGCCGTCCGTCGTCGAACGCCTGCGCACTGGCATGACGGCATGAGACCGGTGCCACGGGCTTTCACGGGGAATCGACCGCCGAACCGTAGAGAAACCCGCTCTGGAAGCGGGTTTCTCTGTGCATCGGCTGAGGCCGCCGCTCCACGATGAACCTGTCGACCTCGAGATCGCAGGCGTAGGACGGCAACGCCATCTGCCGCGAGCGGTGGCTCCGCATGGCTGCTCTCCCTGCTCCGCACCCTACGTTCCAGGGGGGGCTCGCAACGGACATCGGAGCCATCGACCGCCAGGGAGGGCGCATCCTGGGCCTGATCTCCCATCTCGCCAACCGGCTCGATCCGGACGAGATCAAGGCGACGCACGCGGAGGTCTCGGAGCTGGACGTCACGCGGCCAAACGGCGAGAAGGTTCGCGTGCTGCAGTTGCCGGCCATGGTGGACGGCCAGCGCCTGCAGACGGAGCTCCTCTCCGCGCTCGCAGGGTCTATCACGCCCATTCCCGCGCTTCTGGCGCGCGGGGCGAGGGTGATGACGCGCGAAGACGCCGACAGGCACCTTCTCGACGGAGCTGCGCTCGTCTTCTACGGAAGATCTGTGTACGCGCTGCAGTTGCGGTCGATCCCGACGCGCAGCGTGGAGGAGCCCACGACGGAACGCGCCGTATTCGGGCCCAAGGATGCATTCGTCGAGTCCATGGAGATGAACATCGCACTCATCCGCAGCCACCTGCAGGATCCGCTCCTCATCGCCCAGCGCATCACCCTCGGGACGGAGGCGCCGACGCATCTCGCGGTCCTGTACAGGGAAGGCGCCGCCGACCCGAGCCAGCTGGACGACATTCTCACGCGCCTAAGCCGCTACCGCCCGCCGCGGGTCGGCTTCGTGAGCTCGCTGCTGCGCCCGCTCTACGGCAGCCTCTGGTCGCCCTTCCTGCCGGCGGACTTCACCGAGCGCCCGTACCGGGCGGCAGACCTCCTCTTTCGCGGGCGCTTCGTCATCCTCGTCGACGGATCGCCGTACGCCATGCTGCTGCCGGTCTCGTTCGTCGACCTCTTCATCGACGAGGAGGAGTACCTCCAGGCGTCGGGCACGCGCTACTTCGTGCGTCTGCTGCGCTTCCTCGCGTTCGCCATCGCCATCTTCGGCCCGGGGCTCTACGTCGCCGTCCTGAGCGTGAACACGACCGTGATGCCCGGCCTCCTCGCCATCGCCGTCGCATCGAACCGCCAGTCCCTCGCCTTCCCGATCCTGACGGAGACGATCCTCATGCTGGTCGTCCTCGACATCATGGCGGAGGCGACGACGGCGATGAAGGGCGTGCTCGGCCCCGCCATCTCGATCGTCGGCAGCCTGATCGTCGGCCAGGCGGCGGTCCGCGCGAACCTCGCAAGCAATCTCGGCGTCATCCTCCTGGCGCTCACCGCGCTCGCGACGTTCATCACGCCGCGTTACCAGCTGACCTACGCGACCCGCGTCTGGAAGTACGTCTTCCTGTTCGTGTCCGGCGTGCTGGGCCTCGTCGGCTGGTCCGCAGGGGTCCTCTGGCTTGCCATCAGTCTCTCTGCGACGCGGGAGCTCGGCACCCACTACCTCGCACCGCTCGCGCCGCTGCTGCCGGGCGCCTGGGACACGACATCCCCCTTGCAGCGCCGAATGCCTAGCGTACCGGCGTACGTGCGGCGCACGCCACGGCGATCATGACCCGCTCCCCCGCAATCGCTCCCTGGACCATCGCCGGGGTCAGCTTCCTCGTCACGGTCTGCATGACGCCCGTCAGCCTCGGGCGCCCCGTGTTCCAGGCGGCGGGCTACGGCACCTTGCTCTGGATGCTGCTCGCGTTCGGAGCGGCCATGCTGGGCACGCACCTCGCGCTCGCCTTGAACAGGGCCACGTTCGTCCCCTGGGCGGACAGGGCGCGTTCCCTCCTCCGCTTCCTGCGAGTGCCCTTCTATCTGTCGGCCGCCGCGGCGATGCTCCATGTCTGGCTCGACATCCTCGCCAGGACGGAACTGCCCAGCACGCCGCGCCTCACGGTGGCGTTGCTGACGATGGGCCTTGGCGTCTACGCGATCCGGCAGGGGATCGAGACTGTCGGCCGCTCGATCGGCCTGCTCGCCGTGGCCACGATCGTGCCGCTCTTCATCCTGGTCTTGGGCGCGTTTCCGAACGTGGAGCTCACCCGGCTCATGCCGTACCCCTTCGGCACCGGCGCCATCCCCTGGCTCTGGCCGACGATCCTCTTCGCGCCGCGCGGCTATGACATCCTCCCGGTATTCGGCCCCCTCGCGAAGGGCGATCCGCGCAAGCCGGTCTTCGTCGGCATGGCCTTAGGGGCCCTCTACCTCGTGCTCACCATGGTGGAACCGCAGGTCGTCTTCGGCCTCACCTCGGCGAGCCAGCTGCCGAGCCCCTTCCTCAGCGTGGTGGAGACGATCACGTCGTCGTTCCTGCCGTTCCAGCGCATCGCCTTCCTTTCGGTCATCCTCTGGCAGATGGTCGTCTTCGCGATCGTCACGTCGTACTCCACCGCAGGCATCGCGAGCCTCGGCGTCCGCGTCTTCCCGCTGACGCCCTGGGCCGCTCTCGTGCCCTGGGTTCTGCTGGTGATCGCACTTGCCGTGCCGATCCTGCCGGAAGACATCTTCACGGTGATCAAGAATGCCTGGTCGATCTACGGCATCCTGCTCTACTTCTTGCTGCCGTCCATCCTCCTCGCCTTCGGGCGTGCCCGCGCAGCGCGGCGGGAGGTCGCGGCGTGAAGGCCCGCAGGGCGGGTCTTCTCACGCTGCTGCTCCTGTTGATGCCGCTCATGGCCGGATGCTGGGACATGCACGACATCAGCGACCGGACGCCGATCATCGCGATAGGCTTCGACCACTTCCGGAGCGGCGACTGGCGCGTGACGATCTCAGACGCGGTGCTCGCCCAAGGCGGCGCCTCGAGCTACACCGGGGCGATCCACTGGGGCGACGGGCCGACGCTCACCGAGGCGATCGAGGACCTGCGCACGCACCTCGCCCGCCGCTTCTACCTCGGCTCGTGCAAGATCTACGTGTTCGGGCTCGGCGTGCTGGAGGGGCATTCCACGGAGGTCCTGCGCATGCTGCTGCAGCGCGCGGAGGTGGACCAGACGGGGTTCGTGGTCGGCACCCGCGCGACGGCGCAGGCCCTGCTCGCGAAGCCGGACGGCGTCATGGGGCTGACGGGCGTGCGGCTGCTGAAGGAGTTCGAGTCGGAGATGGAGTCTCGCGACGGCCACATCAAGGAGCCGATCTGGAAGACGGTGTGGGGGGCGCTCGACACGGGGGACACGCTGCACATACCCATGTACGACCAGCTGCCGGCGACCAGCGTCAAGGCGTCGGGCACGGCCCTCATCTCCCGGGGCAGGCTGGGCACGTTCCTCGACCGCGAGGAGAGCGTGACGCTGCGCTGGCTCCTGAACCTGCCCGGCCGCAACGTGCTGCCGCTCGATCCCCCGTACGGGCAGTACGAACTCAAGACGAGCAACGTGCACACGTCCACAACCTACGACGGCAAGGCGCGTCACATCGCCGTGCGCATCTCCGCGGCCCTCGAAGTCTACACCGCGCCGTCGATGGAGCTGCCCTCGGCGGTGGCGAAGGAACTGGGGCAGGCGGCGGCGACGACGATGGTGCGGCGCATCACCGGCCTTGCGCGCAAGATGCAGGCGGCCGACATCGATGGCGCGCTCTGGCACAGCATCGCGCGGTACGCGGGCCACTTCGACTTCGACCTCAAGCGGACGACGGTCTCGGTGCAGGTCAAGACGCACATCGCCCCGCACTTCTCGCCGAGCGTCTAGCGCCAGAAACATAGCTCTGAGGCGCCCCGCGCGACGATCACCGTGACCTCCTTCGCCCCGCGGCCCCGCCTCGCGTAGACGCGCCTGGGTCCGCTGCATGCGCAGGACGTCGACGAACAGGCCCCCGGGAGGCGACGGTCAGGCCCCCGGATCCGCGCCATGGCGGACAGGCACCGCGTGCGCCGTGAGGCGCTGGCCGTCGAAGACGAGGCAGTTGAGCTGCTGCCCCTGCCCCGCACCGCCGTCGATGCCGACCTTGCCCGTGCCGAAGTAGGCGCCGGCGAAGCCGTGCAGGCGCTGGCAGGGGGTATGGCCGAAGATCACCGTGCGCGGGTCCCTGGGCAGACGCGAGAGAAAGGGCTCGCGGATCGTGGTGAACTCCTCCCGCGTCGACGTGCGCCAGTCCGCGAGATCCGGGTTGAATCCGGCATGGACGGCGATGAACGTCTCGTCCTCGTACCAGAGCGGCAGACCGCAAAGGAAGGCCTCAAGGTCCGGATGGTCCCGCCCGATCTCGGCGGCGAGCTCCCCGACGTAGCTGAAGACCGCGGGCAGCGGCCTTGACTGCCCAAATCCCTGTCCCAGCCGATCGCAGAGCGCCAGGTCGTGGTTGCCGAGCAGCGCGGTGGCATGGCCGCCCGCGCAGAGGCCTTGGATCGTCCGCAGGCAGGAAACGTTCTCACCCTGTGCTCCCACGTAATCCCCGAGCAGGATCAGGCGGTCCTCTTGCGGTGCGTAGCGCACGGCGGCCAGCAGGCGCCGCAGGGCGTCGACCCGGCCGTGGATATCGCTGATGAAGAGGCGCCGCATGGTGACCATCCTGGCCTCCTTCGCTAGAAGAGGTACCCGCCGCGCTCCCGGGCGCCCCCGCTCCACCACTGCACGGCGCCCAGCAGCAGCACGGTGACGAGCAGCGTCACGACGGCGAGCGCGGTGGCGTCAGGCAGGCTTCCCTGCGTGTACTGCCCGTAGATGTAGGTCGAGACCAGGGTGCTGTTCGGCGGACTCAGCAGCATCGGCACCACGAGGTCGCGCACGGAGACCGCGAAGACCATCATCCAGCCGGCGACGAGCCCCGGAGCGAGCAGGGGCAGCACGATGCGGCGGGCAATATGCCAGGTCCCGCCCTGGTGGACGCGCCCTGCCTCCCAGACCGCGGGAGACAACCGGAAGAGCGCTGCGCGCACGTACGTGAAGCAGAACGGGAAGAGGACGGTCACGAACCCCACCACCAGCATGGCATTCGTGTCGTACGGCGTGAAGGGCAGCCAGCGGGCGTTCCAGAAGAGGATCAGCCCGATCGCCAGCAGCACGTCGGGGATGGCGTTCGGCAGGAGGCCAAGCCACTCGGTCCACTGCGCGAGGCGCGACGGCAGAAAGCGGGCCGTCACCGCCAGGAGGAGCGAGAGCACGAGCGCCCCTGTCGCGGCGATCGCTGCGAGGCGCAGGCTGCCGAGGAGCGCCGCGCCGGCCCCTCCGCCCGCGGTGAAGATGTGGAGGTAGTGCACGGGCGAGAGGTTCGAGAGCACCAGCCCGTCCCCCTCGATGCGCAGGAGCGATGTCACGACAAGACTGCCCACAGGAATCACGAGGCTGAGGATGGCGACGGCGGCCACGACCGCCCCTGCGAGCCGGCGCGTTGCGATGGGCGGGCGGGCGAGGCTGTGCGACCCGCCGCCGTCGTGCACGAGCCGTGTGCGCCGCTGGTAGGCGTCGTTCCCCAGCCACAAAAGGAACACGATCAGGAGCAGCAGCGTGGAGAGCTGGGCCGCCACGCCGAAGTCGATCGGCCAGTTGGACATCTTGAGGTAGATCGCCGTCGTGAGCACCGGGAAATGCACCATGCTGCCGAAGACGAGCGGCGCACCGAACTCCCCGATCGTCTTGACGAACACCAGCACCGTCGCGCCAAGCAGCACAGGCGCCGTGACCGGCAGCCAGATCCGCACGACGCGATACCAGAGCGGCGCGCCGTGAACGGTCGCCGCCGGGTCGTAGCGGGTTCGCACCGTCTCCATGGCCTGCAGCGCCGCGAGCAGGGAGATGGGAAAGAGGTGCAGCGTCATGATCAGGACGAGGCCCCAGAGCGAGAAGAACGCCGAGCCCAGCCCCGCGAGCGCCGGCGCGAGGTGGTCGAGGTAGCCGTTCGGCTCCATGAACATGATCCAGCCCATGGACATGAGGTATGGAGGGCCCATGAAGGGGATCAGGCTCGCGGTGCGCAGGAGCGGGTTCTGGGCAATCCCGAGCGCCGACATGGCCCAGGCGAGGACGAACGCGATCACCGCGCTCAAGGCGGACACGAAGAGGCCCAGTTCAAGCGTGTTTCCCAGCGCCTGCAGGATGTCCGGCGTGAAGAGGAACACCCAATGCCGCGAGAGAGGGACGGCCTGCGCCAGGACGGCCAGCACGGGCAGGCCCATCAGGACCAGGAACACGGCCAGCAGCCCGGGCTTCCCCAGCGCGCGCAGGGCGGGGCCGTAGCCGCCCTGCCGCGCCGCCGGGAACCTGCGGCCAGGCGCGAGGCTACTGGAGGGCGTTGTCAATGCTCTGGATATAGGAAGCCTTGCGCCTGGCGAGATCGCCCCAGTTCACGGTCCAGGCGTCGATGCCGGATAGCCCGACCCTGGCCGGGTTTGCCGGGTATCCCTTGATTCCCGGCAGGAGGTAGTTCTTCGCCACGATCGCCTGCGCCGCGTCGGACATCACGAAGTCTTCGAAGAGGCGCGCAGCCTGCAGATTGTGCGCCGACTTCAGGATCATGACAGGACGCGGGTTCACGACCGTGCCTTCCTTGGGATAGACGATGCCGAGCGGCTCGCCCTTCGCGATGTCCGCATACGCCATGTAGTCCACGCCCGCCAGGACCATATCCTTGGCGCCGGTGATCACCTCGTTCAAGGCGTCCGCGTTCGCGCCCTGGACCACTGCGCCGTACTTGCCGAGGTCCTGGAAGTAGTACATGCCGAGCACCTGATTCTGCAGGTAGCCGCCGACGAAGTCCACGGCCGAACCGGACTGCGCAGGGTCCGGCATGACGATCTTGCCCTCCCACTGCGGGTTCAGCGCCGCGAGCCAGGTCGTCGGTGGGCTCTTGACGAGGTGCGTGTTGTAGGTGATGCCGAGGGCCGATGCGCTGTAGGCGTAGTACATGCCCTTGGGACCCTTCCAGATGGCGTTCTGCCCGTTCGTCGGGTAGAAGGGCTGGAGCATGCCCTCCTGCTGCAGGGCTGCGCCGGCGGACCAGTCCGCAAGCATGACGAGGTCGGCATGGGGGTTGCTCTTCTCGGCTTGCAGGCGGCCGAGCACCTTGCCGGTCGTACTCTGGTAGATCTGCACCTGGATGCCGGTGCGCTGCTGGAAAGCCTGGACAAGATCATTGGCAAGTCCCGCAGGGCCCGCGCTATACACGACGAGGGTCCCGCTCTGCGCGCTGGCGCCCGCCGGATACGCGGACAGCGCGAGGATCCCGAGCAGGCCCGCGGCCGATGCGGCGACGGCCTTCAGTCTCTGATGCATGGCAGGTTCAGCCTCCTCCAGGTACGTCACCAGGGTCGTCGAACACGAGGTGCGGGCGATCGAGACGCAGGCCTAGGCGGACCACCTCCCCCACGGGTAGCGCGCGGTCGTGGTAGAGCGAGACCTCCCCGAGATCGCGCACCGCGACGCGGAGCTCGTGGCGACCCAGCACGAACTGGTGTCTCGTGATCCGGCCCTCCCACTGCGGGGCGCTTGCCGTCTGCGGCCCCTCGCGCACCGCGACCGCCTCCGGTCGCAGCACGAGATGGCCCGCCGACCCCGGGGGCACCTGGGTGCCAGGGAGGCGGAGAAGCTCCGTCCCGTCGGACAGCAGGAGAGCCCCCAGGCCACGGCCGGAGAAGGGCAGCAGGTTCGCGCGGCCGACGAACGACGCCACCCGGATGTCCCTGGGCCGCTCGTACAGCTCGGACGGCGTGTCGTATTGAAGCCCGCGCCCGGCGTACAGGACGAGGATGCGGTCGGAGACCGCCATCGCCTCCTCCTGGTCGTGGGTGACGCTGAGCACGGTCATCTCGCTCTCGCGCAGAATACCGACGAGTTCCTCGCGCACACCGGCGCGCAACGCGGGGTCAAGCCCGCTGAACGCTTCATCGAGGAGGACGAGCGCCGGGCGCGCAGCGATCGCACGCGCGAACGCGGTGCGCTGCTGCTGACCGCCCGAAAGCTCGTGGGGCCTGCGGTGGCCGAGTTCCTCCATGCGGAAGAGGCGCAGGGTGTCGTGGGCCCGGTCCAGGATCTCCTGGCGGGACCAGCGCACGAGGCCGCGGCGCCGGCGGCTCCACAGCGGGAAGGCGACGTGCTCCAGCACGCTGAGGTGTGGCCAGAGGCCGAAATCCTGGAACACCATGCCGATGTCCCGGTCCTCCACCCGCCGCCGTATGCGCTGTGCGCTGGAGAAGAAGATCTCGTCGCCGCAGGAGATCTCCCCGGTGTCCGGGTCCTCGAGGCCTGCGACGATGCGCAGGAGTGTGCTCTTCCCAGCGCCCGAAGGGCCGAGGATCGAGACGAACTCCCCCCTGCGCACATCGAGGTCAATGCCGCTCAGGATCACCTGACCGCCAATCGCTTTGCCGATGTTCCGCACGGCGATATATGTGGACTGCATTCTGCCTCCTGCTGAGGGCAGTCTGCAGAAGTCGCGTGAAGATTGCGTTGGTGTTTGACTGCGATTCCATTGCGCAGGGAGCTGAGGGCACCGCTCCCCACAGACGTCACCTCCGCCGTCGGTCCCGGCGGCGGGAGGATGTTCCGCCGCCGCCGCGCAGCTGGTTGGTGCCCAGGGGCGCCAGGGTTCAGCTGCCGGACCTTCGGCTGCCTTGCATACGGTCGTCCGCCTGCAGGCTGGCCCGGACGGCAGGCCTGTTAGGATTGTGCGAAGCACGAGGTCGCGGGGGGCGTCGCGGCAAATCCCTGCAGCGATGGCCGAGACGGCGAGAGGGGTGCGTCCTTGGGCAAGGAGTTCGTGCTAGACACCAACGTCCTCTTGCACGATCCACAGTCCCTCCTGATGTTCGGCGAAGGAAACGAGGTGATCATCCCGATCGTCACGATCGAGGAACTGGACAGGTTCCAGGGACATCTCGACGGGATCGGGGCGAACGCGCGCCAGGCCATCCGCATCATGGACCAGCTTTCGGCAGAAGGGGACATCGTCGCAGGGGTGAAGCTGCCCTCCGGCGGTTCGGTGCGCATCGAACTGAACCATCAACAGGCTGATCTGCTGCCGCCCGGTCTCGACATCGCGAGGTCGGACCACCGCATCCTGGCCGTCGCGGCGGCGCTGAGGGCCGCCGATCCCAGCGGACACGTCGTGCTGGTCTCGAACGACCTGAACCTGCGGGTGAAGGCGCGCGGCATGGGCATCCGCTCGGAGGCTTACCGAAACGATCAGGTAGGTCCTGTCATCCATACCGGCATCGTGCGCCTCACGGTGACGCGGGCGCTGTTTGATGAGGTGGAGGCGAGGGGCGTCCCCCTGGAGCAAATGCCCGTGCCCGCTGGCGATCTGAAAGAGAGCGACTACCTGCTCGCCGCCCTGGCGGAACGATGCGAGCGCTGCGGCGCAAGCCTAAGTCGCGAGGTGGTGTACTACGGCGATCCCCCGCAGACGGCCTGGTTCTGCGCGTCCTGCCTCGCGCAGGAGGTGCCGCGCCTTGCGGCGGAGGACATCCAACACCTCTTCCAGGGGCACAGGAAGGCGGAACTCGGCTTCGGCTACGGGCACGTGGCGCCGCAGCAGAAAGGCTACTGGGAGGTCGTGGGCAGCAAGGTACGGCCCATCTCCTCCTATCGTCGGGGTCAGAAGGTCTACGGCAGCCTCGAAGCCCGCAACGACGAGCAGGTGTTCGCACTGGACGCCCTGCTCAATCCGCGCAAGGCCCTCGTGACGCTTCTCGGGCCGCAAGGCTCCGGCAAGACCCTGCTCGCCATCGCGGTCGGCATGGATCTTGCCGAGCGTCAGGAGTACGAGAAAGTGATCTACACACGGGAAATCGTCCCGATGGGCCGGGATCTCGGCGCCCTGCCGGGTACCGAGGCGGAGAAGATGCGCGAGTGGGTCATGCCGGCCTATGACGCCCTGGAAGCTCTGTTCGAGCGTCCCCGGCACGGCAGGCACGGCGGCAGGGTAGAGCGGGAGACGCTCGACGACCGGGTCGAGTACTTGAAGCGCATGGGACAGATCGAGTTCAAGTCCATGTCGTTCTTCCGGGGCCGCAGCTTCTCGCAGCGCTTCCTCATCCTCGACGAGGCGCAGAACGTCACGCCCCACCAGGCGGCGATCACGGTGAAGCGCGCCGGCAGAGGGACCAAGGTGGTGCTGATCGGAGACCCCGAGCAGATCGACAGCCCCTATCTCAGCCAGGGCGCCGACGGCCTGAGCTTCATCGCCGAGAAGATGCGGGGCCAGGACCTCTTCTCGTGCGTCGGCCTGCAATCGGCGGAGCGCTCGCCGCTTGCCGAACGGTGCCGCCAGCTCGGTCTCTGACAGCAGGGAACCGCTTCGTCGTCTCGGGGCAGCGGCAAAGGGGCGACGCCCGTCGTGACACGCGTCGTCCCTTGAAGGCGCCCGCATCGCCGCCGACGACAGGTCGTCGGCGGTTCGCGCCGGAGCCCTGGTCCGACATGCATGACCCAATGCGGGTGAGATCAGCCGGGCGGCCCACGTCAGAGAGCCAGGTCAGAGACGCGCGAGACCATGTCGACTCCCTGTTCCCGGCGTCGTCGGAGCGAGCGTGTGGAGTCTACCGTCAGGGCGACCTGCAAGTGCCCTGACCGGGAGACAGCCGCAATGCCAGGCGCTTCCCGTCGGGAGATGCTGGCCCGTCGCCGAGGCGCGGCGTGTCTTATGCGGCGCGTGTGGCGGCGTACGCCTCGGACCCGTTTCCCTCTCCTCCGCTGTCATGGGCAGCCCTGGACTGCAACTGGTGATGGGCCCTTGGACGATCCACGTCTATATCCCTGTCGTCACACCTGGCGCGAACCGGTCGGGGGGTGCGTCCTCGGAGAGACACGGCGGCTTCGGCTGCGGGGGTCGCTGCCACGGGGACGTCACATGGACGGACTCGGCTCGGGTCCGTGTGTCGTCATGCTCCGAGGAGCCTATAGGACGACGGATGCCAAGCCTGCAGCGACCGGCGCGGCGATGACCGAAGACGCCCGGAGGCCGTGCGCGACGTCGCCGGACGAGGCGGGACGGACGGTGCCACAAGCGTGGTCCGCCCTTCACCCTGGGGCAGGGCCTCTTGCCAGCGCTGCCCGGATGAGACACTCTCGCGGTCGGTGGGGGCGGTGGCGAACTCGGTGCGGCGAGTTCCCGGGCAAGCCTCTCTTCCTCATGGACCCATCCGCACGCGCCAGGCCAAGTGGACATTTGGTATCTGCTACATTCAGCCCTGTCGAGTCCCAGAACTGCCGCGCATGCTCAGCCTGCTGGGACGCGGAGCGTACCCACATCCCTTGCAAGGCCCCAGCCCTGGCGGTGCGGCACCGGCCAGTTTGCATCAATATCTCTCGGGACGGAGGGAGCGTCTTGGCACAGCAGGCGCATGTCGTCGACGTTCGCGATGAGCGCCGCGCAAGCGTGGGTGCCAGCACAAAGTCCAAGGGCCTGCCAGCACCCCTCTGGCAGAAGTTCAGTGTGCTGTTCGTCGCGCTTTCAGTGGTCCTGGGCAGCGCGTCCCTGACCGAGGTCAGTCGCCTGCAGGCGGCTGACGCTGCTCAGGTTGCTCTCATGCGGACGAACCTGCAGACGATTCAGAAGGTCGGCACCCTTTGGGGCAGCTTCAACCGTTACGACAGCGAGCTGCAGACGTTCACCACCGCCGCGCTGACGGGCCAGGCTGCCGCGCGGCAGCAGTCCTTGAGGGAGCTCACGTCCGACCGCGATGAGATCCAAAGAGCACTTCCTTCGCTCGGGACGAGCGGACTCATGGTAGCGTTGCGCCCGAAGCTCGATCGGTACTTTGCCGCATCGGACGCCGCAAGGAAGTATGTTCTCCAGGGCAAGCCGGCCGCGGCCCTCCGGCTCGAGGCGTCGCGCGTCGGCTACCTCTCGGACCAGGTGGCCGCCGCCTTGCAGAATGTCCGCGCCAGGGCTGAAGAGGGCGCTATGGCGGCGGAGACGAAGGAGCAGGAATCGGCGCACGCGCTGGATCTGCAGATCGTGATGACGATCCTGTTCGCCATCGCCCTGACCGCGATGGCCGCCGTGGTCGCCGCGCGTTACCTGACGCGAAGGCTGGCGGCGCTGACGTCGCAGGCTGCCGCCGTGAGCCGCGGCGAAGGCGACATCCAGCTCGCGGCAGTACGCTTCCCGGACGAAATCGACACGCTGACGCAGGCCCTGGTGACCATGACCGGCCATCTGCGGGAACGAGCCGACGAGGTGCGCGCCACGCAGTGGCAGGTCCTCGAAGAGCTCGTCTCTGCGCTCGAGCAGCGAGACGCCTATTCGGCCGGCCACTCGCGCCGCGTCATGGTCTACGCGGTCCACCTCGCCCGCCGACTCGGCCTGCCAGCCCACGAGGTGGAGGTGTTGCGGCGGGCGGCCCTGGTCCACGACATCGGCAAGATCGCCCTGCCGGGAGGATTTCTCGACAGTTCCGGCGCGCTCACCGATGAACAATGGGTCGTCATGCGCAGACACTGCCAGGTCGGTGTGGCGATCCTGGAGCACGTCCCCTGGCTAACGGACATCCTGCCGGCGGTGCGCGGCCACCATGAGCGGTGGGACGGGTTCGGCTATCCAGACGGCCTAGCCTATGAGGCCATTCCGCGTCTCGCCCGCATCCTCGCGGTCGCGGACGCCTACGACGCCATGACGACGACGCGATCGTACCGTAACGCGCGCAGTCCCCAGCAGGCGTTGGAGATCCTCCGGCAGGGTGCGGGATCGCAATGGGATCCGGACTGCGTCCGTGAGATGGCGACAATGATCGGGACCGACCCCAAGCCGTTCGTCCCCGACCCGACGCTGCTGTGCGATGACGCGGCCGCAGGCGCTGATGACCGGGCGCACGCGCCGTCCGCCTGAAGGGCGCGAAGCCGGGCACATGCGCACGCGCGCGGGGCGGTCGTCACAGGAATGGATCCGGGTACTGGGCCTGGCGAAGGTGACCTGTCCCGGGCCGAGATGCGGTGACCGCCACGCCGGCCGGGCAAGTCTACGGCGCGTTCGCCGCCCAGCCACGCGACGGCCACCCGACTTGCGGGTCCCGCGCCCAGATCTGGCCGACGAGGTCCTGGTCAAAGCTCCGGTGCCTCTCTGTCGATCGGGTCCGCCTGCAGGTTGGGCAGACGACGCGGCTCGCCATTCATTGCCTACGTCAAGCATGGGAATGTCCTTTGGTCAACGCTCAGTTCAGAAGGTGTGTGGGATCTGGAGGGGTTTGGGTGTACTGAACCCCTGGTGTGCACAAACACGGCATCTACCATCTCAACAACGTGAACGCGTACCATAGCCGCCTGAAGCGATGGCTGCGCCCGTTCAACGGGGTCAGCACCAAGCACCTGCCCAACTACCTCGCCTAGTTTCCAACGCTACGATTCCATGCATAACGTTCCCTGGAACGTGATCGCAAACCGCTTGTTGGATCACAGCCATCAGTGCGTGAAGTTCACGACCACAAAAGCCTTTTTTGAGTTGAATATCCCTTTAAATGGAGTATACCGGAACTTGGAGGAATTGATAATGAACCGCTTCGGAATCGGGATCGCCTGGAGAAGCATTGGCTTGTTGTTGGCTACTCTCTTACTCTTGGTCTCCAGCTTTGCGTTTGCCCAGTCCCAAGCCTCGGCTGCAAAACTGAGCATGCAAGACCTACGCGCGCTGGTTCGCAAATCAGGTGGGGTGTTGATACGAACTTTCCCCGCCAATAACGGAGGGGACACCGGCGTCTTCGCAGAGATCAAGAAGCAGTTCTGGTTGACGTTCACGTGGTACGACCTGACCACAGGACAGTCTGCGCCGCTTCCTGTCTCATTCGGGAAGGTGCAGGTGGCGCAGGTTCTAGGTTGGGACGATGTCACCTTCGTCGACATGGGCGAGGATCCGATGGGCAGTGGTTGGGTGTTTCCGTTCGCAGTGCGCTGCGTGCGCAACGACGCCACCACGCCTTTCACCTGCAATAACGAAGACGCCTACTTTCACGTGGCAACTCCGGTGTACTTCGGCAGCAAACCGCACGAGGAACTCACAACCCTCATCTACACCATGGATGGCGTGGAGTTGGCATTCGGTCCTGAACGCGGCGGTGAAGCTATGTTCAACGCTGACTATCGCTCAATACCGCCCGTCACTACCGGCTTTGACGCCAAAGGACACCTGTTCACTCTCACCTTCCAGAATGCCACTGTGGCACCACACCTTGTTGTGCCGAAAGGGAGCAACATCTACGTTCGCAACATCTCGGTACGCCAGGTCGGCTCGAACCTTGTGGTAGGACTGTCGATCAACCCGCAAGCAGCCAAGTTCTACACTGGGCACTTAGAGATGCTTCAGCCGTTGCCTTTCTTGGAACTGAGGTTCTCACAACAGAACTGGAGCTATTACTAACAGTTTGGGACAAGAACCTGCTCAGGGGACATCAGCGCCTACGAAGACGAGCAGCGCTGTCAGAGTACTGCTCGTCTATTTGACCGTTCCCGTTTCCAACAAAATTTGTGAACAGAGCTTTGATCAAAGCGCGGCTGCGAAGGGCACGCTCCTGCGCCGGCCCTTCAGGTCTGTGCACCATCTCGGACCCGCCAGTTGGCCATCTCCCCCGCCTTTGCATAAGGTCTTGCAATACAGTCAGAATGATGTCATAGTGACGTCATGAAGCTGTCAAACGTGACGCAGGGTCTCCTCTCCGACTTGCTGGACGTCGTTCGCAACGTCGATCCGGCACTTGGCGAGCAGATGGGGAGGCTGCTCCCTCTGAGCGCCGGCGTGGTCTCCGTACGGCTGCTCGGCCTTGTCACCGATCTCGCGGCGGACCTGTCGCGGGTACTGCCCGCAGGCAGGGTGGAAGTGCGCCTGACCTCGGCGGAGGCGCCGGATCTGGTGTACGTCGACCAAGAGCCGGCGGCGGCGCCCGCCGCGGATGACGGCGGGCAGGCCCGTCTCACCGTGCGGCTGCCCGTGGGCCTAAAGGAACAGGCCGAGCGGGCGTCCGAGGCCGCGGGCATGTCCCTCAACGCGTGGATCGTCAACCAGGTGGGCGAGGCCGTAAGCCGCCGTCCGCGGGAGGCCGGACGGCACCTCAGAGGCTTCGGCAAGGCCTGAATTCGGCGACGTGGAGGTGCTATGAGCGTGCATCAGTTTGAGACGCCGGGGCCGGTGCGGCTGCAAGTGCGCAACGAGGCCGGCGAGGTGCGGATCGAGACGCAGGCGGCGGCCCGTACCGACGTGGAGGTGCGGGCACTGACGGGCGGATCGCAGCAGCAGGCGGACCTTACCCGTGTGGAATGCCATGAGGAGTCCGGCGGCTACAAGGTACTCGTGGAGGTCCCCTCTCCCCGCCACAACTTTCTGCTGGAGAGCTATGGCGTCGAGGTGCGGATCCGCGTGCCAGAGGACGCGTTTCTCGAGATCACGTCCGCCTCGGCGGACGTCGCGGCCGACGGGCAGTATGGCGGCGGATCGATCCGCACCTCCTCCGGCGACGTGCGGTGGGAGCGGGCAACGGGCGACGTGGACATCGCCACCGCCAGTGGCGATACGACGGTGCAGGAGGCACTTGCCGCCCTCCAGGTGCGCAGTGCCTCCGGCGACATCCTGGTGGGGCGGGCCTGCGGCGAGTTGCGGCTCGCGGCCGAGTCCGGGGACATCACTGTACGGACAGCGGAAGGCGGCGCCAGACTGCGAGGATCCTCCAGCGGCGTCGAGGTGGGCACGGCGGCGGGGTCGCTTGACGTTCAGACATCCTCCGGCGACGTCACGGTCCAGGAGGCCTACGCCGACTGCTCCCTGTCGACGCGCTCGGGTGACGTCGATCTCCTCACGGCCCTGGCTGGGAAGGTCACGATCGAGACCATGTCGGGCGACGTCCAGGTGGGCATCGCACCAGGCTCGAGGGTAGCTGTGGATACCCAGACGCGGAGCGGTGATCTGCACTCGGACATCGCGCTCGCCGAGGACGCGGATACCCGGTCGGACGACGGGCCCCTCGTAACCCTCGAGGTGCGCACCTTGTCAGGGGACATCCAGCTCAAGCGAGGCCACACGCCCAGGCAGCGGGGCTAGGAGGTCATCTCCGCCATGGCTCGGCGTGTCGCGCCCCTGGGCGTGGCAGCGGTCCGCAGGGACGCATGACGCGCTCTGAACCCTACAGCCTCGGCGCCGCCTGCAGGCAATGGTTTGCGGCCTGCGCCCCTGCTGATCTTGTGGCTGCGCGGATGGTTGTACATACGCGGGCACAGGAGCGAACCCGCGGGGCGCCCGGAAGCGGGCGCCCCGTCTGTCACGGTGGGGGTGGACGTGCCCTCGATTTCCGATCGGAGCGACGCGTAGCACAGGCGATCCCACGGATGCGCCTACTTCGAAGCGCTCTGCCGTGGGCGGTGGATCAGCGCGGCGTTGCGGCGTGCCAGGCCGCGAGGAGCGCCCGCTCCCGCTCCGGGGAGATGCCGGCTCGCCACGCAAGCTGCCGCGGTCGCGTCCCTTCCCACGCCAGGGTGTCGCGGACGGTCTCGCGAAGGGGCCGGAAACGCAGCCCGGCCCCGAGCGCCCTGGCGATGGATACGGACTCCATGCCGATCGCGTCGGGATCGCTCTCCGGGACGAAGAGCGGCATCTCCGACCACGGCGCGACCCCCTGCCCTGCGAGAAACTCCTCGGACACCCAGGTGATCGGCCCCGAGCCTCCTCCGATCTCCTGGCAGACGGCAAGCACCTCACCGAGCGTCAACGGGTGCTCAGGTCCAGCGGCGTTGTATGTGCCAAGGGCGCTGCGCTCCACCATGGCAAGCGTCCAGACGGCCAGGTCGCGCACGTCGATCACTTGCACGGGATGTCCCGGGCGGCCCGGTGCCAGGACTTCCCCGTCTCGGTGGAGCCGTGCGACCCAGTAGGTGAAGCGGTCGCTCGGATCGTCCGGACCGACGATCAGTCCAGGGCGGATCAGGAGGCGGCGGTCGGGAAAGCTCTCGCGCACCACATCCTCGCAGCGCGCCTTGAGGGCGCCGTACCACTCGCCGATGTTCTCCTCGGTGTCGGCGGGAAGCTCCGCGAGGGGGGCCTCCTCCGTCAGGCCGAGCGTCACGAAGGAGCGATAGGCTGAGATGCTCGATATGAAGGTGTAGTGGCTTGCCACATGCGCAAGCTGCTCGGCAGACTGCCGCACGACGCGCGGCAGGTATCCCGACATGTCGATGACCGCATCGAACCGCCGCCCCTTCAGGGCGTCGAGCCCCCCGTCGCGGTCACCGAGCACATGCTCTGCGTCCGGAAAGAGCTCGGTACCGTGGATGCCACGGTGGAACAGGGTGACGTCGTGTCCGGAGGCGAGCGCCGCCTCCGCTATGTGCTTGCCAAGGAATACGGTACCGCCCAACAGCAGCAGCTTCATGCGTCCTGCCTCCCACAGTGGTCCTCGCTCTGGCGCCACGTCCGGCCTTCGTCTGGGCATACGTGTCCGATCCATGGCGTCATTCGCCCGGGTATCACCCGCGAGCTGCCAAAACCTAACCGGTTGTCTGTGTAGCACCCGAGCGGCCTGGGCGTCGTGTGGACCGTCCTCGGAGATCGAGGCAAGCAGAAGTCCATGGCATGGACACCTCCTCCCGCGTGGTGGCTATAACGTAGCCCACCGTGTGCAACGGTGTCTTGCACCTTTTTGCGCGGCCATCGGGCGACGGAAGCCACGTGGCAAAGGAGTCCTTCTGGTGGATGCCACACGCGCGCATCCTGGAACACTATGTTGCACTGGTCCAAAGCAGCAGGGCGTGCCGCCACAAGGATGGCAGTTTTGCCAAATGTTCATCACCGTCTGCACCGTCGGCGGAGTCCGCATGGCCATCGGCCGACTTTCCCTTCAGTTTGACTCGAAGGGCCCTATGGATCCCCAGTTGTCAGGGCTATGGTTCCGTATGGCCCCGGGCACTGCGAGAAGGAGGTCTCTCGATTGGCAACCAAATCAGGCGGAGGCAAGGCGGAGGCGGCACGCGCGAAGGCGGCGCCGTTCACGCCGAACGCCTGGGCAGGACTCGTGCTCACTCCTGCGCGCTGGATCGCGGGCTTCATGTTCCTTTCCGCGTTCGTCCGTCGCGTGATCAGCCAGCCGGTCAAGCTGGACCCTACGGCGAAGGAGTACGTCGGGCACAGCTTCGCGCACTTTCTGCCCCACTCGATCGTGATCACGCCGTTCATCGACTACCTCGTCCAGCATCCGCACATCCTCTACCCCTTCCTGCTGATATTCACCACGCTCGAGGGCCTCGTCGGCCTCTTGCTGATCCTCGGCCTTGTGACACGCCTGGCGAGCGTCGGCAGCGGGCTGCTCTCGCTCGGCATCCTGCTGGGATCGGGCTGGCTCGGATCCACCTGCGTCGACGAGTGGCAGATCGGCGCCCTCCTCGTCGGCCTCGCAGGCGTCATCGCATTGAGCGGCGGCGGCCCGATCTCGCTCGACGCACTGCTCGCACGACGCTGGCCGTCTCTTGAGGGCAAGGGCTGGTTCCGGCTGCTCTTCAGTGGCGACAACCGGGAGCGCACGGACGGCAAGGGGTTGCGCACAAGCGTGATCGTCACCGGGATCGTGACGGCCGTCATCATGCTCGCGACGTACCAGGCCTTCCACAACGGCCTCTGGGGCAAGCTCTACAACGACTCCAAGCTCCCCCAGGTGGCGATTTCCGACCAGTCCGTCGCGACAGACGGTGCCCTGCACCTGACGCTCTACCGCAGCGGCGGGCCGGACACCTACGGGGCGTTCATCGTCGCGATCAAGGTGCTGTCGCAGGGCAAGAGCGTCGAGGTGTACACGCCGAAGCAGCTCTCTGCACTGCCCAAGTCCGCGATCAAGAACGACCTGAAGCTCTCGCAGGCGAAGGTGGACCATTTCGCGCTCGTGCTGCCGCTGGCGGCCAAGGCCGCCATCTCGCTACCGCCCGCTGCGCCGAACCTTGCGCTCGGTGCCGGGCAGAAGCTGACCGTGATCGTGTACGACGTGAGCGGCCAGAAGTGGTCCGCGCCAGCCGTCGTGCGCTGAGTCTCGGTCCGGGCCTCTGGCCGGCGCCGCCTGCGGGCGGCGGGTCAAGAGTCATGCCGGGGCGTGTCCCGGGTCACCCTTGCACGCTATCCTTGCGACGGGGCACCTGCCACGTGGAGTGGCGAGTGCCCCGTCGCCTGAGCTCCCTGGGCCGCGGTGTGGGTGACGACGGCATGCATCGATACGGTTGGGGCTCACGTGGCCGCCTACTGGGCTTCGAAGATGCGCCTGTACAGGTCCTCGCCGTGGCTGGTCGGCAGTGGCGCGCCTTCGAGCAGCCTGAACGTGCGTCGACCGTCCGCCAGCCTCTCGGCCCGCAGAAAGAGCGCGATGTCCGTCGCTTGGCTGCAGAAGCCGTCTGCCAGTTCGAAGAGATGGGTGACCAAGAGCACCCGAACGTGCACGTCGAGGAGGGCCTGGACGATCTGACGTGCGATCTCAGACCCCTCCCTCTCGTTGGTCGACGAGAAGGACTCGTTGAAGAGGACGACCGCTTCTGGCTTGACTAGGTTCGCAATCTCGCTCATCCGCCGAAGCTCCTCGTCCAGCTTCCCGCTCTGCAGGGCCGCGTCCTCTGGTCGCTTGAAGTGCGTGTACACGCCATCGCAAAGAGCCGCGGAGAACGCCTCGGCCGCTACGAACATGCCACACTGCATCATCAGGAAGGCGAGACCCACGCTGCGCAGGAAGGTCGACTTGCCACCCTGGTTCGCACCGGTGATGACGACCAGCATCCTGCCGTCGCCCGCGAGATCGTTGCCGACGGCCCTGCCCTCAACCCTCAGCGCCAGGCAGGCATCGTAGAGGCCTCTTGTGGCAAGCACGCCGCTGCCCATCGCCATCGGCACCGGGATGCAGGTCGGCTCTCCCTTGCGGGTGCAGGTCTCGTGCAGGTTCAGGCAGCCGACGTAGAAGCCGAGCTCGCCGCGCAGCATGGCAAAGAAGCTCAGGATGTGGTCCGTCGACTGGGCGAGCGCGTTGGCAACCATGTGGACGCCCCTGCCCCGCAGCTCCGCGAGCGCCTGGTGCCCACTTTCGTCGCGGTCGGCGATCTCGAAGCTGTACTCCGGCTTGCCGACGCCGAAGACCCGTCCGAGCCAACCGGCGCGCCGGCCGTCGAGGGCTCGGTGCAGCACGTAGCGGTCGCCCTTGCAGCCCTGCCCGAGCTGGGCGCTCATGAAGACGCCGCTCGGGAACCGCAGCTGCCCAAGGTGCTCGCGCACAGCCTCGAAGTAGGCGTCGTCCAGTTCGGACCTGAGCATGGCGAAGAGCCGCTTGAAGCCATCGGAACGGAAGCTTGCACCACGCGTCTCGGCCACGACGTGCAGCGTCCTCAGCTGGCCGGTCAGGAACTCGAGCACGTTGATCGACCGCGCCAGGACGGATTCCGGAGAGCGGGCGAAGAAGAACGAGTCCTGGACCCTCTTGTGCCCCTGGATCGTCTCCACCGTGAGGCTGTAGAGCTCGCGGACGACGTCCGGGTGCTCAAGGCTGTCGCGCAGGATCTCCTGGCGGTACAGGATCGCTTTGCCGTCGGTGAGACTCGAGAGCACGGCCTTCATGGCCACGTCGCGCAGGAACCTGTCACCGAGGGACATGGCGTCGAAGAGCACAGCGAGGTCCAGGTCCAGGGCGAGATCGTCAGCCTGCGGCGGCAGGTCGGCAGCGAGGTCGAAGTCGCGATCCCGGTGCATGAGCCAGGCCTTCATCGCCCGAGCCGCCTCCTCAGGGCCGCATAGGTCACGCGGTGCTTCTCCGCGAGGGCGATGGCGTAGGCGAGGCCGTTTGCAGGTCCGCGCACCACCTTGAACGTGCGCGTGGCGGGGTCCTCCGGCAGCACGGTGCTCACCATGCTCACAATGTTGTCGCCCAGCGAAGCGAGCTCGTCGATGAAGGTGACATAGACGCAGAGCATGTCCCGCTCGGTCACCCTCTCTAGGACCTCCCGGCCCAGGAAGCGCGCATCCTTCACCGTCGTCGAGGCGAAGCTCTCGTTCATGACGACGATGCTTCTCCCGGTCGCCTGCTCCAGGATGGCGTGGATCCTCAGGAGTTCGTCCTGGAGCTTCCCCTGCAGGTTCTCCACCTGCTCCGGCTTCTCGAAATGCGTGAAGATGCGGTCGCACAGGTAGAGCCGGGCTGCGCTGCCCGGTACCGGCCAGCCGAGCCGCGCCAGGTAGTGCAGCTGACCGAACGTTCTGGCGAAGGTCGTCTTGCCGCCCTGATTCGGGCCGGACACGACGAAGATGCGCTCAGGATCCTTGAGGGAGAAGTCGTTGCAGACGACGTGTCCCCGCTCGGGCAGGAGCGTTCTCGCCAGGGCCAGGTCGAACGTCTCGGAGGCCTCCACCTCCTTGGACTTGTCCGAGATCTGCGGGTAGCAGAAGGGAAGGCCGGCATCCCGGATCTCCGTGATGAACTGCAGGTATCCGAGATAGAACTGCACTTCCCGATCGAAGCGGGCCAGCGTCTCGTCGAGATGGTTGCTGTGACGGTGGCGGAACTCCATGAGTGCGTGGAAGGCGTCCGGGAACAGGCGGGCGACGAGGTGCAGAATGCTGCTCTCGACGTGGTTCATCTCCAAGAACTCGTGAAACGCCACCCGGTAGTCCTTGGGCGCCTCCTGCCTGAACCTCGCAAATGTCTCGTCGATCTCGGCGCTGTAGTCCGGGGCGTCCTCATGCCTTCGGACGGTGACGCGGCTGCCCTTGATCTGGATCCGATACCTCACGGCGCCGAGTTCGCCCTGGACGCCTTGCACATCCGAGGCCAGCGACAAGAACGCATCGGACCGGGTATAGGACGACAGGTACTGGTGCAGCGCCTCAAGGCCCCGCGACGTCGCCCCTGCGCTCTGCAGTGCGTCGGTGAGGTGCAGGACGGCGTCGCAGTAGATGTCGGCGGCACGGAGGAACCAGTGCGCCGCCTGGTACTGGTCGCGCATCTTGTCGGACTGGCGAAGGTGCTCACGCATGGCCGCCATGGCCTCGCCGAACGACGCGACCGACTGCCGGAGCCCAGGTTCCTCGAGATCCCTGAAGATCTCGTGGCGGTATGCGATGGCGTCCGCGTCCTGCAGCGGCGCGTGGAGAAAGGCCGCAAGGCCGTACTCCTCCCGTCCGGCGGTGACGGACTCGAAGATCTGGTCGAGGCCGAGGTCTCCGTAGACGTCAGGCGTCTCTTCCAGATGGCGGGCATCGTCGCCGTCATGCCCGGTCTCTTGCCAGAGGATGCTGTGGAAGGGCACCTGGCTCACCTCCGAGCAAGCAGGGATCGGTCCCACGGAAGCGGCGACAGGGGCTTCATCCGAAGACGACGCCGTCCACGAGTGAGCCGGCCTCTCTTGACCCCCAGCCTGCAGGCAACAAAGAACGGCCTGGCGATTCCTCTCACTCCCCGTCCCGCAGCGCGCTACGGAAGAAGTGCGTAGGAGTCGTCAGCCCGTAAGGCAGTTTCCCCGCGCCAAGCATCCAGGCGAGCCGCGCGGGGAGGTAGATCTCCATTACCTCAGTTCGCTTATACGGCTTGCGGTGCGACGCCGTCAATCCCGGCTCTCCCGCACAGGACCGCGCCCAACCGCTCGCCTGCGCCTGCATAGGCGACACCTGGAGTTGCCCCGCTTTCGTGGACAATTCGGGGGCTTGGCTACGAAGCGCGTGATTGGTGATCGGTTGCCGTGGCAAACCACCTCCTCTCAAACTCCACCGGGGTGACCATGTCGAGACTGGAGTGGAGGCGGTGGCGGTTGTAGAAGCCTTCGATGAACGAGAAGATCTCCGAGCGCAGGAGGGCCCTTGTGGGCGAGGGTTGCCGGTCGAGGAGCTCTGTCTGGAGCGTGGCCCAGAAGCTCTCCATGAGCGCGTTGTCGTAACAGTCACCGACCGTGCCCATGGAGCCGAGAAGACCAGCCGCGCGCAGGCGCTGGCCGAAGCCGAGGGCGGTATACTGCGCGCCGTGGTCTGAGTGGTGGATGGTGCCGGGTTCGGGCCTGCGTGTGCGCGTCGCCATGTTGACGGCCTCGAGCACGAGCTCCGTACGGATGCGCTCGCCCATGGCCCAGCCGACGATCCGGCGCGAGAAGGCGTCCATGACCGCGGCGCAGTAGAGCCAGCCCTCCGCGGTCGGGTGCTGGGTGATGTCGGCGACCCAGAGGCGGTTGGGAGCCTCTGCGGTGAACGCACGCTGCACCAGGTCGGGAGCGAGCGGGTCCCTGGGGTTGCGCCGGGTGCAGCCGGGCGCCCTGCGTCGGCTAACGCTGATTCCAACGCAAGCCGCGCAGTGATTCCAAGGGAGGCCGAATGTATGCAGCTCTGCCCGCACCCGGCGGCGAGCGACCGCAACAACCATGCCTGTTGATCTCGGGACCGAGCGATCGTTGAAGGCGGGTCTTCGCTACGGGAAGGCGGTCAGCGCCCGTCGGCCGTGACTTGGTCGGGTCCGCGCACCGGCTGGATGCGCAAGGCAGTGTCACCCGCCTCGCGCCGCAAGCGCCTATTGAATCCGCGTGCGCATCGATCCATGCCCTGCGGTGGTTCACGCGCCGCCCAGGTCGTGCCCCTCCCTCTCAAGGAGTCTCCCTTTGCGCCACGCGCCCCAGCGGTATCCGGCCAGGGCGCCGTCCGACCGGACGATGCGATGGCACGGAATCGCCACGGCAACCGGGTTCTCCGCGCAAGCGTTCGCAACCGCCCTCTGGGCGCCGGGCCTCCCGATGCGGCGTGCGATCTCTCCGTAGGTGGAGGTCTCTCCAGCAGGAATCTCCAGCAGCGCTTGCCAGACACGATGCTGGAAGGCTGTGCCGCGGACGTCGAGGGGCAAGTGGAGGCCGATCGCGGGCGCCTCGACCAACCGGACAATCTGATGGACGATATCCCGGAAGCTCGCACCGCCCTCCCCAAGCGTCGCCCGTGGGAAGTGTCGCTGCAGCTCACCGCTCAGCGCCTCGGGATCCTCACCGAACAGGATCGAGCAGACGCCGCGATCGGTGCACGCGACAAGGATCTTCCCGAGCCAGCAGTCGGTGATCGCGAAGCGGATGAAACGGCCGTTCCCGCCGTCGCGGAACTCGGTCGGCGTCATGCCGAGCCATTCGGACGTGGCAGCGTAGAACGGACCTGTGGAGCCGAAGCCCGCGTTGTAGATCGCCGCGGTGATGGTCGGGCCGTTGCGCATCTCTTCCCGTGCGCGCAGCATGCGGTGCGCCTTGCCGTAGGCGTAGGGCGTAACGCCGGTGTAGGCCTTGAACAGGCGATGGAAGTGATAGCGGCTCATGCCGGCCTCGAAGGCCAACTCCTCGAGCGTCGGAGCGACGTCGGCGGTCTCGATGCGACGGCACGCCCGAGCCACCATCTCTGCCCTTTGCGCCATGGGCGGTGCCTCGTCCGGCCGGCAACGCTTGCAGGGCCGGAATCCGCTCGCCTCGGCTTCCTCGCAGCTCGGGTGGAAGCGGACGTTCGCACGGCGGGGCTGTCGGGCAGCACAGGAGGGCCTGCAGTAGACGCCGGTGGATCGGACCGAGTAGTAGAACGCTCCATCCGCGCGGGCATCCCGGCTTCGGACCGCTTCCCAGCGCTCGTCCTCCGTGGCGTAGGACGGAGAGCGGGACGCCGTTTCCTGCGCGTCTGCCATCGTCTAGTCACCCTCCTTCGGCGCGAAGATCGTGGCGAGCAGCGACGGGTGTATGGACTGCGTCAATGAGAAGAACTCCGTGAAGGACATGATCAGCGGTTTCCACCGGTGCGGGTCGATGTACTTGGTGCTGCCCGGAACGAGCAGGTGCTCGTCGATATGGGCGCGGAGCACCTGAGCCTCGACGGCCTTGATCGACTTGATGCGCGGATCGGCCTCGCCGAACGGCTCGATCCGCGAGATCGTGCACTCGAGCTGGATCGGACATTCCCCCACGAGCGGCGCGTTGACGAGATCCGCGGGAACTGGCGTGAGACCCGATACGCCGAACTTGTCCGGTTCATAGCGATAGCCGCTCTCCCTCTTGTACTGGGACATTTCCCGGTTTCCCGTCAGCAGGGCCAGGCGATCGACGTATCCGACCAGATCGGCAGAAGGGACATTGATGACGCACTGGCGCTCCCGCGCGATGTTCTGCGCCGTCTGGGACGAGCCGTTCAGCCCAAGCATACAGGACCAGCCCAGCCACCAGGCGGAGGAGAACGGGGCGACATTCGCCGTGCCGTCCGGGTTGCGCGTGCTGACGAGGACGACAGGAGTCCCGAGGTAGAAGATCCCTGGCTCCGCGACGACATGCATGCGATCTCCCCCACCCATCGGAAAGTGTCTGGCCGGCGGGTCATCGCCTCCCGGCCACATCCGGCGCAGATCCAGTCTGCCTGCTAGACACGGCCGGCCACACTCCGGTTCTTGCGGACCAATTGAGGCTCCGTTCGCGCGGCGGATGGGGATGATCACGGCTCAAGCGGCGACGCCAAAAGGGGGCGGAATGTTCTTCAAGGCGGTTGGTCGGCCGGCGGCAAGTGGCATCGCGTACGCGACCTTCGCACCTTGCGGGGTGCAGTCTGTCGTCTTGCATGGTAGTTCGAACCCTGATGAGAAACGATCAGGGGAAGGCTCGTGCCCCCCCTGATCTTTTCCTGCTAGCCAGGACACTTCGTGACATAGGTCACAATGCAGGATCCGGATGTGCGCGGCAGAATGTGGTGCCAAAACCGACCGGTCGGTATCGGTTATTAATGGGAAGGGTGGTGGGTCGGAGCTTCCTGTCCGTCGCGTTGCACGGAGCCGGCCGTGTCCGCAATCGTTTCGCTGCCCTGGTGCCGCACCGGCTTGCAGCCCCAATTATGGGCTCTCAAAGGGGGAACGTCATCGTGAGAACATCGCGTCTGCTCTCGTCCTTGTGCATGGTCGTGGGCACGGCCGCCTTCGCGCTCACTTGCAGCACCGCCTCGGCTTCGGCCGCCTCCGGGTCGCAGGGCGTCACGGCGAGCCAGATCCTCATCGGCACCTCTGGACCGCTCACCGGCCCGATCGCCGCCTATGGGGCAGTGTCCGAGGGCGCCAACGCCTACTTCCAGTACCTCAACGCGCAGGGCGGCATCAACGGCCGCAAGATCAAGCTCATCATGTTGGACGACCAGTACCAACCGGATCTCGGTGTCGCGAACGCGCACAAGCTCGTGGCCGACAAGGTGTTCTCCACCGTCAGTCTGCTTGGCACGTCCGTGGTCGAGGCGATGGAACCCGTCCTGCTCAAGGCCGGCATCCCGATCACCGGGATCGCGACCGGGTCCAGCCAGCTGACGTTCCCGGCGAACCCTAACGTATGGGGCTTCGAGCCGACTTACACCCTCGAGGGGCATCTCCTGCTCTCATGGGCGGTGCACCACCGTGGGGTAAAGACGATCGGCGTCTTCTACCAGAACGACGACTTCGGGCATGAGGGGCTGGCCGCGCTGCAGCAGGAGGCCAAGACGGACGGCGTGCGCATCCTGGCCACCGCGTCGTATAACCCGACCGACACCGACTTCACCACCCAAGCGCAGACCCTGGCGTTGGCCAACCCGCAGGCGATCTTCGAGTTTGGCGTGCCGGAACCGACGGCGTCGTTCATGAAGGATCTGCAGCAGCTCGGCTACAAGGGGCAGCAATACGTCTCGGACGTCTCCGGCGACCCCGTCTTCATGTTCGCGCTGGCAGGATCGGCGTTCGACAATGTGTACACCGACGCGTACATGCCTTTCCTGAGCGCGCCGCGGGCGCAGGCCTTCGTGAGTGAGTGGAAACATCTCTACCCGAACCAGCCGGTCAGCCAGACGGCGGAGTCCGGATGGGTGGAGGCGCAGATCCTCGCCCACGCGATCTCCCTGTGCGGCAACGACCTGACGTGGTCGAACCTGCGCGAGAAGATGGACAGCATCACACACTGGACGGGTGCCCTGACGATCGGGCCCGTCACGTACACCAAGACGTTCCACGCCGGTACGAACGAGATCCAGATGGTGCAGGCGAATGGCACAACGATGGCCATGACGCCGGTTTCCGGCCTACTGCACTACCACGAGATCAAGAGCGCGCTCCCGTAGCAGCGAGCGATGACTCGTAACGCTACCCGGACGACGGGGCCCCGGCCCGAGCCCCCCTCCTCCGGATCGCGCGGCGCACCCGGGACCGCCCCTGCGGGCGGTCCCGGACCCCTGCTGGCAAAGGGAGTGTGCGGATGTTCTGGCAGACGCTCGTCGACGGCCTTGCACTAGGTAGTCTCTACGCCATCGCGGCGATCGGACTCGTGCTGATCTACAAGACGTCGAACGTCGTCAATTTTGCGCAGGGCGAGATGGCCATGTTCTCAACGTTCATCGCCTATCAGGCGCTGACGCACTGGGCGTGGCCCTACTGGGCGGCGGGCGCCGCAGCCTGCGCCTTCGCCCTGCTGCTCGGCTGGGGGGTCTACTGGCTGTTCCTCGCACGGTTGAACAAGGCGCCGCTACTCAGTCAGATCATCGCGACACTCGCCCTGTTCCTGCTCTTTCGCGGCGCCGCCGGGGCCATCTGGGGCAACCTCCCCTTCTCGTTCCCCAGCGTCGTGCAGCCGACGATCCTCCACGTTGGGCCCACGTTCATACTGTCGACGCAAATCGTCACCTTTGGCGTCGCTCTGCTACTGATGCTCCTGGTCTACGCCCTCTTCCGCTTCACCCGCGTAGGCCTCGCGATGCAGGCCATTTCCCAGAACATGCTGGCTGCTCGCCTGATGGGCGTCTCCGTGGATCGCGTCTACAGTTTCGCCTGGGCCCTCAGCACTGCGCTTGGCGCAGTGGCCGGCATGCTGATCGCGCCGACGCTCTTCCTCTCGCCCACCTTCATGGAGGGCGTCGCCATCCGCGCCTTCGCGGCAGCCGTCGTGGGCGGCTTCAGCTCCCTCCCTGGGGCCGCGATCGGGGGGCTCCTGTTCGGGGTGCTGGAGAGCCTGTTCGGCTTCTACGTATCTCCCGCGTTCAAGACGACGTTCGTATCCGTCGTGATCATCGCGGTGCTCTACGTGCGGCCTACCGGGCTGTTCAGCCCAAGGGCGGTGAAGAAGCTATGACCAGTCAGACGCCGGCGCGCCGCGCCCGCTGGTCCATCCCAGCGGCCGTGCTCGCCCTTCTGGTGTTGCCCTGGGCTGTGCAGCGGCTGGGACCCGCTGCGACCTATATGCTCAACCTCAGCGCCATCTTCGCGATCGTCGCCATCGCGCTCAACCTCTTGACGGGCTACAGCGGGCAGATATCCCTCGGCCACGCCGGCTTCCTCATGCTCGGGGAATACGGGTCGGCGCTGCTCACGCTGAAGCTGGGTTTGTCGTTCTGGCTGGCGCTGCCCGGGTCCGCCCTGATCGTCGGGTCGATCGGCTTCCTGGTCGGTCTTCCGGCCGTACGCCTCAGCGGCAACTTCCTCGCGGTGGCCACCATGGGGTTCGGGCTGGCCGTTCCCGAGGTCTTGCTCAACTGGACCGGCCTGACGCACGGCTCGGCCGGCCTCATGCCGAAGAGCCCGAGCATCGGCAGGTTCTCCTTCGGCTCGGACATGGCCTACTACTACCTGATCCTCTTCTTTCTGGCGCTCGTGTGGTACATCTGCAGCACGCTGTTGCAAAGCCGCACCGGGCGCGCACTGCAGGCGATCCGCGACAGCGAGTCGGCGGCCGTGTCGTCGGGTGTCAACGCCGCGTACCACAAGGCGCTGGCCTTCGCCCTGAGCGCCGGGTTCGCCGCCGTCGCGGGGGCACTCTACGCCCACTTCGTAAACTTCGTCTCTCCCAATGACTTTTCCATCCAGGACTCGTTCCTGTTCCTGGCGATGATCGTGGTCGGCGGCCTCGCGTCATTGCCGGGATCGGTCATCGGCGCGGTGCTGATCACGGTCGTGACGCAGCTCAGCACGAGCCTGGGGCAGTTCTCGATCATCCTCACGGGCTCTGTCATGCTGCTGGCGGTGCTCTTCTTCCCCAGCGGCCTCGTGTCCTTGGGCCGGCGCGGCCAGCGCCCGCCGCCTGGGCTCTGGTGGCGGCTGCGACGGCACCGCGACGCGCTTGGGAGCGACTGATGTTTCTCAAGTTCGAGCAGGTCAGCCTGCATTTCGCTGGTGTCGCCGCCCTCAGCGAGATCAGCCTGGACATCCCGCAGGGAGGGATCTTTGCGCTGATCGGGCCGAACGGGGCCGGCAAGACGACGCTGCTCAACTGCGTCTCGCGCTTCTGCACCCCGCAGGAGGGCAGCATTCGCTTCGGCGCGCATGACCTCCTCGTCCATCGACCGTACGAGGTGACGCGCCTGGGCATCGCGCGCAGTTTCCAGAACGTCGCGCCGTTCGGCCACATGACGGTAGAGGAGAACATGCTGGTCGGGCTGCACCACTCCATCCGCGCAAGCGCGCTCTCCCAAGTCCTAAGGCTGCCCAGCGCCCGGAGGGCTGAACGGGAAGCGCGCGCCCAGGCGCGCGAGGTCATGGAGCAACTCGGCATAGCCGAGCACGCGCGGCGCGTCGCCGATGAACTGCCCTACGGCGTGCAGAAGCGGCTGGACATCGGTCGCGCGCTCGTATCGCGCCCGCAGCTTCTGCTCCTTGACGAGCCCGCGGCGGGGATGAACGAGGCAGAGACCGCATCCCTGGGCGAGTGGATCGCCGGCCTGCCGGAGGCGACGGGCGTCACCGTCGTGATGGTGGAGCACGACATGTCGCTCGTGATGGGCATCTCGCATCGCGTCGCCGTGCTCGACTTCGGCCGCCTGATCGCGGTCGGCACGCCGGAGGAGGTGGCGGGCGACCCTGCGGTGATCGAGGCGTACCTCGGGAAGGAGGACTAGGCGTGCTGGAACTGCGCGGCGTCTCGAGCGGCTACGGACCGATCATGGGCGTGCGCGATCTCACCATGCGGGTCGCAGAGGGCCACATTGTCGCGCTGCTCGGGGCCAACGGCGCGGGGAAGTCGACCACGCTGCGGACAATCTCCGGTCTCGTGCGGCCGGTCGCTGGGACGGTGACGTTCGAGGGCCGGCGCATCGACCGGCTATCCGCCGCGCAGATCGTGGCTGCCGGCATCGTCCACTGCCCAGAGGGGCGGCAGATCTTCCCCGGTCTCAGCGTGCGCCAGAACCTGCGCATGGGCTCTTACGCGCGGCGAGACCGCGCCGCCTGTGCGCGCTCCGAGGACCGGGTGTTCACCTACTTCCCATGGCTGCGCACCAGGACAAGCCAGCTCGCCGGGACGCTATCCGGCGGCGAGCAGCAGATGCTCGCGATCGCTCGTGCCTTGATGGGATCTCCGCGCCTGCTTCTGCTCGACGAGCCATCCCTCGGCGTGGCGCCCATGGTCGTTCGCGAGATCCGGCAGATCATCGAGGAGATCCGACAAAGCGGCGTCGCAGTGCTGCTCGTCGAGCAGAATGCCAGGATGGCGCTTGGCATTGCCGACCACGCCTACGTGCTGGAGGTCGGCGAGGTCGCGATTGAGGGGCCGGGCGCCGCGCTGCGCGAAGACGCCCGCGTGCAGGACCGGTACCTCGGCATCCGCAGCGGGACGTACTAAGGCGCTCTCGAGGATCGCCACGATACGAACGCCTGCCTGGCACGCGGCGAACCGTCCTCGGGCGTGCTCTCTCGTGCCCGCACTCCGCCTGCTCACGCTCCCGCGCCCGCACGCACAAGCCACCCTCCCTCGCGGCGCGCTACAACCGGGTAGCTGTCGACCGCCGCAGCCAGCTCCACGATCTCCCGCCCGCCCTCTTGCACCAGCCAACGACCCGTGCGGGACAGCGCGAGCGCATCCACGATGTCGGACGCGTGCAGGCGAAACGTTGCGAGGGCCGCCAAGGCGGCGTCGGTCAGCCGCCACCCACCCACCTGCGCCAGCCGCGCCACGAGGCAGCCGGCAGCCAGAAAGTCGTCGAGCCCGAACCGCCCGACCGCCCCTGCGCAGACCAAGAGGATGTCCTCCTCCGGGTGTAGGGCGGCAAGGTGCTGTGCGACCGCGCCAACGTTGACCAGGGCGGCGGCGTAGAGATCCGCTGCCAGGGAGGCCCGCGCGAGCGCTACGGTGCCGTTGGTGCTCGCGAGCACGAGCGACTTCGCCGCTGCCGCGGGCCATGGCCAGCGCCGAGGATCGATTGAGGCGAAGGATGGGATGGGACTGCCCAGCCACTCGCCGGCGAGCAGCCAGGCATCCGCAGGTCCGCCCTCGACAGCGGCGCGCGCGGCGTCCGCGTCCAAGACCGGCAGGACCCTAGGCATGCCGTGCGCCAGCGCATAGGCGATCGTCGTCGTGGCAATCAGGACGTCGATGACCACGACGACGCGACCCGCGACAGTGGTTGGCTCGACGTCCTCCTTGCGCAGGGCCACGTCGATCTTGGGCGTCACCCGAGTTCCTCCCTGCCCGCGAGCGCGGCGGCGTGGTCAATCAGCAGGCGGACCCTGCGGTCAAAGTCGGCGAACCTCGGATTCGTCGTTTGGCCGCGCTTCCATCGCACAAAGATCTGCTGCACGATCACGGCGAGCTTGAAATAGGCGAAGACGAGATGGTAGGGCAGCGCATCGATCGGGCGCGCCGATTGGCGCGCATACTCCTGCGCGACTTGGCGCCTGGTCCAGAACCCTGGCTGCGCGCTCGGGTACGGCAGGCACGCGCGCAGTTCCGGAGGATCGCTGGGCTCTACCCAGTAGCTCAGAGCTACGCCGAGATCGAGGAGCGGGTCGCCGATCGTCGACATCTCCCAGTCCACGACCGCCCGTATCTCGTCCGGAGTGCCGGGCGCCACGATCAGGTTGTTCAGCTTGAAGTCGTTGTGGATGACGGTTGCCGGAGGGCTCGCCGGGACATTGCGCAGCAGCCAGTCCATGAGCGGCTCGGCGGATGGGATGTCGGCGGCCGCCGCGCGGCGATAGCGCTCAATCCAGCGCTCTACCTGCCGAGCGAGGAATCCCTCGGGGTACCCGAACTCGCCGAGCCCCGCCGCCTGCCAATCCACGGCGTGCAGCTCCGAGAGCGCGGCGACGAACCGCTGGGAGACGCGCTCCCCCCACGCCTGCCCCGTGGGCAGGTCGGCGGGCAGCCCTTGGTCGATCACGTACCCCGCCCGGTACTCCATGACGTAGAACGGTACGCCGAGCGTGGCAAGGTCCTCGCAGAACCAGTAGGGGCGCGGTGCCAGGGGGAACACCGGCGAGAGCCGAGAAAGCCAGCGGAACTCGCGTTCCATATCGTGCGCCTTCGGGGCGATGGGCCCGCGCGGCGGCCGGCGCAGGACGCCACGCCAGTCGCCGCGCTCCAGTAGGTACGTAAGGTTCGAGGCGCCGGCCGCGAACTGCCAGACCTGCAGCGCACCCATTCCCGACTGCGGCACGTGCTGCGTCAACGCGGAGGCAAAACCCTCGCGATCGAACTCATCCTCTGGACGTACGGGCCGCACGTCCGTCATGGCCGTCCTCCTTGAGCGCGGTCCGCCTGCGGCGCGCAGCGGGCCTGCCGCCGCGCTAGCGCTTGAACGCGGCTGCCCCGTCGTCGACGAAGTAGACTTGACCGTTGACGAAGGACGCTTCGTCGCTGGCCAAGAACGCGACGACCTGCGCCACTTCCTCCGGACGCCCCGCCCTGCCGCGCATCTGGGCGCGCTGGATCTGCCGCCAGCGCTCGGGATCCGCCTTCCAGCGACTGACGATCTCCGTGTCGATCAGGCCTGGGGCGATGGCGACCACGCGGATGTTGTATGGCGCGAGATCCAAGGCAGCCGCGCGCGTCATCGCGACGACGGCGCCCTTGCTCGCGTGGTACGGCAGCCGCCGCCGGTCGGCGAGGAACGCGTAGATCGACGCCGTGTTGACGATCACGCCGCCCCGTTTGATCATGGCGCCGGCCGCGGCCTTCATGCCGTAGAAGACGCCGTGCTGATTGACGGCCACCGTCCGCTCGTACTCCTCCACCGGGAGCTCCAGAATGCTGAGCGGTCGGTTGCCGACGCCGGCGTTATTGCACATCACGTCGAGTTGGCCGTGCGTGCGAACCGTCTCGTCCACAAGCGCCTGCACGCTCTCGTACGAAGCGACGTCCACCGGAACGAATTCCGCTGTCCCACCAGCCGCGCGAATGGCCTCTGCAACCTCGCCTCCTGCCGGCGCCGCAATGTCGGCGACGACGACGCGCGCACCCTCCCGCGCGAACTGCAGGGCGCAGGCCCTGCCGATCCCGCTCCCTGCGCCGGTTACGATCACAACCTTGCCGGCGAATCGCATGGCCTACCCCCTACCGAGTTCGAGGCGTGCGACTGACCGCCGGTGCACCTCGTCCGGGCCGTCGGCCAGGCGCAGCGTGCGCTGGTTCGCCCACATCGCGGCGAGCGGGAAGTCGTCGCTGACGCCCGCGCCGCCGAAGGCCTGGATCGCGCGATCAATGACCCGCGACGCGACGTTGGGCGCGACGACCTTGATCATGGCGATCTCCTTTTGGGCGGCCTTGTTGCCCACCGTGTCCATCATGTAGGCCGCCTTGAGCGTGAGCAGCCTGGCCTGCTCGATCTCTATGCGGGAGTCTGCGATCCACTCACGGATCACGCCCTGCTCCGCCAACGGGCGACCAAAGGCTACGCGGCGCTTCACCCGGTCCACCATCAGCTCGAGTGCTCTCTCCGCAGCGCCGATGCTACGCATGCAGTGGTGGATGCGGCCGGGACCGAGTCGTCCCTGGGCGATCGCGAAGCCCTTCCCTTCGCCCCAGATCATGTTGGTTGCCGGCACCCGCACTTGGTCGTAGGTGATCTCGGCATGGCCTGACGGCGCGTGGTCGTAGCCGAAAACCGAGAGGGTACGTTCGATGCGCACACCGGGCGCGTCCATCGGGACAAGGATCATCGACTGCTGCTCGTAGCGCGGCGCTGCCGGGTTGCTCTTGCCCATGAAGATGGCGACCTTGCAGCGCGGATCACCGCCGCCCGAGGACCACCACTTGCGGCCGCTCAGCACATACTGGTCGCCGTCGCGTTCGATGCTGGCCTGGATGTTCGTCGCGTCGGACGAGGCGACGTCGGGCTCCGTCATGGAGAAGCAGGAGCGGATCTCGCCCTTCAGCAGCGGCGTCAACCACTGTTCGCGCTGCTCTAGGCTGCCGTACCGGGCGAGCACTTCCATGTTGCCAGTGTCCGGCGCGCTGCAGTTGAACACCTCAGGTCCGATGGCGGACCGCCCCATGATCTCGCAGAGGGGTGCGTATTCGAGGTTGGTCAATCCCGCTCCCAACTCGCTGTCGGGCAGGAAGAGGTTCCAGAGACCTGCCGCCATGGCCTCGCGCTTCATCTGCTCCATGACGGGCGGGACCGTCGTGCGGTCCGCGGCCGCGCTGAGCTGTTCTTGGAAGGCGATCTCTCCAGGCTCCACGACGTCGTGCATGAATGCGGTCAGCGTCTCACTCAGCCGCGTCACTTTCTCCGAGAACGCAAAATCCATGGCCTGCGCCTCCTTCGGTGATCAGCCGCCGGCTGCTCCCCTGGCAGTGACCAGACCGACCGGTCGGTGTGTCCCCTTCGCCCTTGCGCCGGCAAGCCCTGCTTTCGCCAGCGTCGGCATCTGCAAACCTGCGACCTCCGATTCATAGTTGCTCGCACCCATTCCGGCCTGGCTCCCTGGTCCTCGCAACGCACCGCCACGAACGGCACCGACAAGATTGCCAAGCGTGCCGCCGCCAGTTAACCACCAGCCATGACCTGGCGATCAAGCGAAAACTGGCAGGCAACTGCAGGGTCGCATGTGTGCGCTGTAGCTCCGGGACGTCAAGGCGGCAAGCTGTAGTTCGTGAACTTTCGGTGGCAAGTTGGGTGGCAACGGCGCACCCACGCAGAACGCCGCGCCAAGCCATGGAAACAGCGAAACCCGCAATCCCTTGTGGGAGGCGGATTTCGTGCGGACTCTTTGGAAAATTGTTGGCGCGCCCGGCAGTTCCAAGATGTCGGCTGCCCTGGCAAGCTGGTCCCCAATAGCCTCCAGCATCTCGGTCGGCTTGCTGCAAATCGGACACCGATGGCTTCCCTGGTGCACCGTGACCACCAACATGAACATCTCGGGGTCCGTAGGGCAGTACAAGATGCGCATGAAAGGCATCTAATCTATCTCCTTCCGCGCGCTCGCGCAAGGCACTGGGTGCCTTGCTTTGAAGCATGCACACGTCCCGTCTCATGACGGTTTGGACCGGTCAGTCTTGCCTACACGGTCATGCCGCCTCTGGGCTCGGGTCAGCGCTCTGACCAGTGCCTCCCTATCCCATAGCTCCACCTGATTCGAACGGGCCAACGTCTTGGCGGGACCCGTGAAGTACGTGTTAGTGATCACCATGGCGTGCCCAGCGCGGTACATGCTCATGGCGCTCACAACCTCCTGAACCGCACCCACCCCTACCTTGCGGTCGAGGCTGTAGCGCTTGGCCTGAACAACCGTCGTCGTGCCGTCCTTGTGAACCACGAGGTCCGCGCCGAAGTCGCCCGAGGTCTTGGTCTGCCTAACCGCATAGCCCAGGTCGCGAAACAAAAGTCCGAGCTTCGTCTCGAAGGTGCGGCCGTCCATGCGGTCGATCTCCGAGATTCCCGACTTCCTGAGGGCCTCGCGTTGCCGCAAGTACGCGTAGACAGCCGCGCCGACACCGGCTAGTACGACCACTACCCCTAGCACGAGAGCAAGTGGATGCTGTTGCAGCCATCCAAGCCCGAACAGCACGAGGAGCAGAAGAAGACCCGCGGCTCCGCCAGGGGCCGACGCCGCTCGCCTCCGATACCGTCTCATCGGTGGCCTCCCTGCTCGCTCCCGAGTCGGGGCAGCCTCATCCAAGGGCACCCTCCGCAGTCCCCGGCTCGCCGTCGAGCCACTCGTTTATCAAGAGCGCCAGCTTGTGATACCAGACCCCGGGATGGCTCTGCCAGACGAGGGCCTCGAAGATCCGCACCAGCGAGCAGGACCGCCCCTCCCGCCCAAGGCGATCTTGGACGGCCCTCAGCCCGTCGATGTTGCGCCGTCCCTCGCGACGCACATGTCCGATGAAGGCCGCCGACGCAGCGGGATCGTGGTCTACGCCAGCGGGTGCACCGAGTTGTTCGAGCACCAGGCGGTCGCACACGGGGATGAGCGCTGGACGCTTCATGTGGAGGACCTTTGTCACCACGGACAGCCTGCGCCCCGGCGCGATCATCGCCGCCAAGGCTATTGCGATCTTGTCCTCCACCTGCTGCGACGACCACTCGCCGTCGGTCAACTCGAAGAGCGACCACGATGGATCGAGCTCCGCAAGCCATGCAGGGGATCAAGCGCGATCAGGTCCTGCCAGCGGTACAACGGCGTACGTGCCGCCATGGTGGCATTGATAGCGGAGATGTCGAGGATCTCAAGGCGGTCGGGATTAGACGCTCGGATGAGGGTGTCGTATGCCTTCGGGCCGTTGGCGCTCGGGTCGAGCCGGAAGAACACCTGCGCCATCTCGGCGGCGTGCCGGATGCGCAGCATTTCCCCGTCCATGCGCGCGATCTCGAGGACGATTTCCGAACGGCGCATCACCGTTCTGTTACCTCCGGCAAAGCCCGACGCATAGCCCGGGTGTGGAGTAGATCATGCCACACGTAACGCCTCAGCGTTTTTGCAAGGGTCCAAGATTCCGGTCGGCCATCGTTTCCCCAGGCGTTTGGACCGACTATGGACTCCGCTGCTTGGTGTCCGTCCTCGAAAGCTCGCTGCACCCATTCGACCGCCATGTCACGGAGCCGGTCCAGCAGGTAGGCCTCCCATGAGCCGTCGCCGATGACATCAGCCCTCTGCGCGTACCAGAGATCGGTAAACGCGAGATGGTTCAGCGTGGCACCAATCGACCGACCGCTTCGACCCACGACTTGCTGCAGTGCCTGTCTGTCCAGGTCATGTGCAAGCGCGACGACATCGGAGCGGGCGTACGACATGTAGCGCAGCGCCCGCTGGAGTTCAGCGGGCGTGAGGGGATGGCGATCGAAGGCGAAAGACCCCTCGCTGTCCCCGTCAACCAGTTGCGATTGGACGTGGCACACCTCGATCTCTTGGATCTCGATGTCCTCAGCGTCCTCCGGGACATCCGGTTCGCCATGCGCCCTAAGCCACGACCAGAAAACACGCAACGCATCGGGTAGTAGCTGAACCGCCTCTTCCTGGGACTTGCCGTGACTCGTACAGCCAAGATACTCTTGCACCCATGCCATGGCGAGGCCAGCCTCATCGATCTCCACCCCGACATGGATCGAGACCATGACATCACCCGACTCGCTCGTTCCACGCGACGGCCCAATATCCTCCATCTGACGTGTGCGCAGGACGCGGGGCCACGCCGCCGGCGCAGCCACAGCGCCGGTGGCAGCTGACCCAAGCGCCCCGATGATCGTCGCGATGACGTACGCTGCGCCGGCACTCAACCCGAGGCCGATCAACGGAATAATGCTAGGTGGTCATTGTCGTCTCGTTTCGGCGGGTGGCGATGCCGCTGATCAGTCGTACGGCTTCTGTGCCAAGCAGGGCGAGCGCCACCATGACCAAGTTGTCCGCAAGGGATAAGCCGGTCCCTTGGAACGCCGTCACCGAAAGCCAATCGTTAAGCCCATGCACTGTGGCCGCCCAGAGGATCGATCCGCTGCGCCAGGCGACCCACGTAAAGATGAGGCCCATGAGCGCTGTCGTGCCTATGTAGGCCCAATCATTCCCGAAGGACATGTGCCCGACGAAGAGCCCCTCAAACACGTGGTTGAGTCCGAACGCTGCGCTGACGACCAACGCAGCCGGCAGGAGCCCGATGCGGTCCGCCATCACGCGCGTCAACACGCCTCGGAAACTCCATTCCTCGCACGGACCGACGACTCCCAGGAACAGCAGCAGCATGACGGCGTCCGCGGCGCCGAGCACAGCATCCTGCGTCGCCGCGAAGGCGACCGCACCGGCGACGCTCGCCAGGGACACCAGGGCTGCCGCTCCAAAGCGCACAGGGCGGCGCAGGAGCGGCACGAGGCCATATCTGCGGACCAGCAGTAGGTAGAGCACGAGTGGGAGCACGATCTCGCCGGAGAGCGTTGCGACGAACGACCGGATCGCCATCCAGGTGTCGCTTTCGGCCGCCCAGACGGATGGTGGGAGCCACGATGGAGCTTGGAGCATCGCTGTGATCTGCGGGCCAACCCAACGCAGGCCGACAAAAGTCCAGCCAAGCCCGAAGACGATGTAGATGCCCGCAGCGAACAGGATGGCGTGCAAGCGGCGATCAGATGCAGACACGAAAAGGTCGCCCTCCAAGCGGAAACAAGGAGGAGTCTTTCCCATCCTATACCACTATTCCACTTAAAGGCAGCGTTCAGATGGTGCTGGGATGGGGCTCATCACCTCTGGGTGCCAGATGGCCCCTTACAACCTTGCCGCTGCGCTTCGGTTCTTGTCCTGGATCACCCAAGTGCTTCCGCTGGCTTCGGCAGACTGAAAGGGTACCAGTTTGGGGCCGGCTGCCGCAGGACCATTCGGGCTATTGCCTCAAGGCTAACGCTTCGGCGGTGAACCCTTTGCGGCGGAGATGAACATGTAGTCTCCGGTCACCGCGCCCGGCCTGATGCCCTCGAGTACCTCGGCGACCCGGCTGGTGGCGATGTCATCCTCAAGGCGGGCGAGTCCGGATTCAATCTCGGAAGAGTCCGCCGTGGCGAAAGAAGACATCCCTGCGCGCACAGCGGGGTCGAGATACAGGGAGGGCCGATGCTTGCCGGCATAGAGGAACAGATCCGCAAGGTCCGCCGTGACCTCGTAGGGCGTGGCGGTCACGTCGGTGAAACCGACCGAGCGCAGCAGCGAGCACACTCCGCTCACGGTGGGCATCGCTCTCGCGGCGCGTTCGATCAGCTCGGGGAAGTAGCGGCGAAGCCAGTAGCCGCGGATCTGCTCAGGATCTGCGGTGAAGATGCAAAGGCGGCCATCGTCGAGGACTCGAAAAGCCTCGGAGAACACCTCAGACAGCACGGGTGCCATGTGGTGGACCGCGAGGACGCACGTGGCTCCTGCCATCGAGCGGTCCGGGAAGGGGAGTTGGGTCGCGTCGGCCACATGCCAGGGTATCTCCGGAGCCTTCGCGCGGGCTTGAGCGATCATGGCAGCTGACGCGTCGACACCGGTCATCGCCAGGCCGAGCTGCGCGAGGGCGATGGTGTAGTTACCCGTTCCGCAGCCTATATCGAGGCAGATCTGACCCGGCTCAGGCTGAAGAAGTTCGTAGAGCCTCCCAGCGATGACGGGGTCTGCGCGACGTGTGCGATCGTAGTGGCCACCGACTTCGTCATATAGCGACACGCCGACCGCCTCCTTCGTACTTGAGGAGCTGGACTGGACCGCAGTCGCGTCCTGCGCATCCGGGTCGCGGCAGCGACGGCTGCCTCACTCGGCTTCCACCCGTCGTGCGGCGCTCAGCTATTGGCGTGCGGCCCGAGGTAAGACGACTGCCTGCAACTGCGCCGTCGTCCGCATGTGAAGCAAGCGCTGCCAGGGCGCTGGGGGGGAGACCGCCTACTTCGGTCAGCGGCAACCGGTACACCGGCACGACCCCGGCCCTTACAGCCCGGGCCACCGGTACGTATTCGGCGATGATCGTGGCGCCGGGAGGGATGTCGTCGTAGGTAAGCGGCGGCCACTGCACGTAGGCGGGGTAAAGATAGACCACGCCCTGGAGCGTGATGAACAGGGCCCTCTCTTGACTAATGGTGGCGACAGTGCCGCCTGACGGCTCGTTCTTCAGCAGGAATCGGCTCCAACTCGCTGGAGGCCGCCACTTCGCGAAGGTGTAGGTTGGCTGCGGGGCGTTGCTGGCCCACGGGCAAAACTCTGGCATGGCGCTGGAGAACCACGCCTTAGGGAGTAGAGCCGGCATCAGCCACGTGCTGTGGAGAGGAATGGATACCGATGGTGTGGAGGCGACAGGGGCCCTGCGGTGATGACCGGCGAGGTGCGACGCGGTTGGCTGAGACCCGCACCCCGATGCCACTACGACCATTAGGCCGGCCACTCCCGCCAACCACCACGCCCGCCTACGCGTCAAGCCGATTCCGCCTTTCCGCACACTGCTGTCCCAGTATATACCACGTCCTGCGGTTAGCGGTGGACCTCGCCGAACAGCACGTACCCCGAATCCTGCATGATGCTGGCCGGCACCTCGGCCGAGATGCCGTTAGAGTCGATGACGTACCTCCCGGCCATCTTCCAGGCCGGGATGATGGCCTTGCTGCGAAGTTGGCTGTCGATCTGCTGGCCGAAGCGCTCGACCACAGCCTCGATGCGCCCGGTGTCCGGGGCCTTCACTTGTACGACGCTGCTGTTCGGATCGCCGGCTGGCACACGGCTACCGTAGGCATCTTCCTTCTACCGCTGCCCTGACTTCCACACGACCAGTGCAACCAGTGCGCACATCTCTTGCGATGGATCAAATCAAGGAAGTGAACAGGACGAAGACAAAGGGTGCCTCGATTCGGTAGCAAAATGGTAGCAAAAACGCCTCGCCCCCCGGATACCCTCCGGGGGGCGAGGCTTGAAATCCGCTCTAGAGGCTGAAAGTTTGGCGCGACCGGCAGGATTCGAACCTGTGACCTTGATTCGTAGTTAGCGTTCAACCTATCTTCTGGCAGCGCCACGTGGCCAAAACCCGCCCCCGACGCGAGTTCTGCTTTCCATAGCGTCTGTGGTTTACGTGGCTTGCTGCCCAAAATGGTAGCTGCTGCGGTTGCAAGTTCGAACTTGCAGCAAACTCGTCGTTGAGCCGCGAAACATTCTGGCAGGGGGTGATGCTGCGCCTCAGATGCTGAGACTCGATCCTGGGTCTAACCCAGGTCTAACCCCAATACCGTTTACTTAGTTCGCTTGAGGCGTATCATCTGGGCAGCGGTCCTGGTGGGTTGAGGCCAGGAGCGATGCTGAGAGCGCTTGCGGGCAAAGTTCGACATCTTGCGTTTGACGACACGCGGGTTGGCGCGCAGGCGTCGTGGGGGCAGTCGGACAGCGAGGATCTCGGCCATCACCCGCTGGTGTAGGACAGCC